>ERZ1645192.224-NODE-224-length-43747-cov-12.241577_pt1 | contig 43747 bp, 34 predicted proteins | sample MGYA00575354_ERZ1645192 | MGnify/ENA primary metagenome ERZ1645192 (study PRJEB40844, sample SAMN11349763) | freshwater sediment metagenome | isolation source: river sediment | host: Sediment | place: India: Faizupur Khadar , New Delhi | collected 2017-02-21 ...
AGGGCCCGGTGAAGATCTTCGAGAGCCAGGACGCGGCGGTCGCCGGCATCCTCGGAGGCCAGGTGGTGGCCGGCGACGTCGTCGTCATCCGATACGAGGGCCCCAAGGGTGGCCCCGGCATGCAGGAGATGCTCTATCCGACCAGCTATCTGAAATCGAAGGGCCTGGGGAAGGCCTGCGCCCTCCTCACCGACGGCCGCTTCTCCGGCGGCACCTCGGGCCTGTCGATCGGCCACGCCTCGCCGGAAGCGGCCGAGGGCGGCAACATCGGCCTCGTCGAGGCCGGCGACCGCATCCGCATCGACATCCCCAACCGGACGATCGACCTCCTGATCTCCGACGAGGAGATGGCGGCGCGTCGGGCGAAGATGGAGATGAAGGGCAAGGACGCCTGGAAGCCGACGGCGCCGCGCGCCCGCAAGGTCTCCGCCGCGCTGCGTGCCTACGCCGCCATGGCGACCTCGGCCGCCAAGGGCGCGGTGCGCGACGTGACGCAGATCGAGCGCTGAGCCGAGCGCGACGCACATTCCGAGTCCGCGAAGGGTGGGTGACCGGTCGGTCCCCGCCCTTCGTCGTTTTCGCACCTCCGATTCCGTCGAATCGTAATGATCAATGTAATTTCCGGTAAACCGTCTCCCTTCACTCGATGTTTCGACTTGTCTGCAATATTGCCCCCCTCTGAATTACGAGACGAAGGGGAGCGTCATGGCTACGCAGATCCGTGAACTCATCGGTAACCACAAGATCTTGCCCGTCTCTATGGAGCGCGTGCGTGATGAGGACGATCTCTACGAACTGGGAATGACGTCGTTCGCCTCGGTTCAGCTGATGCTGGCGCTGGAGGAGGCGTTCGACATCGAGTTCCCCGAGCGCATGCTCAATCGCAAGACCTTCGCGTCGATCTCGGCGATCGACCGCTCGGTTTCCGAACTCGTCTCCGGGAGGGCCTGATCCGATGAACGTCGCCGTGAACCCCGCCGCTCTCACCACGCCGGCGCTCGAGCGCATGGCCCGTGTCGCCGACGAGGTGGCCGCCAGATACGCTGCCGATGTCGACGCGACCGGCCGCTTTCCGGAAGAGACTTTCGCCGCGCTGAAGCGCGAACGCCTGCTCGGCTGCTGGATCCCGAAGGAATACGGCGGCGAGGGCCTGTCCCTCACCGAGATCTGCGGCCTCGTCGCCCGCCTCGGCCAGGCCTGCGGTTCCTCGGCGATGATCTACGGCATGCACCAGATCAAGATGTCGAGTCTGATCCAACATTCGGTCGGCTCGCCCTGGCACCTCGACTACATGCGTGAAGCGGCACGCGATCAGCTCCTGCTCGGCTCGGCGACGACCGAGGGCGGCATCGGCGGCGACCTGCGCAACTCGATCTGCGCCGTCGAAGTGGTCGGCGACCGCTATCGTCTGACCAAGCAGGCGACCTGCATCTCCTACGGCCGCGCTGCGGATGCGATCCTCGCCACCTGCCGCCGCAACCCCGACGCCGCCTCGTCGGATCAGGTCATGGTCGTCTGCAGGAAGGGTGACTACACCCTGCGCGAGACCGTCGATTGGGACACCATGGGAATGCGCGGCACCCGCTCGGAGGGCTTCGAGTTGGTGTCGGAAGGGGACGCCCGTCAGGTCTTCGTCCAGCCCTTCTCCGAGATCGCCGCCCAGTCGATGCTCGCCATGGCGCACATCATCTGGACCGCCACCTGGTACGGCATCGCCGCCGACACCGTGGTCAAGGCGCAGGCCTTCGTGAAGGCCGAGGCCAAGAAGAAGCCGGGCACCGTGCCGCCGGGCGCGCTGCGTCTCGCCGAGGTCTCCGCCTCGCTGCAACAGATGAAGTCGCTGCTCGTCGCCGGCATCGCCCGCTACGAGGAGGCCCTCGCCGACGAGAGCCTGATGAACACTCTGTCGTTCATCGCCGAACTCAACACCATCAAGGTGTCGGCCTCGCAGCTCGGCATCGCCATCGCTCAGCAGTCGCTGATGATCCTCGGCCTCGCCGGCTATCGCAACGCCGGCCCCTGGACCATCGCCCGCAACTACCGCGACCTGCTCTCCGCCGCGATCATGATCAACAACGATCGCATCCTCGGCAACACGTCGAACCTCTTGCTCATCAGCAAGATCGACGTCTCGGTCGCGTGAGGTGAGAATGAACGCCATTCCCCCCGAGATCCGCGCGGCCGCACCGGTCGTCACCCCGGACGCCCCGGCCAAGCCCTTCCTCGATCGCCTGTTCGCGGACGGGGTGTTGATGCCGACCGGCGTCGACGGCCTCTACGGCCGTTCCGGCGCCTTCGAGGAGGTCATCGACGGCTTCGAGCGTCTGGTCGAACGCTTCTCCCGTGAGGACGGTGCGGTGAAGATCCATTTCCCCCCGGCCATGCCGCGGGTGAACATGGAGAAGTCGGGATACCTCAAGAGCTTCCCGCAGCTCGCCGGCTCGATCCATTCCTTCATGGGCAACGACGCCGATCACTGCCAACTGATCGCCGCGCTGACCGAGGGCCGCGACTGGAGCGACTATCAGTCGCCGACCGACGTGGTGCTGACGCCCGCCGCCTGCTACCCGCTCTATCCGACGGTGGCGGCGAAAGGTGCGGTCCCGATGTCGGGGCTGCTCTTCGACCTGAAGAGCTACTGCTTCCGCCACGAGCCGTCCAAGGAACCGACCCGCATGCAGCTCTTCCGCATGCGCGAGAACGTCTGCATCGGCACGCCGACGCAGGTGACCGAGTTCCGCGAGCGGTGGCTGGAGCGCGGCCCGAAGCTGATCGCCTCGCTCGGCCTGCCGTGCGAGCTCGACGTCGCCAACGATCCGTTCTTCGGCCGCGGCGGCAAGCTGATGGCGCGCAACCAGCGTGACCAGCAGCTCAAGTTCGAACTGCTGATCCCGGTCAACGACGGCGCCGATCCGACCGCCTGCCTGTCCTTCAACTACCACCAGAACCACTTCGGCACGCTGTGGGGGATGAAGCGCGAGGACGGCGAGGAGGCGCACTCGGCTTGCGTCGGCTTCGGCCTCGAGCGCATCGCGCTGGCGTTGTTCCGCCACCACGGCAACGACGTGGCGAAGTGGCCGGACGAGGTCCGGGACGTGCTGTTCGGGTGAGGGGAGGGGTCGGGTCGTAGGGTGCGGAGAGCCGCAGGCGAATTGCACCGTCCGCCCCCGCCGTCTGCCCCGAAGCCCACCCCGACCGCAGCCGGTGCAATTCGCTCGCGCGCTTTGCACCCGACGCGGTCCGCACCGCATTCCCCGCGCCTCCGGGCGCGGTCTTCCTTCTCCCCTTGCGGGAGAAGGTGGCCGAAGGCCGGATGAGGGGTCCGGGCCTCTCCTCCGGTACGGCGCTCGAAGGGGCGCCCGGTTGCGCGCCGAGGCGCGCGCCTCATCCGCCCCTTCGGGGCACCTTCCCCCGCGAGGGAGGAAGGGGGCACCCGGAGAGCAGCCTCGATCCTCGGAGACCCCCGCATGCGCCTCCCCGATCCCTCCTCCCATCGCCCCCATGCACTCCATGCGGCCGATCGGCGTTGGCCGGAGACCAACTGCTGGACCGACCTGTGGATCGAGATCGTCGCCGCCCTCGGCCACGAGCCGGCGGCGATGCTCGGCTTCACCGTGACGCAGAGCTACGAGGGCGATCAGGCGACCTTCTTCAAGGTGCCGACCGCCGATCTCGAGCGCCTCTTCGGCCTCGAACTGCTGGAGCTCTCCATCTTCGACCGGCTGGAGGCCCACGTCGCCGAGCAGGTGGCGCGCGGCCGCATCGTCCTGGTCGAGGCCGACGCCCATTTCCTGCCCGATACGCTCGGGGTGACCTATCGCACCGGCCATTCCAAGACGACGATCGGCATCACCGCCATCGACGCCGCGGCCCGCCGCCTCGACTATTTCCACAATGCCGGCTACTTCCGGCTGACGGGCGAGGACTACGACGGCATCTTCGGCGCATCCGGGCAGCCGCGCGATCCGGCGATCCTCTTTCCCTATGTCGAGTTCCTCAAGATCCCCGAGCGGGCGCCGATCGTCGATCTCCGCCGCGAGGCCGTCGACCTCCTGAAGCGCCATCTCGCCCGCCGCCCGGCCGAGAACCCGTTTGCCGCCTGGAGCGCCGACTTCGCCCGCCACACGGCGGATCTGGCGACCCGGCCGCCGGAGTGGTTCCACATCTACGCCTTCAACCTGATGCGTCAGTACGGCGCCAATTTCGAACTGCTGGCGAGCCATCTCGCCTGGCTGGAAGGGCAGGGGGAGAGCGGCCTCGAGGCCCCGCGTCTCGCGGCGGAAGAGATCGCCGAGACCATGAAGGTGATGCAGTTCAAGCTCGCCCGCGCCATGGCGAAGAAGCGCTTCGACGGGTTGTCCGAGATGATCGACGGCTGCGCGACCGCCTGGGAGCGCTGCATGGGGGCACTGGTGGCGGGGTACCTGGCAGGAGATGCGCGCGCCGCGGCGTGAACCACGCCGGGTGCGATCTCGATAGCCATGCGATGATCGCATACCCCGATTCCCCGGAGCGACCTCGTGACCCACGCCCTGCCGATCGATGCCTCTCGCCGCGCTCTCGACGCCGGATGGCGCATGGCCTCGACCGCCCCCGGCGCCTGGGCCACCCCCGCCGACGTCGACCCCGCCGCCGAATGGCTCGACGCGATCGTCCCGGGCACCGTCGCCGCGACGCTCCGCGCCCACGGCCGCTGGTCGGAAGACGCCCCGACGCCACTCCATGATCGCGACCACTGGTACCGCACCACCCTCGACGTCACCGGCCGCCGCCGTCTGCGCTTCGACGGGCTCGCCACCTTCGCCGAGGTCTTCCTCGACGGCGTCGAGATCCTGCGCTCGTCGTCGATGTTTCTCGCCCACGAGGTCGACGTCGATCTCCACCCCGGTTCGGACCTCGTCATCGTCTTCCGCTCGCTCGCCCGCGCCCTCGACGCGGTGAAGCCGAAGCGCGCCCGCTGGCGCCCGCGCCTGATCCCCGAGCAACGGCTGCGCGCCGTCCGCACCACCCTCCTCGGCCACATGCCCGGCTGGTGCCCGCCGATCGACGCGGTCGGGCCCTTCCGCCCGATCACCCTCGCCGACCCGGCCACCGATCCGATCCGCACCGCCCGTCTCGACGCCGGTTACGATGGCCTCGACGGCCACTTGAAGGCCCGCCTCGTCTTCGAGGAACCGACGCTGCCGGCCTCCGCCCGACTTCTCTGCGCCGGCTGCGAAACCCCGCTGACCCTCGATCCGGACGGTGCCCTCGTCGGCGAACTGCCGCTCGCCGGCATCGAACCCTGGTGGCCGGCGACCCACGGCGACCCCGTCCTCCACGATGTCGAGGCCGAGATCGACGGCGTCCGCTTGCGGCTCGGCCGCGTCGGCTTCCGCTCCGTCGCGGTCGATCGTGGGCCGGATGGCAACGGCTTCGGCCTCGTCGTCAACGGTGTGTCGGTCTTCGCCCGTGGCTCGGTGTGGGTCCCGAGCGACATGGTCGGGCTCTCAGGTGATCGCTCGAGCTACGAGGTCGAATTGACCCGTATCCGCGACGCCGGTCTCAACATGGTCCGCGTACCCGGCATCGCCGTCTACGAGACGGGCGCCTTCCACGACCTCTGCGACGAACTCGGCATCCTCGTCTGGCAGGATCTGATGTTCGCCAATTTCGATTACCCCGCCGGCGACGCCGACTTCGTCGCCGAAGCCCGCGCCGAAGCCGGAGAGGTCGCCGCGCGGCTCGCGCGTCACCCGTCGAGCGCCGTGGTGTGCGGCGGCTCCGAGATCACCCAGCAGGCGGCGATGATGGGCCTGCCGCCGGCGATGTGGGGCAATGCCCTCTTAGACACGATCCTGCCCGCCGTCGTCGCGGCCGAGGTGCCGGATCTCCCCTGGGTTCGCTCCACTCCCGACGGCGGCGCCATGCCCTTCGTCGCCGATGCCGGCGTCACCCATTATTACGGTGTCGGTGCCTATGGCCGCCCGCTGGAGGATGCCCGCCGGGCGAACGTCCGCTTCGCCGCCGAATGCCTCGCCTTCGCCTGCGTACCCGAGGACAAGACCGTCGCCGAACGCCTCGCGGTGCCCCCGGTCCATTCTCCCGCCTGGAAGGCCGGGGTGCCGCGCGATCTCGGCGCCGGCTGGGATTTCGAGGACGTGCGCGAGACCTACGAGCGGATGGTGTTCGGCGTCGCTCCTGCGGCCCTGCGCCATGACGATCCCGAGCGATACCTCGACATCGCCCGCGCCACCGTCGCTCATGTCGTCGAGGAGACGATCCGCGAGTGGCGCCGCCCCGGCTCGACCTGTCGTGGCGCCTTGGTCTTCACCCACCGCGATCCGAAGATCGGCGCCGGCTGGGGCCTGGTCGATGCTCTCGGCCGGCCGAAATCGGCCTTCCATGCGCTGGCGCGCGCCTCGGCGCCGCTCCTGCTGATCCTCTCCGACGAGGGCGTCAACGGCCTCGACGTCCACGTCGTCAATGAGACGCCGGAACCGGTCGTCGGCCGGCTCGAACTCGTCGCCCTCGCCGACGGCCACCGCCCGGCGGTCTCGGGCGCCCGCGAGGTCGAGGTGGCGGCGCGCGGCAGCCTCTCTCTCGCCGCCTGCGATCTCTTCGGCGCCTTCTTCGACACGACCCGCGCCTATCGCTTCGGCCCTGCCGCCCACGATCTCACCCATGCCCGGTTGATCGGCACCGACGGCGAAGCGCTCGCCGAAGCCTTCCACTGGCCGCTCGGCCGCTCGGTGGCGAAAAAGCGCGCCGGCCTCGCGGCGCGGATCGAGCGCACCGGCGACGACTGGGATCTGATCGTGTCCTGCGAGGAGGCGGTGACCTCGGTCGTCGTTTCCGACGAGGCCTTCACCTGCGCCGACGGCTTCCACCTGGCCCCCGGCGAGAGCCGCCTGCGCCTGGTACGCCGGCCCGAAGCCTCGGCCGACGCGGTGCCCGAAGGCCGTGTCCGAGCGCTGAACGCGCGGGAACGGGCGACCTATCGGGGGTGACGGACCCCGGGTTTGACGTTACGTAGCGGCTGCGCCGGGGACGCCGAAAGAATGGATTCGGGGCGACGCAGGCCAACCGCGCGCCAGAGGGCCGCTATGAAGGCCGATCACGCGGGAGCGGTCAGGGTCTCCCCCCGCCGATCGCGTAGCGCTCCTGGTCGGCCTCGACGAAGTCGACGGCCGGATCTGACCTGAGCTTCTGTAGGGCATCCCGTTCGGTCTCGCCGGAGACGATGCCGAACATACCGAGCTTGTCGAAATCCGGTCGCCGAAGCCCCAGGGATCGGGCGAAACTGACGCGCGCCGGCGAACGAGCGTCTTCCAGGCGCCTCTGGGCATCTGGCGTCAAGCCGACGTGGACATGAATTGTGTCTGCCATCGTGGGCCTCCAAGTCGCGGCAAGCTTAGCATACTCGTCTGTCCGTTAACAAACTCGCCGCCACCGTTCGGGTTCCGAAAAAGGACTTTGGAGCGTGGTTTTCCACCCTGGCCATAAGATATGGCTGTTGGTTGCCTCCTCGACCAGTGGGGGGACGCTTCGGCTCCGGCGGCGCCGGCCGCCGGAACCTCATCGTCTCCGTGGCGTGTCGCCGCCGTCACACGGTCAACTGGATCAGTCCCGCGCCCAGGTCCAGGGGGTCGCCGAGCGGTCTCGCACGCAGCTTGAGCCGGTCCCACGCCTCCAGCGCGGACATGTCTGGTTCGAACTCGAACATCAGGGCGGCGAGCGCTGCGACGTGCGGCGTCGCCATCGATGTGCCCGAGAGGAAGTTGTAAGCGCCCCCGGGCCACGAGGAATAGACGCCGACGCCGGGCGCGGCAACATCGACGGCCCCTATTCCGTCCAACTGACGCGAACTGAACGGAGCGACCCCGAGGTCCGATCCCACCGCAGCGACCGATAGGATGGATGGGCATGCGGCGGGGTTGCCGACGGCTCCGAGTGAGTTCGGACGGCGGCTTTCGTTACCGGCGGCGGCGACGATCAGGGTGCCGTTGCCCTTCCGTGGCCTGAGGAGACGCTCGGCGATGCGTTCATAGAGCTGGGAATACGGGTCTCCCGGTCTGCGGGGTGAACCGAGACTCATGGAGATGACCCTCGCGCCCGCCTCGACCGCCCACTGGATACCTTCGATGATCGTGCTGTCCTCTCCGCGGCCGGCGTTGGAAAGGACCTTGCCGACGAGCAGAGTCGCGTCGGGCGCGACGCCGTAGGCCCGCCCGGACCCGTTGGGACGTTGGGGGCCGTTTACGGTGCCACAGCAATGGGTGCCGTGTCCGTGGCCGTCGGTGACGGGCTCTCCGCGCACGAAGCTCCGCAGATTGTCCGTAATCAGCCGGTCGCGGAAATCGGGATGCGCCTCGTCGATCCCGGTATCCAGTACTGCGACCTTGACGCCGCGCCCGGTCGGTCGTTCGGCCTTGGTGAGGCCGATCGCCGCGAGTCCCCAAGTGTGGGTCGGTGTGTCGACATGAGCGCTGGCACTCCGAAACAGCGACGCGGGCGGTCTGAATTCTGGCCGGGTGCCCGCAGCGAGGACGGCCAGTGCCTGATCGATCCCGTCCCGCAGGCCACGCAGATAGTCCAGGCCGATGAGCGGCGGCGCCGGCTGGGCCGTGGTCTCCGTGACCGGGGAGGGCAACGTCCTGACCTCGTTGGGGAAAACGCCCTCCACCTCTGCCGCGTTGCGCAGGCGTTCGACGTCCGCCTCACTCGCGATGACACTCGCGCATCCGAGTTCGGCATGGATGTGGGCATTCGCGATGTCGGCCCCTCCCAGACCCATCGCCAGGGGCCCCATGCCGCCGTTCCCGCCATTTCGCGGAACCAGCGACATGACCTTCGCCATCATCTCGGCGTTCTCGTCGATCCGCTCCCGGAACAGGACGATATGGGTGGCACGGAGATCTTCCGTGCCTTCTGATCCGCGCGGCCCACCAGCGCGTGCGGTCTTTCGCGACTTCGCCATTCCCGCTCCCCCGATTGCGAACACCACAGGCCCGAATGGCGTGCGGCATCGGTCGAATGCAATCAGAATGCGAAAATGTGAATAATGCAATCCGCGAAATTACCGCGATGCGCTTATCCCCCCCCCTCAGTACAACAACCGCGCCCGGATCGTGCCGGGGATCGCCCGCATCGCCTCGAGGATCTCGTCGGCGAAGTCGCCGGCGCCGTCCGCCTCGATCACCACGTAGCCGACTTCGCCCTCGGTCTGCAGGAACTCCGAACCGATGTTGAGGCCGCGATCCGAGATCAGGTTGTTGAGCTTGTTGAGCATCCCCGGCCGGTTCTCGTGGACGTGGATGAAACGCGTGCCGTTCGGCCGCGTCGGCAGCTGCACCTGCGGGAAGTTGACCGCGCCGACCGTCGAGCCGATGTCGGAATAGTCGACGAGCTTGCGCGCCACTTCCGCGCCGATGCGCTCCTGCGCCTCCTCGGTCGAGCCGCCGATGTGCGGGGTGAGGATGACGTTCGGCAGGCCCTGCAGCGGCGAGACGAACTTCTCGGCGTTCGACTTCGGCTCCTTGGGGAAGACGTCGATCGCCGCCCCGGCGAGATGGCCGCTCTTCAGCGCCTCGGCGAGCGCGTCGAGATCGGCGACGGTGCCGCGGGCGTTGTTGATGAAGTAGGCGCCCTTCTTCATCGCCGCGAACTGGGCCGCCCCCATCATGTTCTGCGTCTGTGGCGTCTCCGGCACGTGCATGGAGACGATGTCGGACACCGCGAGCAATTCGTCGAGCGTCTCGGCCGGCTCGGTATTGCCGTGGCGCAGCTTGTCGGTGAGATCGTGGAAGATCACCCGCAGACCCATGCTCTCGGCGAGGTTGGAGAGCTGCGAGCCGATGTTGCCGTAGCCGACGATGCCGAGCGTCTTGCCGCGCACCTCGAAGGAGCGGTCGGCCGACTTGTCCCAGCCGCCCTGATGCGCCGACACCGAGCGATCGAAGATGCGGCGCATCAGCATGACGATCTCGCCGATCACCAGTTCGGCCACCGACCGGGTGTTGGAGAACGGCGCGTTGAACACCGGCACGCCGCGCCGCCGCGCCGCGCCGAGGTCGACCTGATTGGTGCCGACCGAGAAGCAGCCGACCGCCATCAGCCGCTCGGCCGCCGCGAACACCTCTTCGGTGAGTTGGGTGCGCGAGCGGATGCCGATCATGTGGGCGCCGCGGATCGCCTCCTTCAGCGCCTCGCCCTCCAACGCCTTGGGCAGATGGACGAGGTTGGTGTAGCCGGCCGCCTTCATCAGATCGACGGCGGTCTTCGAGATGCCCTCGAGGAGCAGGACGGAGATGCGGTCGCGCGGCAGCGAGAGGCGAGGGGGCATGGGTGAGAACCTCGGTGGAACGGGAAAGCGATGGTCTAGTGCCTCGCGCTCTCCGGTTCAATCCGTCCGTGGCGCATCGCTTCGCCCCGCCCTGCGACACCGCGCCGCCGATCCGTCGCCCGGCTCCACCGACGACGACACGGCTCGGCTCACGAGCCTCGGACCTCTCCGACCCTCCCGCTCATCACGGATCGACCGACCGGATCCGCCGCCATGCAGAGATCTGCGATGGTTCGGGCGGTGCCGCGGTTCGTATCGAAAGGCGCCAGGGCAGCTGAGATTATAGTCGTGTTCGGTCGACCCGAAGTAGTCGAATCGAGCAGGGCCGACGTCATTTTGACGACGATGCCGCATTTCGAATGCTTTTTCGGTTCATAATCTCGTCGATGTCGGATGAGGAGGTCAACATTCCGGATCTGTTCATCTGGACATCGAGCGCGAGGGACGACCGGCGATCGAACCGAGCGCGGGCGCGAGGGGGCGGCCCGCGGTGAGATCGAGCGATCCGGGTCCTCTCCTCGCGGGGCGCGTCTCCATGGCCGGGCCGCGCCCGAGAAGACGGAGTGGCAAAGGGAGAGGTCATCATGAACACCGTCGGGCACATCGGGTTCGCGGCGTTGGCAGCAGCCGTGGTGTTGGCGTTCACCGCCGGGGCCACCGCGGCGTTTCCCGTTCCGAACCGCATCGAAGCACGATCCGACATCGTCACCGTTCATGGGTGCCACATCGGGTGCGTCAAAACCGGTCCACTTTCCGCCCACAGGCACCATTTCCGCACCTGCGTGAGGTTGCCGTGCGGGCGCAACACGCCCTCGCCGCCGCCACCGCGCCGGTGACCCGGGATCGGCCGCCGGTTCCCCCGGGCGACGAGGTTGCGGCGGCGTCCGTGCGGATCCGATCTGATCCGATCCGTCCGGGTGGAAAGCGGAGGACGTCATGATCGAGCCGTCGGCTCCGAACGAGGGCCGAGCGGTTCGGATGCGCCCTGGATGTCGGTTTCTCCCGTATCTCGCGGATGTCACGGTACGGCCGTTCGACGATCGGTCGCGGTCGCCGGGTGGCGGGAGAGCATCGCCCTGTGACGAGGACCTCACCGGCGGATCCGAACGGCGGCGTTCGTGAACGCCGGCCGGAGGTCCTTCATTCCGCCGGTCCCTGGACCATCGAGTACTCCAAGCGCAACGCCGAGAGCCCGAAGGCGCGGTTCTGCTCCATGACGCGGATCGTAGCCAGCGAGACCGCCGTCCGCTTCCGTCTGGACGGCAAGAGCCTGGACATCGACATCATGGGCGATTCCACCGGGGCGCTCGGCCCCCGGGGTACCGGTCACCTACGTCTACTCGTCCGAGTCCGGCAAGGGTGTCCCCGCCAAGGCGACCGCCGCGGTGACGCGCGATCTGGAAGGTGTCGACTGGCTCGGCATTTCGGAGAAGGGACAGCTCATCGGCCATGCCGAAGCGATGGCGGATGCCGACACCCTGACCATCCGCTCCCAGACCAAGACCTGGCGCTATCCGCTCGGCGATACGGTCGGCCCCTTCGACGTGGTGATGGATTGCGTGCAGAAGCACGTACTCTGACGTGACACACGGGGCGGCCCGAGATCGGCCGCCCCACACCACGGACCGATCACGGTCATGGACCGGTGCCGTCGTGGCGGCCGTCTCGCCGACGATCGGTGATGCGACGGCGAATCGCCGGTCGGCGCGCGACGAGGGGCACGCCGAGCCCGACCGATGCCGACGTCGGCCTAGGTGTCGGGCGACGAGGCGGCGACGAACCGATGCGCGCGAAAGCGCTTCGGCTCGTGAGTGCAGCCGCGCGCGCCGGCGCCGGCACAGAGCAGGCCCTGCGGTGCGAGCTTCGACGACCGCGTCTCGAGGTGACGCCCGAAGGCCCGGTGTCACTGCCTGTCGTGCCCGTGCACAGGGCGGGTGAATGCACGGAGCATCCGTCGACGCCCCGACCGATCGCGCGAGCGGCCCCGGAGTGGTTCACGCCGGGTTCGTCGGATCGGTCCGGGGTCGTCCGGACCCGATTGTGGACCAACCGGTGGACCGGGCATGAAACGCCGAAAGCCCGAGAATCGCTTCTCAGAAATCGTGTCGTTTCAAGGGCTTGCGAGGAATTGGCTGGGGGACCTGGACCCCCACTCGAGCCGAATTCTTCAATGAATTCGGTTCCAAGTCCGAGGATCGCTGGCGTTTTGCCCCTACCTCTGACCCCCGATTTGTGCCCAATGCGGAGTGCCACGTCAAGAAGGTCGGGTACTCGATCACAAGCCATTTCGATCGTTCGATCAGGACAGACTGCAACAAGCTGGAAAGGAGAGTCGGCAGCTTTCGTTCAGTCTGTCGATACGATCCAAGGCATGCTTCTGGTGGGCAATACTCTTCTTCATGAGATCGTGAATGGGCGCGTATTCCCTCATCTCGACTGTGCCATTGCGCCAAAATCATGAGAATTCGTCCCTAATGGGCGCGCAGGGCTGTGTATTCCCAGATGCGTGATTTGAAATGACGTCAAAAAAACTCGAAATTCTGAAAACGTGAACAAATACAATTGGTTGCTATTCACCTCCAGCTGGATTTCGCTGTTTCCCCAATGTAGGTTTGGTGGCACCTGGGAATTTGAAGTGGAGGTCCAAATATGCGCAGGATCCTGCCGGATCGGTCTTGAGAGGCCCAGCAATAGGCTTGAGGGGGTAAAAATATTCGAAAGCACGAAGCGACCTAATCTCGATGCTTAGATTGGAGCTGTGCAATGGGAACAACCATAGATTAATGGAAAATTAACCAATAACCAAAAGACGACCGGATTCTTGATCTGGGAGCTGCTATCTGTAACTCCGTCGGATGGGTTTCCGACTGATCGGGCAACAGGGCGCCAAAGGGCGACCGCCGCCGAGCGCCAACTCGGCGGCGGCCTGATCACGAACCTCCTGGACAGACAGGTGATCCATGACTGCTCTCATTATCGGCGCCGCCGGGCGCATCCGCAATTCCCACTCTCGCCAGCTCGATATGGGGGCGGCGCCGGTCGAAGTGACCGCAACGCCGATCCGTCAGGGCGACCGTCGCCGGCTGCACGCCGACGCGACCTGTCGCTCCGCCCGCTTCCGCGGCTGATCTCGCCCATCGTCGAATTTGAATCGACCGGATCGTCTGATGGCGGTTCGGCGGGAGTGGACTCATGTTCCTCACGAATACTCATTCGAATACGGGATGCGGGATGGCGCCCGATCTCTTCGGCACCATCCCGCAGTCGCCCGTCCGCGTCGTGACGCCGCGGTTGGAGCCGACGATCATCGCGGCGCCCGGCTCTGCCATCGACGACATCGTCAAGGCGCCGGCGCTCGACCGCGCCGGGATCTATGTCGGGGTCTGGTACGGGCACGCAGCGCCGGTCGCCTACAGCGGACAATCGAGTTGGTGCACCGCGAAGCGTATCGGTGACGCGAAATTCCGTTGTCCGTCCGCGGCGGATCTTCTGATCGGGGTCACCGATTCCGCAGATCGGCTCTCCGGTGCGGATGTGCGGGTCCTCGAGCGGCTGATGTTTCTCCAGATCATCGAGGCCCGTTACGCCGCTTTCGGTTCGGTGCCACCCGGTGCAGTCGTGCCGCGGGAGCGCTACACCCTCCTGAGACGGCTGTTCGGAGAAGTTTGTATCTCTCTGAAGGTGGCAGGGCTTCTGTTCTGCAGTGTGCCGGACGGTGTTCTCCTCGGCGGCCCGCTCACCGAAAGAGGCGTCCTTCGCAGCGATGTGCCGATCGGTGATCGGTTCCGCCTCGAAACGCCCCGGGGACCGGCAGAAATGGTCCAACGCGGCCCGTCGTATGTGATCGTGCCCGGCTCGCCGGCACGGTGCACATGGTCGCCGTCTCTGAAAGCCATCGGAGTGCTTCAACAGGAATTGGTACACGGTGGTGTCGTGGCGCCCACGGATGATGACAACTGGTTCAATCTCACGCAGCCGATCCGCCTCTCCAGTGCCTCGGCCGCCGCCAGATTCGTTACTGGGTCGGTGGCTGGCTCGCCCAACCAGTGGCGGGGCATCTCCCCGGGTGGTCCTGCGACGCCGACGCGTGCCGCGGTCGCCGGACGGGCGGCAATCGATAACGAGACGCCCGATTTGACGACCGCGTGCAGCTCTTTCGAAGAGGCCGGTTCGAGCGGTGGGGAGACGCCCCATGCCTGACAGACGCAACGCCTATCTCCGCCGTCTGGACGACGAGACGGTCGACATTTCGGTCCAAGAGCCGGATGCCGTGATCGATCGGCTGCTTGAAGCCAGCCTGCGTGCCGGGCTGGGGCGAAAAGACTTTCAGAAGCTGTGCAGTGAAACCTGCCTCGCCGTGACACTGGAGGTGCCCTCTGCCTCCTGGGTCACTCCTCTGGTTCAGGTCATCGGGCGCATCTGTCGCGAGGCGGAAGTGGTGAGCGTCATGCCGCCTCGCAAACGCGGCGATCCGACCCCATTCAGTGAAGCCAAGGCTGCCAAAGCGTTCGGCAATGCCAAGTCGGTGATTGCGATCACGACCGATCGCGCCAACCTGCTGCCAAACTCGTTCATGGCGGCTGCCGACCTGACCGCCCGCCTCGCCATCCCGGACCTTCGCTCCGTTCAGAAGGTGATCGAGGAGACCTGCGTCGGGTCCGCGAGATCGCTTCGAAAGAGTGATCTCGTCGGTCTCTCCCTCTACCACATCGTCTACTCGATCCGCCCCGGGACGGCTCGCGCGTCGATCGACCGGCTCCGGGCGGCAGCTGTGGCGAGATCGAATGCGACGATCAGTTGGACCGATGCACCGCTCGTCGACGACCTCGTGGGATACGGCGAGGCGAAGATCTGGGCTCAGCGCGCAGTCGGAGATTTCGCTCGGCTCCGTGCTGGAGAAAATGCCAAACTCGTCGCTTGCCTTCTGGCGGGGGCGCCCGGCACGGGCAAGACTCGGTTGGTCCAAAGCATCGCGAAGACAGCCGGATTGACTTTGGTTGAAACTTCGGTGGCTTCTTGGTTCTCTCGCTCCACCGGAGATCTCGATGGGGTCGTAAAATCTCTTGTGGAAGTTGTTGACCGTGCATTGGAGGTCAGTCCCAGCTTGCTGTTCTTGGATGAGCTGGACGCAATTCCTTCGCGTGCTACGTTGAGTGGGAGAGGTAGTGACTGGTGGACGCCCGTCATTACAGGGTTTCTGCTGGAAATCGACCGACTCAAGGCGTCTGGACGCCCTGTTCTGCTGGTTGCTGCGACCAATCATGCGGACCGAATCGATTCTGCCATGATCAGACCCGGCAGAATCGACAAAACGGTCGTAATGACCGTACCCGAGGGGGAGGACCTGGTTGGAGTCTTCCGGCAGTATTGCGGGTCAGCGCTGACGGATCCCGAGATTCGATCTGCCGTCGACATCGTCGGTTCGGCGACGGGCGCCCAAGTCGTTGCCTGGATCGAAGAAGCACGCCGACGAGCCGAAGATGACGGCGCGGCGGATTTCGAACTGCGGCATCTGCTCGGCGCCATGATCCCGTCCGATCCGCGGCCTCCCGAATTGCTGCGCTCCGTCGCGGTGCACGAAGCGGCACATGCGGTGGTGGCATTGGCTCTCGGCGTCAAGGTCGATCGGATCTCGATCCTCGGAAGTGGGCGTATCGGTGGGGTCACGTCTGTCCTCTCCGGGGCACTCGCGAGGCGCACCGAGTTCGAGGAGCACCTCGTCATCGCGCTCGCCGGGCGGGTGGGAGACGAGGAGTTCGGTGAGGGTGCGGACGCCGGTGCCGAAGCAGATCTGGCGATGGCGACGCGTCTCGCAGCCATCATGCGTGGGACTGCGGGGTTGGTCGACACGCTCGTTCATAACGATCCCGATGCCTTGGCAATGCGCTTGGCGAGCGACCGCACGTTTGCGGACGCGGTCGAATCCGATCTTGTTCGCGCAAAGGCACGCGCACGCAAGATCCTTCTCTCCCATCGGAATCTGCATGAGGCGTTCGTCGGCGCGTTGCTGCAGAAGAGGGTTCTCACCGAAGAGGATATCGAAATCATCGCACGCGATGACGAGCCGTCGGAAGCCAAGTCGACGAAATCGCCCGCCAAGCGGAGGCGCGCTGCGGTTTGATATCTGGAGGAGAGATGCCGCCCCTGAAGTCGCATTCGGGGGCGGTGACTTTCTGCGAAACGGAAGCGAGATTCGAATTCAGCGCACTTACGAGTCCGTGCACTCGATACGGGACTGAAGCGGCGTCGTGATGTGCATACGTCGAGCCGACTTCGACCCGGAAGCAGACGTTGCGCCAACGGGCCTTGTCGCGGGTCGTCTGCCTCAAACCCATGATGAAGGATCGTGCCGAGCGAATTGCCGCCTGCGACCCGAAGCGGACGTTCCGGTCCTCTCGATGGGACGGACCCTAGCCACAGATGGACCGAAATGCGGGGGAGCACAGCACGCCCGACGAGGACGTCCGCTGCGTGGCTGTGCTGTACCGGCAATATTACGGCGCATACGCCTCGCAGGTCGTCGAGGACCGAACCTATTCGATCAATCATTGGGATTGATTGTCTCGGCATGACATCACCAAAGACCAGACCGCATGCCGCTAGTGCGATGTGGACGCAACTTGCTCGAAAGGCTAAAATCAAACGTGCAAGGATCGGCCAAAGGCGGGTCGAATGGCGGAGCTATCGACAGAGCATCATGTGCTTAGCGGATAGCAAAGTTTGACCGCGCTCCGCTGGTATATTCGTGGTGTCTAGTGAGACGAAATACGGTGGGGTGAGACAGAGAATGCGGATATCTGACGAAGACAATGCTGAGATCGACCGGGCGCTACTGCAAAGTCATCAGACACGGCGACCCACTGTGCCGGATATCGAGGCGATCCTGTACAGGCCTATGCCAGTCCTCGACCACGGCTTCATACGAATAGTCGACTATATGGGAGATGACTCAGCTGTCGTTCAAGCCGCCCGCGTCTCTTATGGGAGAGGAACCCGCAAAGTATCGGAGGACAGTGCCCTAATCCGATATCTATTGCGTCACCAGCACACGACGCCATTCGAAATGGCGGAAATCAAGTTACATGTGAAGCTACCGATTTTTGTAGCGCGCCAATGGATAAGGCACAGAACTGCGAGCGTGAACGAATATTCAGCTCGATACTCGATACTCGATAAGGAATTCTATATCCCAGATAGAGAGTACCTTGCTACTCAGTCGACTTCCAACCGGCAAGGCAGAGGCGAGCGCCTAGACGACAAAAGAGCGTCCGAAGTGCTTGAGCTTCTCCGAGGCGACGCCGAGCTCGTCTATAGACACTATCTGCAGATGCTTGGTGATGATGCAGGGTCATCCGCTGGTATAGGCCTCGCGCGGGAACTAGCGCGCATGAATCTTTCACTTAATTTCTATACACAGTGGTATTGGAAGGTTAATTTGCGCAATCTTATGCATTTTTTGAAACTACGAGCTGATCCCCACGCCCAATACGAGATAAGAGTCTACGCTGACAATATACTTGAAATCATGAAAAAGTGGGTGCCATTGTCCTATGCCGCGTTTGAAGAATACGATCTGAAGTCCGCGCATCTTTCCGCGACAGCGATCGGCCTCGTCCGTCGAATGATCCGTGGGGAGGAAATTTCATTTGAGACCAGCGGGCTCCCAAAACGTGAATGGGACGATTTGCGTCGTCTTCTGGAGATCTGATCAGTTCCGCGTCAGCTGGCCAAACACTGCCTTCGCAAGAAGAGGGGGGACAGCATTTCCCACCTGTTGCTGTTGCAGGCCGATGGTTCCAACGAACTCGTACCAATCCGGAAACGACTGCAATCTTGCCGCTTCGCGAACAGACAATCCTCTATCTTGCGTCGGATGAATGAGCATATTCTTGCGGAAATTGCCAATTACGACGGAAGGCTCTTTTCCCTTGAGCCGGTGATAGATCCCAGTATGGCACCGACTCGGATCTGCGTAATTCTGCATCATTTCACGCGGAATATCAGCCCAATTGCCTCCTTGCGGGATGTACTTGTATCGTGTCACTACCAGTGGTGAGTTGTCGCTGACAAGGTTATTGGAGCAATGAGGGCGATCACCTCTCATATTCTTGGCGTAAGCACTCGCTGCCGGCCTGCAATACGGAAGTGTACAAATGTGAGCTCCATTTTCAAGGATGGGGAGATCGTCAATTGCGTCCTCTACCGAGACGCGAAGTGCGTTCGGGCTGCTCGGCAGTTCCAGTGCTTCGTGGTTCCGAGAACCTAGGATGAAGAAACGCTTCCGGTGCTGAGGAACACCAAAATCAGCGGCGTCCAACACGCCGGATGCCAGCTTAAACCCAAGAGTTATTAGTCTCTTTTCGATCTCTCGAACGTACTCAATGCTATTCTTCTCAAGAATACCCGGCACATTTTCAAAAACTATCCAGTCGGGCTCCAGCGCCTGAACAAATTTTAGAAAATCGCGAAAAAGAAAGTTGCGCTCGTTACCGGGTCCCCGCGTCCTCTGATTAGAAGTGGAGAACGCCTGACACGGCGGTCCGCCGAAAATGACGAGTTCTTGCGATCGGTCCTTAAAATTGGCCAAGCCATTGATATAGCGCATGTCCCCCTGAATGGTGAGACAACTCTTATGGTTATGGGCAATAGTCGCTGCAGCAGCGCGATGAAGCTCGACTGCTATCTTTACGTCAACTCCTGCCCATGAGGCTCCTAGCGACATGCCACCCGCACCTGAGAAAAGGTCGATTCCGATCATTTCCGGCCCTCCGCTCTCATGACGCCGGCACTTCGTTCGCGAGCGGAATATCGACTTCGAGGAAATAGCAGAAATCGGCCGGACTTGAATAGGCTGGGGTGTTATACGTCAGCGCGGGCGCGTAGCATAACTGGACCCGACGGTTCTTAAGCGCCAGCAGCGCGGCACCAACGGTAGACATCTTGGTATTCATCGGCGCGACGACAGCATTCATCTCTGGAAGCAATGCTACTTGCGCCACCAAGGATGCTTCCGCTTCGTAAGGATTGATGCTTGAGAAGGAGAAGTGGTGGAAGGCAGGGTAGTGAATTGAGATCTGATTCAAACTTTCGATGTTTTTCGGAAGGTGTCTATTCGCTCCATCGGTGGAGTCGCAGCCGACGCCGAGCGAAATTGCATCTGGCTCCAGCGAGTCAATGAGAAGTCTAGCCCTTTCAACCTCGAATCCGACCAAAACGATGAGGTGCAAAGGACGGCCTGGAAGCATCGCCCCTGGGAAGCCGAGCACCGACCTAATTTCCTTAAGGCCACGACTGAGCCACTTTTGATCGGACGGCAGACCGACCGCATACTCGGAGGCGGGTGTATAAACGAATAGCAGCTTTTGCCCTGGACGTAGCGCTACAGTCAGAACTCGGATGAGGATCAGCAAACCTTCATGTGTGAAGGTGGTCATGTCGACGACGACGTTTGCTGACCCTCCAAGGTTCGCCGCTACCAGCGCCGTTCGGATGGTATCAAGTCCCATGAACGGATCGTCGTGGCTCAACACCACTTGCTCGGCTTTGACACCAAAATGCGCCAGAAGGCGCTCTTCGTTTTCGTGGATCTCTTGCTTGAACTCTTTGTTCGCACAAATTAATACCTTGCGGAATAGGTCACTCGGCAGGCTGGTAGCCACAGATGTTGATCGCGACTCGTAGCTCGCGCAGCAAATGAATACATCAGCGGACCGGGGTAAGTGGTCTGCGACCTCGGAAAGAGGAACAGCGATCGCTTCGGCCATTTCAATTTTCCTCAAATAGTCGGCCCTGAGCAGGGTCGACGACAGAGTCGATATGATTGGTCCGAAGTCGATTGTGGAACTTCTTCGGCTCCAGCATCATCATCCGAGCGACTTCGTTGGTGATAAATTTGTATCCGGCAAAGGATGTGGGATCTAGGCCAAAAGCGGGGGCTAGCCTACGGCTTAGAATGTACAGGGCTGTCCGTCCTGCTCCCTCTTTCTTGCCGATTGAGCTCTTGTGGAGGTAGTTATACTCCGTTCCAAGTTCGAATATCTCCCGAACTTCATCGTCGGGTCCGTTGCTGAATGCCACGGAGAAGACGCGACGCTCGGCAGCATCCGACATAAGTATATGACTGAATAAGGCACCAAGGCTATCGAGTAAATTCCTCAGCTTGGTTGCGCGATCACCACCACCTAAATTCCCATCTTCCCTGACTATGCGCTCGAACTCAGAGGTCAGGAAGCGATTTGCCTGTTCCCGCGTCACCTTGTTCTGGATATGGGGTGCAATCGCGGTGACCGGCGCAGATCCCTCATTTGCAGCTGTCTGCTCGCCATACATCAATGCTGCCGGCTCAAGAAAGTATCGAACAACTCCCGATGATATGTGGACGAGTTGCTTGAAACCTGCATAGCTGTACGTCGATCCCGACTTCGAAGAACCGTGAAGTCCACGTATGAAGTTTGGCCGGGCATACCTGTAAGCGTCGTCGTTAGCGCGGAAGCCACGACCGCTTTCCGACCACGTCGCGCGCAGCGACTCTGCTATTTTGGCAATTTCGTTTTCCTGCTTATGGTCCTCAGGAAAGAACGTGGATGGAGTCGCATTGATCGACGCCAATTGGAGCCGACGTTCAACAATAGATTCCACGCGCGCCATGTACCTGTCGCGGTCAGACGTGTAGATGTCGGAAATCTCAACCTCGGAAAAGTCGTGGGGCGTCTCAATGGACTGGCCTGAGATCGTCCGGAAAGTCTTATACCGGCGCTGTGTCGATATCTTTAAGCTAATTTCGGCGGTGCCACGACTCGAAACCCACGTATTAAGAATACGGGTCTGCTCCTCACTAAAGTTGTCTGCATCGTCAACAAGCAGGAAGAATGGTTTAGTAGCTGGCATGAACGGCATAGATCGGAGTGCGGCACACACCGGCCTCACGAAATCCTTGAATCCTAGAAGGGTTCCCGTATAGATGAGACACCCCCCGAGCGAAAGCCGTTGTATGAACAGAGATATCTCGGAGTATACTTCCTCAAGAAGACTCACCGCTACCAAACGGTATTGCTCGAAGGAACCTTCAGCCGGAATTTCAGGTACGACTCCAGCCCACCCTCCGCGTTTGAGAAGGCGAACGAGTGTGTCGGAGATGAAGTTCCTAAACGCTGTCGTTTCTTCCGGGGGTTCACCGCTTTGCGTTATACGTTCGAGCGAAGCGAACATTTTGAGAACGATGTTTACCGTCATCAAATGCTCGTTCAGAGGGAGGCTACCGTGCCCATCCATTTCCAGTCGAATTAATTCTGTGAGCTTCACCTCCATTTCCTTAATTGGAATATAGAAAGCAAAGAAGTCTAACTCGTTCAATGGACATTTCTTCTTAAGAATCTGGCAGTCTGGTTCCAAGAATCTAAAAATCATGCTTTTACCCGAGCCACGAGCTCCATGGAGGAAGGTGTGGCCCGCCCGATGGATCTGATGAAAGTCAGCAAAATCCTCGACGAATAAGGAAAGCACGTCGTGCGCCGCGATGCGTTCTGGCGATTGGACGGAGAACGGGTTGAGATCGAGATCAGATGACATGTTGCATACCGAGCTTGCGAGCTAAGTGACTGCCGTCGAAACGACCGTTGCCGTCCCATTCCCTCAGTTCCGGGCAAAGACTGTATATATCTTTCCCATCGGCGTCGGGGTAGCCACGCTCCTCAAGACGATAAGCAATATTCCTTAGTACGGTATAGCCAGTATCATCAGTTACGTCGATGTGGACTGATACACCCACGACGTCGACGATCGGCCTCATGAAGCGCGAACAGTACACACGCTCACAATGCGTCTTTAGAGTACGGGAAAGGATCTCATCGATGAGAAAAGTGTCGATTACCTCGCCCTGCTTGTCCTTTTTGGGGAACGCTCGGAGGGCATCCGATTTCTTTAGATCGAACCGCATGGCGATGATGCCAGAACCTGGGTCGAGGTGGATGTCGATAAGAGCGAGCGCATAAGCGTGGAAGATCGAGCTTGTAGGCGGCAATAGACCCTTTTTGGCTGAATATCGGGCAGCGCGCTCGGAATCTTCCGCCAATTCATCCGCGAACTTAAGAATGGCCGCCAAGGCCTGCATCCGGACCGGCTTGCCACGAATGTGCTCTATCTTAGCTAGGGAGCTGAGCTTTTCTTTCTCTTCGCCGCCGTGTGCCTGCGCGATCTCAAATATCTTCCTGCGCTCGACGGCGTCCAGCGGCAGGGTCGCTAGATTGTCGTCCATCACCTCACGACACTTTTCTTCGTGTTTCTTGCGACCGAAGATGTTTCCAACGTCATGGACCTGAGCAGCCGTCAGAAGTAGGTAGCATTCGTATGCTGTAATCGGATTTGGTGTAGCCTTAAGTAGTTCGGAGATCCGCGAAAGGAGTTTAGAGATGTGCTCCGGGCCGTGATCGGTGAGGTATCCTCCGTCGATGACATTCGCAGTCGGCGTCACCTCCTTATGCAGAGGCACGAGATTTGCCGCCAACGCGGCATAGTTCGCTTGGTAGTCGAAGCCTGTCGGAAATTCTTCACTTGGCTGCCGTTGAAACCAGGCGTCAATTGTCTGCCCACCGAAATCCATAAAGCTTCCCCGCCCCTAAACAACAACCGCTAGTTCTATATCGTCGGCTGCTCCATGACCAGAATGAAAATTGAACATTGTCCACTCCGAGGAATGTCCCCAATGCCGTCCGGTTGGCGTCTGAAGCACCTGATTGCGATCTGCTGAATGGTGCCGGAAGAGGGGATCGAACCCCCGACCTTCGGTTTACAAAACCGCTGCACTACCGCTGTGCTACACTGGCCCTGGTCGGCACCGAGATTCAGTGCCTATTCGGCACTCGCTCGAGCCGCGTGCATCTTAAACGTGTAATCTGATTCGCGTTCTCGCCTCTCGGCCCTCCAATTACAAATCCGCCGCGCTATTCGTACCCTCCCAACGATCATGACCAGTCCTTTCACGCCCCCAATTTCGCTGCTCGACTGAGGATCATCCAGCCTCCGCTTCCGACGCGATACAGCCGGTTAGGTGGGCGACTGCAATCGGCGCTGAAGGGACACTCCGCTGAAGCGGATGGTGCGGAGCCCGTTGGAGTGATGCTCTCGCGCGCTACAGCATTGGGAGACGAAACGCCTGGAAAGAGAAGCCCACCCCACGTCTCCGTGGGGTGGGGCGAAGAGCCCTAGCGTTTCGGTCGGTTGCGGAGAGCGGACTGCGACCTCACTTCTTCTTCGCCTTCGGTTCCGGCTTCGGCTCCGGCGGGGCGAAGGTCTTGACGTAGGCGACGACGCTGTCGATCTCGGTCGCGCCGAGGATGTACTTGAACTGCGGCATGACGATCGCCGGCTCGTCGAAGCGGGCGAGGCCGTTGCGGATGTTCTCCTTCAACTCCTCGTCTCGACCGGTGAGGAAGCCCTCCGTCGTCAGGTCCGGGATGTACTGGCTCTCGCCGAAGAAGGCGGAGCGCGGTCCGTCGCCCTTGCCGTGCAGCCCGTGGCAGACGGCGCAGTATTCGACGAAGACCTTCTCGCCGTGAGCCACGCTCGGCTTCACGGTCGGGGTGAAGCGCGGTCCGGGTTCGATCGCTTTGGCGACCATCGCCACGCCCTTGGGCGGCACCTTTTCGGCGGCCGAGGCTGGCGCCGCGACCATCGTCGCCACGACCAGACCCACGAATGTCGACATCCTGATCATGCGAGATGCCCCTTGTTCTCGGGAGCCGGGGCCGCGTCCGCGGCCAGCTCCGCGCGATGGTGTGCCACGATGTGGCGGGTCGCCGTGAGAAGGCGGGTGTAGGCGTTGGCCGGCTCGGCGGCCTCGGCGATCGCCGCCAGCCGGTCGATGAACGGCGCCAGGAAGCGATCGATGAAGGTCGCGGCCCGCGCTCGTGCCCAGGCCACCTCTCGCTCGTCCGCGGCGGTCTCCGCCCGGTGGGCGAGGCCGTGCAGCAGTTCGAGTTCGACGCAGAGATGATCGGGCAGATCGTCGAAGGCCTCGGCGACGTCGAAACCGCTGTCGCGGTAGAACGCCTTGATCGCCGTCATCTCCTCCAGCCGCTTGGGCTCCTCGACGGTGAACAGCGAGCCGTAGGGCGGGCAGGGAACGGTCGGGAAGTTCGCCGAAAACAGGGCGATATGCTCGGCTTCGACGAGGTCGGGCGCGGTCTGGCGCAGCCGGGCGAAGAAAGCCGCCAGCGCCGCCCGGGCCTCGACCAGGGCTTCTGCCCGGGGGAGGTCGTCGAGCGCTGCGCCGAGGGCGGCCTCGGTCGACGGCGCCGCGATCCAGTCGAGCCCGTCCTCGTCGGGGTGGGCAAGCGCCAGTTCGAGGAAATGATAGATCGAGGCGCGACCGAAGACCGGTCGTTCGATCGGCGCCTCGCCGGGAGCTGCCCCCCGGCCGTGGTCGTCGTGTGGCATCGTCATCGCTCCCGCCTCCTCAGATGTCTTTCATCTTCAGGTTCGCGGGGACCGGGTTCGGCTCCTCGACGAGACCGGACATGGCGTAGCCGAAGTACTTCTCCACCTCCTCCGGCGGCACGTTGCGCGGCGGCACGTACCAGACCGACGGGACGGTGCCGAAGTCGGGGCGATACTGCCGCGGTTCGATCGGATTGATGACGCGATGGGTCGCCTTGAGGCCGACCTCGGGCGTGTAGGGCTTGGCGCCGAGCGAGGGATCGCGGATCAGCTTGGAGATGGCGCTCTCCGGGTCCATCAGGTTGCCGAAGACGCGGATCTTGCCGACGCAGCTCTTCACGCACTGCGGCTCCTGCCCCTTCTCCAGGAGCGGGAAGCAGAAGATGCACTTCTGCGACTTCTTGGTCACCGAGTTGTAGTAGATCTTGTCATAGGGGCACGCCTTGACGCAGTACTGGAAGCCTTCGCACTTGTCCTGATCGATCAGAACGATGCCGTCCTGGTTCTTGTAGATCGACCGGGTCGGGCAGGCCGGAATGCAGGCCGGATCGGCGCAGTGGTTGCACGGCCGCGCCAGGTAGAACTGCCAGAGATTGGGATATTCCCCCTTCGGCGTGTCCTGATAGAGGTTGGAGTGGCGGTAGTCGTACTTCGACGAGTCCTTCGGGTCGCCCTCGTGACGGGGGTATTTGCCGTAGGGCTGGGTCGACACGCTGTTGAAATAGATGTCCTCCTGCCCCGGACCGCTGGTCCAGGTCTGCTTGCAGGCCATGGTGCAGCTGTGGCAGCCGAGGCACTTGTTTATGTCGATCAACATGCCGTACTGCACCCGATTGCCGTATTTCGGGTTGGGCTTGCCGTAGTATTTCTGCCAGAGTTCTTCCGACATGGTGTCCTCCCTCCTCAAGCCTTCTTCACTTCGCAGAGTTGATCGAAGTGCCCGGAGACCGGACCCCAGACGTTCGGGATGAAGTAGATCTCGTGGATCGGGTTGATGTCGTTGTGGGTCAGGGCGTTCCAGTGACCCTCGCGGATCTGCTCGCGCTGCCAGCCGAAGTAGATGACGACCGCGCCCATCGGCACCGATTCACGCAGCTTGACCTTGGCCTTGACGTAACCGTTCTGATTGTAGGCGGTCGCCCAATCGCCGGCGGCGATGCCGCGCTTCGCCGCCTCCTTCGGGTTCATCTCCAAGAGCGGCTGGCCGATGTCGTCGAGCTTGACGATGTCCGAGGTGGTGCGCCACGACGAGTGGACGCTCCAGCGGGTGTGGCGCGAGTGGTAGACGAGCGGATACTTCTCGTGGAACGGATTGCGCTCCTTCTTCGCCTGCCCCCACGGCTTCGACGGCCCGAAGGGCGTCGCCATGTGCGGTTCCTTGTGGACCGGCAACTGTTCGCCGAACTGGATGAAGCGATCCTCGTCCTTGTAGAGTTCCTGGCGGCCGGAGGCGGTCTTGAACTTCGCCTTGCCCGCGACCTCCTCGGTGAAGGCGGCATAGGGTGAAGACGGCAGGTTGACGCGGATCACCTTCTCCTTCTTCAGCCGCTCGAGCGTGATGCCCTTGACCCGCGGACCACCGGTCTTCAACAGCAGATCGACCGCCGCCTCGGGGTGATTGAACTTGAAAATGTGGTCGGTCCCGAGCCGCTTGCAGACCTCGTAATAGATCTCGATGTCGGTCTTGGCCTCGTACATCGGCTGGAGCGCGCCCTGGACCAACTGGATGTAGGGGTGGGCGGGCGTCGTGGTGATGTCCATCGGCAGCTCGTACCAGCTGACCACCGGTAGGACGATGTCGGCGAGCTGTGCCGTCGTGCTCATCTCGATCTCGGGCGAGACGATCAGCTCGATCTGCGGCAGCACCTTGCGCATCAGATTGCTCTGATCCGAGGCCTCGCCGAGGAGGTTGCCGCCGGCCGCCCAGATGCAGCGGATCTGACGCCAGAGCTTCGCCTTGTTGGCCATGGTCTCGGTCGGGCCGTTGACCACGTAGGCGGTGTCGAGCGGCACCGCCTGATAGCGGTCGGGCTTGCCCTCTTCCTTGAGCGGGAAGAAGTAGTCGGCCGGATTGAGGCGCATCAGGTACTGGCCGGCCCAGGGGCTGACGCCGCCGCCGTTGACGCCGATGTTGCCGGTGAGGCAGGCGAGCGCGATCACCGAACGGCCGATCAGATCGCCGTGGTACCAGTGATTGATGCCGGTGCCCGACCAGATGCTCGCGGGCTTGGCCGAGGCGTATTCGACCGCCAGCCGCTCGATGTCCTTGGCCGGAACGCCGGTGATCTCGGAGACGGTCTTGGGATCGTATTCTTCGAGCTGGGCGAGGAAGAGCGTGTGCGAGGTGGCGCAGGCGACAGTCTTGCCGTCCTTGAGCATCACATCGAACGTGCCGGTGAGCGGCGGCTTGTCGGAGAAGTAGGTGTCGACCACCGGCTTGCCCGCCGCCTTGTCGAACACCATGAAGGCTTTCGGGTCGCCGTCGGCGGCGACGTCGGCGGCCTTGAGGTACTTGCCGGTGTCGCGACGCACCAGCAGCGGGCCGCTGGTGGTCTTGAGGAGATGCGCCTCGTCGACGAGGCCACGCTTGACCACGACGTGGCACATGCCGAGCGCCAGCGCGCCGTCGGTGCCCTGGCGCACCCGTACCCACTCGTCGACGGCGGTGGCGGTCGGGTCGAAGTAGGGCGAGATGTAGACGAGCTTGACGCCCTTGGCGCGGGCGTCGGTGAAGAAATGCGCGTCGGGCATCCGGGTCTGGACCACGTCCGAGCCCCAGATGATGGCGTACTTGGTGTTCTGGACGTCCTTGAACTCGTGTTCCTCGGTCTGGACGTTCCAGGTGATCGGGTGGGCGAGCGGCAGGTCGCCGTACCAGTTGTAGAAGGTGCCGAGGCCGAAGCCGTTGACGGCGGCGAAGCGGAAGCCGGCGCCCTGCTTGACGATGCCGGTGGCGGGCACCGGCGGGTAGATCCACACCGTCTCCTTGCCGTACTTGGCCGAGATCCGCTTGATCTCGGAGGCGATGAAGTCGAAGGCCTCGTCCCAGGTGATGCGCTTCCATTGGCCGCCGCCGCGCGGGCCGACCCGCTTCATCGGGAACTTGACGCGGCCCGGCGAGTAGACGCGGCGGTGATAGGTCTGGCCCTTCATGCAGCCGCGCGGATTGTATTCGTCGTCGGGATAGTCGTAGGGCGGCTCGACGCGCTGGACGATGCCGTCCTTGACCACGACGTTCCAGCCGCAGGAGCCGGTGCAGTTCGGCAGGTTCACCGTCCTGACCACCTTCTCGCCGATGAACTGCTCGCGCAGGGCGTCTTCCCAGGGGCGGTTCTTGTTCGGCATCAACGCGCCGAAGGCGGCTCGACCGGATGTGAAGGGAAGGCCGCCGGCCGCAAGGGCGGACAGGCTCCCTTTGATGAAGTTGCGCCGGCTGGTGGTCATGTCGGTCCCCCGATCACATCTGGACGTTCAGGTCTCGCGCGGCGCCGGAGCGGTCGCCCCGGCGCCGGATAGGGATGCGCCTCGGCGCTCACGGCGTGGTGGTCACCGCGTTGATCACCGCTTCGACGCGCTGGATGGTGCTGAGGATGGTCGGGCTGCCCCAACGCACGTGGTACTTGTTCTCGGGAACCTTCGCGAGCGACAGCATCAGGTTGTTGAAGGCGCCGAGATCGTTGGTCTCGAAGTAGGTGATGAAGTCGGCGTCGGAGAGACCGGTGGCGTGGTAGAGCTTGCGCTTGACGTTGACGAGATACTGCAGCGTCGGAGCGGTGTGGACTTCCATCTCCTTGAGGCGCTGCTCGTCGGAGAGGTTCCACCACTCGCCGTTTTTCTTGATCGGCACGACGATGGCGTAACGCGGCGGATCACCCTGGTAGGTCGCCGCGAACAGCGCCGCGTTCATCTCCGTCGACTTCTCCTTGGTGACGTAGTTCAGCGCCTTGGTGATGCCGGTGAGGTTTTCGGTGACGTCGCTGTAGACGCCGATGCGCGAGGCTTTGAAGTCAACCAGGAAGTTCTGCACCGCCACCAGATCGGTGCCGTGGACACGCAGGAAGAAGTCGCTCGACGCCGACAGGCCACGGGTGAGATAGGCGTCGACGAGGACCTTCTCCTTGTACTTGTCGACCAGCATCGCCACTTCGCCGGCCATGCCCTTCCGTTCGGTCGCCGGCAGCCGGTAGAGATCCGGACGCACCTTGTAGGTGGAGAAATTGCCGAAGACGCCGGGCGCGGCGAGGATCTTGGCGCGGTCGACCGCCATCGGCATGGCCGGGGCAGCCGGCATGGCCGGAGCCGCCATCGGGGCGGCAGGCGCGGCCATCGGCGCAGCCGGCGCCGCCATCGGGGCCGCGGCCGGGGCCATCGGCTTCTGGTCTCCGCTCATCGTCTGAGCGAAGAGCGGCGCGGTGCCTGCGAAGAAGAGCCCTACGGCGGCGGCCATGGCGAGGCGCGAGCGAAGAGTGCGAGGCGAAGACATGTGGTCCTCCTGGAAGACGCAGCGAAACGGCACGTTCGCCCCTCGAGGTCGAAGTCCACCGTTCGACACCGTATTCGCCTCACCCGAAGCGCTGGTTACACGCCACTTCGACAAAAACCGCTGTATACGTATTCGAACGTGTCGTATTCACCTGAGCCTCGGGCAAATACCTAGGTCCTCGGGCGGGATTGGATTGCGTCTAACCTTGCGACATTAGACGATGCTGATGCGTAGGCCAGAGGAAGACCACCGAAGCGCGACCTTCGACCAGGACCTCAGCCGGAAATCGCGACTTTGCGAAAAATGGACGACACCGTGTAACGCTACGGCGTTTGCCACGAATAGGTGATCGAACGACGGTCACGAGCCGTTTGATCCGGGTCACTGACATGAACCTCGATCTTCCTATCGTAGCGCTCACACTCGCGAACGGTCGGACCGCCGACCGGGCGGTTCTGTGGGCATCGGCGACGAGGGGGTCGGGCGAGGTCATGGATGCGGTGACGAACACCGGGATATCGCGCGAGGCGGAGGCCGAAGACCTCCGCTTGCGGGCGCTGATGCGTTCGGCGCAGGACGGTGACAGGGTCGCCTATGAGGATCTGCTCAAGGCTTGCCTCCCGAGGATCCGTCGCCGGTTGCAACGTCGCGGCGTCGACCCCGACCTCGTCGACGACACCATTCAGGACGTGCTGCTGACGATCCACCGCGCACGTCAGACTTACGATCCGTCAAGGCCCTTCGCCGTCTGGTTGGCGATGATCACGGATCGGCGGGCCATCGACGCCGCTCGCCGCCACCACAGGCACGCGATGCACGAAGTGTCCTCCCCGGACGCCTACGAAACCCACGTGGACGACAGCGGCGACCCGCAACCTTTCGTTACGACCAATGCCATCGATCGCATTCGTGGCAGCATCGCCGAACTTCCCGCCGCCCAGCGCGACGCCGTCGAACGGTTGTCGTTGCGCCAACAGTCACTGACGGAGGCGTCACAGGAGACCGGGCGCAGCGTCGGTTCGCTCAAGGTCAACCTCCATCGGGGCCTCAAGGCGCTGCGTGCTCTCCTGAACCCGGAGGGCCGGTCATGATCGGAGCCTCCGGGCCTTCCCATGAAGAGATGATCGGCCGCCTGGTCGGCGATCTGCGGCCCGTTCGCCGCACCCGTCCGCCGCTCGTCGACACGCTGCTGTGGACTTCGGCAGTCGCGGCCTTCGCACTCGTGCTCACGCCGCGGGTGAACTTCGACGCGCTCGCAGCTCGGCTCACAGCCGCGCCGGACATGTGGTTGGCACTGGCCGGATCGTTGGTGACGATGGTGCTCGCCACGATCGCCGCCTTCATGCTCGGCTTGCCCGACCGTGATCCGCGCTGGGCGCTGGCGCCGTTGCCGGGTCTCGCCCTGTGGCTCGGGGCGAGCGGGCTCGGATGCCTGCGAGCTGGGCTCGAGGCCTTCGGACCGATCCCCACCCATGAGATCATCGACTGCTTCGCCTTCATCGTCGGCTTCTCGGTGCCGCTCTCCGGCCTGATGTTGTTGTTGCGCCGGCGAGCCTATTCACTCCGCCCGACCCTGAACGCCGCCATCGCCGGGCTCGCGGCCTCGGCTGCTGCGGCAAGCCTCCTGACCCTGGTCCACCCGTTCGACGCGACCGTGCTCGACCTCGGGGTCCATTTCATCGCGGTCGGAGTGGTCGTGGTGTCGAACGGGATCGCGTCACGGCGGTTCGGCGGGGCGTAATCGGTTTCCTCCCGAAAGCCGAAATCCGGGTCCGGCGAGAGCCGGTCCAAGCAGCGCCGAGGGACAAGCTGGCGCGGGGAGACGGGCCCCCTGTGCGGTCGCGATCGAGCCGCATGATCGAATTTCACTTTAAGAATGGCGAACTACCGCGCAAAGGGCGCCGGTGCTGTTCTTGTATCGTCCTCGGGTTCCGACGCGGGCTCAGCCTTCGGTGCAGCCGAAACGGTTTGCATGTCTTTCAATTTCTGCTGTAGGGCGAGCCGCAGCCAGGGGTTACGCTGAATCTGGGCGCGTACGTCTTCCCGGAGCATAGCAATCTTGCGTTCGAGCAGCGGTCGGGACGCAACACCTTCGCGACGAAGTTGCCGCTGTTGAATATCCAGCCGACGCAACGAATCGACTATTTGCGAGGCCTCCCGATCGGCGAATGACGGCATGGCCTCGACATACACCCGCCGGAGCGACTTTTCGTCATCGCCGACATACCTCTTCAGGACCATTACGAACACGCGACGTCCATGGTGTGCATGCTCGGCTTCGATGCCGTCGAGGAATGGAGCGGGGTCACGAATGATGCGTGCGGCATTTCGGCGTGCCACATCTGAGGAGAGAGGACGGCGATCTGCACTTGCCAGGGCGCGAGCGTTGGTCCCTTGAACGGCGTGCCGCCTTGCAATCATTGATGCCGTCCTTCCGACGTGCCGATTTGGCTCGACATTGAGATTGCGATTGCGATGGCTACGATGATCGACGCGTACCGGTACACCATCGGATGTGAGCTGTTCATTGACGATTGCCGCCCATGCCTCTCTGAGTAAGCCAAGTTGATCAATGGTGCTGGGCAGGCCGTAGCGACGAAGCCAATCCGCCGATTGCTCGAGCGGTGTCTTCGCCCCGAATCCCCCGGAGGAAATCTCCCGTGTCGCCATCATGATGTGTGCATGGAAATTTCTTATGTCTCCGCCATCTCTCGGCGAATGAAGCGAAACGTCGACGACAGTATTATATCGATCTGCAATGTATTTGGCAAATTTGATTGCAATGAATCTGCGTGAGTTACTGGTCAGCTCGCAGGGCAATGCGACTTCGACCTCCCTCGCCACCCGTGCATCACGTCTACGCTCGGCATTTTCGGCTGCTGACCAGAGGCTTTTGCGGTCCCTCACCCAAGCAGGAAACGTTGAATTCGACGGAACTACGATTTGAGTATGGATGACATCGCGTCGGTTTCGGTAATCGTAAATGACCCCGTCGGCACCTAGAAGCCGCTCGCCGCTTCTGTAAGCCGCAGCGCGCCAAGCGTTCTGACCTTGGGACCGAGCAATCGGTCTCGTATGAAGATGAAATATAGCCGTATCAATCTCCTATAATCATTGTCATTTCATTGATTGAATGAGTATTTATCCAAAAATCGGCAATAATATGTCGAAATTATTATAGCGTCACATGCATTTCTCATATTTATCTGGGTGATGCTTTGTGAATTGCTTTCCCGCTTGTGGGGTGGGCGACTCGTAAGTGCGCAGTCCTGCCAATCGGCGCGGAGCCAATATCTTCTGGATGCGCCCCCATATCTTCCTTGAGTCTCGGCCCTCTCAATCTGTCCCCAATTGTGGGGCATCCATGCTGCTCGGCAACCCGATCTGTGATGTCTTCGTCGTCGTACCGGCAAGCGCCCTCTGGGTCTTCGACTTCTTTCGATAGGTCCAAGGAGCCGGTCGCATGTCTGCAACCCATGGAAGTAATTGGATGTCGTGCTTTTGGACGTGCGATGTCACGATAGGCAGATCACGAATTTCCTCGGCCATTAACGCCACCTCTGCGTCGTCAGAATACCTCGTCCCGGTTTCCGTGGTGCCGACGCGACCGGTGACGTCATCGATGACGACCGGGTTCAACTTTGCGCGGATCGCATTGTTCGTGAAGCCGTGCCGCAATGCATGTAGAAGGCGACTCCAGATGTCGCCAGCGAGTGTCGACGCCGCGATGGGCTTGAACTCCTTGTAGAATCGATCCCCGAGATCCTGTTCTTTCTTGGTTGTCGACACCAATTCGGGGAATAGCGCCCGGTATCCGAGCTTCTTGATTGCGAGCCAATAGTCATAGAATCCAAGGCGTAGCGCCTCATCTGGTATCGGTAGTGTTCGGACCGATTTGCTTGTCTTTACAGGCCTGAATGAATTTGGTGCTATATAGAAATATGGGATGCCGGTGTTAAAGACAATGTCGGACACTTCAAGAGAGCATATCTCATTGCGTCGAGGGCCGAGATAAACCAAAAAGATCGGGACCCAGTATAAGGCACAATGAAATATCTCGCCGCCAGTCATTCCCATCGCATGCGCGTTCAAACATCCTTGGTATATTGGGGAGTCGAACAAGCGGGCGATATCCTGAGGCCGCGGCTTGAATTGTTGCGTCCGTACTTGAGACTTCGTCGGCTTTCGGGGGCGTAGTCCGTTAATGTCGAATGTGGCGACTGAATAACCGTGGGATCGCAGATATTGGAGGAAAATTGAGAGATTCCCGAGGTGCTTTCGAATTGTCAGCGCAGAAAGGCCGACAACTCTTCTTTCGGATTGACGTGCCGACGGAGATGGAAGTCTTGAGGCTCCGCCGTGCCGCTGACGGATGAGTGCGCCTTCTTGCCGTAGTTGTTGCGGCGTCATCGACCGCATCCTGGCGCTTTGTCCGTATCTCGTGGGGATTTCGGCGAGCAGGTCGCAAAAATGACCGATGTGGTATTGGGTGATTTGCGAGGAGCTATTGATTTTGCATTCTTTTAGAGAGGCGACAAATAGGCGAAGGAATGAGCTGAAGTCGCTCTTCGTGTCTTTCGACCAAGCGCTATCATGCGCCTTATTTACGCTTTCGCCGATGCTGAAGAACTGATCGATCGGGAGGTCCAATAAAGCTGGCGCGGTGCGTTCGGCTGTGGATGCGTCTTGGCTGGCGGCGTCCGTCGAGTGAGCCGGCGGCGACGGTGCCTGTTCGAATGCGACCGGTAATACAGGAGTTTCATGATGTGCTGCAGGTACCGAGGCCACCTGAGGTGCTTCCATCGTCGCCTGCTTGATCGTGCGTCCGATCGGAAGCCGTGATCCGGCATCGAGCAGGGCATCTGCTCGGGCTCGCAGCCACTCGATTTTCGCACGTTCTCTCCCGGTGATCGTGTCCGGAATTCCGAAGTCTGCCATCAGCGCCACGAGCTTGTGCTCGAAGCCGGGCGACCGAAGGACGGCGCCTTCAGACCGGACGAGTTCGGCGATCCATCCGATCTTGGAATCTGGTATGCCTGCCTCTACGAGCATGGCATAGGCGGGGCAGCCGTCGGCGAAGGTCAGGTGCTCGGCCGCTCCCCAATATTGCAGGATCCTGTAGGCCCATCCCATTTCGAGGTCGCGTTCGATCTCTTCGGGGGCTCCGTCGCGTCCGTGGCGACGAGCGATGAGGGCAACGTTTTCCAAGTGATGTCGCATGCGCTCGAGTTCGCCATCGAACAGGCGTCGCAACTGGTCGTAGGTGGTATCGAGTGGACCGGGTGTCATCTCCATCTCATCGAGAAGCAAGGACAGTCGGCGAGCAATATAGCACGCGTGCCGAAAATCGTATTGTCCCAAGGAGATGGTCAATCTCGATCTGCCACAGGCGGTGCGCAGGCGAGGTGGCAGGCGCGGTCGCCAATAATAGATGTGCCCCCGCTGTTCGATGCCGGATACGCGGTGTCTCGCCCTCATCGTCTGCTCCGCCCCCCGACCGGACGACGGAGTCGAGTGCCCCCACGTCTGGTCCCTGGTTGTTGCCAGCAGAGGAAAAAGGGCGTGCTTCGGGACTCGCAGCGGAGCCCGAAAGGACTTAGATCACAAGGACTTGGAGATTTGCGAAAGCGGCTGGCTGGGGGACCTGGATTCGAACCAAGACTAACGGAGTCAGAGTCCGCTGTTCTACCGTTAAACTATCCCCCAGCGGGCCCGGGCTTCGCAGCACCGGTCGCCGTCGCGGACCCGTCTAACCGATCGCCGATCGGGTTTCAAGCCTTCCGTCGAAAACCATCGCCACCGGCGAACGGGCGTCGCGCCTCACCCGCACCGGCGCGGCGCCTCGCCATTGTGACGAGGCAGCCGCTGCTCGCGGCGCTTGTCAGCCGTCGAAGCGCTGGTAGACTGGATCCAACGCGAAACTCTGAGGCGCCGCGCGGGATTTCACATCCCGCCTGCCGGTGCGAGGATGAAGACTTGGGGAGGCGAGGTGACGAGCCGCCGGAGGCGGATCGTCCAACCCCTGCCGACCGCTCCGTGCCGCCGGGCAAACGCCGGCGCCGGAAGCGTCGGGGCAAGAGAACTCGTTGGGCCTCCGTGGCCAAGCCAGCCCCCACCGGGGCGGGGCCTGTCGGTGTGTCCGCATCGTCCGAAGCCGGAGCGGTGCCGTCCACCGTACGAGCCGACGAAATGGAACACCCGGCCGGACCGGAACTCGCCGGCTCCGCCGCGGGCGCCGTCGCGAGCGACCGCTCCGCGACCACCGGCGCCTCGTCCTCCCGCTCCGCCGCCGACGGATCGAAACCGGGCGATGCCGTGTCCGTCGGTTCGATCGCCGAGGCGCGCCGGGGCGGACCCGCCCACGACGACGTTGCGACGCTCTCCGCCGAGGACGATGCGGCGCCGGCCGACCGCGCCGCCGGTCGTGTCCACCACGACGGCCGCGACGGGCACGGAAGCGGCGAACCGCCGCCGCAGGAGCCCGGCCGTCCCGCCGACGGCCGGTACACCCGCCGCGCCGACGAACCGTCGCTCCGGCCGCGCCATCACCCGAGCGAGCGCCATCGCGACCCCGGCCATCACGTGCCTCACGTCGAACCCGGCCGTGGCCGTGTCGGCGGGCCGCTCTACGCCGCCCTCGATCTCGGCACCAACAACTGCCGCCTGCTGGTCGCCGAACCCTGGCGCCAGGGTTTCCGCGTCGTCGACGCCTTCTCCCGCATCGTCCGCCTGGGCGAAGGACTGTCGCGCACCGGGCGCCTGTCGGAAGCCGCGCAGGATCGTGCCATCGACGCGCTACGCGTCTGCCGCGCCAAGCTCGACGCACGCGGCATCGTCCGTGCCCGGCTGGTCGCGACCGAGGCCTGTCGGGCGGCGGAGAACGGGGTGGAGTTCCTGGAACGGGTGCGTCGCGAGGCGGGCCTGACGCTCGAGATCCTCACCCGCGAGACCGAGGCCCGCCTCGCCGTCACCGGCTGTGCCAGCCTGGTCGACTGGAGCGCCGACGGTGTGCTGCTGTTCGACATCGGCGGCGGTTCGTCCGAACTGGTGTGGATGGAATTTGGTGAGGGGCGTCGCACCGGCGGCGATCCCACCCGCCACATCCGCGCCTGGGCCTCGTTGCCGGTCGGGGTGGTGACGCTGTCGGAGCGCCACGGTGGCGTCGCCGTCGGCCGCGATACCTTCGAGGACATGGTCGCCGACGTCGACGGCCTGCTCGCCGCGCTGCCCGATTGGGGGCCGCTCGCCGGCCGACTGGCCGCCGGCCACTACCACATGCTCGGCACCTCGGGCACGGTGACGACGCTCGCCGGTGTCCATCTCGGGCTGAAGCGCTACGATCGGCGCCGCGTCGACGGCACCTGGCTCACCGACGATCAGGTCGGTGCCATGATCGAGCAACTGCTCGCCATGGAGTTCGAGGATCGTGTCGCCAACCCCTGCATCGGCGGCGACCGCGCCGATCTGGTGCTGGCCGGCTGCGCCATCCTGGAGGCGATCCGCCGACGCTGGCGCTGCGGCCGCCTGCGCGTCGCCGATCGCGGCCTGCGCGAGGGTATGTTGACCGAGTTGATGATCGGAGACGGCGTCTGGCGTCGGCCGCAGCGTTGGCCGCGCCGACCGCGAGACGAAGGTGACGAGCGATGAGCGGAACCGGCAAGGGCGGCGGCAAGGGTGGCGGCGCCCCGCGTGCCCTGCACGTCAGGGTGAAGACGGCCAAGCGCCGCACCGCCTCTTCGGCCCGTTGGCTCGAACGCCAACTGAACGACCCCTACGTCGCCCTCTCCAAGAAGGAGGGCTGGCGCTCGCGCGCCGCCTACAAGCTGATCGAGATCGACGACAAGTATCACCTGCTCAAGCCGGGAATGCGGGTGATCGACCTCGGCTGCGCTCCCGGCGGCTGGTGTCAGGTGGCGGCGACCCGGGTGAAGTCGACCGATGCCGCCCCGCGTGTCGTCGGCATCGACTACCTCGAGATGGCGTCACTGCCCGGTGTCGTCGTCCTGCAGAAGAACTTTCTCGACGACGACGCGCCGGCGGTGCTGGTCGAGGCGCTGGGCGGCGACAAGGCCGACGTGGTGCTCTCCGACATGGCGGCGCCGGCGACCGGCCACAAGAAGACCGACCACCTCAAGATCATGCATCTCGCCGAGGTGGCGATCGATTTCGCCCGCACCGTGCTGAAACCCGGCGGCCACTTCCTCGCCAAGGTGCTGCGCGGCGGTACCGAGAACGAGCTGCTGGCCAATCTGAAACGCGACTTCGCCCAGGTGATGCACATCAAGCCGCCGGCGAGCCGCGCCGATTCGGCCGAACTCTACGTCATCGCCAAGGGCTTCCGCGGCGCGAGCGCGGACACCGCGCCGCCCGACGACGGCGACCCGCGCGACACCCACGCCTGGATGCCGCCGCTCAAGGACGGGTGAAGGAAGGGGCGTCGTACGGCCCGGGTCCCGCGCCGTCGATCGCTCGGGCGACGCTTCAGCGCGCCTCGATCCGACGGATACGACGCTTCAGCGCGCCTCGATCCGACGGATACGATGCTTCAGCGCGCCTCGATCCAACAGATACGACGCGAGCCGACGTAGTGTTCGCGGCGGTCGTAGCGCTCCTGCCAGGCGCAGACCCGATGCCTGCCGGGGCCCGGGGCCTCCGCCAGCGCATATCCGGTGGGCGACAGCGGCATGTGGGCCGGGCGCGGGCGCTGGTAACCGGGCACGCCGTAGTCCCAGGCGGCATATCCGTCGTAGTATCGGATGCCGTCGCGCCGCGACGAAGAGGCGATGCCGGCGCCGACCACCGCGCCGACGAAGCCTGCGGCGAAGATGCCGGTGACCGGTTCGGCCTTGGCCGGCGTGGCGAGGGCTGTGGCCACCGCCGCGGCGAGGCCGATGGACACGATCGTCTTGTCGAACATCGAATACGTCCCCTCGAGTTCCGTCGAAATCGGGACGAACCCTGTCACGGGAAGGGTTTCCGCGCGGTGAGAGGTGTGCGGCGCAGCGGACTTTCTTCATCGGGACGATGAGCGAAAGGTGAGCCGGATCGTTAGAATTGGAGCGACCTCGGCGCCCGAAGCGCCGGCGCCGCATGGACGGCCGCCGTCGCTCCACGGCCGAGCGCCGGCGCCCCCATATCTCGTGCACCTCTGTCCCGCGCCCGCGACATGTCGCGCCTCTCTTCCCCTCCCGCCGTTTCCGTGGTAACGACCGCCGCCAACTCCGATGGACGAACTTTCCCACCGGTCGCGGGTTCCCGACCCGCCGGCCGGTCGTCCCGCATTCTCCCGAGAGGACGTTGGCCCATGGCGACCTTCTACGAACCCGGCAATTCCCGCGAAGCCCTCACCTTCGACGACGTGTTGCTGCTCCCCGGACATTCCGAGGTCATGCCCGGCGAGGTCGACATCCGCTCGCGCGTCACTCGCGAGATCGAGCTGAACCTGCCGATCCTCTCCTCCGCCATGGACACGGTGACCGAGTACCGTCTCGCCATCGCCATGGCCCAGGCCGGCGGCATCGGCGTCATCCATCGCAACATGGAGCCGGACGAGCAGGCCGAGCAGGTCCGTCAGGTGAAGAAGTTCGAGAGTGGCATGGTGGTCAACCCGATCGTCATCGGGCCGGACGCCACCCTCGCCGATGCGCTGGCGCTGATGAAGCGCTTCCACATCTCCGGCATCCCGGTGGTCGAGAACGGCGGCGCCGGCGGTCCCCACCTCGGCCGTCTCGTCGGCATCCTGACCAATCGCGACGTCCGCTTCGCCTCCAATCCGGCGCAGCGCGTCTACGAGCTGATGACCCGTGAGGACCTCGTCACCGTCAAGGAGGGCGTCGGTCAGGAGGAGGCCAAGCGGCTCCTGCATCAGCACCGCATCGAGAAGCTGCTGGTGGTCGACGACCAGTTTCGTTGCACCGGCCTCGTCACGGTCAAGGACATCGAGAAGGCGCAGCTCCACCCCGACGCCTCCAAGGACGCTCAGGGTCGCCTGCGCGTCGCCGCCGCCACCACCACCGGCGACAAGGGCTTCGACCGCGTCGAGCGCCTGATCGACGCCGGCTGCGACCTGATCGTCGTCGACACCGCCCACGGCCATTCCCAGCACGTGCTGGCCATGGTCGACCGCATCAAGCGGCTGTCCAATGCCACTCAGGTGCTCGCCGGCAACATCGCCACCGCAGATGCCGCCAAGGCGCTGATCGACGCCGGCGCCGACGCCATCAAGGTCGGCATCGGCCCGGGTTCGATCTGCACCACCCGTATCGTCGCCGGTGTCGGCGTGCCGCAGCTCACCGCCATCATGGAGGCGGTCTCCGCCGCCCGTGACGCCGACGTGCCGGTCGTCGCCGACGGCGGCATCAAGTATTCCGGCGACCTCGCCAAGGCACTCGCCGCCGGCGCCTCGGTCGCCATGGTCGGCTCGCTGCTCGCCGGCACCGACGAGAGCCCCGGCGAGGTCTATCTGCACCAGGGCCGCTCCTACAAAGCTTACCGTGGCATGGGCTCGGTCGGCGCCATGGCGCGCGGTTCGGCCGATCGCTATTTCCAGGCCGAGGTACGCGACACGCTGAAGCTGGTGCCGGAAGGCATCGAAGGTCAGGTGCCCTACAAGGGTCCGCTCGGCGGCGTGTTGCACCAGCTCGCCGGCGGTCTGCGCGCCGCCATGGGCTACGTCGGCGCGAGGAGCCTGCCGGATTTCGCGGAGAAGTCCCGCTTCGTCCGTATCTCCGGCGCGAGCCTGCGCGAGAGCCACGTCCACGACGTCCAGATCACCCGCGAGAGCCCGAACTATCCCTCGAATGTGTGATCGAGGCGCGCCGCCGCTCCGCGTCCCTCGCCGGGCGCAGCCCGGAACCCTTCACACCACGCGGGAGAAGCTGGCCCGCAGGGCCGGATGAGGCGGCGCCGCGAAGCGGCATTCGGCGGAGGGGCGTCCGTACGGACCGGCTTCCGAAAGGCCGGCGATGCGAGAACCGGGATGCGTACCGGTCCACGCGCCCCTCATCCCCTTACGGGAAGCTTTCCCGCGTGGGGAGGAGAGGGAGCGTAAGGCGCTTCCCGAGCGAACGTCCGGCCCCGGTCATGAGGAGGGCACGATGACCCTACGCATTCTTCTCCTCGCCTCGGCCGCCGCCATGGTGGCGGTCTTCGCCACGATGATGGGCTGGTCGGTGCCTCGCCTCGCCGGATATGGCGGCGGCGTACCCTTCGACGTCCGCTTCACCGGCTACGGCCATGCCGAGGCGGTCGCGATGCTGAAGGCCCTCGGGCCGGAGGGGCGCGCCTTCTACGACGGCGTCCAGCTACGGCTCGATACCGCTTTCCCGATCCTCTACTTCGTCGCCCTCTCGTGGCTTCTCGCCGCGATCCTCGGGTGGGCCGGGTTCGCCGGGATCGGCCGGGTCGCCGTCGCCGCCGTGGTCGTCCTGGTGCCGACCCTCCTCGACTTCGCCGAGAACGCCGCCATCCGCGACATGCTCCGCCTCGGCCCCGACGCGGTGACCGCCGATCTCGTCTCCTGGGCTTTGGCCTGCTCGACCACCAAATGGGTGACGGCGCTCGAGGGCCTCGTCATCGCCACCGCCGGCGTGATCGTCGCCCTCGCGCGGCGGATCGGCGGAGTCGCACGATGAAGGACGGCGGACGGCTGCAGGCCGCGATCGAGGTGCTCGACGACGTCGAGACGCGCAAGCGCCCGCTCGCCGATGCCCTCAAGGACTGGGGCCTGTCCCATCGCTTCGCCGGCTCGGGCGACCGCGTCGCCATCGGTTCGCTCGCCTTCGATGCGCTCAGGAACCGCGCCTCCGCCGACTGGATCATGGGCGAGCCGAGCCCGCGCGCCGCCGTGCTCGTCACCTACGCCCGGACCTGGGGCATGGGCCTTGCCGCCCTCGACGAGGTGCTGACCCACCCGCATGCCCCGGCGAAGCTGTCGAAGCGCGAGCGCGAGCGGCTCGAAGCCGACCCCGCCTCGCTGCTCGCCGATGCCCCGCCCCATGTCCGCGCCGACGTCCCCGAATGGCTCGCCCCGTCGCTCGAGGCGCTCTTCGGCGATCGCTTCGAGGCCGAGATGCGGGCGCTGGCCGAACGTGCGCCGGTCGACCTGCGCGTCAACACCCTGAAGGGCAGCCGCGACGAGGCGTTGACGGCGCTCGCCGCGATGGGCGCCGTCGCGACCGAGCTCGCGCCGCTCGGCCTGCGCCTGCCCCAGGGCGGCCCGACGGCGAAACCGCCGCACGTCCCCTCCGAGGCCGCCTATCAGGCCGGCCTGATCGAGATCCAGGACGAAGGCTCGCAGCTCGCCGCCCTGATCGCCGCGCCCGACCCCGGCATCCGCATCCTCGATCTCTGCGCCGGCGGTGGTGGCAAGTCGCTGGCGCTCGCCGCGACGCAAGCGAACTCCGGCCGCATCTTCGCCTACGACACCGACAAACGCCGCTTCGGCGATTTCCGCGATCGGGCGGCCCGCGCCGGTGCGACCTCGATCGAGCTGCGCCCGCCGGTTCCCGGTGGCGATGCGCTCGCCGACCTCGCGGGCTCGATCGACCTCGTCCTGGTCGATGCCCCCTGCACCGGCACCGGCACCTGGCGCCGCCGTCCCGACGCCAAGTGGCGCCTGCGCCCCAATGCGCTGGCCGCGCGGATGAAGGACCAGGACCACGTCCTCGACCAGGCCGCCCGTTTCGCCTCGCCCAGCGGCCGCATCGTCTACGTCACCTGCTCGATCTTGCCGGAGGAGGACGAGGCCCGCGTCGCCGCCTTCCTCGCCCGCCATCCCGGCTGGCGCCTCACCGACCCGACCGCCCGCCTCGCGCCCGAGTCGGCCGCGAAACTCGCCCCCTTCGTCCGCCGCGGGCCGGATGGCACCCCGGCGCTCCGCCTCACCCCGGCCACCGCCGGCACCGACGGTTTCTTCGTCGCGGTGCTGGAGCGGGGGTGAGGCTCGACGGCCGTCGCGCTTGGCGCGGCCGGCCGGCTGATCTAGAACCCGGGCGACGATCCGTTTCGCCGTCCGCCGACCCCGGAGCCCGCCATGCTGCACGACGCCATTCTCATCATCGATTTCGGCTCCCAGGTCACCCAGCTGATCGCCCGCCGCGTCCGCGAGACCGGCATCTACTGCGAGATCCACCCCTATCAGTCGGCCGATGCCGCCTTCGCCAAGCTGAAGCCGAAGGGCGTCATCTTCTCCGGCGGCCCGGATTCGGTGACCCGCGAGGGCTCCCCCCGCGCCCCGCAGGCGGTGTTCGAGGCGCAAGTGCCGATCCTCGCCATCTGCTACGGCCAGCAGACGCTCAGCGTTCAGCTCGGCGGCCGGGTCGAGGGCGGCCACGCCGCCGAGTTCGGCCGCGCCGACGTCGAGATCCTGAAGGCCTCGCCGCTCTTCGCCGGCATCTGGGAGGTGGGCAACCGCTATCCGGTGTGGATGAGCCACGGCGACCGCGTCACAGTTCTGCCCGAGGGTTTCGAGGTGGTCGGCACCTCCGAGAACGCCCCCTTCGCCATCGCCGTCGACGAGAAGCGCGGCTACTACACCACCATGTTCCACCCGGAAGTGGTCCACACCCCCGACGGCGGCAGGCTGCTGGCCAACTTCGTCCACGGCATCTGCGGCCTGAAGTCCGATTGGACGATGTCGGCCTATCGCGCCGAGATGGTCGCCAAGATCAAGGCCCAGGTCGGCTCCGAGCGGGTGATCTGCGGCCTCTCCGGCGGCGTCGACTCGTCGGTGGCGGCGGTGTTGATCCACGAGGCGATCGGCGATCAGCTCACCTGCATCTACGTCGACCACGGTCTAATGCGGATGGGTGAGAGCGAGCAGGTGGTCGGCATGTTCCGCGACCACTTCCACATCCCGCTCGTCCACGTCGACGCGTCCGAGACCTTCCTCTCCGAGCTCGAGGGCGTCGTCGACCCCGAGCAGAAGCGCAAGATCATCGGCCGCCTGTTCATCGAGACCTTCGAGGCGGAAGCCGCGAAGATCGCCCGCGATGGCAAGGGCGCGCCGACCTTCCTCGCCCAGGGCACGCTCTATCCGGACGTGATCGAGAGCGTCTCCTTCTCCGGCGGCCCGTCGGTGACGATCAAGAGCCACCACAACGTCGGCGGCCTGCCCGAGCGCATGCACATGAAGCTGGTCGAGCCGTTGCGGGAACTCTTCAAGGACGAGGTCCGGGCGCTGGGCCGCGAGCTCGGCCTGCCGGACGCCTTCATCGGCCGCCACCCCTTCCCGGGACCGGGTCTCGCCATCCGCTGCCCGGGCGGCATCAGCCGCGAAAAGCTCGACATCCTGCGCAAGGCCGACGCCATCTACCTCGACGAGATCCGCAAAGCCGGCCTCTACGACGTCATCTGGCAGGCCTTCGCCGTGCTGCTGCCGGTTCAGACGGTCGGCGTCATGGGCGACTATCGCACCTACGACTACGTCCTGGCGCTGCGCGCCGTCACCTCCGTCGACGGCATGACGGCGGACTTCTACCCCTACGACATGGCCTTCCTCGGCCGCA
>ERZ1645192.226-NODE-226-length-43603-cov-6.591577_pt1 | contig 43603 bp, 32 predicted proteins | sample MGYA00575354_ERZ1645192 | MGnify/ENA primary metagenome ERZ1645192 (study PRJEB40844, sample SAMN11349763) | freshwater sediment metagenome | isolation source: river sediment | host: Sediment | place: India: Faizupur Khadar , New Delhi | collected 2017-02-21 ...
GCTATGATGAAGCCGGGCGGTTGGAAACGGTGTGGGAGAACGGCTTCGTGACGGGGACCTACGGCTACGATCAGAACGGGAACCGACTGTCGCACGGCGGCATGGAGGCCACCTACGACGATCAGGACCGGATGATGACCTACGGCGACAACGCTTACACCTACACCGTGAACGGCGACATTCTCACCAAGACCGATACGCAGTAAGCGGGGTCGGTCCTCAATATTCAAGATTTCGCCTAGCGGAACTCTCTAAACATTGATCATTTGTCATTGACCATTTATCAGGGGGCGTTCCTCGGTCGCTTGACACCTGCCGACCGATAGGGTATTATGCCGGTGTTTGTCAGGGAGGAGCGACCCGAACATGAAACGCATACGGCAAGTGTACCTTGACACATCGGTCGTCGGTGGCTGTTTCGACGAAGAATTCGAGAAATATTCCAATCTCCTTTTCGAGAAATTCATCGCCGGTGAATTCACCGCGCTGGTGTCGGAGATCACCACCGCCGAACTCGCGTATGCGCCGGAAACCGTGAAGAATAAGTTGGAAACGATCCCGGCCTCCCATATCAAACTGCTTCGCCGGACGCCCTATGCCGATACCCTCGCTGACGCCTATATCAAGGCGAAGGCGGTTCCCCGTTCGATGTATGCCGACGCTCTTCACATTGCCATCGCGACCGTGGAACATGCCGATGTCGTCGTGAGTTGGAATTTTAAGCACATAGTCAACCTCAACCGCATCAACGCATTCAATGCGGTCAATCTGCGCGAAGGGTACGGCGCGATAGAGATAAGGACGCCGAGGGAGGTGCTGGATGTCTAAGCCCAAGAAATTCGATGCGGTCAAGTTCATGCGGGAACAACGCGAGAAAATATCCCGCATGTACTACGAACTCGGTCCGGAAGCTTTTATGAAATATATAAACGAGCGCGGAGAATGGTTGCTCCGGAAAGAAAAGGAGAAAAAAACCGCTTCGAGATCCGTTCGTGCTTCCGCGAAATCGCGCGCCGGTGCTCAAGCAGGAGCGGCCCAGCCTTCGATGGTGGCCGAAAAGAAACCTTCTTACGGGAAGTAGACGTCGGTCCGCCCTTTAACGCCGAATACATCGTTGCCCCGTCGATTTGACTTCCGTGGGCGAAATTCTTACAATGGGGCGTTCTTAAACCGAACGATGGAGGATCCCATGCGTCGCTACCTTGTCGTTGCCGTGAGTCTGCTGACGGCGCTCTATGTCATCTCCTGTGATAACGGGACCGATAAGAACTGTCCCGACGGCTATCACTGGGACGACTCGACCGGCCAGTGCGAGGTGGATACGAGCGAACCCGACAACGACGGACAGGACCTCGACATCGTCAAGGATGACGGCCTCATCGAGGACGGCGACAATGTCATGCCCGACCAGATCATCCCCGATGACGACATCTACACCGGCTCCTGCCTCTACGCGACGCCGGGCGGCACCATAGCGTTCGATGTCGCGGTGCACACCGTCACCATCGGCGCCCTCACCGTCGGCGGCGCGGCCAACGATGCCCTTGTCGCGGGTGAATTGTGGGCCGAGAACAACGACACGAAAAGCGAATTCATGGTGGCGGCGCTCACCCCGGCGCTGGCGGGCGAGAGCTTCGGCTTCCCCGCGGGCACCTACAATTTCTATTACCGCGGCGTCAAGGCGAATCCGACCGACCCGCCCCCGACCGGCATCGCGATACAGGAAAAAGTGGCGATAACCGGCGCGAAAACGCTCGACATCGATCTGCCGCTCTATGAACTGTCGGGTAGCGTCACCAAGAATGGCGGCGCCTTTCCGGCGCTCACCGGGACCGATGCGACCGACACGAAGGTGACGCTCGCGGCGGGGACCTATTCGTTCGAGATACCCTACGCGGAGTTCGGCGCCTTTACCCGTATCGTGCCGAAGGGAACCTATACGGCGACTTTTACCGGCCGCCTGTCGGGCGGCGCGCCGCTGTTCACCGCCAAGGCGCTGTTCGACGGGACCGCCATCGCGGTCACCGGCGCGACGAGCGCTCCGATAGATCTGGTCACCACCACCGTCAGCGGGACCGCGACGATCGAGGGGGTGGCGGTCGACACCGGCGTGCTGGCGCTCGCCAAGAATCCGCCGATGGAGGCGATATCGGTCCCTCTCATCGCCGATCTGGGCGCCACAAAATCGTATAATGTCGAGGTGCTTTCCAACGAAGGGATCGCCTACACCGTCATTTATCTTTCGTCGCTCGCCGACTATCCCTACAGTTTCCAGAAGATACTCAAGTGGCCCGACCTTACTCCGGAGACGACCGGCGCGGTCATACTCGATTTCGGCACGGTCCACGGCACGATATCGCTCGGCGCCGCCGGCGGCACCTTCCCGGCGCTGACCACCTGCACCGCCGCCGAGGCGCAATGTTCCCGCGGCCGTCTCAAGGCGACCAGTTTCGCGGGGGGCACCGTCATCCTCAAGGATCTCGGCGTATCGGGCGACGACTACGCCTATTCGGGACTGCTGGTGCGGCGCCAGAAATACTGCAACGACGAGGCCTGTTCGGCCCCGACCTATTCGCCGCGCGCCTTCGCGCTGACCTTCGACAGTTACTTCAACGACATCGAGGGGATGACCGACTACCTGCCGTTCACCGCGACGGTGCGGGTCAACAATGTCGAGAGTTTCCAGTTCACCGACGGCGGCGGTAATTTCAGCGACGACTTGACGCTCGATGCGGTCCTGGCGCCGGTCGCCGTGTCGGGGACCGTCACTTTCAATGGTACGGCGGCCGCCGCGGCCCCGGGCGATATGCTCTTCGCCCGCGACGTCGATACGCAGTCGGAGGTGCCGGTGATCGATCTGGGGGCGCTCACGGGAGGCGCCTATTCCTTCAATCTGCCGGCCGGTTCCTATCACGTGGTCTATAAAGGGGACAACTACCTCGGGTACGAACAGCGCGGCGTGATCGATACCGATCTGACCGTTTCGTCGGCCGCCGTGACGGGCAAGACGCTCGATATCGGCACGGCCAAGATACAACTGGACCTCACCGTCAACGGCGGGGCGCCGGCCGACTTTCTGACGGCCCGTCCCGAAGTGGATCACTATGATCTCTCGGCGGCGAACGACAAGAACGCCCTCGGCGCTTCGGTCATACCGGTGGTGGAGGCGCAGCCCTATCCCTACATTCAGGTGCTCAAGAGTTCCGCGTGGGACATCTATCTGAACTTCTATATCAAGGAGGGGAACGATTCGTCGGTGTTCCGTTTCCCGGTGACCCAACTGGACAACGTGGCGGGCGATACCGTCGCGGCGGCCGATATCGACATAGTCCCGTTCACCGGCACCCTTACCGCCAACGGCGCCGACATCAATGGAGCGACCGCGGCGCGCGGTTTCATCGAGGTGTCGGGCGAGACCCGCGCCAAGATCTATTTCCCGCCCGCGGGTACCGCGGCGGCCCGTTTCCTGCTGGCGCCCGACGAATACGGGACGCCCAATCCGCAGATGACGCTCGGCGACGGCTTCGATTTCGCCCAGCGGGTCCAGACCTCCTGCATTTACGTAGATAAATAGGCCATGAACGCGTATCACACTATCTTCGACCCGGTGTTCGCCGGCTATCCGTTCCTTGAAACGCCGGTCCGCATCCTGCTGGTGCTCGCCGCCGCCTATTTTCTTTTCTTCATCGGCCGTTTCTACATACTGCGGGCCATCGGGTATGTGATAAAGCGGAGCGCCGTTTCGTGGGACGACCTGCTGTTCGAGAAGAAGGTGTTCCACTGTCTCATCCATCTCATCCCGGTGCTGGTGGTGCACAACGCCGCGTACCTCTTCGTCGGCTTCGAGACGGCGGTGCGGCGCATCACGCTGGCGTTCATCGCGCTCATCATGGTGGTCTTCGTCGCCCGGGTGCTGGCGACCCTGCAGGCGGTCTACGAGCGGACCGAGTTCGCGAAGGATAAACCGATAAAGGGCTTCTTCCAGATCGTGACGGTCGTGCTCTATCTCGTCGGGCTGGTCCTCATGGCGGCGATACTGATGGGGAAGTCGCCCGTCATCATCCTGTCGGGCATCGGCGCGATGACCGCCGTGTTCATGCTGGTGTTCAAGGACGCGATACTCGGCTTCGTATCGAGCCTCCAGATGAGCCTCAACAACTCGATCCGTAAAGGCGACTGGATAGCGATGGAGAAATACGGCGCCGACGGCGAGGTGGCCGACATATCGCTCTACTCGCTCAAGGTGCGCAACTGGAACAACACCTTCACCTCCATCCCGACGCAGAAGTTCCTCGAGGAGTCGTTCACCAACTGGCGCGGGATGCAGGAGAGCGGGGCGCGGCGCATCAGCCGGTCGGCGCCGCTCGATATGGCGTCGGTCCGGTTCGTGACGGAGGGCGACATCGCGCGGCTTTCGGCCGATCCGACGGTGGGACGCCTCGCGGCGCGCGCCGTTGAAGGGCTCGGCCCGCAGGCGACCAATCTGCTCATCCTGCGGCGCGTCATGGCGCTCTATCTGCGCGGCCGCACCGACATCCGGCAGGACCTGACGCTCATGGTGCGGACGCTGGAGCCGACCCACGAGGGACTGCCGCTCCAACTCTACTGCTTCACCGCGACCACCGTATGGGAGGAGTACGAGGCGATACAGGGGGAACTCATCGAGTTTCTCGTCGCCGTCGCGCCGATCTTCGGCATCCGTCTACTGCAGATACCGTCCGGCAACGACCTGCGCGATATCCATGCCGGTTAGATGTTCGATCACGGGGAGGGAAAGAAAATGAAACGTTCGTTACTGCTGTGTTGGTGCTTTTTGGTCGGCCTTCTGCTGTCCGCCGCGTGTAGCGACAGCAAGCCGACGCAAAACGGCGATCTGGACGAGGGGGTGCATGACTATCAGCCGGAGGGCGACGACAAGGATCAGGTCCTGCCCGACACGACCGACGGCGATATCCCGGCGGGAGAGGGGAGCGACGGTATCCAGCCCGACGACGACATGCTGAGCGGCGATGGCGATGAACAGGGCGACGCCGGCGGCGACGAACTGCTTTCCGACAGTGATGAGTTGTCGATATCCGACAGCGATTCGGCGCACGCCGGGATGGGGCCGGGGACCGGCAACGGGTACGACGAGGGCTCGTCGAACGCCGACAATGTGAAGGTCAACGAAGAGGGGGGACTCGAACTCGACAACGGATCGGAGACGGTGCAGACGCTCCTGCGCTATGTGTGGGTGCCTAATTCGGTGGACGGCACCATCTCCAAAATAGATTCTTTCACGCAGGTCGAGGTGGGGCGCTATCATGTCGGCCTTTCGGCGGCGACCGATCCGTCGCGCACCAGCGTCGATCTGGCGGGCAACATGTTCGTGGGGGCGCGCGGCGACGGCACCGTCACCAAGATCGCGGGACACCCCGAATACTGCGTCGACCGCGACCTGAGCGGCACCATCGAGACCTCGACCGGCCCGCTCGATGTCCTGCCGCGCGGCGCCGACGGCCGTTCCACCGACGAATGCGTCGTCTGGACGCGTCTGTTCGACGCGAGCGATCTCAACGGACCCTACGCATGCAACGGCATCCGCGGTGTTGCGGCGACCCCGGAGACCGGCGACAATTTCGAGTACACCGGCCATGTCATGGTCGGCTGTTATCTGGGCGATCCCTATTCGTACCGCCTCAACGGCAACACCGGCGACATCATGCAGATATTCGATATGACCAGCGCCAACACCGAGACCTGCCGTCCCTACGGCTATGTGCTGGACAAATACGGCCGCAACTGGGTTTCCTGCCGCTATATCCCCGAATGGCAGACGCCGGTGAACGGCGGGTTGGGTTGGTTCGACATCAACGATACGACAGAACAGATACACTATATGCCGCAAATACCCGATTACGGCGGGTCCGGCGGTTATTACGGCATCGGCATCGACAAGGAGGGCAATATCTGGGTGACGAGTTTCACCGACGGTTTCGTCCATCGGTATACTCCCGATGCGTCGCCCTTCGCCGATCAGGGCTCGTGGACCTCGCTGCAGGTCTCGACCCTTCACGGTTTCCGCGGTATCGCGGCCGACGACGAGGGCTTTGTCTGGCTCATTTCGACCGAGGAGGGGGCCGGGGTCGATTCGAGCATCTACATGATAGATTCCTCGGTCTATCCCGATCCCGCGTCGATACACGGTCCTTATCTGCTCAGCGATGCGACGATACACCCGTTCCAAGGGACCGGCGTCGGGGTCGATTTCAAGGGGAATGTCTGGGGCATGTCGCGCTGTAACGCCGGTCAGGGGTATGTGACCTACCTTCCCGTGGATCGTTCGACGGCCGTTCCGACGGTGCTTGAAGGTCAGAAAAAGATCATCCCGGTGGGGAACGGTCCCTATGTTTACAGCGATATGATCGGTTACAACCTCAAGAACTTCGCATCGAAGGAGGGGTGGTTCCGCCACACCTTCGAAATATGCGCCTCCTCGCTATCCACCGATTGGCGGAAGATCTACTGGGATGCCGAAGTACCGGCCGACACCCGCGTCATCATCCGGGCCCGGACCAGCGACGATCTGGCCCAACTTGCGCTCGAACAGTGGCAGGTGATCGTCGAGGTGCCTCCCGATATTTCGCCCAAAGATATGCCCGCTACGCTGGTGCAGGGTCACTACATCGAACTGGAGGTGCGCCTGTATTCCAAAAATGTGGGCGTTTCGCCGGTCGTCGGCCAGATCGCGTTCGATTACGCGTGCGTCGACCCCTTCTAGAGGCCCCGCGTCTCCATTTGACCCGCAAAAAAATCGGAGTATACCGGAGACAGACAACGGCGGAGGTGCGTTATGAACGGCGCTATCCTGCTTCTTCTCGCGGCGGCATGGCTCGTCGTCGCCTATGTGTGGTACGGTAAACGGACGATACAGCGGCGTCTCATGGAGCCGCTCGACGGGGAGGGGACCCCGGCGGTGGTGAAGAACGACGGCGTCGATTTCTGTCCCGCCCACCCGATGGTCCTGTTCGGGCACCATTTTTCCTCCATCGCGGGGGCCGGTCCCATCGTCGGTCCCATCATCGCGGCGGCGGCGTTCGGCTGGGGACCGGCGCTCCTCTGGCCGCTCTTGGGCGGCGTGTTCATCGGGGCGGTGCACGATTATCTCTCCCTCATGCTTTCGGTGCGGCACGGCGGCACCTCGATACCCGACATCGCCGACCGCTATGTGTCGCGGCGCGCCCGGCTGCTGTTCATGATATTCGTCGAACTGGCGCTTATCCTCGTGGTGGCGGTTTTCGCGGCCATCACCGCCAAGATGTTCGTCACGACCCCCGAGATCGTCATTCCGACCTTCGGTGCGATACCGGTCGCGATGGTGTTCGGTCTGTTCCAGTACCGCTGGGCCGGCGTCGGCGGGCCGCTGTGGCTGCGGACGCTCCTTGCCTTCGGGGCGCTGGTGGCGCTCATCTATGTCGGATTTTTAGTACCGCTCGCCCTGCCGTTCGACGGCGATACCGCCTATATGGTCTGGTTCGTGGCGCTGATGATCTATGGCTATTTCGCCTCGATACTGCCGGTGTGGATACTGCTCCAGCCGCGTGACTATATCTCCAGTTGGGTGCTCATCGTCGGAACTCTGCTCGCCCTTATCGGCATCGCCGTGACCCATCCGGAGATGAGTCTGGCGCTCACGGGTGATGCAGTCACGGCGGCGGCTGGCGCGAAACTGCCTCTCTTTTTCCGTTGGTCCGACCCGGAGGTGGGTCCCATCGTGCCGTTCCTGTTCATCATCATCGCCTGCGGCGCCATATCGGGATTCCATTCGATCATCGCGGGCGGCACCACCTCGAAGCAGTTGACCAAGGAAAAGGACGCGATGCTGGTATCGTTCGGCGCGATGCTGACCGAGTCGCTCATCGCCGTCATCGCGGTCATCGCGGCGGCCGGCGCCCTGTTCTGGGTGGGCGAGGGGAGTCTGACCGCCGTGATGAAGAGCGGTAGTCCCATCGGGGTGTTCGGCGCCGGTTTCGGCCGCTTCACCGAGTTCCTTTTCGGGCAGAAAGTGGGAGCACTCGTCGGTATCACGATGATAAACATTTTCGTCATGACCACCCTCGATACGACGGTGCGGCTGGGCCGTTTCCTGACGGTCGAAATGGCGGGCGGGGCCTTCCCGATCCTCAAGCGGAACCGCCATCTGGCGACACTCGTGCCGATCATTCCGGCGTTCCTGCTCGGGGTGAGCGGCGGCTGGAAAACGGTCTGGCCGGTCTTCGGCGCGGCGAACCAACTGGTCGGCGCGCTGGTCTTCATCATCCTCACCAGTTATCTCTACAGTCGGGGCAAGCCGATACGCTACACCCTCTGGGCGACGATCTTCATGCTGGTGATGACCATCGGAGCGCTCCTGTTCCTCGCTCACGGTTACCTGATCGGCGAGAAACCGCAGTATGTGCTGGGGGTTATATCGGTTGTTCTGGTCATCCTTGCCGTCATGATGGCTACCGAAGGGATGAAGCTTGTCACCGGCAATCATTCCGTAAAGAAATAAAGCGAGCGAAATCGCACACTTATTTCTGCCACCAAATAAAGAAATTAGTTGTCAAAAAGAGGACATTAGGTTATAGTTTCGGGCCCGATGGGTATATAGTATAACAAGGGAGTCAACAGATGAATTCCGTGACAAAGATCGCGTGGTGTTGCATCGCGCTGGCATTCCTGTTCCTCGGCGGCTGCGAGAGCGGCACCAAGAAGTTCGTGCCGAAGGATACCGAAGCGAATGCTGATAGTGACCAGCTTCTCGGCGACGAGGACGGTCTGCTCGGCGACGAAGACGGAGTGGTGACCGACGACTGGATCGACGAGGATCCGGGCGACGGCGACGCCATCAAGGACGGCGACAGCGTGAAGGACGACGCGGCGCCGCTCGACGGCGACAGCGCGGCGCCTGACGAGGATGTCGTCCCCGAGACCTGCGGCAACGCGCAGGTGGACGAGGGCGAGGTATGCGACGGGAACCTCATCGACTGCGTGGAGATCGACGATAAACTCTACAGCGGCGGGAAGGCGTCGTGTCTCGATACCTGCCTCGGCTGGGACACGATCACCTGCGACGAGATACCGCACGAGTGCGGCAACGGCATCGTCGAGGGGCCGGAGGTCTGCGACACGGAACTGCTCACCGACTGCGTGGCCATAGATCCCGAGAAGTACAGCGCCGGGAAGGCCTACTGCCTCGAGGATTGCAGCGCCTACGACACGATCACCTGCGAGGAGATCGTGGTGGATGAGGACACCGTGACCGACGATGCGGTGGTCGCCGACGACACCACGGTCGCCGACGAGGATATCGTCGTTGTGGACGATACGGTCATCATCGACGAAGATATCGTTGATGTGGACACGCTGGATATCGATACGGTCGACATCGACATCATTGACGAAGATATCGTGGATATCGACACGGTCGACATCGACTACTTCGAGCAGGATATCCTGCCCGATGTCGATGTGCCCGCTCCCTGCGGATCGGTCCGGCTCGACGGATCGACCGGCTATATCGAGGTTGCGCACAACGCTTTGCTCAATCTCTCGGGCAACTGGACCATCGAGGCGTGGGTCAATCAGGATACCGAGGCCGATCAGTCTCCCATTCTCCGCAAGGGGAACACCCTGACCTATCCCGCCTATTATCTTTACGGGACCTACAATCAGATATTCACCACCGAAGCGCCGTACGGCGGCTATTATTATGACACCGCCACATCGGCGGCGGCCGACGGCGGATCGACACCGTCGACCGGCACTTGGTACCATGTCGCCTTCGTCAAGAACGGATCGACCATCACCACCTTCATCGACGGCGTACCGGGGACCAGCGCCACCGACGCCAACAACTCCTACGCGAACAGCGAGAGCCTCTTCTTCGGTTCGCGCCGGTCGAGTACGCCGAGTTACTTCGACGGTCTGATCGACGAGATACGGATATCGAGCGTTGCGCGCTACACGACCACCTTCACGCCGCAGGAGCGACTCACCAACGAAGCGAACACCATCGGCCTGTGGCATTTTGAAGAGGGGGTCAATAACATCGCCACCAACTCGGCGGGCGCCACGCTTGACGGCCTGCTGGTCGGCGGCGTGACATGGGAGTCGACCTGTGCGGCGGAGGGCCCCATCGTCACCCCCGACGACGATGTGATGCCCGATGAGGATACCGCGGGGACGGTCATCGATACCGTCGGCAGCACCGAGCCGATGACCGGCGGCACCAGCCGCATGCGCGGGAACTTCTATTCCTGCGACACCGACCGGACGCTCACCGAGATAGAGATATATCTGACCTACACCGGTACGCCGACGGTCTATTTCGAGGTATATGAATCGACCGCGCTCAACGGTACCTACTACCCGATCGAAAGCGTAACGGTGACCTCCAGTATGTCGGGCGGCGCTTTCTACTCATCGGGACCGATCGATGTTGCTCTGTATGCCGGCAACTACTATTACATCGGCGCCCGTTGGGGTTCGTCCTACAGTATGGGATATGCTGCCGACACCGCCGCCGCCGTCGGCGACTATCCGACCGCGTTCGGTACTTGGGAGATGGGCATGCTCGAGGACGGCGTGACCAGCGCCCCGGCCAGTTTCCTTTACGACGATGTCATGTACGATTACGCCTACTATCAACGCCTGACGACCGAATAACCATCTTCCCGAAAACATTCAAGAGGTCATCCATGATCACCCGCGCCTTTCTTTCTTTTCTTCTGATCGGCCTGCTTGCGGCCTGCGGCGATACCGACAATACGACGACCGATACCGACACGGCCGCCGATCTCGATACGGCCGTCGCCGATGATGTCGTCATCGATGATATCGTCACCGACGAAACGGTCGACGATCTGCTGACCGACGATGTCGTTCCCGACGACGCCGCGGGACTCGTGATAACGCGCCCCGCCGTCCTCGAAACGACGCTCGGGGCCATCACCATCGGTCTCTACGGCGAAGAGATGCCGGTCACCAGCGCCAACTTCGAGAGCTACATCGAGGAGGATTTCTTTGCCGGGCTCATCTTCCACCGCGTCATTCCCGGTTTCGTGGCGCAGGGGGGCGGGTACGACCAGACCCTGACCGAGAAGACGCCGCACGATCCGATCGATTTCGAGCGTACTACGGTGGCGAAGCATGTGAAATACGCCGTCTCGATGGCCCGGACCAGCAACATCGACTCGGCCACCTCGCAGTTCTTCATCGCTTTCGATATCCTGCCGCACCTCGATTACACCTCCGACGACGATTTCTTCTCGACCTCCAAGTTCCCGTGCGCCGTCTTCGGCATCGTGACCGACGGTTTCGAGGTCGTCGACGCGATGGAGGCGGTCGAAACGGGCGCGCAAGGCGGCATGGAGGATGTTCCGGTGACCCCCATCGTCATCACCGGGACGCACTTCGCCGATTAACCGCCTTTTTCTTGAATAATCCTTCCGAATTCTATATAGGATAAGCGTTCTAATTCTTTCAGGAGACGAACATGGTCTTTCGCGTGGAAGTGGGTCTTCGGGGCGATCTCAAGGATCCGCACGGCAAGATAATCCAGCGGCGTGTCAAGAGCGACTTCAATATCGAGTCGGTCGCCGATGTCCGCGTTTTCAAGGTCTACCTCATCGATGTGCAGAAGGCCGACCTCGCGCAGGTCAAGCGTTTCGTCGCCGAGGTGCTGACCGATCCGGTCACCGAGGTGGCGCATCTCAACGAGGACCTGACCGACGCCTTCGCCTTCGACTGGCTGGCCGAGGTGGGCTTCCTCCCCGGCGTCACCGACAACGAGGGGCGTACGGCGCTGTGGGCCTTCAAAACGCTTTTTCCCGGGGTCGTGGGCGAACACGACGCGGTCTATGCGGGCCGCAAATATCTCCTGAACGGGTCGCTCGGCCAGAAGGAGGTGGAGCGGATAACGACGGGACTGCTGTGCAACAAACTCATCCAGCGGCACCGGGTCATCGGCCGCGCCGCGTGGGAAAAGGGCGACCGGATGGGCGACCGTATCCCGGCGGTCACCGAACAGGCGCGTCCCGAGGTGCGGCTCGTGCCGCTCGAGATAGAGGACGAGGCGCTCGACAAGATATCCAAAGAGCGCGTTCTGGCCCTTTCCCGCGAAGAGATGAAGGCGGTGCAGGCCTACTACCGGCGGCCCCGTACCAAGGCGATGCGCAAGGAGCTGGGGTTCCCCGAACTGCCGACCGACTGCGAACTCGAGGTTCTCGGCCAGACCTGGTCGGAACACTGCAAGCACAAGATATTCAGCGCCGAGATATTCTACACCGACGCCGTCACCAATGTGGCGATGAAGATCGATTCGCTCTTCAAATCCTACATCAAGAAAACGACCTACGATCTCCTTCCCACCATGCCGTGGGTGAAATCGGTCTTCGACGACAACGCCGGGGTCATTGAGATAGACGACGGCCTGCTCCTCGCGATGAAGGTCGAGCCCCCCCACAGCCCCTCGGCGCTCGACCCGTACGGCGGAGCGCTGACCGGCATCGTCGGGGTGAACCGCGACATCATGGGCTGCGGACTGGGGGCGAAACCGATATTCAACACCGATGTCTTCTGCTTCGCATCGCCGTTCTACCGCGGCGATCTGCCGGGGCCGAATCTCCTCCATCCGGCGCGCATCTTCCGCGGCGTTCATCAGGGGGTCAAGGACGGCGGCAACGAATCGGGCATCCCGGTGGTCAACGGCAGTATCTTCTTCGATAACCGCTTCATCGGCAAACCGCTGGTGTTCTGCGGCACCGGCGGGCTCATGCCGGCCGAGGTCCGCGGGAAGCCGTCGTGGCAGAAGAAACCGGAACCGGGCGATCTCATCGTCATGACCGGCGGGCGGGTCGGCAAGGACGGCATCCACGGCGCTACCTTCAGTTCCGAGGAGCTCCATCCGGGCAGTCCGGTGACGGCGGTCCAGATCGGCGATCCGATAGTCCAGAAGCGGATGACCGACTTCATCCTTGAGGCGCGCGACAAAGGTCTCTACACCGCGATCACCGACAACGGCGCGGGCGGCCTGTCCAGTTCGATCGGGGAGATGGCGACCGGCACCGGCGGGGCGCGGATAAACCTGGAAAAGGTGCCCCTCAAATACGAAGGGCTCCAGCCGTGGGAGATATTCGTCTCCGAGGCGCAGGAGCGGATGACGCTGTCGGTCCCGGCCCGGCACATGACCGAACTGCAACGGATAGCGGCGATCCACGAGGTCGAAATGACCGCCATCGGTGAATTCACCACCAGCGGTCAGTTGGAGATATACCACGGCAAAACGCCGGTGGCGCTCCTCGATATGGAGTTCCTGCACGACGGCCTGCCGAAAATGAAACTCGAAGCGGTCTGGGCGCGCCCCGAATGCAACCAGTGGGACCTGCCGCAGTACGACGATCTCAACGCCATCATGATCGACATGATCGGGCGGCTCAATATCGCGAGCAAAGAGGAATGGGTGCGCCAATACGACCACGAGGTGCAGGGGCGGTCGGCGGGGAAACCGTTCGTCGGCGCCTTCAACGATGGTCCGGCCGACGCGGCGGTGGTGCGGCTGACCCCGTTCCGCAAGACCGCGTGTGTGGTCTCGCACGGCCTCAAACCGACCTTCAGCGATATCGACGCCTACTGGATGACCGCGTCGGTCATCGATGAGGCGGTGCGCAACGCCGTGGCGGTGGGCGGCGATCCCGATTTCCTCGCGGGGCTCGACAATTTCTGCTGGCCCGACCCGGTCCATCATGAAGAGAAGAATCCGGGCGGCAAGGAGAAACTGGCGGCGCTGGTCCGTTCCAACATGGCGCTCTACGACATCTGCACCCAGTATCGCATCCCGCTCATATCGGGCAAGGACAGCATGAAGAACGACTACGGCTCGGGCAAGGAGAAGATATCGGTCCCGCCGACGCTCCTGTTCACCCTGCTGTCGCGAATGGCCGATGTCGAGAAGATGGTATCGATGGATTTCAAGAACGCGGGCGACATCGTCTATCTCGTCGGCACGACCGCCGAAGAGATGGGGGCCAGCGAATATTTCTCCTACCACGGCATCAAGACCTGCGGACTTGCGCCGAAGGTGCGGCCCGCCGAGTTCCTCGCCGCTTACCGTAAACTGCATATCGCGATGAAGGAAGGAATCGTCGCTTCGGCGCACGACCTTTCGGACGGTGGTCTGGCCACGGCGGTGGCCGAATCGGCCTTCGCGGGGGCGCTGGGGGTCAAACTCGATATCACCAAGGTGCCGCGCAAGGGCGTCATCGAACGCGACGATATCGTGCTCTTCTCCGAATCGAACGGCCGCATCCTCGTGTCGGTCAGCCCGGCCCATCGCGCCCGGTTCGAGGCCATCATGGCCGATGCCCCGTGCGCGGCGGTGGGCGAGGTGAACGGTTCGGGCTTCATGAAGGTGAGCGGGACCGGCGGCAGGGTGCTCATCAGCCTGCCTTCCGAAGAGTTGTGGCGGCACTGGAAGGCGCCCCTCGAAAAACTGAAGTAGCGGCGGAGGACTCGATACATGGCAAAGGCGAATGTCCTGATACTCAGCGGATACGGCATAAACTGTGAAGTGGAGACCGGCTGGGCCTTCGAGATGGCGGGTGCCGACAAGGTGGTCACCAGCCATGTCAACCGCGTCGTTTCGGGCGAAACCCCGCTCAAAGATTACTCGGTGCTCGTCTTCCCCGGCGGCTTTTCCTTCGGCGACCACATCGCCTCGGGGCGGGTGCTCGGCATCAAGATAAAGCAGGAACTCGGCCCGCAGTTGGCCGACTTCGTCCGGTCGGGGCGGCTCATCATCGGCATCTGCAACGGCTTTCAGGTGCTCGTGAAGATCGGTCTGCTTCCCGGCGACGACGAAACGGTCTTCGGCGAACAGAAGGCGACGCTCGCCCACAACGATTCGGCCCGCTATGAGGACCGCTGGGTGACGCTCAAGGTCAACGCGAAGAACAAAAGTCCCTTCCTGCGCGGCATCACGACGCTTCCCTGCGCGGTGCGGCACGGCGAGGGGAAATTCCTTGCCTTCGACCATGAACTGGCCCGTATCAAGGCGCATAATATGATCGCCTTCCAGTATGTCGACAAGGCGGGCAACCTGACGCAGGAATACCCGCAGAACCCGAACGGTTCGGAGCAGGCGATCGCCGGTATCACCAATAAGCGCGGCAACATACTCGGCCTCATGCCGCATCCCGAGGTCTTCATTTCGAAGACCCAACACCCGCACTGGACCCGTCTGCCCGAACTCGACGACGAGGGGCCGGGACTCAAGATATTCCGGAACGCGGTCGATTTCGTGAAGAACGAGCTGTGAAAAAGGTCGCGCTCGCCATCGCCATCGGCTTTGTCGCCGCGCTCCTGCTCTGGCTCATCGGCTCTTCCGAGACCTTCCACAACTTCAATATGTTCGTCATCGACCTCATCATCGAGCAGGTAAAGGCGCTCATCGGGTAGAGGTGTTGCCGTTCAAATTTGTAGGGGCGCTCCAACGGAACGCCCTCTTTTCTTGATATCTTTCCTTGCCTTCGTTACAATCGCCTGAAACTTACGGAGTCACCGCCCATGAACGCCGCCGAATTCATTGCCAAGTGGAAGAGGGTCGAACTCAAGGAGCGCTCCGCCGCGCAGGAGCACTTTCTGGATCTGTGCCATCTGGTCGGGCACAAGACCCCGGCCGAGGCCGATCCGAAAGGGGAGCGGTTCTGTTTCGAGAAAGGGGCGGCCAAGCACGGCGGCGGCGACGGGTTCGCCGATGTGTGGTACAAGGATCATTTCGGCTGGGAATACAAAGGTAAAAAGAAAGACCTGACGGCGGCTTACAACCAACTACTCCTCTATCGCGACGCGCTCGAAAATCCGCCGCTTCTGGTGGTTTGCGACCTCGACCGGATCATCGTCCACACCAACTTCACCAATACTGCCTCCGAGGTGCACGAAATAGCGCTCGACGCGCTGGGCGAACCTCGCAACCTCGAAATCCTCCGCGCCCTGTTCACCGACCCGGAGAAACTGCGCCCCGGCAAGACCACCGCGACGATCACCCAGAATGCGGCAAAGCACTTCGCCGGTATCGCCGACTCGATGCGGAAGCGGGGACTCGACGCCGCGCAGGTGGCTCACTTCCTCGACCGCGTCGTTTTCTGCCTGTTCGCCGAAGATATCGGACTCCTCCCCGACATGATATTCACCAAGATCGCCGAACGGGCGGCGGGCGACCCGGCGAAGTTCCGGCGGTTCCTCGGCCAACTCTTCGAAGCGATGGCTTCGGGCGGCGATTTCGGGCTCGAAAGCATCCGCCATTTCAATGGCAACCTCTTCGACGACGCGACGGCGCTCGACCTGACCGAGGATGAAGCGGCGCGGATAGCGTCGGCGGCGGCGCTCGACTGGAGCGTCATCGACCCCACGATATTCGGGACGCTGTTCGAACGGGGCCTCGATCCGGCGAAACGGTCGCAACTCGGCGCCCACTTCACCGGCCGCGAGGATATTGAACTGCTTGTCGAGGCGGTGGTGATGCAACCGCTCCGCCGCGAATGGGACGAAACGCGGCGCTTCGTCGAGCCGCTGCTCGAAAAGACGCAGAAAACGGCACCCAAGCAGGCCAGAAGCGTGCTCCAGCAGTTCCTTTCGCGCCTCCAAACGGTCAAGGTGCTCGACCCGGCGTGCGGTTCGGGCAACTTCCTCTATGTGACACTCCACAAGTTGAAAGACCTCGAAAAGGAGGTGATCGTCTACCAGATGGAGCACGGCTTGGATACCTCGTTGCCGATGGTGGGGCCGTGGCAGTTGTACGGGATCGAGGTGAATCCTTATGCCCACGATCTGGCGCAGATGACGGTATGGATCGGGTGGCTTCAGTGGCCGCGGCTCAACGGGTTCGGCTCCATCGAGAACGAGCCGATCCTGCGGAAGATCGGCGACAATTTCCAGTGCAAGGACGCGATACTCGACCTGACCGATCCGGCGAGTCCGAAAGAACCCGAATGGCCCGCCGTCGATTTCATCGTCGGCAACCCGCCGTTCCTCGGCGACAAACACATGCGTCGTGAACTTGGTGACGCTTATGTTAATAAATTGAGATCTCTATACGAAGGCAGAATCCCTGGACAATCAGACCTTTGTTGCTACTGGTTTGAGCGGGCGCGAACTCATATCGAACACGGTAAATGCAAACGGGCTGGACTCCTTGCCACGCAGGGCATCCGTGGCGGCGCGAACCGCGAAGTGCTCAAACGCATTAAAGAAACCGGCGATATCTTCTGGGCCATCTCGGACAAAGATTGGGTGCTCGACGGCGCGAATGTTCATGTCAGCCTGATCGCCTTCGACGGTGGTGTGGTGTTGGAGCGGATGCTTGATGGAAAGAAGGTCGCGAACATTAGCCCATCTTTAGCGGAAGAAAAAACCCCTATAGAGGCAAAACCGCTTACTGCAAATAGGAACATGAGTTATATTGGCGTTGCGCTTCATGGACCATTTGAAATGAATGAATGTCTAGCCGTCGAGATGCTTTGTTCGGCAGGCAACCCACACGGCAAGCCTAATTCGGATGTGATTCGACCCACTATTAATGCTTATGAGGTAACGCATCGTCCCGATAATAAATGGGTGTTCTGTTTTTCCCCAACAATGTCAGAAGCGGAAGCATCACTTTATCACGCACCGTTTGAGTATCTGCGAAATACGGTATGGCCTGTTCGCGTAAAGAATAATCGAAAGTTATACCGCGAGCGTTGGTGGATTCATGGCGAAGCGCGCCCTTCAATGATTTCTGCGATAGCAAAAATCCAGCGATTTGCTGTTGTGTGCCAGACGTCAAAACATCATGTGGTGTCATGGTTGCCGAACATTGTTTTGCCAGCTCAAACATTAATTGTTTTGAGCCACCCAAATGATTGTTTCTTTGGTCTGGTGATGTCGCGTCATCATCGGTTGTGGGCTTTACGCATGGGCACGAGGCTAGAAACTCGTCCACGCTATACGCCGACGACCTGCTTTGAAACCTTCCCGCTCCCGACGCCCACCAAAGAGCAAGAGCAGGCGATAGGCGAAGCGGCGAAAAGCCTAGATCAACTCCGTACCAACTGGCTCAACCCGCCCGAATGGACGAAAGAAGAAGTGTTGGAGTTTCCCGGCACCGTCGGTGGCCCGTGGGATCGCTTCATCGACCCGGCGACCGCGCAGGATCGCGGCGGATTCAAAGTCGGAACCGTCCGCTATCCGCGCATCGTTCCCCGCGACGAAGCCTGCGCCAAGCAGTTGCAGAAACGAACCCTCACCAATCTTTACAACCAGCGCCCTGCGTGGCTTGACCTCGCCCACAAGAAACTCGACGAAGCGGTCTTTGCCGCCTACGGCTGGCAACCGACCCTGACCGACGAAGAGATATTGGAAAAACTGCTGGCGCTCAATCTAGGGAGGAATTGATATGCAGACAACACGGTCGAAACTGTTGGAGTTCGCCTATTTTCCCGAGATCGAAAGAAGATTCGAAGACATCGCGATCTTGGCCCAGCCGGAACCGTGGGATCATTCCGACACCCTTTCACGGCGGTTCGCCATCCTGCGGAACTACTTGGAGCGCACCTTCGAAAAGTTGGAAGAGGAAAAGAATATCGCCTACACCGCCACCGCCGAATATGCCTGTTTTAATTCAGGATTGCTTACGGAAAACCGCGAAGACATCTTCCTGCTTTTTCAAACGAATAAGCATCCTACGGCGACTTCGCCGTATTTCTTCATGAGCGCCCAGAAAGAAAGCGACGCTTTCATCAACCGTTATTTCTCCGGTCGCCTGCCGCTACCCGCCGACTATTTCCAACAGCCGGAACTGCTCATCTGCAATCCGCACCTGCCGCTCACCGTCGATTACGACCATATCATCGATGAGAACATCATCCGTTTCCCCGAACCGTTGCGGGGCAATAGATACGCGTTGCGGAATCTGGTCAAGGGAGCCATCGAGTACACCATGAAACTGGTGCGGAACAACTACCGGACCGCCGTTCCGCAGTATTTCAACGGGCATCTTCAAATCCTACTGCCGCTCTATCTGACCGATCCGCACGGGCCGCCCGACCTTGCGCTTGCGCTCTACCGCGAGGAAGGCGGCTATGTCGGCCGGACCTGCCTGACCATGAAGATGGCCTATCAGAACGCCCGCGTCATCGTGCGGCCCGACGCCGAAAGTTGGCTGAAACCGTAAAATGTAAGAAAAGAGAAAAGGACATAAAGGACACGAGGGACAAAAGCGACGGAGTTGGAGGGAGCCCGCCGGCCGGCGTGAGAACATCCGGAGTTGAGCGGGGGTCGTAGGGGCATTCCTTGTGGGTGCCCTAGTTGAGCGGCCTGCGCCTCCCCGAAAAGTTGCTTTAGGTTCTCTTCCTATTATAATGGCCCCGTTTTCCTTTTATCGTTTTTTTTATGGTTGACGATGAACGGTGTAGTGGCGGTCCTTCTTGCCGGAGGCAGGGGACGCCGGATGGGGGCGCAGGTCCCCAAACAGGAACTGGAACTGGACGGCAAAAAGATATACCGCATCACCGCCGAACGGTTCAGCGCCTTTCCCGGCATCGACCGTATCCTGTTCGTCGGCGCGGCCGATCGGCTGGACGAGTACCGCGCGGGGCTCGCGGGGATCCCGAATATCATGGGGGTCATCGCGGGGGGCGACGAACGGTACGATTCTGTGTGGAACGCGCTTGAAGCGCTGAAAAACGATCCGCCCGCGGTGGTGCTGATGCATGATGCCGTGCGCCCCTTCGTGACCGGCTGGACGGTGGCCGAGGTCATCCGCGAAGCCCATGAGAGCGGCGCGGCGACCGCGGCGATACCGGCGACCGATACGGTGTTCGAGGTGCACGACGGCCTCGTGACGGCGATATCCGACCGTAAGACGATGTGGCGCGTCCAGACGCCGCAGGGCTTCGGTTACGACCTGCTCCGGCGGGCGCACGAGGAGTTCCGCACACGCGGCGGCGAAACGACCGACGACACCCGGCTGATCCGCGAACTCGGCCATCCGGTACGGGTGGTGGAGGGGAGCGCGACCAACCTGAAGATAACGCGCCCGGAGGACCTCGGGGTCGCCGCGGCGATCTACCGCGAACTTAAGGAGTGACGCCATAGACATCATCCTGCGCGACAAGGACCGCACCCCGGTCAAGCCCCGCACGCCGGGGCAGAACATCTTTACCGAAGCGGTCGACAAGAAAGAGATCGTTTTCGTCGACGGTCCGGCGGGGACCGGCAAGACCTTCCTCGCGGCGGCGCTGGCGGTGAAATTCCTCCGCGAAGGGCGTATCGAGCGGGTGGTGCTCACCCGTCCGGCGGTCGAAGCGGGCGAGAAACTGGGGTTCCTCCCCGGATCGCTCGAGGAGAAGATAGACCCGTATCTGCGGCCGCTGTTCGACGCCATTGAGACGCTTTTCACCTTCGAGGAATCGGCGCGGCTCATCTCCAGCCGCCAGATAGAGGTCATTCCGCTCGCCTTCATGCGCGGCAGAACGCTGAGAAAGAGTTTCGTCGTTCTCGACGAGGCGCAGAATACGACCACGGCGCAGATGAAGATGTTCCTGACCCGGTTCGGCGAGGGGAGCCGGATGGTCGTGGCGGGCGATTCCTCCCAGCGCGACATCGGTACGGCGCAGAACGGGTTCACCGACGCGATGCAGCGGCTTGAGGGCTTGAACGGCATCACGGTGGTGCGGCTGGGACTGACCGATATCGTGCGGGCCGACATTATCGGACGGATACTCGAGGCGTACGAAAGAGCATGATACGGAGGGCGCGGGAAACACAGCGGGCGGCGGCCGAACGGTGGGAGCGGATAAAGGACAACTACTACCAGTGGCTGAAACTTTCCGAACGGCGGACCGCCATCGTGGTGCTGTTCGTTTTCTCCGCGCTCGCCGCCTATCTGACCATCCCCGAAACGACCATGAGTTTCCTGCCGACCCGCGACAGCGATGCGGGCCGCGTCATGAAATTCAGCGTCCGCGCCGACCGCGATTACGATATCGTGGATGAAGAGGAAACGGCGCGTATCCGCGACGCGGCGCTCGGCAAGGTGCTGCGTCACTATGTCTACCGCGACAACACCGCCGGCTATCAGAAACTGCGGCAGGCCTTTGCGGCGATGAGGGGGAGGGCCGTGGAGGTCCTTGTCGAAAAGGGCTCCGCCGAGGCCGCAGCGCTCCCTCCGGAATTCGAGAAACTTCATCACGCCGCGCTGGAGCGGAATCTCGCCGTATTGGTGACCGAGAGTCTGCGCGGGGATGTCTATATCGCCCTCGACGAGAAGAAACGCGATTTCGAGAAAGCGGCCGGCGCGGCGGTGGGAGAGGATCTCTTTTCGCTGTTGCGGGCCGGCTTTTTCTCCGCGGAACTTGAGGACGCCATCTTCTCGCTCATTGACCGGCTCGATAACTATTATCTGGTCCGCGAGGGCTTGGGCGACAACTATCAACTCGACCGGATAGCGGTCAAGAAAGGCGATACGGTGTCCAAACGGCCGCGCTACCGCGTGATCTCGCGGCAGACGCTTCCGGCCGAGATACAGTACGGCCAGAAGGCCCTGCGGCAGGGCGCCGACTTCACCGACAAGGGGCTGACCCTCATCGCGGCGGCGGTCCATACCTTTCTGCGCGACAACATCGTCTTCGACGAGAAACTGACCGAAAAGATGCAGAAAGAGGCGACGCTGGCCATTCCGCCGGTCATCATCAAGGTCAAGAACGGCGAACTGATCGCCCGCGCCGGGGATGTTATCACCAAGCGCCAGATATCCATTTTCCGCGACATCGTGGAAAAGAAGAAGGAAAAGCCGCTGCTGGTCATCTTCCTCGAGCATCTCGCCTTCATCATGTTCACCGCCGCGGTCAGTTTCTTCTCCTTCCGGCGCAGCGTCAGCAAGTTCAGCGTCCGCAACAAGGATATCCTGCTGATGTCGTTCCTCGCCCTGCTGACGGTGCTCCTGACCTACGGCATCACCTCGATATCGGTGCCGTTCTCCCAGTGGATGGGGAACATCGACGCCCGGGTCTTCAACTTCCTCCTGCCGTTCCCGTTCATCGTGGCGACGGTACGCCTGCTCGTCAATACCGAGACGGCGCTCTTCTTCATCATCACCACGACCCTTCTTTTCGCCAATGTCTTCCCCGACAACTACTATTTTCCCGCCTACTACACGATATCGGCGCTCTTCTACCTCTTCCTCATCACCCATATCGACCGGCGCAGTCACGTCCTGCGGGTGAGCCTGTCGCTCTCGGGGCTCCAACTCATACTCGCGCTCCTCATCTTCCTGATGGACAGCACCCTGCCGCAGGAGAACCTGCTGCGCGGCCTCGCGGTCGCCTTCTCGAGCGGCGTCGTATCGGCCCTGCTTCTGCTCGGGCTCATCCCGCTGTGGGAGGGGCTATTCGGCTACACCACCGATATCACCTATCTGGAACTCACCTCGATGCAGCACCCGCTCATGGCGCGGCTCGTGACCGAGGCGAACGGCTCCTACCAGCACAGTCTCATGGTCGGCGTGATGGTCGAAGAGGCGGCGCGGCGCATCCATGTCAACCCGCTTGCCTGCAAGGTGATGGCCTATTATCACGACATCGGCAAACTGCACGGTCCTTTCTACTACTCCGAGAACCAGTCGGGGCAGAACATTCACGATACCCTTCCGCCGCTCGAGTCGACCCGCATCATCATCAAGCATGTGGCGCACGGCGTGGAACTCGCACGGCACTACAAACTGGGGGAGAAGATAGAGGCGGCTATCCAGCAGCACCACGGCACCTCCTTCGTGAAGTATTTCTACGAAAAGGCGCTGCAGGCCGATCCGCAGACGCCGGCGGCCTCCTATCGTTATCCGGGGCCGAAACCGCACTCGAAGGATGTGGCGCTCATCATGCTCGCCGACAGCGTCGAGGCGGCGATCCGCAGTATGAAGGAAAAAGACCAGCAGAAGATAACCGACGGCGTACGTAACATCATCGGCCGCATCATCGCCGACGGACAGCTTTCCGAAAGCAACATGACGATGCGCGATCTTTCGATCATCGAGGATAGTTTCATCAAGACCCTTTCCGGGCAATATCACGCCCGGGTCGAATACCAGCAACCGGTGGCTTGAAGCGATGAGACTCTCCATAGAACTGACCCCCGGCATCCTTCCGGCGCTCGACCGGGCGGCCATCCGCCGTGCCGTCAAGGGGACGCTCGCGGCCGAAGGTCTGCGCGCCGCCGATCCGTGGGAGGTGGCGATACGCTTCGCCGACGCCGACGAACTGCGCAGGGTCAATCGCGACCTGCGCGGCATCGACCGGGCGACCGACATCATCTCGTTCCCCGCCTCGGAAGGGGAGGGGGGCCAGTACGCCGGTTTCCTCTTGGGCGACCTGCTCATCGCCCCGGCGGTAGTGGCGGCTCACGCGGAACGCTACCGGACGACCGCGGAGCGCGAAACGGTCTTCGTGGTGGTTCACGGCCTGCTGCATCTGCTCGGCTACGATCACGATACCCCGGCTGAGCGGCGCCGCATGCGCGAACGGCAGAACGCCATTATGGAGCGGTTGGGTCATGGCGCGGCGTAATCTCATCACGGCCCTTCTGGGCGTCGCCTATATCGTCTCCTATGCGCTCAGTTTTCCGCTGGTCATTCCCGGCACCGCCGAGCCGATCATCCTGCATAAACTATTCGGCGCCTATACCGCCTATTTCGTTTTTCCCTTCCTCCTTTCCTTCCTGTCGCGTTTCGAGACCTTCCGCGCCCGCTACCTGTGGGGCTGGTTCGTCTGCTCGATAGCGAGTCTCTTGGTCTTCTACTGGGCCTTCTTCGCGATCCATACCTACGGCGGAGTGAGCCCCTTTTTCACCTTTCTGCTCCTCATCGGGATGATGGGAGGCGAGTCGTTCCTGTTCTGGTCGCCCTTCATCGCCCTGTGGCACTGGCTTGACCGGCGGGGCAAGGCGATCCCGGCGCTCGTCGCCGGCATCTGGACCTCCATCGAGGCGTCGCGCAACTTCTTTCCGGTCGATTTCTTCTGGTCGGCCATCGGTCATTCGCAATACGATAATCTGTTCTTCATCCAGTGGGCGGCGGTCGGTTCCAACTATATTCTTTCGTTCTTCATCGTCTGGTCATCGGTGCTCGCCTACGGCTGGATAGTCCGGAAAGAACGACGGGTGCGCGAAACGGCCATTTGCCTGATATTTTTCATCGTTATGGGTAGTTATGGATTGTGGCGGCTCAACGAGGTGCGTAATACCGAACCGGTGCGTCAGGTGAAGACGGCGCTGCTCCAGCCCAACATCGGACAGGAGATCATCAACGCGAAAAGCGACCAGATGAAGATGATCGTCGACCGTTTCACCGCGCTGCTGGAAAAGGTGCCGAAGGATACCGATCTGGTGGTCTGGCACGAGGCGGCGATGCCGGTGCGGGTGCCGCGCGGGTTCAGCGATTTCAATAAACTCTGGAACAAGTTCTTTCCCGACGCGCCGCAGTTCCCCCAGCAGATCATCGGACTCGATATCGTCGATATCTCGAACCCGGACGATTTCAAGTACTACAACGCCGCCGGTTTCATAGATGACGGCAGGATAGCGAAGGTCTACGACAAGATAAAACTGGCTCCTTTCGGCGAATACCTGCCGTGGAGCGAACTGATGGAGTCGATAGGGCTGACCACGCTGGTCCCGAGCACCGTCGGCGCCTTCCAGCGCGGCACCGAATATACCGTGTACGACTTCGGCTTCGCGAAGGCGTCGATCCTCATCTGCTACGACGGCACCTTTTCGGAAAATGTGCGCGGCTTTGTCCTGAACGGCTCCGACCTCATCGTCAGCATCACCAACGACGCGTGGTTCGGGTACAGTTCGGCCGCCTCTCAGCACACCAGTTTCTATAATTTCCGCGCCGTGGAAACGGGGCGCACCATCATCCGCGCGGCCAATACCGGTATCTCCGGGGTGCTGCTCCCCGACGGTACGATGCCGGTCCGGACCCCGATATTCAAAGAGGCGCTTCTACTGGAAACGGTTCCCATCTACCATATCGATACGCCCTATCTGCGATGGGGGAACTTCTTCGTCTGGACGATCGCGGCGGGAAGCGTCGCGGGGCTCCTTTTGCTTTTCGTCCAGGGTCGCCGGGAGAAGAAGGCGAAGAAAAAGTAGGCCGGTCGGCCGCTTTTTTCAGTAACAGTAGCCTTGAATGCAGGGCATGCCGCTGCAGCAGGTGTCGCGCGCGGAGCACCGTTCGCCCGCCGGTATGCACTCCATCACATTGACCATCATCAGCGCCGAACCGCCGGAGCACTGGACATCATCCTGACACAGGTACTGTTTCTCGGCGGCGCATTCGAAACACTCGGAGCGCTGGCTGTAGGAATTGTAGGTCTGACATTTGGTCTCGCCGACCTTGCAGGCGGCCTGAACGCATTGCGAACCGTTCATGTAGACCTCCCCCTGCGCGCAGATGCCGCAGACAGCGAGGGTGCCGGTGGTCGCGCATTTGAGTCCCAGAAGCCCCTTGTCCGCGTAACAGCAACCGGAGGGGCAGTTGGTTTCGCTGCAAGCGCCGCTTGAGGCGAGGGTGTTGAGACAGCGGCCCAGTTTTGTGTTGCAGGTGGTGTTGGGATAGTTCGCGCAATCGGCCGCGCTTTCACAGCCCTTTGCACATTTCGCCTTGACGCAGATGTCGGGCGCGCCGCAGTCGGAATCGAGTTTGCAGTTCGCCGGAGGCAGATCGTTGTCGGGCGAGATGTCTTCGCCGTCATCGGTATCCTCCGTTTCGGCGGCGTCGGGCAGATCGTTCTCGGTTTCGGGCAGACCGTCCTGCTCGACCGGACCGATGGGATCCTTGTCGCTGCCGATGTCGCTATCGGTAATGTAGGGTACGGGATTGGGATCGCCGCAGGCGGCGATGAACAGCGCCGTCGTGCACAACAGGATGCGGACCACCGCCTTTCTCATGACAACCTCCTTCAGGTGAACACTCGCCGTCGTATCTGTTTGAATAGACCGGCGGCGCAGCGGAGAAGTTTCGGTGCGGGGTGAAAAATATCGGCCGTTACGGCAACGGATGGAATAACACGAAGATGTCTTTGCCGCCGTCGCTCTTTTTGCCCAGATCGCCGCCGGTCCAGCCGGTGGCGACGAGGTAGCCGTCGGCGATGCGGAGGGACTGCGCCACTTCCCGTTCCGGGGTGCCGTAAAGTATCGTCCATTGTTCGACGCCGCCGGAAGAAACGGCGGTCAGGAAGATATCGCGCTCCCCCTTGTTCACGCCGTCGCCCAGATCTCCCTCGGTGAAGCCGGTGGCATAAACGGCGCCGTCCGCATCGACCGCCACCGAGTAGACCATGTCATCCTTCGGAGTGCCCCACTGGTAGGTCCAGAGTTGATCGCCGGCCGCCGAGAACTTCACGAGAAAACAATCTTCGCCGCCGACATTGGAAAAGCCGCTGAGGCCGCCGGTGGTGGCGCCGCCGATGTAGATGGAGCCGTCGGGCGCGACGGTGACCGCGTAGGATTTGTCCTCCGAATAGGAGCCCCACTGACGGGTCCAGTCGATGGCGCCGTCGGCGGAGAGCCGGGTCAGAAATATGTCGTTCCCGCCTAGGCTCGCCTCGCCGGACATGTCGCCGTAGGTCCAGCCGGTCACATAGATGCCGGCGCTGTTCTCGGCGGCGACGCTGTAGCCGACATCGATCAGGCCGCTGCCCCATTGGGTGCTCCACGCCTCGTTGCCGGCGTTGTCGAAGCGGGAAAGGAAAATGTCGCTGAAGCCCAGATTGTCGTTATCGCCCACGGCGCCGTAGGTCCAGCCGGTGACATAGGCGTTGCCCTCCGAATCGACCGAAACGCCGGTGGGATATTCCTGTTCGAAGGAACCCCATTCCTTGCTCCAATCCACGCCGCCGTCGGCGGTGTGGCGCGCGATGAACATACGGCCGATGCCGGCGCCGGTGAAGGGATCGACGATGGCGTCGCGCGAGCCGGATAGATAGAGATGCCCCGACGCGTCAATGGTCAGGGTGGAGCCTTGATCGAAGTTCGCGGTGCCCCACTGTTCGGTCCAGAGGAACGCGCGGTCCGGGCTCAATTTCGTGAGGAAGATGTCGCTGGAGCCGGCGTTCGTATTGCCGAACAGTTCGCCGGTGGTGCCGCCGGTCACGTAGAGGCTTCCGTCAGGCGCGGTCACCGCCGCCAGCCCGGTGTCGTCGCCCGGAGAGCCCCACTGGATGATGAGCGGTAGCGGCAGAATGTCCCCGTCATCGTCGGGCAGTTCGTTTTCCTCTTCTGGGAGTTCGCTTTCCGGCAGGTCGTCGTCAAGCGGAGGCTCGCCGTCGTTCAGGTCATGGTCGGGGGTATCCATATCGATGATGCCGCAGGGGATCTGACGCTCGACCGGACCGGGACAGCCGGTCAGGAGAAGGAGGGGCAGGAGCGCCGCGATGCGGATGAGGAGTACTTTCACGGCGTATCTCTCTCGTAGGCGGCCGATAGTTCGAGCATTACGGTGTGGCCTTCCATCGTATAGTCGATATAATCGCTGGGAGACTGGCCGAAATTCGAGAAAATATGGCGATAGGAGTAGGCGAGCGACATCGAGAAGTATTTCGTCATATCCCAAAGCACCTGTGTCGATACCGAGGGACTGTGCTCGCGTCGTCGTTTCGACCATTCGTTGAAACGGTCGTTTTCGAGCCACTCCATATAGGCATAGCGGAGCGTTGCTTTTAAAAAGACCGGGGCGAAGTCGATTTTCCCCTCGAGGAAGAGATAGGGTTTTATGAAGGAGTTGTTGACGCGGAGCGTATCGGTACAGGAGGTGAGTATCTCGGGGCGGAAGAAGTACCCTTCAAAGCCGATGCCCGGCTTCAGATAGTCGGTGTAGGCCGTAGGATAATAGAAATAGCCGAGTTCGATACCCACGGCGGGGCCGGTCATGTAGCGCATGTCCTCGTCGAACCCGGTGTAGTAGCCCGCTTTGAGTGTCGCGTAGGCTGCGTGGTCGTCGGAAATATCCCAGAAAAGGTCGCCGGTGACGAACAGGTCGAGGAACATATTGCGCATCTGCAGATAGTTCTCGGCGGTGTGGTGCGCCTGCAGGGTCAGGTCGAGCGTCAGCCGATCATGCGGTTCGCCATGCCAGCCCAACTCGAAAAAGGAGTTGAAGCGCGATCTCTCGGGAGAGTTCAGGCACGTGTCGGAGGAGAGGGAGAGCGAGAAGGAGAAACTCTCGGTCTCGCCGAAGGCATATTCGTATTCCGCCGAGGCCTCGTTGCGGATGAAGATGCCGTATTGTTTTCCCACGGTCAGAAAATCGATGATCGAAAGATGCTCGATGTTGCTGTTGTAGAATCCGGCCACGCTTCCTCGTACCGCAAGATGGTCGGCCCGAAGAAGGAAGGGGAAAAACAAGAGAAGCAGGAGAAAGGAGCTATTCAACGCGACGGTTGTGATAATTCCGTTCTTTCCGTTTTTCACGCAGGAGTTCACGCCGTTCCTTCTTCCGTTTGTCGGCGCTATCGTCCTCGGTTTCCTCTTCTTTGTCAATTTTTGATGTCGGCAGGAGCGGCGGCGGTGTCGCCGGAGCGGTCGGTTTCCGGAGGGGGCGCTCGGCGGCATCGGCAACGGGCGGCTCCGCTTTTTCGGGGGGCGTTACCCGTTCGGTCCGGTCGGTCGCCCTTTCCATGCGCCGCGGTGTTGCGGTGCGGTTGAGGAGGGGCGGTGCGGACCGTTTCACCGTCGGGGCGGGGATCGCCGCGTCGGCGTCGGGAATGAGGGGCGCGTCGGGCTGGGCGAGGACCGCGGGCGGCGGCGGCGGCAGGAAGCGCAGTTCCCAGCCGGGGGCGGTATTCCCTTCGATGATGCGCACGGTGCTGCCGGTTATCGGGTCGGCGGCGGCCGCAAGGGGAAGGGGGGTGAACAGGAGAGAAAGGATCGCGAGGCTAGTTGACCATCTGCTCATCGGTGACCTCGGTTTTCAGGCGGTACTGGGCGATCACGACCTTGTAACCATCGGCCGAGAGGATGACGCGGTGCCGGTGCCGCAGACCCTCGTATTCGGCGGTCGTGGCGATCTGCCAGACCCCTTTCTGAGCGACCGTGACGGCGAAGGGCACCGCGTTCTTGCCCTTTTTGAGCGGGCCTGACCAACTGAGGGTCTTCCGGGATGAGATATCGGGATGAGAACTGTAGAAGGAAAGGCCCGCCTCCAGTTCGATGGTCACCGTCACCGCGGCCAGATCGCGCGCCGCTTCGTACTCGAGTTGGATGGTGACCGGTCCGCCGGCGGCGACCTCCGCTTTAGAGATAAGCGTTCCCTCGTCGCGGTCGCCGGTGCCGTCGGCGAAATAGAGCGCGGAGGCGAGGGCGACGACGAAGAGCGCCGCGACGCCGGTCAAGAGCGGCCGCGTGAAGAAGGAAAAACGCCGGGCGGGTGCCGCGGTGCGCCGTTCCTGCGCCGCTGTGACCAGTTTCAGGTGGAGCGTTTCGTCGAAGGCTGGGGGAAGGGGCATCGGGCTTTTTTTGAGGCCGTCGGCCGTTCCCTTGAGCGAACGGGCCACCGCGAACTCTTCGGCGCAGGAGGAACAGGAGGCGCAGTGCTCCCGCAGCCTTTTTTCCCCCGCATCGTCCAGCAGGCCGTTCAGCCAACCGACGATAAGTTCCCGATAGCCGTCACAATCTCGCATCTTCCTCACCGTGTGAACTGTCTAATAGACCGGACCATCATCTAAAAAGTTTCTTATGTTCCAACGCCAACTTAAAAAGATTTTCGCGCGCCCGGAACAGCCGCGATTTGATCGCGCTCTCCGAAACGCCCAGAAGGGCCGCCGCTTCGTCGTAGCGGAGTTCCTGCAGATCGACCAGCGCTATCACCTCGCGGTGTTCGGCCGAAAGCATCCCGAGCATTCGGTGCAACTGTTCCCGCCGCTGTTCCTCGGCGAGCGTTTCGTCGAAATCGCGTCCTTTGGTCAGTTCCTTTTCGGGGATATCGTCGAGCGGCAGGTTGCCGGAGGTCTTCGGGCTCACACGGTAATCGACGAATTCGTTACGGGTGATCCGCCACAGCCACGTCATGAAGGAGCATTCGCCGCGGAACCGGGAGATATTGAGAAAAGCCTTGAGGAACGCCTCCTGCAGAACATCGGCCGCGGCCGCGTGGTCGCCTCCCGTCAGGCCCAGCGCGAAGGAGTAGAGCCCCTGCTTGTGATCCTTCACCAGTTCCTCGAAAGCGCGGACATCGCCGGCGACGGCCCGTTTGAGGAGTTCGTTCGTTCGTTCAACGGTCATGCGCTAGTTGTACCGTTCCTTTAATTTTTTTCAACTATTTCGCGATATCGTTTTTTATTGAAATGGAGGAAGGAGCGGATACAATGCCGTGGCAACGGTACGACGGGGTCGGCGCATGGGTCTGTTCGAGATACTGCTCCTTTCGGTGAGTCTGGCGATGGACGCCTTCGCCGTGTCGATAGCGGCCGGCATCGGTTCTCCGACCGCAGGACGGCGCACCGCCGCGATGATGGCCGCCTTTTTCGGCGCCTTCCAGACGCTGATGCCGATAGCGGGCTATCTCGCCGCCGGCGCCTTCTACGGCTACATCTGCCATTTCGACCACTGGATAGCGTTCCTGCTGCTCGCCTTCATCGGCGGTAAGATGATCTACGAAGCGGCCGCGAGCGACGCCTGCGAAGCGCGCCGTATCGATCTGGGGCTGAAGTCGCTCCTCCTCCTCGCGCTCGCCACCTCGATAGACGCGCTGGCCGCCGGGGTGGGGCTCACCTTTCTGTGCGCCTCGATCTGGCTTCCCGCCGCGACCATCGGCGCGGTCACCTTCGCGCTGTCCTATATCGGCTTTCTGTTCGGCAAACGGCTCGGCTGTGCCTTCGGGAAACGGATGGAGATAGCGGGCGGTATGGTGCTTATCGGATTAGGTCTGAAGATATTGCTGGAAAGTCTGCTCGGCTGATCGGCCGGGTCTAGTGTTCCGATATATCCTTGAGCATGAGGCCGCCGGGGTAGGCGTATGAGACATCCTGCTCCCAGCCGTAGACGAACAGGCCGCAGCCGCCGGGACAGGTCAGTTCGTGCCTCTTGAAGTCGCTGCCCAGTTGGGCGATGGAGAACTGGTACCCGGTGCCGGCGATGTCGATGAAATCGCTCACGACCGTTCCGTTAAGGGTCGCGACGATATTTTTCGGCTTGACGATGGTGGCGAAGTTCGACACATAACTGCCGGGGGTCAGGAAGATGTAATTCTCGCGATACTGCTCTATCGGCGGGATCACCATCATCGCCGGATCGCCGACACATTCGGAGCCGTGCATGTTCATGCAGGAGGCCGATATCATCTCGGAGCCGGTGACATACTGGGCGACCATGATCGGTTTATTGGAGGTGATGAAGAGCGGCTGCTGGATGTAGAATTCGGTCCACTGCTGGGCGTTGAGGAATTGGCTCGCGTCCCACGTGGTGATCCCCTGAAGCGCGGTCGGGATGAAGGGGGTGTAGCCGATCTCGGTCCCGTCTTCCGAAGCGACGATGCGCACCATATCGAAATCGGTGTCGCCGCGCGGCATGGTCTTCACGATGATGTACTGTTTGCCCCATATCTGGACGGGGAACATCTGGTGTTCGAGGTGGTCGCAGTAACTCCGTTCCGCCGGTACGTTGGCGCAGACATGACCGCCGAAGACGACGAAGGGGGCGCAGGTGGCCGAATCGGGTGTCTTGCAGCGGATGCGGGCGCCGGTGATGTCGGGACCCTTGTCGCTGCTGTTGGTCGGTCCTTCCAGCTGTATGGTCTGGAACCGTTTGAGTTTCAGCGTGGTCCATGCGTTCGCCGCTATGTTGCTCACGCCGTTGCCGAAATCACCCGAAAGGGCCACGGGAGAATTGACCTCTATCTCTATTTCGGTCGGGTTGAAGCCGATGACGGTGGCGTAGGAGGGGGCGACGGTGGAAAGAGCGTGGTAGGAGGTGACGATATAGTCGGTGTAGAGGCCGCTGGTCGGCATCAGGAGCGAGGCGTCGTTGGAATACTGTTTGCCGCCGGAACTCCCGCCCGAATCGACCGAGAGGCCGTCGGCGGTGAAGGGATTGGCGTTGCTGTTGTCGAAGGGGTTGAACTGATAGACCGATACCGGCATATCGGAGACGATGTGATAGGAAAGGAACGAACTTCCCGGTCCGGTTATCATCCGGTCATGGGGAAAACGGATGATGCCGAGTTTCTTCGGCGGGATGGAAAGCGCCAGCGAGGTGGTCATGGTCTGGCAGTCGGTCGCGTTGTCGATGCAGAAATAGTTGAGACCCGCGTCGGTCTCGGTCGTGCCGTCGGCCGAGATCGTGATATTCACCACGGCGGTCATGGTGTCGTTGGTGTTGCTGACCGTTATCGAGTAAACGGGGTCGGTACGGGTCTGGAGCAGGTTGCGCAGGTTGGCGGTGAAATAGTCGCACCCTTCGTAACTCTTTTCGATGGCCTTTATCTCGCAGAGGGTCAGGCAGTTGCCGCCCAGACACTTCTCTCCGGCCAGTTCGTCGCAGGTCTCCACCGGATCGGTCAGATGGCCGAGTCCCGTTTCGTCACACTCGTAGACGGCGTAGGGGTCGGCGGTCGTGTCGCAGATATGGGACCCCGGCGTGCACATCTGGTACTGACAGCCGAGAGTATCCTTGCAGACGAACCCGGTGGGACAATCCTTCTCCTCCTCGGCGCTACCGTCCGACTTACAGGAGACCACCTTGCTCTCATCTCCTTCCACACAGCTGATGAAGGCATTCGGTTTGCAGAAGGTGTCATAGTCGGGCGCTTCCAGATCGGCTTCGGTCGGCGGATTCTCGTTTTCGGTCACCGTTTCCGTTTCGGTCTGCGTTCCGTCGTCGTCGGTCGGGTCGTTCTCGTTCCCGTTCTGGTCGGCCGCGACCTCCTCCTTCAGGCACTGACTCAAATTCAGGTCGCAGGTGTATCCTTCGGGACAGGGGGTGAACTGGTCGCAGTAGATCGCTTCCTCCTCCTTGGTGCAGGCGAAGGAGAGAAGCAATGCGACCGCAAAAAACGCGAACAAAGTACGGGTCATGTGACACCTCATAAAAACCGTTGGTCTGGAGGGGATTATAGGTGTCTGGAAATAATTTGCAATATGGCGGACGAAAAAAAACGGCCGGCCCCGCAGGACCGGCCGTGGACAAGTGAATAGAGCGGGGGTATTAACCGCCGCAACTGCCGCCTTTCGGCGCCGGAGCGGGAGCGGTGCCCGGGGCCGGGGCGGTGGGAACGATGGCCTTCTCACAGCCCTTCTTGCCCGGGTTTTGGGTGCAGAACTGACGCTGGATGTCGGGGGCGGAGATGCCCGAGAACTTGAACTTGTTGTTGGCGAGCCACGTCGGGCTGGCGCCGATCTCGAGACCGTTGGCGATCTTGATGTTCTCGCTGTGGAGTTTCCTGCCCTCGTCGCCGGTCGAACACTTCTCGATCTTCTTCGGGTCGATGCCGTTCACCGCGCACTTCTGCCATTCGGCCGAGCGGATATCGGGATTGCGGCACCAGATGTAATCCATGTACTTGAAGTCCTTCGGGTAGTACTTCATGGCGCACAGTTGGCGGATGTTCTCATCGACCTCGGGCTGGCCGTGCAGGGCGTTGAATTTGCCGTCGGGCGTCTCGGTGGCGATGTAATTGACATGGAAGTCGATCTTGTTGCCGAACGCCTTGAGCACGTCCTTCATCGCGTCGAGCGCCTTGGTGCCGTAGGGGCACTGGCTCATGACGAACAGATCGAGCCGTTCCTTCATCTCCTTGCGGCAAACGAGGTTGTTCTTGCAGGTGTCGTCGTCGCAGTCGATCTTGCCGTCGCCGGTGTCGTCGATGGTGTTGTCGCATATCTCGGCGGTCGGGTCGAACTTGCCGCCCACGCGGAGCATTTTCTTGTCGTTGACATCGAGCATCCAGCGCTGGACCTGCTGGAACCCGGCATCCTCGGTCACATTCTTGTCGAACAGGAACGCCGGAAGCAGTTTCGCATCGGTTCCCTTAATGGTCTCGTAGAGTTTCTTTCCCTCATCGGTGCCGTAGTCGATCTTCTTCTCGACAAGGCCGGGGAAGATGTTCTTCATCTGGTTGATGATCGGATCGACCACGCAGTTCTTGCAGCGGGCGTCGGTCAGGACCGTCAGATCGACCTTCTTGGGGGCCGGGATCGATTTGCAGGCTTCCGGTTTGTTCTCCGGTTTGTAGGCGTTGCAGATGTTGCGGAGAAAATCGTTCTCGGTGCGGCCGCCCTTGTAGCGTTCGCCGTTGACGAAGATGGTGGGGGAGCCGCTCGCCTGCTTTTCCTTTGAAGCGGTATAGGAGGCCGAAAGCAGTTTCTTGCCTTCGTCGCCGTCGGCGCAGGACTTGATCTTGGCGCCGTCGACTTTCGCCTCGGTGGCGCAAGCGTCGAAATTATTCGGGATCTCACGGTAGTTCTTGTTCATGCAGAACACGAGGTCGAGATATTTCTTGGGTTCGACCTTCGCGGCGCAGATCTCAAGCAGGTTGCCCTTGACCTCGTTCTCGCCGTGCATGGAGGAGAGCTGACCGTCCTTTTCCTGACCGATGAAGTGGCGGTTGAATTCTACCGCGTTGCCCAGTTTGTCGAGGACCGGCTTGATGCCGTTATCGACCTGAACGCCGAAGGGACACTGCGACATGATGTGGAAATCGACCTTTACCTTCTCTTTGGCGGCGCCGCCCTTCTTGAGCTGGTCGCAACCAGACAGCAGTAACGCAGTGGCGGCCATCGCCACGATGATGAACTTTTTCACAGGCATCCTCCGATAATTATTTGATAAAACCCCAACAGTGCAGAAGTCGTTATATCTGCAAACGGGGCACTCTATCCCAATGGCCTGTTTTTGTCAAGTCGGACGGAGTGTTTTTTTGTCGAGCGCTCTTGTCCGCCGTTAACGGGAGTTATGCGCCATTTTAATATAATGCTACCATCTTTCAACAGCGTTGAGCATACGATTGACGGGAATATGAGGCCGGAACTGCATGAAACGAACGAACAGAAAAATGTGCATCGCCGTAAGCGGGGAGCAATCGCGGAGTTAGCCCTCAAGAGTGAGCGACTCTCCACAATGGTGTTGAAAGGCCGAAATTACGCGGTGTGACGCTGGTGCGGTCAGGAGAGTTTGCGGATCTCCACACGGGTGACATGGCGGTCGTCGCTTTCGGCGACGCGGAACAAAAAGCCTTGATATTCGAACTTGTAGCCCTTCGCCGGGACGAAGCCCGCCTGCGCGGTGATGAAGCCGCCCAGCGAGTTGTATTCGCCGTCCTCGGGCATCTTGATGTCTATCTCTTCCTCCAGATCGTATATGGAGATATGGGCGTCGACACTGATGACATTGTCTTTGAGTTTGGTTATCTGATCCTCCTCCTTGTCGACCTCGTCCTTGATGTCGCCGACCAGTTCTTCAAGGATATCCTCGAGGGTGATGATACCGGAGGTGCCGCCGAATTCGTCAACGACCACCGCCATGTGGGTCCGTTTCGCCTGCATGGTCTTGAGCGTTTCGTTGATCTTCTGGCTCTCGGGGGCGAAGAGGACCGGCTTGCGCAGATAGGGGGCTATCGGCCGGTCGAGGTCGACTCCGCCTTTGGTGAAATCGGCGACGAGACTTTTGGCGAGCAGTATCCCTTTGACATTATCGACGCTCTCCTCGTAGACCGGGATGCGGGAGTGGCCCCATTCCGATATCTTTTTCATCGCCTCGCCGATAGTGTCGGTCGTTTCAAGGAAATGGGCGTCGGTGCGGGGGATCATGATCTCGCCGACGACCGTTTCGCGGAATTCCACCACCGACGAAAGCAGTTCTCCCTGTTCTTCCTTCTCGAAGACACCGTGTTCGCTCCCCTTCCTTATAAGATATTCTATCTCATGTTCGGTGATGTTGAGTCCCTCATTCCCCGAATCTTTTCCTCCCATGAGCCGGACAAGCAGTCGGGCGAATTTGGAAAGGATAATGGCAAGCGGCGAGAAGAGCATATCGAACAGTCGCAGCATGAACAGCGCCGGGACAGCCACCTTCTCGGCATTCAACTTGGCGTAGGTCTTGGGGGTTATCTCGCCGAAAACGAGCAGGATGAAGGTCATGACCCCGACCGCCGCCGCGTCGGCCCACGAACCGAGGTAGTGGTGGGCGATGTTCGCGCCGAGCACCGAGGCGAGGATATTGACGAGGTTGTTGCCGATGAGAATGGTGGAGAGTATGAGGCTCGGCTTGACCATCCACTTCTTCAGCAAGCCGGCGGCGTAGGGGTGCTTTTCCAGCAAATGATGGACCTTGGTGTCGGACAGCGCGGTGAGCGCCGTTTCGGTACCGCTGAAAAAGGCGCTGAAGATGAGGCAGACGATGACGCCGATGATCTCGAACTGGACGCCGGGACCGGGAGGTATGGATTCCAAAAGGATCTCCACGAAAAGTTGATCACGGACCGCGAAGGGCCCACGCTCCTGTATCTACCAGATTCTGGGGATTTATCAACTATTCCGGAGGAGGAGGGGGCGAAGGTTTCATTTTATTGCCATTTCAAGGCGAGTGCGGTATGCTGGCGGCGACTTTTTTTCACGGAGGTGCGCCGGTGAAAAAGGCGTTCGTGTTACCGTTCATGTTCCTCTCTCTGGTCGCTTGCACGCCGGTCGAGGAGGGTGCTCTCATCATCACCGGCGACGGTGAGATTGGGGAAAAGGAGGTCGTCGACAATGATCCGTCGGATCCGTCGGATCAGACCGATCTGTCTGATCTGTCCGACGACTTTGTGGTCGTCGATGAGATCATCGTGGACGAGACACCCGATATCGACGAGCCGGTCGTTGAATTCGACCCGCCCGACCTGACCGTCGCGCCGGTCGCCTACATCGTGACGGTCGAGGCCTTCCGTAAGACCTTTGAGTTGCTTGCGATACTTCACAGCGCTATCGGCCTGCCGACGGCGGTGGCGACGGTCGAGGATATCTGCGGCGGCTCCTGCGACGAAGGTGATCCGCGCAACGATACGGCGGCGGCGATAAAGGCGTGGGCGTTGACCCGTCCGGGGCTTCAGCATCTTATTCTCGGCGGCGATATCGAGGTGGTGCCGTCGCGCGCCGTCCATGACAAATACTCGAATATCGTCGCCGGTACCTATGAGGAGGATTTCAAGAGCGACCACTACTACGCCGATCTTTCCGAATGGGACGGCAACCACAACGGCATTTACGCCGAAGATACCGGCGACAGCCCCGACCTGCTTCCCGAGTTGGCGGTCTCGCGCATCCCGGTCTCCGACGATATCGAGGCGGCCCGCTATGTGGCCAAAGCGCGTCGCTATCTGACCGCCTACAACGCCGCCGATATGCAGAAGGCGCTTCTTATCGCCAATGTCGCGACCAATTACAATGGGATAGATATCAACGCCGGTTACTACTTCGAGAATGAAGGACGGACCGTATCGGCTATTCCACCGAGTTTCACGATACGGCGGCTCTATGCATCGACCTTCCCGCCGCCGAGCCTGTCGGCCGAGACCTTGACGCTCGCCAAGGAGGAGGAGGCGCTGGAGGCGGGGACCAATATCGTGGTTCATAACGGCCACGGCTACCCGAGCCTGCTGACCTGCGAACAGGTGGGCGACGATCTCGATTTCACCGGCGCGATGGCCTATGCGCTGACCAACCAGACGCCGCTGGTGTTCCTTTCGGGCGCCTGTCAGGCGGGACAGTTCGAGGCTCCCTTCACCTGGCATTACACCAACAGCGCGGGAGAGGCGAAAGAGAAGGTATTCACCGACGATTCGGCGGGCGAACTGCTGGTCAACGCCCCCAACGGCGGCGCCGTCATCTACCTCGGCAACACCACCACCGGCCTCGGCCTCGCCGGGGGAAGTCAGCTTATCGATGAACTCCTGAAGTATGCCTTCGCCAACCCGCGGCCGCTCGCCGGAGATGCGCTCCGGGCGGCGCGGATCGCCCTACCGCAAAACGACACCTTCACCCCGCCGGTCGTTTCGGTGCCCCTGCCGGTGGTCGATCCCGACAGTTGGGCATGGACGCAGAAGGCGACGGTGCTGCTCGGCGACGGGGCGTTGCCGCTGTGGACCGTGGCGACGCCGGTGTCGAATCTGCCGCTGTTCAGCGTCGAAAAGGTGAACGGCGGGGCGCGGATAACGATGACCCATATCCCGGAGGGGGCGACGGGGCGCATCCATTTCTGCGGCAACTACTACACCGTTGCGGCGGGGGAGACCGAAAAGACCGTTGCCGCGCCGGGCGATTGCCTCACCGCCGAGGCGGCCCTTTCGTCGCCGACCGCGCAGTACTGGTTCGATTCAATATCGGTATTCTAACTTCAAGTTGACACCTGCGCGCCGTTCATTATAATCCCCCCGCAACCGAAGGTAACCATTCTCTTTAGGAGGTTGACCATGTGGTCACACAAAAGTCTCGCGGTCCTGAGCACGCTTCTTATGGTCATTTTCTTCGCCGCCTGTGACGACGGTAAAAAGGCGGACGCCGACATCGATACCCCGGTGACCGACACCGCGGCCGACGGCGATCTCCTGACCGACGACATCGTCACCGACGACATCCTCGCCGAAGGCGATCCCGAACCGGTCGAGGAGGACGAGGTCGTGACCGACGATATCGCGGCCGACGGCGATGAACTGCTCACCGACGGCGACGAACTGCTTGCCGACGACGACGAACTGCTCGTTGACGACGATGTGATCGTCGCTCCCGACAATATCGTCTATGTCGACCTCAATGCGACCGGCGCGGGCGACGGCACTTCGTGGGCCGACGCCTACACCGACCTCTCCACGGCGATAGAAGAGGCTGAGGCGGGCGAGGAGATATGGGTCGCCGCCGGCACCTACATCCCCACGCAGTGCCCGACCTCGGTGCAGGAGGCCTGCCATCTCACCCCGCGGGAACGCAATTTCACCCTCTATGCGGGGGTCGACCTCTATGGCGGGTTCGCCGGGACCGAGCTGCAGCGCGAAGAGCGCGACTGGGTCCTCAATGAGACCATTCTATCGGCCGATCTCAACGGCGACGATGCGTGGGACGACACCAACAAAGTGTGGCTGAACCGCGCGGAGAATACCTACCATGTCGTGGAACTCATCCTCGACCATAAGTTCGATGCCACGGCGGCGCTCGACGGTTTCATCATCGAGCACGGCTATGCCGACGACGCGGGCGGGGTCGATGAGAAAGGAGGCGGCGTCAGTGCCGGTAACAACGAGGATGCGGCCGAGCCGGTCATCCGCAACTGCACCTTCCGCGACAATTTCGCGGCGGGTGTCGGCGGCGCGGCGAGTTTCATGAATATGACGATCCTTCTGGAAAATTGTTCTTTCCTGAACAATGTCTCGAAACAGGGGGGCGCGCTGTCGCTGATCGACAGCGTCGCGACCGTCACCGGATCGCGGTTCGATGAGAATGCGGCCACCGAAAGCGGCGGCGCGGTCATGTCCGGCAATGCGAGCACGCTCGAAATCACCGACTGCACCTTTACCGGTAACACGGCGGTCCTGCGCGGCGGCGCCATCGTCTCCCCGGGTTCCGATCTGACCGTAGAGGCGACGACCTTCGACCAGAACGCCGTTTCGGACGCCGAAGGGAACAGCGGCGGCGCCATCTACTTCAACGGAAGCGTTCTGACCCTCATCGGCACGACCTTTTCGGGCAACACCGCCGTTTCGGAGGCCGCCGCGCTCAGCACCTACGGCGCGACCGCGGTCACGATAACCGATTCGGTCTTCGAACAGAATTCAGACGGCGGTACCGCCGAGGGGGGCGGCGTCTTCGTGCATGAGACAGGAGCCCTGACCATGACCGGGACCCGTTTCTCCCAGAATACCGGCACCTCCCTTTCGGCGCGGGAAGGATCGACCGTCGAGATCGTCGACAGCGAATTCTCCGACAACGCGGCGGTGAACGCTCCCGCGATCCGCATCGAGGGCGGCAGTCTCTTCACCGTCACGGCGACCCGCTTCCTTGACAATCACGCCGATCTGCCGGGCGACGGCTTCGCCGGTCTGGGCGGCGCGGTCCAATTGAGCAATATGGAGGGCGCCGCCGGTTCCTCGGCGACGATCGTCAATAGCGTGTTCAGCGGGAACTCCGCCGCTCTGTGGGGCGGCGCGCTCATATTCCTCGGCTATTCCGACGCCGAATTGATCAACTGCACCTTCAACGGGAACGCCGACGGCGGCGATGACGCGATCGTGTTCGTGCAGAGCGACCCGGTCTTTGTGAACACCATCGTGCGGGACGAGATATCGGCCATCGTCGGTGCGGTCGGCCCCTACAATTTCGAGGCGAGTAATCCCTCGTTCAGTTACAGCAATGTCATGGGAAGCGGCGGCTCGGCGGCGTGGGCTCCGACGGTCGGCGTCGACGGCGGGAACAATATCGATGAAGATCCCGATTTTGTCGCTACCGGCGACGATCCGCTCGCGCTTCAGTCGAGCTCGCCCTGTATCAACGCCGGCAGCAACGCCGCGGTCCCGGCGGGGGTCACCACCGACCTCCTCGGCAATGACCGGATACAGGATGTCACCGTCGATATGGGCGCCTACGAATTCTAGGTCTTGGAGGTTCCGATGCTCCGCGTTTACAACACACTCTCGGAAAAGAAAGAGGATTTCATCCCCCTGCAGGAAGGCAAGGTCGGTCTCTACGCCTGCGGCATGACGGTCTACGATAAGCCGCACATCGGCCATGCCCGCAAAGAGGTCGCCATCGACCTGATCGTGAGCTATCTGCGTTACAGCGGTTATCAGGTCACCTATGTCCGCAACTTCACCGATGTCGACGACAATATTATCCGGCGGGCGAATGATCGTGGTGTCTCGTGCGATGAGTTGACCGCTGAAAATATCGCTGCTTTCTACCGCGCCGTCGATGCGCTTGGCCTCACGCGGCCCGATGTGGAGCCGAAGGCGACCGAACACATGGCCGAGATCATCACCATCGTGGAGAAACTCATCGAGAAAGGGCACGCCTACGCGGCGGCGGACGGGTCGGTCTATTTCGCCGTCGAAAGTTTCACGGGCTACGGCAAACTGTCGAACCGCAAACTCGACGAACTGCTCGCCGGGACCCGTTTCGAGCCCGAGGCGGGGAAACGCAATCCGCTCGATTTCGCGCTGTGGAAGTCGGCCAAGCCGGGCGAGCCGTCGTGGGCTTCGCCGTGGGGGAAGGGGCGTCCCGGCTGGCACATCGAGTGCTCGGCGATGAGTTCGAAATATCTCGGCGATTCGTTCGATATCCATGCCGGCGGCCGCGATCTGATATTCCCGCACCACGAGAACGAGATCGCGCAATCGGAGGCGGCGTCGGGCAAGCCGTTCGTCAAATACTGGGTCCACAACGGATTTCTCACGGTCGAAGGGGAGAAGATGTCCAAGTCGCTCGGCAACTTCATCACCGTCGACGACGCGCTCGACCAGTACCACCCCGAGGTCCTGCGCCTCTTCATGCTCTCGACCCACTACCGCACCCCGATAGATTTTTCCTACGCCGGTCTTGCCGACGCGGAACGGCGGGTGAGCTATTTCTACGAGACGATGAAACTGGTCGCGAAGATCGCGGGCGACGCCGCGCCGAAGAAAAGCGAGCGCTCCGAGGCGTTCATCGCCGAGTTCCGCGAGTCGATGGAAGACGATTTCAACAGCCCGAAGGTGCTCGCGGCGCTCATCGCCTTCTGCAAGTTCCTCAACGAGGCGGCCGTCAGCAAAAAGACCCGTCCCGCTGCCGACGAAGCGGCCGGCTATCTTGCCGCCATCGGCGAAGTGGGGAAGGTGTTCGGCATCCTGCAGGCGCTACCGGCGGAACGGATAGCGGCGATACAGGATATCCAGCTCAAGCGGGCGAAACTGACCCGCGGCGAGATAGATGCGCTCATCGCGGAACGCAACGCCCACCGCAAGGAGAAGAACTTCGCCGCCGCCGACGAAGTGCGCGGCAAACTCGACGCGCTGGGCATCCTCATCAAGGACACCCCCGACGGGACCGAGTGGTCTTTCAAGTAACCTCCCGCGCCACCTTAAAATTCTTTTAATCGGCCATTGCTTTTTATTCTGCTCTGCGTTACAATCGCGCCGTGTGGAGGACTTCCTTTGGAGGAGAACAATGATGATTCGGTGGTATGTGGCGCCCATTTGCGCGCTGGCTTTTGTCGGTGCTGTTGCATCCTGCGGCAACGAAGAGAGCGAACAGATCAGTTGCGTTAATTCCTTCGACTGTCCCGGCGCGCTTGTCTGTCTGGACGGCTGGTGCGTCGAGGATACGGGAGAACTGCCCGATAACAACGGTACGGGCGATCCCGACATGGTCGATGAAGATGTGTACGGTGTCGACACCGCGGTCGAAATGGACAGCATGGGCGACATGGAGGGTGCGGACGAAGTGGACACGACGGCCGATGAGGATATGGTCATCGATGATACCGAGACCGATACGGACGAGATCTCCGACACGGGTGCCGACACGGGTGCCGATGAAGATGCGGCGACCGACGAGACCGCCGATACGGTGACCGATACCGTCGTCGATACGGCCGCCGATGAAGATATCGTCGCCGATGAAGATATCGTCGCCGATACCACGCCCGATGTCGATACCGTAGTTTCGGGTCAGACCGGTTCGACCTGCACGGTTCCCGGCATCCCCGGTGACTGCGCCGCGGGCAACGCCTGTTCCGATGTTTTTGTCGACCAGATCACGAACTACTGCTATCTGAACTGCGCCGCGCCCAATGAAACGGTCTGCGGCGGGACCGATTGGCCGGAGTGCGCAGTGGTCGGGGGAGAGGCGATCTGCCTTGCCACGGCCTCCATCGTCGGGAATTTCACCGCCACGGTGGGCTCTTTCGTGACCACCAACAACATCTCTCTGACGATCAACGGCACGACCAATATACAGGCCGCCTGTTCGGCGGTGAAGAATACTGCGAATGATTGGGTCCTCCAGTGCTCCAAGATACTTACGACCACGCCGAACAAGATACAATTGGACGCCGTGTTCTTCTGGCCGGCGGCGGCGCATGCCGCGGGGACCGTTGCCGGCGCCGAGGGGCAGGTCTATGAAACGACCTATAATTCCAGCAATGTGGTCATCGACAACTGGATACGGGCGTTCTTCCTCTCCACCGACGGAACGCTCACTCTGACTCAGGCCGGGACCACGACCGGCGCGACCGTCGCCGGTTCGCTCAACTTCAACGGCAACGCCTACGACGCCCAGTTCGCCCCCTAGTGGGTCCCGTACCCTAAAAGAATTTTAACATCTGTGTTGCTTTTTGCGGGGAGAAAGGCTACAATCTCCCGTGTTGATTTTGAAAAAGAGGCAAAAAATGCGTCTGTCGGCGGTCGCCGGAGTTCTTCTTCTCTCTTTCTTCGCCTTTTTCCTCTCGTCCGGTTGCAAGAGCGGAAAGCCCGAACAGATAAGTTGCGTGACGCCGCTGGACTGTCCGTACGATTGGTACTGCGAGGACGGGTGGTGCGTCGAATTCCCCGATGCGGAGCCTT
>ERZ1645192.227-NODE-227-length-43576-cov-33.767377_pt1 | contig 43576 bp, 35 predicted proteins | sample MGYA00575354_ERZ1645192 | MGnify/ENA primary metagenome ERZ1645192 (study PRJEB40844, sample SAMN11349763) | freshwater sediment metagenome | isolation source: river sediment | host: Sediment | place: India: Faizupur Khadar , New Delhi | collected 2017-02-21 ...
CAGCACCACGCCGCGCTCCGTGACCAGGGCGTCCACCAGCCCGGCGGGGGTGACGTCGAAGGCCGGGTTCCAGGCCCCGGCCCCTGCGGCGGCGACCGGGCGCCCGCCGCAGCCGAGGACCTCCTCGGGCGAGCGCTCCTCGATGGGGATCGCCCCCCCGTCCGTCGTCTCCAGGTCCACCGTGGAGCTCGGGGCGACAACCATGAAGGGCACGCCGTGGTGGCGGGCCAGGACCGCGAGGCCGTAGGTGCCGATCTTGTTCGCGAAATCGCCGTTGGCGGCGACGCGGTCCGCGCCCACGAGAACCCAGGTCACCTCGCCCCGGCGCAGCAGGGAGGCCGCCGCGCCTTCCACCAGGAGGTCCACGGGGATGCCGTCGCGCACGAGCTCCCAGGCAGTGAGCCGGGCGCCCTGGAGCCAGGGCCGCGTCTCGTCCGCGTACACCCGGGTCACCCGGCCGGCGGCGGCCGCACTGCGCACGACGCCGAGGGCCGTGCCGTAGCCGCCCGTCGCGAGGGACCCGGTGTTGCAGTGGGTCAGCACGGCGCCGGCGCGTTCGATCAGGGCGGCGCCGAGCCCGCCCATGCGGCGGTTCGCCGCGACGTCCTCGGCCTGGATGGCGTGGGCCTCGGCGAGTAGCGCGGGCACGGGGTCGCCGGAGACCCCGGCCATCGCGCGGCGCATCCGTGCAAGCGCCCAGAACAGGTTGACGGCCGTCGGTCGGGCCGCGGCGAGGCGAGCGAGGTCCTCCTCGGCGAGCGCACGCCAGACCCCGGGGGCCCTGGCGTAGGCCTCGCGGGCAGCCAGGACCACGCCGTAGGCGGCGGCGATGCCGATCGCGGGAGCCCCGCGCACCACCATGTCCCGGATGGCGGCGGCGACGCCGGGGGCGTCGCTCGCCGCGAGCCAGACCTCCTCGGAGGGCAGGCGGCGCTGGTCCAGCAGTCGCAGGGCCCCGCCTTCCCAGAGGAGGGCGCGGACGGTGTCGTGGCGGTCGTGAGACATGGCGGCGGCGGTGCGTGACCCGGGGGTGGGCCGAGCGATTCTGGGCGAGCCGCCGGCGCCAGGCAAACCTGGCGTCCGGCCCCCGGGACCGGGCCCCGGACCCGCGCGCCCGCCCATTTCCGCGGTCTGCCGGGGAGAGCATACTCAGCCCCGGATGCGACCGCCCGAAGCCAGTCCCGTGACGCCCATCGACACCCTGATCCACGCCCGCTGGGTGATCCCCGTCGAGCCCCCGGGCGTCGTCCTCGAGCACCACGCGGTGGCCGTCCGCGGGGGGCGGGTCGTGGGGGTGCTGCCCACCGCCGAGGCAAAGGCGCGCTTCGAGCCCCGGGTCGAGCACCGGCTCGCGGACCACGCCCTGATCCCCGGTCTGGTGAACGCCCACACCCACGCCGCGATGTCCCTCTTCCGCGGCCTCGCCGACGACCTGCCGCTGATGCGCTGGCTGCAGGAGCACGTCTGGCCCGCGGAGGGCCGGTGGGTCAGCGAGGAGTTCGTGCAGGACGGGACCCGGCTCGCCGTGGCCGAGATGCTCCGGGGCGGGACCACCAGCTTCAACGACATGTACTTCTTCCCCGCGGACACCGCCCGGGTCGCCTCCTCCATGGGGATCCGCGCGGTGGTGGGGCTGCTCGTGATCGACGTCCCCTCGGTGTGGGCCCGGGACACGGACGAGTACCTCGCCAGGGCCATCGAAACCCACGACCGCTTCCGCGGCGACCCCCTGGTGCGCACGGCCTTCGCCCCCCACGCGCCGTACACCGTCTCCGACTCGGCCCTCGCCCGCGTCGCCACGCTCGCCGAGGAGCTGGACGTGCCGGTGCACATGCACGTGCACGAGACGGCGGACGAGGTCCGTCAGGGAGTCGAGCGCCACGGTGTGCGGCCCCTCGCGCGCCTCGAGCGCCTCGGCCTGCTGACGCACCGGCTGGCCGCCGTGCACATGACCCAGCTCGAGCCCGCCGAGATCGAGCGCGCGGCCGAGCACGGCCTCTGCGTGGTGCACTGCCCGGAGTCCAACCTGAAGCTCGCGAGCGGGTTCTGCCCGGTGCAGCGCCTGCTCGACGCCGGCGTCCCGGTGGCCCTGGGCACCGACGGCGCGGCCAGCAACAACGACCTCGACCTGCTCGGAGAGGCGCGCACCGCCGCCCTGGTCGGCAAGGCCGTCGCCGGCGACGCGGCGGCGGTGAGCGCCTGGACCGCCCTCACCATGGCTACCCTGCACGGGGCCCGGGCGCTCGGGATCGAGGAGGAGGTCGGCTCGATCGTCCCCGGTAAGGCGGCCGACCTCGCCGCGGTCGACCTCTCCCACCTGGAGACCGAGCCGGTCCACCACCCCGTCTCCCAACTCGTGTACGCGGCCAGCCGCCACCAGGTCACCGACGTGTGGGTCGCGGGCCGGCACCTCCTGAAGGACCGCCTTCCCACGACCTTCGACGAGGGCGAGGTGCGGCAGCGGACCCGCGCCTGGGGCGCCCGCATCGCCGCCGGCGCCCGGCACGGGGGCGTGTCCCCTGGAAACCGCAAATGACGCCGGGAAACGACCTCCCATGAGCGCGACCGCACCCAACGCCGACCCCCTCGAACTCGCCCGGTTCGAGGCGCTGGCCCGCCACTGGTGGGACCCGAGCGGGGAACTGCGGGCGCTGCACGACCTGAACCCCCTGCGCCTCGCCTGGGTCGAGGAGCGGCTGGGGCTGGCCGGCAAGCGGGTCGCGGACGTGGGCTGCGGCGGGGGGATCCTGGCCGAGGCCATGGCCCGGCGCGGCGCCCACGTGGTCGGCATCGACCTCTCGGCGGGTCCCCTGGAGGTCGCCCGGCGGCACGCGGAAGAAGCCGGGGTCTCCCTCGACTACCGACTCCTCTCCGCGGAGGCCCTGGCGCGGGAAGAACCGGGGTCGTTCGATGCGGTCACCTGCATGGAGCTCCTCGAGCACGTCCCGGACCCCGCGGCCATGGTCCGCTCCTGCGCCTCGTTGCTGCGCCCCGGGGGCCAGCTGTTCCTGGCCACCCTGAACCGGAGCCCCGCCGCCTACCTGTTCGCGGTCCTCGGCGCCGAGTACGTGCTGGGACTCCTGCCCCGGGGCACCCACGACTACTCCCGCTTCGTGCGACCGGCCGAGCTGACCCGCTGGCTGCGCGCGTCGGGCCTGGAGCCCCTGGCCCTCACCGGCGTGCGCTACAACCCCTTCACCCGCACGGCGAGTCTCACGCCCAGTCTCGACGTCAACTACCTGGCGCAGGCGAGAAGGCCCGAGGACCCGGCGTAGGCACCTCGCACCCGCCCGGGGCCGGCACCCTGGCGCATCCGCCCAGGACGGCCTCGCCGCCGCCTGTCGGGAAACCGCCGCCCTTTGCCGCCCTGCGGCCCACGCCTTGCCGTCAAAGAATTGACCCCACCTCCCGCGGTCTTTTCGCTCTTTACTTAACTCCATGAAATTTCTATGCGACCAGGGAACGCCCAGGGAAGTCGGGACCTGGCACGGTTATGGCATGCAGGAAGTCGACAGCCCAGTGGTGACCGATTCCTTATGCCGCTCCGCCTGCCTTCCGAGGTTCCGCGAGTGTCCCTGAGCCCACGTCCCCGCCCCGGACGCACGGGCGTCGCCCGCCGCGACGCCTTCGACAAAGGCTGGCTGCTCCACCTGTCGCAGAGGCTCCAGACCAAGCTCCAGGTCGAAGAACTGATCGAGGTCTATGCGACCGAGTGCGCCCCGGTCGTGCCCTTCGACAGCGTGGCCTTCCAGTACACCGACCGCGAGGTCTCCATCGAGCACGGCACGCGCCAGCCGCACTCCTGCGCCTACACGCTGCTCCTGTCCGACCACTCGCTCGGGGTCATGACCTACACGCGCGCCCGGCCCTTCAGTGAGAGCGACGCGGCCAGCCTCGAGTTGCTGACGAGCCAGATCGTCTATCCGCTGCGCAACGCCCTGCTTTACGAGCGCGCCGTGGTCGCGGCCTCCCGGGACCCCCTGACCGGCGCCAACAACCGCGCCAACCTGGAGTCCACCCTGGAGCGGGAGGTCAGCCTGGCGCAGCGCCACGGCGGTGACCTCTCGCTCATCATGTTCGACCTGGACCACTTCAAGCAGGTCAACGATCGTCACGGGCACAGCACGGGCGACTGCGTGCTGCAGACGTTCACCGCCCGCCTGAGTCAGTGCATACGCAGCAGTGACGTCCTCTTCCGCTATGGCGGGGAGGAGTTCGTGGTGGTGCTGCGCAACACGGACCTGCGCGGGGCGGCGCTCCTGGCCGAGCGCATCCGCCAGGTCGTGGAGTCGATGCGCGTGGAGTGCTCCGGCAAGACCGTGCCGCTCACGGTGAGCGCCGGGGTCGCCACCCTGTCCGCCGGCGAAGACGCCGCGCGTTTCCTGCAGCGGACCGACCGGGCGCTCTACCATTCGAAGACGGGCGGGCGCAACCGGGTCACGGCCGCCGCCTGAAGGTGCGGAGGAAATCCGCGGCCCGCGCCAGGAACCTGCCGCGGGTGCGGCGGGCTCAGGCCTCCTGGGCCTGCCCGGCACCCTCCGCCCGCTGCAGGAGTCCCAGAAACGCCCCCTCGTCCAGGACCTCGACCCCCAGCTCCCGCGCCCGCTCGAGCTTGGACCCGGGGTCCGCACCGGCCACCACGTAGCGCGTCCTGGCCGACACGCTGCCCGCGACCTTCGCTCCGAGGGCCAACAGGCGGGACTTCGCCTCTTCGCGCCCCAGGGTCGAGAGGGTCCCGGTGAGGACGAACGTCTGCCCCGCGAGCGGCGTGGGCACGACCCGCGGCTCTCCCTCTTCCCACTCCACCCCCGCAGCCCTCAGCGCGGCCACGACCTCCCGGTTGTGGGGCTGGGCAAAGAACGAGACGATGTGCCGGGCGACGATGGGTCCGATGTCCGGCGCACCCTGCAGCGCTTCCTCGTCCGCCGCCGTGACGGCGTCCAGGGACGCGAAGTGGCGGGCCAGCGTCCGCGCCGTCGCCTCGCCCACTTCCCGGATGCCGAGAGCGAAGAGAAAGCGGGCGAGGGTCGTGCGCCGGCTCCGCTCGATGGCGTGGACCAGGTTCTCGGCGGACTTCTCGCCCATGCGCTCCAGGTCCGCGATCTGCGCGGGGGACAGGGCGTAGAGGTCGGCCACCGTGCGCACCAGCCCCCGGTCCACCAGCTGGTCCACGAGCTTCTCCCCGAGGCCTTCGATGTCCATCGCGCGCCGGCTCGCGAAGTGGCGGACCGCCTCCTTGCGCTGGGCCGGGCAGTACAGCCCCCCGCTGCAGCGGGCGACGGCCTCGCCCTCCACGCGCACCACGTCGGCCCCGCAGGCGGGGCACACCCGGGGCAGCGACACCTGCGCGGCGTCCGCAGGGCGCCGGTCCGGTAGCACCCCGACGACCTCGGGGATGACGTCGCCCGCGCGGCGGACGATCACGGTGTCCCCCACGCGCACATCCTTGCGCTCGACCTCGGCCATGTTGTGCAGCGTCGCGTTGCTCACCGTCGCGCCCCCGACCTGCACCGGCTCGAGCCGGGCCACGGGCGTCAGCGCGCCGGTGCGCCCCACCTGGAACTCGACCCCCAGGACTCGCGTCAGCTCCTCCCGGGCCGGGAACTTGTGCGCCACCGCCCAGCGCGGGGCCCGGGACACGAACCCGAGCGCCAGTTGCTGGTCCAGCCGGTCCACCTTGTACACGACCCCATCGATCTCGTAGTCGAGCGCATCACGGCGGCGGCCGAGCTCCGCATAGTAGGCGAGGCAGCCCTCGACCCCAGCCACCACGCGCACCTCGGGTGACACGCGCAGACCCCACCCCGCGAGGGTCTGGAGCAGCTCGCTGTGTCGGTCGGGAAGCCCGCACCCCTCGCAACGGGCAACTCCGTAGCAGAAGAAGGTCAGGGGGCGTTCGGCGGTCACCGCCGGGTCCAGCTGCCGCAGGCTACCGGCGGCGGCATTGCGCGGGTTGGCGAAGGTCTTCTCCCCGTGGCTGCGCTGGCGCTCGTTGAGCGCCCGGAAGCCCGCGAGGGTCATGAAGACCTCTCCGCGCACCTCCAGCAGCCCTGGAAGGTCACTGCCGCGCAGGCGCAGCGGCACGGCGCGGAGCGTGCGCACATTGGCGGTGACGTCCTCCCCCCGGGTGCCGTCCCCCCGCGTGGCCGCGCGCACGAGCCGCCCCTCCTCGTAGCGAAAGCTCACGGCGAGTCCGTCGATCTTCGTCTCCGCCGTGTATTCGACCCGTTCCACACCCAGACGCTCGCGCACACGCCGGTCGAAGTCCCTCACCTCCTCCTCGCTGAAGGCGTTGGCGAGGGAGAGCATGGGCACCTCGTGCACGACCTCCGCAAAGGTTTCCAGGGGGGAGGCCCCCACCCTCTGGGTCGGAGAGTCGGAGACGACGAGGTCGGGAAAGCGCGCCTCCAGGTCCTGGAGCTCGCGCAGGAGCCGGTCGTACTCGGCGTCCGGAACCTCCGGCGCATCGAGGACGTAGTAGAGGTAGTTGTGGTGCTCGATGAGCCGGCGCAGCTCGGCGGCGCGCAGGCGTACGGCGGAGGGAGATTCCTGCACTACAGACATAAAGGACGCGCGGCGCGCCCGCCTGCCAGGACCCCGAACGGGCGCCCTGGCAGGCAAGCGGACCTCCGGGTCGGTCAGTACCCCGGACCGAACCCCGGCGGGCCCCAAAGGCCCGGACCCGCCCTGTACGGGGCCACCGGCCCCATCGGCGCGAAAGCGGGGCCACCAAAGCCAGGACCACCGAAACCGGGGCCACCGAAGGCCGGGCCATTGAAGCCGGGGCCAGCGAAGCCAGGACCACCAAAGCCCTGACCCGGCCCCATCGGGCCGAAGCCCGGACCCATCGCCCCGGGCACCGAGCCGGGCACGGGCATCTGCGGCTCCTCCGGGAACGGGACGCCGGCCGCTTCGGCCTGCTTCTTCATCTCGGCGTGACGCTTCTCCCGGTACGCCTGCCAGTCCTCGGGGCTCATCCGTGTCCGGGAACCCTCCTTCGGGCCGACGGGCGGCTCGGGAATGGCCGGCTTCTCGGGGGTGGCCATCCCGCTCTCCTGGGCGCGCTTCCACATCTCCTCGCGCACCTTCTCGCGGAACGCCTGACGCTCCTCGGCCGACAGGTTACGCATCGCTTCGCGATGCTGGGCCCGGCCCTCGGGACTCATGCGCGGCGGGGCCGCCATCGGAGCCTGACCCGCGGCCGGTCCCGCCGTGGCGGCAGGTTGCGGGGGCATGGCGGGCTGGGTCACCGCGGCGCCGGGAGCGGGCGCGGCCTGGGGGGGTGCGGGGGGGGTGGGCATCGCCGGGGCGGCGGTCGCCTGGGCGGGAGCGGCGGGCTGAGGGAGCGCAGGCGCGGCGGGGGCCACGCTCGACTGCGGTGACAGGGCCCCTGGCAGGGTGACCGGAGCCGCCTGAGCCAGGACGGGCCACGCGGCCACGACCGCCCAGGCGCTGGCCGCAGCCAGCAACTTCCCGGAACGCGTGTACATAGGAGGTGTCCTCTCGATCTATCGGATAGGATGCCGCTGCGCGGCGGCGTAAGTATCGGCCCAAGCGCCCGTACTTGTCACCGCGCCCGGGAGGGAGGGGTCCCCCGGGCAACACGAGAGACCATGGACCGAGACCGCCTGACGTTCTTCGTGAGCACTGCGCGCGGGCTGGCCGACCTGCTCGCCGACGAGCTTCGCGCCCTCGGGGTGGAGTCGGTCCGCCCGGCCGCGGCCGGCGTCGCCTTTCGCGGGCCCCTGGAGCAGGCCTATCGCGCCTGCCTGTGGTCGCGGACCGCGAGCCGCGTGCTGCTGACCCTCGGGCACCTCGATGGCGGCAGCCCGGATGCACTCTACCAGAGCCTCCTGGCGCTCCCCTGGGAAGAGCACCTCTCCCCCGACGGCACCCTCGCGGTCGACGTGGACGGCGCGAGCGAGGTCTTCCGCCACACCCGCTTCGCGGCCCAGCGGGTCAAGGACGGGGTGGTGGACCGGCTGCGGTCCGTGCACGGGCGCCGGCCCTCCGTGCGCTTCGAGCACCCCGACCTGCGCCTGCGCCTGCACCTGGACGGCGCCGCCGCGACCCTCTCGCTGGACCTCTCCGGGGAGCCCCTGCACCGCAGGGGGTACCGCCTGGACGGGGTGGAGGCGCCGCTGCGCGAGAACCTCGCCGCCGGGATCCTGCTCCGGGCGGGCTGGCCCGCGATCGCCGCCGCCGGAGGCGCCCTCCTCGACCCCATGTGCGGCTCGGGGACCCTGCCCATCGAGGCGGCACTCATCGCGGGCGACCGGGCCCCCGGTCTGCGCCGGGAGCACTGGGGCTTCACGGGGTGGCTCGGCCACCGCCCCGCGATGTGGCGCCGCTTGCTGGACGAAGCGGAGCAGCGGGCGGCGGCGGGGTCCCACCGGCTGCCACCCATCCTCGGCTTCGACCAGGACCGCCGCGCCGTGCAGGCGGCGCGCGCCAATGTCGAGCGGGCTGGCGTCGACGAGCGCCTGCGGTTCGAGACCCGGACGCTGGAAGAGCTCTCCGCACCTCGGGACACGACCCCGGGTCTCGTGCTCGTCAACCCGCCCTACGGCCACCGGCTGGGGGAGCCCGCCGCACTGCCGAGCCTCTACCGGCTTCTGGGGGAGCGGCTGCGCACCACGTTCGCCGATTGGCAGGCCGCCGTCTTCACCGCCGACGCCACCCTCGCCGCTGCCCTCAGCCTGCGTCCGCGGCGCACCCATGTCCTGTGGAACGGCCCCATCGAGTGCCGGCTGCTGCGTTTCGCGCCCGCCGCCCCTCCGGGCCCCTCCCGGGAGACCACGCCGCGCGCGCCACTCCCCGAGCCCTCTCCCGGGGCCTCGATGCTCGCCAACCGCCTGCGCAAGAACCTCGCCGCGCTCGGCCGATGGGCGCGTCGCACCGGGGTCACCTGCTACCGGATCTACGACCAGGACCTGCCGGAGTACGCCGCCGCCGTGGACCTGTACTCTGGCGCTCGAGTAGCCCTGCACGTCCAGGAGTACGCCGCGCCGGCCAGCGTGGACCCCCGGGCGGCCACCGTCCACCTGCGCGAGCTGCTGGACGCCCTGGCGCGGGTCACCGGGGTCGCCCCCGGCGAGATTCACCTCAAGGTCCGCCAGCGCCAGCGTGGGAGAGCCCAGTACACCCGCCTCGGCGCCCAGGGTCGGGCGATGGAGGTCCGCGAGGGCGAGTGTCGGTTCCTGGTGAACCTGACCGACTATCTGGACACCGGTCTCTTCCTGGACCACCGGGAGACCCGGCGGGTCATCGCCGAGCTCGCCTCCGGGGCGCGCTTCCTCAACCTGTTCGCCTACACGGGGACGGCCACCGTCTGCGCCGCGCGGGGGGGGGCCAGCGCGAGCGACTCCGTGGACCTCTCCAGGACCTACCTCGAGTGGGCGCGCCGCAATCTGGACCTGAACGGCGTGACAGGACCCGAGCACCAGCTGATCCAGGCCGACTGCATCGGCTGGCTCGAGGAGCAGGCGGCGGCCCGGCAACGCGAGCCCGGCTACGGCCTCATCTTCCTGGACCCACCGACCTTCTCGAACTCCAAGCGCATGGCACAGGTGCTGGACGTGCAACGCGACCACGTCCGGCTCATCCGCCTCGCCGCCGCACTCCTCGCCCCCGCAGGCACCCTGCTCTTCTCCACCAACCGGCACGGTTTTCGCCTGGACCGCGAGGCCCTTGCCGACCTCGACCCCCAGGACCTCACCCGCCGGACCATCCCCCGGGACTTCGAGCGCCGGCCCCAGGTGCACCAGTGCTGGAGGCTGACCCGAGGGAAGTGAGACGTCCCGGGCCCGGACCCGTCCCCGCCGGTCTGCGGTTCAGGAGGCGGTCAGCAACTGCCGGCGGTTGAACTCCGCGATACGCTCCCGGACGTGGGCGATGGTCTGGGCGCTCAGCACGCTGCGGGTCTCGTCGCGCAGCTCCCCGTGCAGGGCCTCCGCCAGGCGCTGGCCGGTGTTCAGCATCAGCTCGAACGCGACGCGCGGGTCCAGCGGCCCCGGCAGACGCATGAACATGACAAGACCGGGGGTGGCGAAACCTTCCAGATTCACCACGTCGAAGGTGCCCGGCTTCAGGAGATTGGCGACGCTGAACACGGGCTGCTCCGTGCGCATGTCTCCGACGCCGTGGTGGTGGAAGACCTGCATGTCGCCGAAGCGCATGTCCACCGACTCCAGGGCAGCCCGCACCTCGGTTCCGGGGAAGGGCCGCCCGGGCTCGGCCATCACGTTGAGCACGATGATGAGCTCTTCTCCCGGGCGCCCCTTGCGACCGTCCACGGCGTAGAGGCGGCTCCCCGCCTCCATCGCTCGCCCTTCCGCAGGACGCCCTTCCGCCCGGGGGCCCTCCGCGGGGCGGGCCGCCGGAGGCTCGACGCGCGGGTCGGCGTCGTCCTCGTCGGGACCCAGGGGCCCGAGTCCGCGGACGTCCTCCGCGTCCAGCTTCAGCGGCTCACCCCGCAGGTTACCGAGACCGGCGAACGGGTCGTCGTCGCGCCGGGCGCTGAGCCCCTCGAGCAGCTCGCGCTCCACCTCGTCGAGCTCGTCCTCCTCGCGCTGCCGAAGGCGGCGGCGCCCTGTCTCCCAGAGATAGATTCCGACCACGACGAGGACGCCGACGGCCAGAAGGATCCAACGCAGGGTATCCATGCCTTCTCCTTGTGCCGCCCTCAGACGGCGGCGAATTGCAGGGCCTGGTCCACGTCCACGTGGACCAGGCGCGAAACGCCCGGCTCGTGCATCGTGACCCCGACCAGCTGGTCGGCCAGCTCCATCGTGGTCTTGTTGTGGGTCACGAGGATGAATTGGACCCGCTCGCTCATGGAGCGGAGCAGCCCGCAGAAACGACCGACGTTGGCGTCGTCGAGGGGCGCGTCGACCTCGTCCAGCATACAGAAGGGGGCCGGGTTGAGCTCGAAGATCGAAAAGACCAGGGCGATCGCCGTCAACGCCTTCTCACCGCCCGAGAGCAGGTGAATGGTCGAGTTGCGCTTGCCCGGCGGCCGCGCGACCACGCTCACGCCGGTCTCCAGCAGGTCCTCCCCGGTCAGCTCGAGCGAGGCCTCCCCGCCACCGAGGAGCTGCGGAAACATGGCCCGGAAACCCGCGTTCAGCCGATCGAAGGTCTCCCGGAACCGGGTCCGGGTCTCCCGGTCCATCCGGCGGATCGCGCCGTCCAGGGTCCCGAGGGCTTCCACCAGGTCGGCGTGCTGGCTGTCCAGGTATCGCTTGCGCTCGCCCTGTTCGGCAAATTCTTCGATGGCGGCCAGGTTGATCGGGCCCAGCCGGGTCACCCGGCGCTCCACGTCCTCGATCTCCGCCTGCCAGTCTGCCTCGGTGGCGCTGGCCGGGAGTCCGGGCAGGACCTCCTCGGGCTCCGCCCCCAGCTCGCGCAGGTCCGCCGAGACCTCCTGCAGGCGCACCCGGGCCGTCTGCTGCTCCAGCCGCACCGCCTCCAGCCGCGAACGGTCGGCCTCGACCCTCTCCTCCGCGCCGCGCCGGGCCCGATCCAGGACCCGCAGGCGCTCGTCCAGCTCGCCCAGGAGCCGGCGGGCACCCTTCAACTCCTCCTCCACGGCGACCTGACGGGCCAGGGCCCGCTCCCGGGCAGACATCGACTCCGCGAGTGGCGCCTCGAGCTCCCTCAACCCCCGGCCGAGGTTCTCGGCGCGCGAGGAGAGCTCCGCGATCTGGCCGCGCAGACGCTCCGCCCCCCGGTCCAGCCCTTCGCGCCTGGCGCGCGCGCCTTCCAGCGCCACCGCCACGGCGTGCGCCGCGTCCCGAGCCCGGTGCCAGGCCTGGCGGGCCTCGTCGACCGCGGACCGATGGCGGTCCCGGGCCGAGAGCAGGACCGCGCGCTCCTCCTCGTGCGCCTGCAGTTCCACCTCGCCCCCCGCCAGGCGCGACCGCGCGCCCTCGAGGTCGGCCTCGGCCGTGGCGCGTTGTCGCGCCACCTCGCGCAGCTCCTCCTCGACCTGCCGGGCACGCCGGCCCACCTGTTCCAGGCGGGCTCGGCGCTCGGCCGCACGCGCCTGCAGGCCGGCCTGCCGGCGCTGATGCTCCCCCAGCCGAGCCTGGAGCGCCCCCTGCTCACGCTCCAGGGCAGCGAGGGCCTCGAGCCCCTCCCGGTGGACCGCTTCCAACCGCTCCACCTCACCCTTCAGGCCCTGGAGCTCCGCAAGACCGTCACGCCGGGCCTGCTCCCGGGCGAGCAGACCCGCGCGGCCGTTGGCCGGGCGCTCCACTCGCAGCCAGTCCTGCCCGAGCCACAGCCCGTCCGGCGTCACAACGCTCTGCCCCTCGCCGAGCCCCGCCCGCAACGCCTCGGCGGCCCCCCGCGTCGGGGCCGTCAGCACACCTGCCAGCAGCGTCCCGAGGGACCAGGGGGCCTCGACCCGGGCGGCGAGGGAATCGGAGGCCACCGCCTCGCCACCCTCCCGGGGTGCCCCGGCCGCCTTCGTGTCGAAGACGGTGACCTTGCCCCCCTTCAGCCCGGCCGCCGCCTCCGTCAGCCCCTCCAGCCCCTCCACGCAGACCGCCCGCAGGTCGTCGCCGAGCACCGCCTCGACCGCACGCTCCCAGCCGGGCTCCACCCGCAGGGCTTCGGCGAGGCGCGGCCGCGCCGCCAGACCTTGCGCGGCGAGCCACTCGGCCACCCCCGGCCCGCGCTTGTCGAGGGCTTGCTCCTGCTGGGCCTCGAGACCCGCCAGGCGCCCCTGCGCCGACTGCTGCCGGCCCCGCGCCTCGGCCAGCACGGACGCGGTGTGCCGGTCGGTGTCCCGCTGGGCCGCCACGCGCGAGCGGGCCCCCGCGATGGCCGCTTCGAGGGCCGCGCGCTCCCGCTCCACCTCGGCGAGTTCCCGGGCCACGGTGGCCGCCTCGGCCTCCAGGCCCTCGGGTGCCAGGCCCCCGCGCTCCTGCTCCAGTCGCCCGGCCCGTTCCGCGACCCTGAGCAGCAGCGGCTCCAAGTGGTGGACCCGGGTGCGCTCCACGTCCACCGCCCGGGCCGCGGCGAGCAGCCGCGGGTTGAGGGCGTCCCAGCGCATCTGCCAATCCTGCAGAGCCGCCTCCGCCACGGAGAGGGCCTCCCCGGCAAGGACCTCGGCCTGCACCGCGGCATCCCGGGCCGGTTCCTCCGCCCCGGCCTCCGCATCGATGCGGGCCAGCTCGGCCTGGTCGCTCGCCTGCTGGGCCCGCGCCTCCGCGAGCAGGCGCTCGGCCCGCGCCATCTCCGCCCGCAGCTCCGTCTGGCGCTGGCGGGCGTGCTCGATGGACTGGTCGTAGCGCGCGACCTCGGCCGAGACCGCGTAGAAACGGGCCTGGACCTCACCCAGGGCCTCGGCCCCCTGGGCGTGCGCCTCCCGCTCGCGCTCGAGCTCCGCCTCGGTCTGGCGCAGCGCCGCCAGGCTTGCGGCGTGGGCCGTCTCCAGCGCCGAGACCTCGCGCTCCCGAGCGTCGCCGTCCGCGCGCAGGGCACGCCAGCGCAGGGTCAGGAGCTCACCCCGCAGGCGCCGTTCCTTCTGCTTCAGGGCCTTGTAGCGCTCCGCGCCCTTCGCCTGCCGGCCCAGGTGCTGGAGCTGCCGCTCGAGCTCCTCTCGCAGGTCGTTCAGACGGGCCAGGTTTTCCTGGGTCTGGTGGATGCGCACCTCGGTCTCGCGGCGCCGCTCCTTGTAGCGCGAGATCCCCGCCGCCTCTTCGATGAACAGGCGCAGTTCCTCGGGCCGGGCCTCGATCACCCGCGACACGGTGCCCTGCTCGATGATGGCGTAGCTGCGGGGGCCGAGCCCGGTACCGAGGAACAGGTCCGTCACGTCGCGCCGCCGGCAGCGGGTACCGTTCAGGAAGTACTGCGACTCGCCGTCCCGGCCGACCTGGCGGCGCACGGAGATCTCGGCGTACTCCGCCCAGGCCCCCCCGAGCGCCCCGTCCCCGTTGTCGAACACCAGCTCGACCGAAGCCTGGCCGACGGGCTTGCGGGCCGAGGAACCGTTGAAGATCACGTCGGCCATGGACTCGCCGCGCAGGTAGCGGGCCGAGCTCTCGCCGAGAACCCAGCGCACGGCGTCGATGACGTTCGACTTGCCGCACCCGTTCGGCCCGACGACCGAGACGATCGGGCCGGGGAGCAGGAGGACGGTCGGGTCGACGAACGACTTGAACCCGGAGAGCTTGACCTTGCTGAGCCGCATGGCCCGGTAAGGTTACCGGATGGCCCCCGCCGACAGAAGGCGGCTCGAGCCTTGCCCACCCGCCGAGCCCTGGGCTATGGTGCCGCGCATGCCAAGCTCCCCGACCCTCGTGCTGGAAACCTTCGAGAACCCCGAGCCTGCACGCGACTACACGATCCGCGTGCGGATCCCGGAGTTCACCTGCCTCTGCCCGAAGACCGGCCAACCGGATTTCGCCACCCTGCACCTGGAATACGTCCCCGACCGCGCCTGCATCGAGCTGAAATCGCTCAAGCTCTACGTCTGGTCCTACCGGGACGTGGGCGCGTTCCACGAGGCGGTGACCAACCGCATCCTGGGCGACCTGGTGCGGGCCTGCGCCCCCCGGTTCCTGCGCCTGACCGCCGAGTTCAACGTCCGGGGCGGGATCTACACGACGGTCGTCGCCGAGCACCGGGCCGAAGGGTGGGTGCCGGCGCAGCCCGTCGCCCTGCCCTGAGCCTAGCCCCCGTGACCCGGCCCGCCGTCCCCCTTCAACCCAGATCCGAGCCGCGATGAGTGAGACCCGCCCGCACGGCTCGAACAGCCCCCTCACGGGCGCGGGATACCTGCTGCGGGGCTTCGGGCTCCTGGTGCGCCCGGGCGTGCGCCGCTACGTGGCGGCGCCGCTCCTCGTCAACGTCCTGGTCTTCGGGGCGCTCCTCTACCTCCTCTGGGCTCAGCTCGGCCCCATCAGGACCTACGTCGAGGGGTGGCTTCCGGACTGGCTGGATTTCCTGGCCTGGGCTCTCCTGCCCGTGCTGGTCCTGCTTTCGCTGCTGGTGCTGTTCTTCGGCTTCTCGACCGTGGGCAATCTCATCGCCGCCCCCTTCAACAGCCTGCTCTCGGAGGCGGTGGAGCGCCGGCTCGACGCGCGCCCCGGGGTGCCCGGGGCGGGCGCCCTCTCCCTGCTGGGGGAGGCGGCCCGGGACGTGCGGTCCGAGGTGCGCAAGGCCGCCTATTTCCTGACCCGCGCGCTCCCGCTGCTCCTCCTCTTTCTCGTGCCGGGCGTGAACCTCGCGGCGCCCCTCCTCTGGCTCGCCTTCAGCGCGTGGATGCTTGCCATCGAATACGCCGACTACCCGATGGCGAACCGCGGCCTGCGGTTCGCGGCGCAGCGCCAGCTGCTGGCGCGCCGGCGGTTCCTGGTGCTCGGATTCGGCGCTGCCACGAGTCTCGCCCTGCTGGTCCCGGGCCTCAATCTGGCCGTCATCCCTGCCGCGGTCGCCGGCGCGACCGCCCTCTGGGTCGAGCAGCTCGCCCCCCTCGCCGAGCCGGGAGAGACCCCCAACCCTTAGCGGCCCTCGCCCGGACCGCTCGCCGGGGACCCGCCTGCCGGGCGGGGATGGGCAGGAGGCCCGCCGGCGCGCTAAACGTGCCCCGGGGACGGTCGCTATAAGGGCGGACCCGTTCCCCCCGGAGCTCGAGCATGCCTGAGCGTACCCCCAGGGCGAAGGACGCGCCCTCCCCCCAACGGCGCGACGAGCCCTACATGGACGAGCGCCAGACGGAGCACTTCCGCCAGCTCCTGCTGGCCTGGAAGCACCAGTTGCGCGGCGAGGTCGAGCGCACCGTCCAGCACCTGCAGGACGAGGGGATAGCCTTCGCGGACCCCAACGACCGCGCGAGCCAGGAGGAGGAATTCGCCCTCGAGCTGCGCGCGCGCGACCGCGAGCGCAAGCTCGTCCACAAGATTGACGTGGCGCTCGGCCAGCTGGACGAGGGAACCTACGGCTATTGCGAGGCCTGCGGCGAGCCGATCGGGGCGCGCCGGCTCGAGGCCCGCCCCACCGCTACCCTCTGCATCGACTGCAAGGAGATCGAGGAGAGCCGCGACCGCCAGCGGGCCTAGGCGGCGCGCGGGCTCGAGGCCGCCAGCGCCGCGCGGCGCTCGTAGGCCTCGCGGGCGATCCTCACGTCCTCCAGGAACAGCGGCAGCTCCGAAAGGAGCAGCGCCTGCGGCCCGTCGACCAGTGCGGCCGCCGGCTTCGGATGGAAATCCACCAGGATCATGTTCGCCCCGGCGATCACTGCCTGGGCGGTGACGTGGAAGACGTCCAGCACCCCGTCCGGGGCGCGGTCACGACTGCCCACCGAGTGCGAGGGGTCGGCGCACACCGGCATCCGGGTGAGCCGCTTCACCACGGGGACGTGGGCAAAATCGACGAGGTTGCGGTGCGGGTCCCCCAGGTTCGTCTTCATCCCCCGCAGTCCGAAGACGACCCTCCGGTTACCTTCACTCGCCAGATACTCGGCGGCGTTCAGCGACTCCTCCAGGGTGATGCCGAAGCCCCGCTTCAGGAGCACGGGGAATTCCTGCTGGCGCCCCACCGACTTGAGAAGCTCGAAATTCTGGGCGTTGCGCGTCCCGATCTGCAGCATCACGCCCGTCGGGTGGCCGGTCTCCTCGAGGGCGTGACGGATCTCCTCCACCTGAGACTCGTGGGTGATCTCCATCGCGACCACGCGGATGCCGTACTTGCCGGCGAGTTCGAAGACGTAGGGCAGGCACGCCTTGCCGTGGCCCTGGAACGAATAGGGGTTCGTGCGCGGCTTGTAGGCCCCCATGCGCGTGCACGAAAGCCCCTGGTCGGCAACCGCCCGCATCATCAGCTCCACGTGCTCCGGCGTGTCCACGGCGCAGAGCCCGGCGAAGACGTGCAGGTTGTCCTGCCCGAAGCGCACCCCGTTGTATTCGAAGAAGGTGGGGCGGGTATCCCCCTGGTGCCGGCCCAGGATCCGGTATTCCCGGGACACCCGCACGACCCGCTCCACCCCCGGCAGGACCCGGATGTCCTCGGCCTGCAGGGCGGCAGTGTTGCCGATCAGGTAGACCTCGGTGACGGTCTGCTGCGCCCCCACCACCTGGTGCACCCGGAACTGGATGCCCGGCAGGCGCTCGAGGTAGCCGGTCAGGTGCAGGAACGGCTCGCTTTCGGTGGTGACGTCGGGGTGGAGGATGAGGATCATCTCTGCTCGACCGGTTGGCTCGCGGTGGACCCATTATCCGTCGCTGGCGGCGAAAAAGGGCGCCGCCGCGGCAATGGCGTCGCCCTGGACATAGTCGACCCCGATCTCGCGCAGGCGGGCGAGCAGCGCCTCGTGCTCCACGTGCTCGGCGATAGTCTGCAGTCCCATGACGTGCCCGATCTTGTGGATGGCCTCGACCATCGCCGCGTCGACCGGGTCGTCGAGCAGGCCGCGCACGAAACCGCCCGCAATCTTCACGTAGTCGACCGGCAGGTTCTTCAGATACCCGAACGAGGAGAGTCCGCTGCCGAAGTCGTCCAGGGCGAAGCGGCAGCCGATCCCCTTCAGCTCGCGGATGAAATGGGCCGCCTTGCTCAGGTTCACGATCGCCGACGTCTCGGTGATCTCGAAGCAGATCGTCCTCGGGGAGATCCCGCTCGCCTCGATGGCGCGGCGCAGGAAACGCAGGAAACCTTCGTCGTTGACGGACCCCCCGGAGAGATTGATGCTGCAGCCGGTGCCCGGGAATTCCCGCTGCCAGCGCCCGCAGCTCGCGGCCACCCGCTCCACGACCCAGCGGTCGATCGCGGGCATCACCCCGTAGCGCTCCGCGGCCGGGATGAACGCATCCGGCAACACCAGCTCGCCCCGGTCGTCCTCGAGGCGCAGAAGAACCTCCCGGTCGAGGGTGCGCCCGTCGCGGGTGGAGACGATGGGTTGCGCGTAGAGGCGGAAGCGGTCCTCGCGCAGCGCCCCCTTCACCCGCGACACCCAGCCCATCTCCCCGCGGCGGCGGGTCACCTCGGCGTCGTCGGTGCGGTAGATGTGGACCCGGTTGCGCCCCAGGTCTTTCGCCGTGTAACAGGCGACGTCCGCCGCACTGAGCAGCCCCGCCACGTCCCCACTGGAGAGGTCGATGGGCACCAGCCCGATGCTCACGCCCACCTCGAAGGTGGTGCCGAGCCAGGCGAAGCGGAAGCGCCGCACCCGCTCGAGCAGGTTGGCGGCCGCCTTCTCGGCGCTCTCCAGACTGCAATTCTCCAGCAACAGGCCGAACTCGTCCCCACCGAGACGGGCCAGGGTGTCGCTCTCGCGGATGCAGCAGCGCAGTTGCACCACCAGCTGCTTGAGCAGCTCGTCGCCCGCGCGATGCCCACAGGTGTCGTTGACGACCTTGAACTGGTCCAGGTCGAGATAGCACAGTGCGTGGCGGCGCCCCAGGTCGCGTGCGTCGCGCAGGGCCGCCTCCAGGCGCCGCTCGAACTCGCTGCGGTTGATGAGGCCGGTGAGCGCGTCGTGGCTGGCCTGATGGCGCAGGAGGGCCTCGGCCTGGTGGCGCTCGTGGCGCACGGCGGCTTCGCGCAGTTCACGGTCCACCGCCGGGATGAGCCGTGCCAGGTTGTCCTTGAGCACGTAGTCATGGGCGCCCGACTTCATCGCCTCCACCGCGATGTCCTCTCCGATGCTGCCGGAGACGATGATGAAGGGGATGTCGCGCCCGCTCTCCTTGAGCACCGCAAGCGCGGCGGTGGAGCTGAACTGGGGCATGCTGTGGTCGGCGATGACCATGTCCCACGTCTCGGTGGCGAGCGCCCGGCGCATCGCGTCCTCGGTGAAGACCTGCCGGTACCGCGGGGCGTAGCCCCCGCGGGTGAGCGCCCGCACCACCAGCAGCACATCGTCGGTCGAGTCCTCGACGACCAGGACCTGCAGGGGCCTGCCGGATCCGCTGGGCCCCTTCAGCGCCAACGCCCGCTCGCTCATGGCTGCGCCTCTCGGGGCGGCTCACCGTCCGCCCGCACGAGCGTGAAGAAGAAGGTCGCGCCCTCTCCGGGCGAGGCCTCGGCCCAGATGCGGCCGCCGTGGCGGTGGACGGCGCGCTGGACGATCGCGAGCCCGATGCCGGTACCGGGGAATTCCTCCGCGGAGTGCAGGCGCTGGAACGGGGCGAACAGCCTGTGGGCGTAGCCCATGTCGAACCCCGCCCCGTTGTCGCGGATGAGGTACGCCCCGTCGGCACGGCGGGAGAACTCCACCCTCGGCTCGGCGCGCCGCGCCGTGAACTTCCAGGCGTTGCCCAGCAGGTTCGTCAGCGCCAGGCGCACCAACCGCGGGTCCGCGCGGCTGACCAGGCCCGGCTGCACGCGCAGGTCCACCTGCGTCCCCCCGCCGCTCCGCCCGAGCTCCGCTCCGATCTCGCGCGCCATCGCGCTCAGGTCCACGGGCTCCAGCCGCATCTCCTGGCGGGTCATGCGGGAGAGCGCGAGCAGGTCGTCGATGAGCACTCCCATGCGCCGCGTGGCCGCGCGCACCCGTTCCAGATAGCCCCGGGCCGCGTCGTCGAGGCGCTCGCCGGAGTCCTCCAGCACCGCGAGCGAGAACCCGTCGATCGCGCGCAGCGGCGCCCGCAGATCGTGGGACACGGAGTAATTGAAGGACTCGAGGTCCTCGTAGGCCAGCTGGAGCTGGGCGGTGCGCATCCGCACCCGCTCCTCGAGCTCGGCATTCAGCCGACGGATGGACTCCTGAGCCCAGTGCCGCTCGGTGACGTCGCGGTCGATCCCGCGATACCCCACGAGCTCGCCGTCGCTGTCGAAGAACGGCACACCGCTCGTCTCCAGCACCACGACCCTCCCGTCCCGGCGCACGTTGACGTTGGGCACCGCCACGACCGACTTGCGCTCGGAGGCGAGCCTGCCGAAGAGGACGCGGACCCGGCGCGCCTCCCGGACCGGCATCCGCTCGAAGGGGGTGTGCCCGAGCAGCTCCGCCGGACGATAGCCGAGCAGGCGCTCGCACTGGGGGCTGCAGTATGTGTACCGACCCCGCCGGTCGACCTCCCAGACCCAGTCCTGGGTGCTCTCGACGAGCTGGCGGAAGCGCTCCTCGCTGCGCCGCACCGCGTCCTCCGCCTGCCGGCGCCCGGACACGTCGCGGAACATGACGACCATCTCGCCCGGGGCGGTGCGAAAGGCGTGGAGCTCGAAGTAACCCTGGGTTCGCCCGTCACGGTAGGCCAGCTCCTCGGCCTGCCAGGGCTCGCCGACCTCGCACACCCGGCGCAGCTGGTCCGGCACACCGGTCCCCGCGAGCCCCGGGAAGGCCTCCTCGAGGGCGCGCCCCACGCGCTCCCGGTGGTCCAGCCCAAGGGCCGCGTCGGCTGCGGGGTTCGCCCCTTCGAGGACCAGGCGGCCCTCGCCGTCGAGACGGTAGATGTGCACGCCCATCGGCGTGGCCTCGACCACCTGCCGGTAGCGGGACTCGAATTCGCGCAGCGCGGCGGGGATCATGGCGGGCACGTCCTGGGCCGGGGTGCCCCCACGTTATCGGCACCCGCGCCGCTCAGGTGAAGAGGACATCCGGTCGATACAGGGCCACCCGGGAAGGCATCGCGGCCGACGAGGCACGAGAGGGAGTCACCCGTGCCCTCGAGAGCCCCAACCCAGCGGCGAAAGACGAGGACAGGGTCCATGAGCTCCGCACAAGGTTCGACGCGCCGGAACACCCGGTGCCCGGGCGGCATGCCCGCGGGCCCCACCTCAGCCCCGCTGCGGCCTGCGGCCCCGCACATCCTTTCCGAGATTTTTAGCACAAGGCGGCGCAGCCCGATATCCCGGTCCCTGCTGTCGCTCACCTGGGCCCTCCTGATGGCCGCAGCGGCCGCACCGGCGGTGGAATCCGTGCAGGTCCTGGGGCTCTTCAAGGACCGGGCGGTGGTGCTCCTGGGGGACCGCCAGCGGGTGCTGCGTCCGGGCGAGACGAGCCCCGAGGGCGTCAAGCTCGTCAGCGCCAACGCCCGGGAGGCCGTCCTCGAGGTCGACGGTCACCGGGCGACGTACCGCCTCGGCAGCCGCATCAGCACCCGGTTCGCGGGCGCCGACGAGCGTGAGACGAGCGTCCGCATCTGGCCGGGGGAGGACGGGACCTACACCGTGGCCGGCAGCATCGACGGATTCCCGGTCACTCTCCTGATCGACACCGGGGCGAGCAAGGTCGCGATGAACGGCGTCCAGGCCAAACGCCTGGGCATCGACTACCAGAAGGTCGGGAAGCCTTCCTTCGCCGCCACGGCCTCGGGCGTGGTGAAGACCTACGAGATCGTGCTCAAGCGGGTCCGAATCGGCGAGATCGAGCTTCAGGACGTGGAGGCGGGGGTCATCGACGGCCCCCACCCCCGGGAAGTGCTGCTCGGGATGTCCTTCCTGGAGCGGCTGGAGATGGGCCGCAGCGGCAAGGCCCTGGAGCTCAGGAAGCGGCCCTGACCGGATCGGCACCCGGACCCTGGAACGCTGCGAGCTCCCGCTCGGGTCTGGCCCGGGCCCAGCGCAGGGCGCCCACGACCACCCAGACGTACAGCAGGTCCGCCGCCAGGCTGTTCGCGAAGAACGGCAGGGCAGCCACGTAGCACACCGCCAACCCCTCCAGGGTGGGCGGATAGAGGCCGTCGAGGGCCCACACCGAAAGATTGGTCACCAGGAAGAACAGGGTGGAGCCTGCCAGCGACGCCGCGCTCACCGGGACCAGGCCCCGGCGCCCGCCGAGGCGGGTGCCCACCCAGACCACCGCGCCCATCGCCCCGTAGACCGCGGGGACGTGCGCGTGCAGGCCGAGCACCAGGTCGCCCAGGAACATCGCGCCCAGGGGCAAGGCATAAGCGAGGCCCCGCCCGCCGAGCAGCGCACCCGAGAGCAGCGCCATGGCGCCCAGCGGGACGAAGTTCGGGGGGTGGGGCACCAGGCGGGTCAGCGCCGCCACAGCCACCAGCGCCAGCACCTGCGTCAGCACACGCCTCATCTCCGACCTCCCAACGCTCACTCAATCCTCCTCGCCCCGGGGCTGCCAGAGGACCTCGCCGCTGCCCGCGTTCCGGGTCAACACCCGGGCGAGCACGAACAGGAGGTCCGAAAGCCGGTTCAGGTACTGCCGGGTGTACGGGTTCACGAACTCCGTGCGCCCCAGGGTCACCAGGCGACGCTCCGCACGCCGGCAGACGGCGCGCGCCACGTGGCACGTGGCGGCCTCGGGGCTCCCGCCCGGCAGGACGAACTCGCGCAGCGTGGGCAGGTCGGCGTTGAGGGCGTCCAGCGCCACCTCGAGCCTCCGTACCTGCGCCGCGCCCATCACCTGCCGGCCGGGCACCGCGAGCTCCCCGCCCACGTCGAACAGGTCGTGCTGAATCGCCAGCAGGGGCTCCCGGACCGCCACCGGCACGGGATGCGCCAGCACGGCGCCGATGTGGCTGTTGAGCTCGTCCACCTCGCCCATCACCTCGACCCGCAAGGCGTCCTTGGCGACCCGGCTTCCGTCACCGAGCCCGGTGGTACCGTCGTCGCCGGTGCGCGTGTAGATGCGGGTGAGACGCTGGCCCATGGGCCCGAGGTTACACCCTGGCCCGCGGGCATGCCTAGGCAAGCCTCCGGCGTCCCGGGCACTCACGACCCGCTGGTCGTGTCAGCGCCGCCCATCGTGTAGCCGATGGAGAAGAACAGGCTGCGGCCCGACTCGGGATAGCCTGCGACGGTCTCGTAGTCGTGGTCGAGGACGTTCCCGGCGCGCGCCTCGAGGGTCCAGCCCCCACCGATGCGGTAGCGGCCCCGCAGGTCGAGCACGCCGAAGCCGCCCAGACGCTCCCGGTTCGCCGGGTCGTCGTACCGTGCCCCCTCCACCACCCAGGTCAGGCCCGCTCGCGCGCGACCCCAGGGGCGGTCCAGCTCGAAGACCGCCGCCTCTCGCGGGCGGCGCGGGAGGTGGTTCCCGGTGGCCCGGTCCCGCGGGTCGAGCCAGGTGAGCGCAACCCGGGGCTCCCAGGTCCCGAGGCTGCCCGAGAGCTCCAGCTCGAGCCCGTCGATCTCCGCCCGGTCCACGTTCTGGCCGACGTAGTCCGGCGCCGGGAACGCGACCAGGTTGTGGATCCGGGTACGGAAGACCGAGACCCGCGGGATCCACGCCCCCTCGCGGCCGGCGACGCTCAACTCCACGCTGTGCGATCGCTCCGGGCGCAGGTCGGGATTGCCGAAACCGGGATAGTAGAGCTCGTTGAACGTGGGGGCGCGAAATGCCGTACCCCAGGACGCGACGACCTCCCAGCCGGGCACGAACTCGTACCCCCACGCGAGGTTACCCGTCTTCGCCGTGCCGAACTGGCTGTTGTCGTCGACACGTCCCCCGAGCACGGCCCGGTGTGCCCCGGCCCGGGCCTGCAGCTCGACGAACACCCCATTGACCGTGCGCGATCGCCGGTCGTAGTCGATCGAGCTGTCGACGCGCTGCTCCAGGCGGTCGGCGCCGATGGTCAGGAGCCCCGGGCCTACCGGGACATCGTTCTGCCAGGAGAAGGTCCGCGACTCGGTGTCGAACCGGGACGGCGGGACCGCGCCACCGTCCCGGTGCTCACGCCGGCGGTCCAGGCTTCGCCCCACTGCGAGCGAGGATTGCCAGCCCTCGAGCGGCCGCAGGTCCAGCCTGGCGCCGAGGGCCTCTTGCGTGAAATCGGTCTCGTTGGTGTCGAAGGGGAAGCCGTCGTACTCGGTGGTGCCCTCGGCGTGGAGCACCTGGAGCGAGGCCGCCGCCGCGGGCCCGAAACGGTGGGCGACCCGCCCCGACACGGCGTGGTTCCGGTATCCGTCCCGGTCCGGCTCGTCGAGCAGGGTCCCGAAGACGAGGGCAGGCCGGCGGGCGTTGGCCCCTGTGGTTTCGAAGCCGCTGGCGTGGACCGTCACCTCGGACCCTCCGTCACTCGCCGAGAGTCCGGCCTGCCCCAGGAGGGTCCCGCGGTTGCCCGCGCCCGCCCGCGCCGAGAGGACCGTGCCCTCCTCCTCCGCCCGCCGGGTGAAGACCTGGACGACGCCCCCGACCGCATCCGGTCCGTAGAGACTCGAGCGGGGCCCCCTCACGATCTCGACCCGGTCGAGCTCGGCAACGGGCAGGAACTCCCAGGCGAAACCACCGCCGGTGGCCGACCCCGCGCGCACCCCGTCGACCAGAACCAGAACGTCCTTGGCGCTGGTTCCCCTGAGGTACAGCGAGGCCTGCTTGCCGGCGCCGCCGGCACTGGCCACCGCGAGGACGGCCCACGTCAAGAACTTGCGGACATTCGCTGACGACCCCACGAGACCCTCCGCGCCGTCGCCCACCGCGACATACGACTGGACCACGCCAGGCCGGTCTCCGGGCTCGTGAGCGGCTCTCGCCGGCGGACCGCCTTCCCACGCCTGCGCGCAGTGGCGTCCGGATCCGCCTCGACTCACTTACCGTTGCGGGGGCAGCACCGGCCTTGCGCCGCTCGATGGGCGGGCACGCACCGGTTTCCCGTTTCACCCGGCGGACCTGGACGGCCGTCGGGCACCTGGCAGGCGCCACGCTAGCCCGGTGCCCGCGAGGCTGTCAACGCAAGAGGCCCGGGGGCGTGGGGTCCCCCATGACCCTTCTTTGGGGGTGCCCGCCACCTCGGCTACCATAGGGTCCTCAGCACCGAGCCCTCTGGAGGACACGCTCTTGCCGCGCGAGAAGTCCGGCGACCCCGAAGCCACCCCCGCCAGCGAGGCCCCGGCACCCGCCGCGCGGCGTACCCGCGACTACAGTCAGCGGCCGCAGAAGCCCATCAAGCTCAAGCCGGCGATCTCCCGTGAGCCCCCGAGCCCCGTGACCCGCCTCGGCCCCCCACGGGAACAGCTGGGAGCCAAGATACCTGGGCCACCGGCACCGCCCGCTGCGGCCGCCGGCGCAGACCCCACGCCCCGTGCGGCCGCCGGGACAGGTCCCACGCCGCTTGCCCCCGCCAGCCCGGCTCCGACGCCCGCGCCGGTCACCACGGAGGCACGTGGCACCGCCCCCGAGGGAACGGTCAGCTACGACGAGGTCATCGTCTACACGCTGCGGGAGATGAACCAGCGGATTGCCCAACTCGAGCGCCGGGGTCTCGCCGCCCGCTGGGGTGCGCTGCGCGCATGGTTCCGGGGCCTGCTCGAGCTCCGTTGGTGACCAGCGGGACCGAGTGACACGCCGCCGAGGGACTGGACCGCTGGCGTTCCTGGCTCGATACTTGAGGCGCGTCATGAGAGTGCGCGCATAACCCTCTATACTTTCGAAGTCTGGCCGATGTAGATCGCCAGACACCGGGTGCAACCGAGGGAGACCAACGTGCGAAAGGTGGCAACCATTCTGAGCATGCTCCTTGTCGCCAGCACGCCGGCTCTGGCCGCGCCGGCGACCGGCAACGCCTCCTCTTCGAACAAGGCGACGGCCGTGCGCCCGGCGAGCAGCCGCACCGCCACCCCGGCCCGGACCGTCGGCACCGCACCGGCCAAGGGCACAGCGGCCCGGGCGACTGGCGCCAGGGGGACGTCCGCCAGGGCCACCACTGCCAAGGCCTCGTCCACAAAGGCAACAGCCACCCGCAGGACACCCGGGAAGACCCCCACCGCCGTCTCCCGCACCGGTCCCCGCGCTGCCTCGGGCTCCCGGTCGGCGCCAGCGCGCGTGGCGGTGAAGAAGTCGCGCCAGGGCGCCCCGGCGCTCGCACGGGCCTCCTTCCCCCGCGGCAGGGCCGCCCTCTGCGTGACACACCGGCCAACGCCCGTCCCCGCGATCTCCGCGGTGGCCGAGTCGAGTCCCGACCACCTGCACCTGGCCTCCGGCTCGGCGCTCATCGTCGATCAGCGGCAGAACGCCGTGCTCTACGAGAAGAACAGCGAGACGCGCCTGCCCATCGCCTCCATCACCAAGCTGATGACCGCGATGGTGGTGCTCGATGCCCGTCTGCCGCTGGAAGAGACCCTCGAGGTGACCGACGAGGACGTGGACTGGCTGAAGGGGTCGCGCTCGCGGCTCCCCCTGGGCACCCAACTGACCCGCCACGAACTGCTCTACCTGGCCCTCGTCTCGTCGGACAACCGGGCCGCTTCGGCCCTCGGACGCACCTACCCCGGAGGCAAGCCCGAGTTCGTCGCCGCCATGAACCGCAAGGCGAGGGCACTCGGTATGGTGGACAGCCGCTTCGCGGACCCGACGGGCCTGAACCCGGCGAACACGTCCACGGCCCAGGACCTCGTACGGATGGTGAAGGCCGCCTACGCGTATCCCACCATTCGTCAGGTGACCACCACCCCCCAGTACACCCTGGCGCTCCCCGAGGACTCCGGAAGCCTGGAGTTCCGCAACACGAACCGTCTGGTGAGGGCGGAAGACTGGGACATCGGCCTGAGCAAGACCGGCTACATCAACGAGGCAGGACGTTGCCTCGTGATGCAGGCGGACATCGCGCAGCGGCCCCTGCTGATCGTGCTGTTGAACGGAGACGGCCGATACACGCCCTTCGCGGACGTGGTACGGCTGAGGGACTGGCTGCAGCGCCGGCAGCACATCTCCTCGCTCCCGAGCGCCCCCACGACCCGCTCCCTCGGCTGAGGAGCCCGGTCACTCCCGCACCCTGCGCGACGAATCGGCCTGCGCGACGACCCGCCTCCTGAGGGTCCGGGTCAGAGTCCGGGGTTGTCCGCGCAGGGCCCCGAGACGCAGGCCGCCGCCAGGCCCCCCGCGCCACCGCCCACCGTGCGCAGTCGGGGCGAGGACCGGACCAGATCCACCATGTCCGCGAGGATGTGCGCAGTCTCGATGAGCCAGACGTCCTCTTCGGGGCTCTTCGCAGCCGAGGCGTCCGTCTCCTCCTCTTCTCCTTCCTTGCGGGGAGCCAGGCCGCGGGCCAGGCGGAACTGGCTTTCCCGCTCGTAGCGCGCCCGCCGCTCCGCCTCGCGCTCGGCGCGGCGGCGATTCTCCGCCAGTGAGGTCGTGGAACGGTTGGACACGGCCAGTTGCGCCGCACCCTCTTCGAGCAGCCAGCGGAAGCCCGGGTCGACCCCCACCCGCAACTGATGGCGGGCGCGCAGGGTCGGCAAGAGGGACAGCAGATCACCGCCGACCCGGTAGCGGGCCGCCTCCACCTTCGCCCAGGGGATGGCGTTGTCGAACGAGCGCTCTCCGTCCGTCGACGGGTCGGATGCGGTCGGGAGCGTCAGGTCGGGCACCACGCCACGGTGCTGAGTGCTGCTGCCGTTGATCCGGAAGAACTGCGCCACCGTAGCCTTGAGCTGGCCCAGGTCGCCGGCCGCCCCGCGGGCGAGCCGGGAGAGGTCGATCAGGCTCTGGACGGTGCCTTTGCCGAACGTCGGTTCCCCCACGACGAGGGCGCGACCGTAGTCCTGCAGGGCTGCCGCGACGATCTCCGAGGCCGAGGCGCTCTCCCGGTCGACCAGCACCATCAGCGGTCCCGCGTAGGCAACGGTGTCATCCCCGTCTTCCAGGACCTGGACCTTGCCGGTCGCGTCACGGATCTGCACCACCGGGCCCGTGGGAATGAACAGCCCGCTCAACTCCACCGCCTCGCTCAGGGCGCCCCCTCCATCCCCCCGCAGGTCGAGCACGACACCGTCCACCCCCTCCCTTTCCAACTCCGCGAGGAGCCGCGCGACGTCCCGGGCGGTGCTCCGGTAGTCGGTCTCTCCCCGGGCCCGCGCGGCGGCGTCCAGATAGAAGGTCGGGATGTTGACCACCCCGATGCGCCGAGGCGCCCCGTCCAGGCCAAAGACCTCGATGACGGAGCGTTTGGCCGCCTGCTCCTCCAGGCGCACCCGGTCGCGGGTGAACGTCACGATCTTGCGGGGCCCGCCATCCGGGGCACCCTTTGGCAGCACCTCGAGCCGCACCGTCGACCCCTTCGGCCCGCGGATCAGCTCGACCACGTCGTCGAGGCGCCAACCGACGACGTCCACCAGCAGGCCGTCCGGGCCCTGCCCCACCGCCGTGACGCGGTCCTGGGCCTGCAATTGCCCGCTCAGGCTGGCCGGACCGCCGGGGATGACCCGCTGGACGACCGTGTATTCATCCTCGCCCTGCAGCGCCGCCCCGATCCCCTCCAGGGACAGGCTCAACTGGATCTGGAAATTCTCCGAGTTGCGCGGAGAGAGATACGCGGTGTGTGGCTCGATGCTGCCCGCGTAGGCATTCATGAAGATCTGAAACACGTCCTCCGCGTTGAACTGCTCCGCCCTGCGCGCAAGGGCCTCGTAACGGCGCCTGAGCGTGCGCTCGGCCTCCTTCTGGGTCCGTCCCGCCAGCATGAGATTGAGCACGTCGTTCTTCACCCGCTGACGCCAGACCTCGTCGAGCTCCTTGCGGTCGCGCGGCCACGGGGCATTCTTGCGGTCGATCCGGAAATCCTCGTCCCGGGTGAAATCGAAGGGCCCGTCGAGCAACGCAAGCGCTTGACGCGCCCGCTCGCCGAGCCGCGCCCGATAGACCGCGAAGATCTGGTACGCGGCATCCAGGCGGGCCTGGCGCAACGCGTCGTCCAGCTTGTCCCGGTACCGGGACATGCGGGCCACGTCCTCCGCCAGGAAGTAGCTGCGATTCGGGTCCAGGTTCTCCAGATACCTCTCGAACACGCGACTCGAGAACGCGTCGTCGAGGCTCACGTTCAGATAATGCTGCTTGTCGATGATGCGGGTGATGAGACTGGTGGCCTTCACCTGGCTCGCCGTCGGGGCGAGTGCGGCGGGCCCCGCTTGCGCTTGCGAGAGCGGCGCGACGGCCCCTGCCGGCGACAGGGCAAGCGCGACGAGCGCAAGGGCACCGGTCAGCAGGTACCGTCGCCGGGTGGGACCTGACCCTCCCGGAGTCACTGTTTGAAGACTCTGCATGCCTGCATCGGACTGCACGGACCGCTCCCGGCGGGGTGCCTACCGGGCTCCCCTGCCCTCCTCATGCGACAGTCGGCCGCGTCAGGAGTTTCCTTATGTTGGATCATAGGCGAGGTTGGGGGCGAGCCAGCGCTCCACTGCAGACACCGTCATGCCCTTGCGGCGAGCGTAGTCCTCGACCTGGTCGCGCTCGACTCGACCCACGGCGAAGTAGCGGGCCTGGGGGTGGGAGAAATAGAACCCGCTCACCGAGGCCGCGGGCACCATCGCCTTCGTCTCCGTCAGCCGGATCCCCGTGACCGCCTCCACGTCGAGGAGCTCCCACAGGAGGTCCTTCTCGGTGTGGTCCGGGCACGCCGGATAGCCCGGCGCGGGCCGGATGCCCTGGTACTCCTCGCGGACCAGGGCATCGCTGTCCAGGCGCTCGGCGGGCGCGTACCCCCAGAGCTCCCGGCGGACCCGCTCGTGCAGGCGCTCGGCGAAGGCCTCCGCCAGACGGTCGGCGAGCGCCTTCAACAGGATGGCCCGGTAGTCGTCGTGCGCCGCCTCGAGCTCCGCGAGCTTGCCCTCGATGCCGTGCCCCGCCGTCACCGCGAAGGCCCCGATCCAGTCCGCGAGCCCCGTCTCCTTCGGTGCGACGAAGTCGGCCAGACACTGGTTGGGCTTGCCGTCGGGACGGACGGTCTGCTGACGCAGGTGGTGCAGGGTGAGGAGCACGCCCGCACGGCTCTCGTCCCTGTAGACCTCGACATCATCGCCGACGGCGTTGGCCGGGAAGAACCCCACCACGGCGCGTGCCTCGATCCAGCCCTCGGCGACGATCCGCTCCAGCATCTCCCGGGCATCGGCGTAGAGGGTACGCGCCTCCCCACCCACCACGGGGTCCTCGAGGATCGCCGGGAAGCTCCCGAGCAGCTCCCAGGCCTTGAAGAACGGCGTCCAGTCGATGTAGGGCACCAGCTCGGCGAGCGGGTAGCGCACGAAGGCCCGCACCCCCGGCTCGCGGGGCGCGGGCGGCACGTAGCCCGCCCACTCGATGCGCGTCCGGTTGGCCCGGGCGGCCCCGATCGGCAGTCCGCTGGCCTGCTGCCTGCGCGCGGCGTGCTGGTCGCGCTTGGCCGCGTAGTCGGACTTCACCCGGTCCACGTAGGCGCCCCGCTGCTCCGGGCTCAACAGGCTCTGGGCGACACCGACCGCCCGGGAGGCGTCCTTCACGTAGACCACGGGACCGGCGTACTGGGGGTCGATCTTCACGGCGGTGTGCATCGCCGAGGTCGTCGCCCCGCCGATCAGGAGCGGTACCGTGAAGCCCTGGCGCTGCATCTCGCGCGCCACGTGGACCATCTCGTCCAGCGAGGGGGTGATGAGGCCCGACAGGCCGATGAGGTCAGCCCCACGCGTGCGGGCGGCGTCGAGAATGACCTGCGCCGGCACCATCACGCCGAGGTCGATCACCTCGAAGTTGTTGCACTGCAGGACGACGCCCACGATGTTCTTGCCGATGTCGTGGACGTCCCCCTTGACCGTCGCCATCAGGATCCGGCCGGCGGCGCGGGCCCCCTGGGATTGCTCTGCCTCGATGAAGGGCACCAGATGGGCCACCGCCTTCTTCATCACCCGGGCGCTCTTCACCACCTGGGGCAGGAACATCTTCCCCGCGCCGAACAGGTCGCCCACCGTGCTCATGCCGCTCATGAGCGGCCCCTCGATGACGGCCAGCGGGCTCGGCAGGCTCTGGCGCGCCTCCTCGGCGTCCTCGACCACCCACTGGTCGATGCCCTGCACGAGGGCGTGCTCGATGCGCTTCTCCACGGGCCAGACCCGCCAGCCGAGGTCGACCTCCCGGGTGGCGCCCCCGCCCTCTCCCCGGTACCGCCCGGCCACCTCGAGCAGGCGCTCCGTGGCGTCGACGCGCCGGTTCAGCACCACGTCCTCCACACGCTCGCGCAGCTCCTCCGGGAGCTCCGCGTACACCGCCAGCTGGCCGGCGTTGACGATCCCCATGTCCATGCCGGCCTGGACGGCGTGGTAGAGGAACACCGCGTGGATGGCCTCGCGCACCGCGTCGTTGCCCCGGAAGGCGAAGGAGACGTTCGAGACGCCCCCGGAGACCAGGGCGTGGGGCAGGGTCGCCTTGATCCGGCGCGTCGCCTCGATGAAGGCGACCCCGTAGCCGTTGTGCTCCTCGATCCCCGTGGCGACCGCGAAGATGTTCGGGTCGAAGACGATGTCTTCGGGCGGGAAGCCCACCTGCTCCGTGAGGATGCGGTAGGCCCGGGTGCAGATGGCGACCTTGCGCTCCAGGGTGTCGGCCTGGCCCGCCTCGTCAAAGGCCATGACCACCACCGCCGCACCATACCGGCGGGCGAGACGCGCCTGCCGCACGAAGGGCTCCTCGCCCTCCTTCAGGCTGATGGAGTTGACGATCCCCTTGCCCTGGAGACACTTCAGCCCTGCCTCCAGCACCGACCAGCGGGAGGAGTCGATCATCACCGGGACGCGGGCAATCGCCGGCTCGGACGCGATCTGGTGGAGAAACCGGACCATCGCCTCGCGGCCGTCCAGCATCCCCTCGTCCATGTTCACGTCGATGACCTGGGCGCCGTTCTCCACCTGCTGGCGCGCCACGTCCACCGCCCCCTCGAAGTCCCCGGCGAGCACCAGGCGCTTGAAGGCCGCCGAGCCGGTCACGTTGGTGCGCTCGCCGACGTTGACGAAGAGCGACTCCGGACCGACGTTGAGCGCCTCGAGGCCCGCAAGCCGGCACCGCTTCGGCACCTGCGGCATCGGGCGCGGCGGATAGGGCGCCACGGCCCGGGCGATCGCGGCGATGTGCTCGGGCGTGGTTCCGCAGCAGCCGCCGACCACGTTCAGGAACCCTTCCCGGGCCCAGTCCCCGATCTCACGCGCCATCCCCTCCGGGGTGTCGTCGTATTCGCCGAAGGCGTTCGGCAGACCCGCGTTCGGGTGCGCGGAGACACGCATGTCGGCAACCCGGGAGAGCTCCTCCACGTGAGCCCGGAGCTCGCGCGCCCCGAGGGCGCAGTTCAGCCCGATGGTGAAGGGCCGCGTGTGCGCGAGGGAGTTCCAGAACGCCTCGACCGTCTGCCCCGAGAGGGTGCGGCCGCTCGCGTCGGTGATCGTGCCGGAGATCATGAGCGGCACGTCGAGCCCGCGCTCCTCCAGGACCTCGGCCACCGCGAACGCCGCGGCCTTCGCGTTGAGCGTGTCGAAGACCGTCTCGATGAGCAGCAGGTCCGCCCCCCCGTCGAGGAGACCACGCACGGACTCGCGATAGGCTGCGGCCAGGTCGTCGAAGGTGACGTTGCGGAACCCGGGGTTGTTGACGTCCGGCGAGATGGACGCGGTGCGGTTGGTGGGGCCGAGCACTCCCGCCACGAAGTGAGGCTTCCGGGGGTCCCGGGCGGTCGCCGCATCGGCGGCCTCGCGGGCCAGGCGGGCACCGGCGGCGTTCAGCTCGTAGACGACCGACTCCAGGCCGTAGTCCGCCTGCGAGATGGACGTTGCGTTGAAGGTGTTGGTCTCGAGGATGTCCGCCCCGGCATCCAGGTAGGCCGAGTGGATCTCCCGAATCACCTCGGGCCGGGTCAGGCAGAGCAGGTCGTTGTTGCCCTTCAGGTCCGTGGGATGGTCGGCGAAGCGTGAGCCCCGGAAGTCCGCCTCGCTGAGCCGGTAGCGCTGGATCATGGTGCCCATCGCACCGTCCAGCAGAAGGATCCGGCGTTGGGCGATCGCCTCGATGCGTTGGCGGAGATCAGCCATGAATCAGAACGCCCGGCGTGGCTGCGCCAGCCGGCCTGCCCGCTGCCTGTCGACCATGGAATTTGCCCGCGAAAACAGGCCGGCAGGAACGCCCGCCCCTGGGAGCGCATTGTAGCGAAGGGGCCCGGCCACCGAAACGGAGAAATCCCGCCCGGGTCCTTGTCGCCGTGAGGTCCTGCAAGTATTCTGAATGGTGCGGCGTCGTCCGCGGCGTCGTTTCGACCCCTGGCGGACAGACCTTCCATGGCGGGCACCCCCACGGCAAACCCCACCCCCTGCGCCGAATGTCCCATCCGGCGGCTGGCGCTCTTCGAGCCCCTTTCCACCGGCCTGCTCGAGTTGATGCAGAAGCACCGCCTCGAGCAGCGCGACGTCCCGGCCGGCTCCCTGATCTACCCTCAGGACGCCCGACTGGACGAGAGCTTCACCGTCTTCCAGGGCTGGGTGATGCTGCACCGCACCCTGAGCGACGGGCGCCGTCAGGTGCTCCGCTTCGCCCTTCCGGGGGACTTCATCGGCTTTCAGCCCGACCCCGAGAGTCCGGTCCTGCACTCGGCCCAGGCCCTGACGGCCGTGCGGGTCTGCGTGTTCCGACAGGACTCGCTCATGGAGATGTTCCGTGAGCACCCGATGCTGGCCATCCAGATGGCGTGGATCGCCTCGCGGGACGAGGCGCTCGCCCACGACCACATGACGAGCCTCGGCAGGCGCCCCGCAAAGGAGCGCATCGCCCAGCTCTTCCTGGAGATCCAGCACCGGCTGGCCGCCCGGGGACCGGTGGACGAGCGCGCGGGGATCCCCGTGCCGCTGAAGCAGGAGCACATCGCCGACGCCCTCGGCCTGACCACCATCCACGTCAACCGGACGTTGCGGACATTGCGCGAGGCCGGCATGGCCGTTCTCCGGGGCGGGCTGCTCCGGATCCAGAACCGCGCGGCCCTGGTGGAGATGACGGGCTTTCGCCCGGACTCGTTCAGCCGCCGCCCCATCCTGTGACCAGACGCCACACCGGAAGCCCCCGCTGACCGAGACTGCCGATGGGCAACGCCTGGGATTGGGTCGCTGACAACGGCGTGTTGCTGGGGGCGCTCGGTGCGCTCTCCGTCCTCTCCTTCGTCGCCACTCTGATCCTCCTGCCCGTGCTGGTGGTCCGGATCCCGCCCGAGTACTTCCGTCATCGGCACCGGGTGCGCGACTACGCGCACGACCGCCACCCGGTCGCACACCACACGCTCGTCGTGCTGAAGAACATGCTCGGGGTCGCCCTGGTCCTCGCCGGGATCAGCATGCTCCTGCTCCCCGGGCAGGGGCTCCTGACCCTGCTGATCGGCCTGATGCTCACCGACTTCCCGGGAAAGTACGGTCTGGAGAAGCGGCTCGTGCGCCAGCCCGGGGTCCTGAAGGCCGTCAACTGGCTGCGCGCCAGGTCCGGCCACCCTCCCGTCCTCGCCCCTCTCGACGGCACCTGAGCCAGGGCCCGGGCTGCGGGGGTGCCCATGGGCGGCCCCTTGCCGACCCACCCCTTGACCGGCGTCAACGAGGAATCACCGGAGGGGATTGCACCCGTATAGTGTGTACAGTTGGCCCCTCGTCGGGGCCAGCCGTCAGGCATGCATCCATCCGGCTTTCCGGCGAACCCCTGCCCACTCGAGGAGGACCCCATGAAGCGCTCCGTGCTCGTCCCGTTGGCCGCCAGTCTGCTCGCCATCTCCGCAGCCTCGTCCGGCTACGAGTGGCAGGCCCTCCCGGACAAGGCCGTCGCGCCGGCCGACAACCCCCCGACGGCAAAGAAGATCGAGCTCGGCAAGCAACTCTTCTTCGACCCCCGCTTCTCCTCGACGGGGACCGTATCCTGCAACTCCTGCCACAACCTGATGACGGGCGGTGACGACAGCCGGTCGACTTCCATGGGGGTGCACGGCCTCGCCGGACCGCGCAACGCCCCCACGGTCTGGAACTCCGCCTTCCACTCGGTGCAGTTCTGGGACGGGCGCGCAGCCACCCTCGAGGAGCAGGCCAAGGGTCCGGTGGTCGCCGGCGTCGAGATGGGGATGAACTCTCTCGAGGACGCCCTCGCCCGGGTCCGGCAGATCCCGGGCTACGTGGAACAGTTCAAGGCCGTCTTCGGGGGCGACGACCCGGTGAACGCCGAGAACGCGGCGAAGGCAGTGGGCGCCTACGAGCGCACGCTCATCACCCCGGGCAGCCCCTATGACCGCTACGTGAAGGGCAACGCCTCGGCCCTGACCCCGCAGCAGGTGCGGGGGATGAAGACCTTCGACGAGCTCGGCTGCACCGCCTGCCACCGCGGCCCCGCCTTCAACGGCCCCGAGATGCCCGGCGGCAAGGGGTTCTTCATCTCCTTCCCCTTCCACACCTCGGAATACGTGAAGACCTACAACCTGCGGGACGACGAAGGCCGTTTCCTCGTCACCCAGAACGAGGCGGACCGCCACAAATTCCGCGTGCCCACGCTGCGCAACATCGCCCTCACCGCGCCCTATTTCCACAACGGGAAGGTGAAGACGTTGGAGGAGGCGGTGCGCGTCATGGCCCCCTCGCAGCTCAACAAGAACCTGCTGGACGAGCAGGCGCGGGACGTGGCCGCGTTCCTGGACGCACTGACCGGCCCCTTCCCGGAGCAGACCATGCCCCGCCTGCCCGCGACCATCGGGTACACGATCCTCGACTGAGGCTCCTGCCGGCGGGAGAGGGGCTCGCCCCTTTCCCGCCCTTCCCCGCAATCACCCGCTTCCTGCCGCGCGCGGGGCCTCCCCCGCGCCAGGCGGCGTATCCCGAGGACCCGGAGAGGACCTTGCGCACATCGGCGCTCCGGCGGCTCGCTCGAGCGGCCACAGCGGTCACCCTCGCGGTGCTGGGCGTGAGCTTTGCCCTGGTGCTCGCCCTGCGCTGGCTCGACCCGCCGGTCTCCGCCTTCATGCTCCCCGACCTCTTCTCCGGGAAGGGCGGCGCCCCGGTCGCGCACCGTTGGGTCCCGCTCGAGCGCATGCCGGAGCACCTGCTCCTCGCCGTCATCGCCGCGGAGGACCAGCGCTTCCCGCACCACTACGGCTTCGACCTGCGGGAGATCCGGGACGCAATCGAGGAACGGGCCGCTGGGCAACGGGTGCGGGGGGCCAGCACCATCTCCCAGCAGGTCGCCAGGAATCTCTTCCTCTGGCGCGACCGCAGCTGGGTGCGCAAGGGCCTGGAGGCCTGGCTCACCGCGCTGATCGAGCTCACCTGGCCGAAGCGCCGGATCCTGGAGATGTACCTGAACTTCGCCCAGTTCGGGCCCCGCACCTACGGCGCCGCGGCGGCGGCCGAGCGCTCCTTCCGCAAGGCGGTCCGCGACCTGACCCCGCAGGAGAGTGCCCGGCTGGCAGCGGTATTGCCGAACCCGGAGGCGTTGAGCGCGGCCGCGCCCTCGCCCCGGGTCCGCTCCCGGGCCGACTGGATCGAGCGCCAGATGGGACAGCTCGGGGCTTTCTACCTCGACGCAATCCTCTGAGGACCGAGCCCGGACTGCGACCTCACCGTCGGCGGCCTGTGCGTGACCCCGCGAGGCCAGCGGGGCTATCCTTGGTGAGGTTCCGTTCAGGTCGGGAGGGGAGATCCGTGAAGGCCGACGAGCTGCTGGTGCATTGCTACGCCGAGCGCAAGGACGGCCAATGGCAGGCGTTCTGCCTCGACTTCGATCTGGCGGCCCAGGCCGAGACCTTCGGGGAGGTGCGCGCAAAGCTTGACGCTATGCTCGACGACTATGTGGCGGAGGCCACGGTGGGCGAGGACCGCGCCTTCGGGGAACAACTCCTGACCCGTCGGGCGCCCTGGTGGATGTGGGTTCGCTATTATCTCTGCCAGTGGGGCTGCCGTGGCGCTCGCCACCGCGCGTTTCGGGAGCCGCTGCCCGTCGTGCTCGCCCCTCACCTGCGCCGGGCATGAGTGGGCGCTATCCGCCGCTCACCTGCGCCGACGTGAAGCGGATCCTGACGCAGCTCGGCTTCGCGCCGCGGCCGCGGGGATCGGGCTCTCACGAGCAGTGGGTCAAGGATGACGAGGGCCAGCGTTGGAAGGTCACTGTCGATTGTCCCAAGGCGCCGTTCAGGCATGACCTGACCGCATCGATGGCCCGGCAGGCCGGCGTCAGCCGCCGGGCCTTCTATGCGGCGCTGGACCGGAAGGCTTAGAACGCCCTCCCCGCCCCTCCGCCGCTCGCAACGCCCCGCAGGCGAGGACCTGGGGCGGGGACAGCCCCCCGGCGTGCCCGGGCTTGTGACGGGACCCGCCAGAGTACTCCTGATAAGTCCTTCAAAAACCGAGTTTTGAAAGGCGCTCTGGCGGAGAGGGTGGGATTCGAACCCACGGACCCCTGCAAGGGGGTCACTCGATTTCGAGTCGAGCCCGTTCGGCCACTCCGGCACCTCTCCAGAACGTGTAAGGATACGGTGTCCCCGGGGCGGACGCCAAGACTCATGCCTGCACCGGGCCGTCCTTGCACCGGGCCGCAGCGCGGCCTCGCCCCAACGGGCTCCCGCCGGGTCGTACCCAAGCACCCCGGTGGGGCAGCCGCGCGTCGCCCCCCTACCCCCGGACGAGCACCCGGGTACCCGGGGATGCGACCTCGAAGACCTCCAGGAGGTCGCGGTTGCGCATGCGCACGCAGCCCCGCGAGCCGGGCACCCCCATGGGGACGCCGTCCGGCGTGCCGTGGATGTAGATGAAGCGCCGGAAGCTGTCCACGTCCCCCAGCCGGTTGCGCCCGGGCTCCAGGCCGCTCAGCCAGAGGATCCGGGTGAGGATCCAGTCCCGCCCCGGGAACTCCCGGGCGAGGGCCTCGGAGTAGACCTCGCCGGTCGGCCGCCGGCGCACGAAGACGGTGTTCAGGGGCGCGCCCGCGCCGATCCGCGCCCGCACCTGGTGCCAGCCGCGCGGGGTGCAACCGCTGCCCATGATTTCTCCCGGGCCGTTGCGGGCGGTGGAAACGGGGTACTCGGCGAGCAGCGCACCGTCGCGCCAGTGGCGCAGGCGCTGGTCCTGGATCGACACCTCGAGCACGTTCCCGGGAAGGTCCATCGACGAAGCCACCACCGGCCGGAGCGCGGCCTTCGAAGCCCCATCGTACCCGGCGCCGGGCCCGCCCCGGAAGCCGGTAACCGGGCGGAGGTCCCTTCGGTTGCCGAAATCGGGCGAGCGCACGCAACCAACTGGGCAAAAGGCGATCTCAGCGCCGGCTCTGCTACACTCCGTGACGGCTTCCACGAACCCCCCGCGCGGGCGATGCCGGTTTCGGAGATGGGCGTCGAAGACTCCTTCTCGTTGCCTTCCCCCTCACGCGCCGAGCCGCGCCTCGCGCACGGCCACGGCAGGGCCCTGGCGACCCTGACCCCAAGGCGCGCCCCCGCCTGGCCCGCGCGGTCCCGGGCGCTCCCGCTCCCCAGCGTGGACGAGCTGCCCCTGCAGGGCGAGGTGCTCGCCCGTCCCCGGGCCCTCGAGGGGGGAGTGGATGACTACCTGGCGCTGGGAGGGCTTCTGCCCCGGAGCCTCCTGCCCCGGTCGCTCTTCGTCGACCTGTTTGCCTGAGCCCGCCGGCGCCTGCCGGCTTCCCCGCGAAGGCAGCGCCGGTCGAAGGCGGCACCCCTCGAAGGCAGCGCCGGTCGAGGGCGCCGTCAGTTCTCGACGCCCGTCAGGAACGGCAGCATCAGCCACGCGATCGTGAGCGCCGCCAGGTGGTCCCCGAACCCCGGCACGCCCAACTGGTCGGCGAACGCGACGAACCCGCCTTGCGCGGCCACGACGCACGCCAGTGCGAGCAGGAGGAACCGGACCATGGGCGTCTCGAGTGTGTCGGATGAGTGACCCTCTCCGGCAATGCAGGCTTCGTGCCGGCCCTGGCTCCCTCCACCGGTTTCCCGGGCCCGGGGCGATCCTGGCCGCCCGCCGCCGCCACGGGCTGCCGCCTGCGGGCCCTGCCCCGCCCTCGTGGGGGCTCAAGCGTCAACGCACGTTGACGCTGAAGGTAACGGAGTTGCCATCACCATGCCCGACCACCTCCCCGCGCCCGCCGACCTGCACCAGCGCCTCGCCGTCCTGCGCGCACGCCTCGAGCACGTCGGCCGCGGCTGGGCGGAGGGCCGCTACGAGGACCTGATCGGCGTCCTGGTGGAGCTCCTCCCACCCGCCCTCGACACCGAGCGGGCCACGGTGTTCGTCGCCGAGCCGGGGGAAACACCCATCTGGGCCAAGATCGGCACCGGGATCCGGGAGCGCCAGATCGAGGCCCCGCGGGCCGAGAGCGTCGTCGGGCGGACCGTCACCTCCGGACGACCCGTCGTGGAGAACCGGCCGAGCCTCTCGAGCGGCTTCCACCGCGAGACGGATTCCCGCACCGGTTTCGAGACCCGCAACCTCGCCTGCGTCCCGATCCCGAGCCCCTCCGGGCAAGGGGTCATCGGCGCGGTCGAGGTGCTGAACCGCCGGACGGGCGGCTTCGGGGAGGCCGACGTGGCCCTCCTGGAGAGGGTCGCGCGGCAGCTCGGAGCGGCGGTGGAGAGCGTGCTCGTGAACCGGGAGATCCGCGCCGTCGGCGCGGGGCTCGACCAGGAGGTCCAGCGCCTGCGCAGCACCTACCTCGGCGACGTGCCCCTGGTGGCGGAGAGCCCCGCGATGCGCTCGGTGATCCAGATGGTGCGCGCGCTGGCCACGACCCCCGTGAACGTCCTCGTCCAGGGCGAGAACGGCACCGGCAAGGAGGTGGTCGCCCGGCTCCTGCACGACCTGAGCGAGCGGCGCGAACGGCCCTTCGTCGCCGTCAACTGCGCCTCGATCCCGGAAACGCTGATGGAGAGCGAATTCTTCGGCTTCGACCGGGGCGCCTTCACCGGTGCGGTGGCAAGCCGCGGGGGGCGATTCGAGGAGGCCGCGGGCGGCACCCTGTTCCTGGACGAGATCGCCGACCTGCCGCTCTCCATCCAGCCCAAGTTCCTGCGCGCGATCCAGGAGGGCGAAGGGACGCGCCTCGGCAGCGGACAGGTCCGCCGCTACGACTTCCGGGTCGTCAGCGCGAGCAACCGCGACCTGCGGGCCGCGGTCGCCCGGGGGTCGTTCCGCGAGGACCTGTACTACCGGCTCTTCGCGGTCGAGGTCCGGGTGCCGCCCCTGCGCGAGCGGCCCGAGGACGTGGCGGAGCTGACCCGGGCCTTCCTGGTGGACACCGCCCGACGCTTCGGACGCCCCGAGCCCACCGTCACCCCCGAGGTACTCTCCCTGTTCGAGGCCTACCCCTGGCCCGGGAACGTCCGCCAGCTCAAGCGCGAGGTGGAGCGGCTCGTGGCGCTGACCCCGGCAGGGGAGCCTCTCGGGCTGGAGCGCTGCTCGGAGGAGCTGCGCCACTGGCCGGGAACGCCCGCCGTGGCCGAGGGAGACGGCCTGAACCTGCCCCGGCAGGTCGAGGCCCTGGAATCCGAGCTCATCCGGCGCGCACTCGCCGCGAGCGGCGGCCAGCGCACCCGGGCCGCGGCACTGCTGGGCATCACGCGACAGGGGCTGCACAAGAAACTGCGAAGGAGACAGGCATGACCCGAAACATCCTGCTGACGGGAGGCGCCGGCTACATCGGCAGCCACGTGACGCGCCAGCTCGCCGAGCTCGGCCACCGGGTGGTGGTGCTCGACAACCTCTCGAAGGGCTTTCCGGAGGCGGTGCTCGGCGCGGAGCTCGTCGTCGGCGACACCGGGGACCGGGCCCTCGTCAGCCGTCTGCTGCGCGAGCACGCCGTCGACTCCGTCCTGCACTTCGCGGCCCACACCATCGTCCCCGAGTCCGTGGAGAAGCCGCTCAAGTACTACGGCAACAACACCTGCAACACCCGCAGCCTGCTGGAATGCTGCGCCGAGGCGGGCGTCCGGAATTTCATCTTCTCCTCGACCGCCGCCGTCTACGGGATCCCGGAGCGCATGCCAGCCACCGAGGACTCACCCACGGCCCCGATCAACCCCTACGGCATGTCGAAGCTGATGAGCGAGCAGATGCTGCGGGACCTGTCCCTCGCGACCCCCCTGCGGCACGTCATCCTGCGCTACTTCAACGTCGCCGGCAGCGACCCCGGCGGGCGGATCGGCCAGTCGACCCCGGAGGCGACGCTGCTCGTGAAGGTCGCCTGCGAGCACGCGGTCGGCAAGCGCCCCTCGGTCTCCATCTTCGGCACCGACTACCCCACCCCGGACGGCACGGGCGTGCGCGACTACATCCATGTCGAGGACCTGGCCTCGGCACACGTGAAGGCGCTCGATTACCTCGCCGCCGGCGGCGGGTCGGTCACCCTCAACTGCGGGTACGGCCACGGTTACAGCGTGCGCGAGGTGCTCGACACGGTCGCGCGCGTGCACGGCGCCCCCCTCCGGGTCATCGAGCAGCCCCGGCGCGCGGGCGACCCGCCGAGCCTCGTCGCCGGGGCCTCCCGCGTGCGCGAGGTCCTCGGCTGGACCCCCCGCTACGACGACCTGGAGGTCATCGTGCGCACCTCGCTCCAGTGGGAGCGCGCGCCGAGGTACGGGGCGACGCTTCCACCGCGTTAGCGGCGCCCGGCACTTCGACGACGGTGTCGGAATGTCTGACACCATCGGGCAGGCCGGCCGACCTGGATCTCCTAACCCTCTGATCGGAAAAACTTCTCGAACCAAGGCGCGGTTCTTGCTGCCCGTCCCGTTTGCGGTCATCAATGGTGCCGTTGGTTTTCGTGTACACCGAGGGGACGCGGAGGGGTGGGTATGCACTTCGGACCGTCGCTGAAAAGCATCCTGGTCGGCCTGGCCGTCGTGGCAACCGTCCGGGATGTGGGTGCACTCACGCTCACGCTCGACTATCGGTACGACACCTCCGGTTTTTTCAGCGCCACCAGTGCCGATGGGCAGGCCCGGCGGGCAGTCCTCGAGGGCTCGGCCTCCGTGTTGGAGGGCTTGTTTTCCGACACCCTCTCCGCGATCACGCCCGCGGGAGACAACCAGTTCTATGCCCGAGTGGAGAGCCCGGGCACCGGGTCTCAGGTGGAGCTCCCGAACCTCGTCGTGCCCGTCGATCAGGTTCTTGTCTTCGTGGGGGCGCGCAACCTCGAGAGCGGAGTGCTCGCGGTCACGTCGGTCGGCGGCTACTCGGCGGCGGGATCCCCGGAGTTCCTGGCGACGGCAGCCGCCCGTGGCCAGACCGGAGCCCTGCTGGGGCAGGCGACCGACTTCGGTCCGTGGGGCGGCAGCATCGCCTTTGCCTCCGGGACGGGCGTCAATTGGTACGTCGACGCCGACCCGTCCAGCACGGAGGGTTTCTCCGGCTACGACCTGTTCTCGGTGGCACTGCACGAAATGACCCATCTGCTGGGATTCGGGACCGCCGACTCCTGGGACGACCGGGTCCAGGGTACGACCTTCATGGGTCCAGCCACCGTCTCACTGTGGGGCGGCGGGGCCGGTCTGGACCCGGACCTCGCCCATTGGAAGGAAGGGACGACCAGCACCGCACCGGGCACGTCCGACCTGCAAGAGGCTGCGATGGACCCGACCCTGGCGGCAGGCGTCCGCAAGGTTCTGACGAGGCTCGACGTGGCGGCCCTCTCGGACGTCGGCTGGACACCCATTCCGCAGGCGGTGCCGCTGCCGGCGTCGGCCCCGCTTCTCCTCGCTGCCCTGGCCGGCCTGGTGCCGCTCTTGCGCCGCGCGCGCAATTCCTGATCCGCGCGGCCCTGGCCGGGGAGCCCGCCCCTGCCGGCCAGGGCACGCTGTCGGACTGCTTTACACCCCTTTTCGGGAAAACAGTGAGGCAGGTCTCAGCTTCCTCCGCCAGTCCGTCGGCCAGGCTGACTGGAACCCTCGCCCCACCCCGAAGGCCGAGCCCATCAGAGGGCTATCTCATTGATGATCAAAGAGTCCTTCTGCACGGCACAATCATTGCTTCCAGATAGGCAAAGGGAAATCCCCTGACTAGCGGAAGACAGATCCCATGAAGAAGACCCGACTCTGGACTTACGCCTTGGTCTCCGGTGCCGTGCTCGGCGTGACCGAGGCCTCCGCCTACACCATCGATGGCAGCCTGACGGACTGGGGAATCACGGGCTCGGAATGGTCGCCCGCAAGTCTCACTGCCAAGAAAAGTGTCGTCGAAGACCAGAAGGACAGTTACCTCGCACCCGGCTACGGGGGCCAGGCCTACGACGCGGAAGCCATGTACGTGGACTGGGACAGTTCCCACCTCTACATCGCCATCGTCACCGGACTCAAGCCGGACGACCCTACGCACGGACCGGGCGACATCGCGATCGGCTTCTCGAAGGACGGTGGCGGGAGAGCGGTATACGAGTACGCGGTCAAGACCAAGGATGGGTTCGGGACGTTCAACGGAGACACGACGCCCCTGGACAACTCAGCCTACGTCACGAATACGAGCCGCGCCGACACGGCAGAGAAAGGCGAGGTGTACCAGGTCACACTCTGGGGCAATACCATCTTCAACCCCAACTGGAACGGCACCTGGAAGGGCAAGCTGGACGACGGCCTCAACGACGCGGTTTCCGACCCCACGTCGATGATCACCGGAAACCTGCGGGGCTCCGCGAGCGTCGCGTACTCGGCGTCCACACCCACGGCGCTCGGGACGCTCGGGGGGAGCCATTACGTCATCGAGGCAGCGGTCCCGGTATCCCTGTTCGGGTCGGACTGGACGGGATTGCAGGCCAACGATGACTGGTATCTGCATTGGACCCAGAACTGCGGCAACGACGCCATCGACCTGACCGTGTCTTACAGCCCGCCCCAGCGCGTCCCCGAGCCCGCCACCCTGGCGCTGCTCGGACTCGGCCTCGCGGGCATCGGTTACGCGCGGCGCGCGAAGGGCCGCGGGTAAGCGGGTAAGCGGGTAAGCG
>ERZ1645192.228-NODE-228-length-43421-cov-10.888484_pt1 | contig 43421 bp, 43 predicted proteins | sample MGYA00575354_ERZ1645192 | MGnify/ENA primary metagenome ERZ1645192 (study PRJEB40844, sample SAMN11349763) | freshwater sediment metagenome | isolation source: river sediment | host: Sediment | place: India: Faizupur Khadar , New Delhi | collected 2017-02-21 ...
CCAAGGCATTGTCTATTGGTCGCGGGTTGCTAGAATACCGCTCCCCGCCGGTGTAGCTCAGTTGGTAGAGCAGCGCATTCGTAATGCGAAGGTCGTAGGTTCGACTCCTATCTCCGGCACCATCCGTCCTCTTTTCATGCCGATGCTGGCCCGCGCCGGGGTGGGTCGGGTTCGAGCAGGTTCTTCACCACCCGTCTGACGCTCAGATCTTCGGGGTCGATTTCGACCTTGAAGCCGAGCGCGCGCATCAGGTTGAGCATGTCGCGGTTCTCGCTGAGCACTTCGCCTTCGATGCTGCGGTAGCCGCGGCAGCGGGCAATCTCGATCAGGTAGGCCATCAGCTTGCCGCCAAGGCCCTGTCCCTGCCAGCCGTCGGCGACGACGATGGCGAATTCGCAGCTCTGGCCGGTGGCGGTGGTGCTGAACTGGGCGACGGCAATCTCGATCTCCTGCCCATCCTGCTCCAGCGTGACGATCAGGCTCATTCGGGTGCCGTAGTCGATCTTGGTGAACTCGGCGAGCATGCGCCGGTTCAGCTCCGAAAGCCCGCTCCAGAAGCGCAGGTAGCGGCTGCGGTCGGAGAGGTTGCGGACGAAGTTCTGCTCCATCTCGGCATCCTTCGGGCGTATCGGCCGCACGGTGACCTGGGTGCCGTCGCGCAGTTGCCAGGTGCGGATCAGATGTTTGGGATAGGGGCAGATGGCCAGATGGTCGTAGGGGTCGCACTGGATCGCAGGTTCGCGCAGGTAGACCCGCGCATCGACGGCGATGGTGCCCTGTTCGTCGACCAGCAGCGGGTTGATGTCGAGTTCGGCGATTTCGGGGAACTCCTCGACCAGTTCGGAGACCCGGATCAGCACCGTGGCCAGCGCGCTCTGGCTGATCGCCGGAAATCTGCGGTGGGCGCCGAGCAGGTGGCTGAAGCGGACATTGCGGATCAGGTCGAGGGCCAGCTCTTCGTTGAGCGGCGGCAGCGCGACGGCGTGGTGGTCGTAGGCTTCGACCCAGATGCCGCCGGTGCCGAGGCTGATGACCGGGCCAAAGATCGGGTCGGTGGTGACGCCGACCAGCAGCTCCCGCGCCCGCGGCCGGGTGGCCATGGCGGTGATCAGCACGCCATCGAGCCGCGCATCGGGCAGCCGCTTGGGAATGTCGCGCATCATCTGCCAGTAACTGGCGACCAGTTCGGCGGCGGTTCTGAGGTTGAGGGCGATGCCGCCGACTTCGGATTTGTGGTCGATGTCGGGGGAGTGGATCTTCATCGCCACCGGATAGCCGATCTTCTCGGCCAGTTCGATCGCCGCATCGACCCGCTGCACGATGCCGGCCTGCGGCACCGGGATGTGAAAGGCCGCCAGCAGCGCCATCGCCTCCTGCTGGTTGAGTGCGCTGCGGCCGTCGGCGCGCACCTCGGCAATGAGCGCGCGGGCCCGTTCGAGGTCGGGTGACGCGCGGTCGGGTGTCGGTGCCGGCATCTGCAGCAGCAGTTGCTGGTTCTTGCGGTGGGTGAGCAGGCAGTGGTAGCCGCCGACCAGCGTCTCTGGATACTGAAAGACCGGAATGCGGGCCTCCATCAGCCGCAGCCGCCCTTCGCGCACCGTCTCGCCGCCCATCCAGCAGCAGAGAATCGGCTTGGCGTGCCGATCAGCCAGTTCGACCAGTGCCTGCGCCACCTGGGTGGGCGCGGTCATGCCCTGTGGCGTCAGGATCACCAGCACGCCGTCGATCTCGTCATCCTCCAGGCAGGCAGCCACCGCGTCGCGAAAGCGTTCGGGCGTCGCGTCGCCATTGATGTCGACCGGGTTGGCGCGTGACCAGTCGCGTGGCAGAAACTGGTCGAGCCGTTCGAGGGTGCGGTGGTTGAGCGCCGGCAGCGTCAGTTGCAGGTCGGCTGCCCGGTCGGCCGCCAGAGCGCCTGGTCCACCACCGTTGGTGACGATGGCCACCCGCTCGCCACATTCGCGGTAGCGTGAGGTGAGGGTGCGGGCGGCGGCGAAGAGTTCGGGAATGTTCTGCACCCGGGTGACGCCGGTGCGGCGCAGGATGGCGTCGAACACCTCATCATGACCCACCAGCGCTCCGGTGTGGCTGAAGGCGGCACTGGAGCCGCTCTGGTGGCGGCCCACCTTGATGGCGATGACCGGCTTGACGCGCGAGGCGGCGCGCAGGGCGCTGATGAAGCGGCGCGCATGGCTCACCCCTTCGAGGTAGATCAGGATGCCGGCGGTCTGGCTGTCGTTGATCAGGTAGTCGAGCACCTCGCCGACGTCGACATCGAGGCTCGAACCGAGCGTGATGATGTTGGAGAAGCCGATGCGGTTGACCTTGGCCCAGTCGATGATGGCATTGCACAGCGTGCCCGATTGCGACACCAGCGCCAGGTTGCCGCGGGCGACCTGACCATGGCCGATGCTGCAATCGTAACCGAGTGCAGGACGCACGGTGCCGAGGCCGTTCGGGCCGAGGATGCGCACGCCGCTGTCGCGCAGGGCGGCGTCGAGTTCACGCTGTGCATCGAGGCCGGCCGCGCCGATTTCGGCAAAGCCGCCGCTGTAGACCACGGCGAACTTCACGCCCTTGCGGCCGCAGGCGCGCAGCAGTTCGGCGACGGTGTGGGCTGGGGTGGCGATGATGGCCACCTCCGGCGTGCTCGGCAGTGATTCGATGTCGGGATGGGCCAGCAGGCCGTGAATGCTGTCGCGGTTGGGATTGATGGCAAAGACCTTGCCCTGATAGCTGTGTCCCAGCAGGTTGCGCATGACGAAGTGGCCGACCGCGTCGGGCCGTTCGGTGGCGCCGATGACGGCCACCGAGCGGGGCTCGAACAGCGAGGCGAGGTAGTGACGATGTTCCATGTCGGTCTCTCTTGACGGTGATCAACGCCGTTGCAGCATAGCGCAACGGCGATTTGTTACCATGACCGAAGTCAGCCCAATCCGTGCACCGAGAGTCGCTTGATGTCGATTGCCTTCATCACCCATCCCGACTGCCTGCTGCATGACAGCGGCAGCCACCATCCCGAGTGCCCGCAGCGTCTGAGCGCGATTCAGGATCACCTGATCGAGACGCAACTGTGGGATCTGCTGAAGCATTACGATGCGCCGCTGGCCGAGGATCAGGCGATCGAGGCGGCCCATGGGCGGGCCCACCTGCAACGCATCCGCGAGGCCGTTCCGCAGTCGGGGCTGTTCTATCTCGATGAGGACACCGCGATGGGTCCCGACAGCCTGCGTGCGGCACTGCGCGCGGCCGGTGCGGCGGTGCGGGCGGTCGATCTGGTGCTGACCGGTGAGGTGCAGCGGGCCTTCTGTTCGGTGCGTCCGCCCGGTCACCATGCCGAACATGACCGGGCGATGGGGTTCTGCCTGTTCAACAACATCGCCATCGGAACGCTGCATGCGCTGCATGCCCATGGACTGGAGCGGGTGGCCGTGGTCGATTTCGACGTTCACCATGGCAATGGCACCGAGAACATCTTTCAGCACGATGAGCGGGTGCTGTTCCTCTCCAGCTTCCAGTATCCGTTCTATCCCTTCACCGACATCAACTTTCCGGCCGAGAACATCATCCACGCGCCCATTGCGGCCGGTGCCGGCGGCGCGGAGTTCCGCGAGGCGCTGCGGCGGCGCTGGCTGCCCTACATCGACCACTTCAAGCCGCAGTTGATCATGGTCTCGGCCGGTTTCGATGGCCACCGCGAGGATGTGATGGCGCACCTGCGGCTCGACGAGAGCGACTACCAGTGGATCACCCAGGAGCTGGTGACGCTGGCCGAGCGCCATGCAGCGGGGCGCATCGTCTCGGTGCTCGAAGGGGGCTACCACCTGCCGGCGCTGGCCCGTTCGGTGGCAGCCCATCTGCGCGCACTGGGCGGCTTCTGACCCCTTTCGCCGTCGACGCAGTCAGCGCCTGAGGTTCACTTGCCGGGGTTGAACGGCGGCAGCTTCTTGGGCACCAGCACCTTTTTCAGGTTGGCATACTGCGGAAGGCCGTTGTGGTAGGGGGGGTAGTCCTCGCCCTGGATCAGCGGCAGCAGGTAGTCGCGGCAGGCGTCGGTGATGCCGAAGCCATCGGCGCTGATGTAGTCGCGCGGCATCTTGCGCTCGACATTGGCCACCTCGGCCAGCGGCGCGGCGCCGATGCTCCAGCGGTAGACCGTGCCGGGCTGACGCACGATGGTCGGCATCACCGCATTGCGGCCGGCCAGGGCGAACTCCACGGCGGCCTCGCCGACCGCATAGGCCTGGTCGACATCGGTCTTCGAGGCGATGTGGCGCGCCGCCCGCTGCAGGTAGTCGGCCACCGCCCAGTGGTATTTGTAGTTCAGCTCGCGCTTGACCAGTGCCGCCAGGGTCGGTGCCACACCGCCCAGTTGCAGATGGCCGAAGGCATCCCGACTGCCGGCATCGCTCAGAAAGCGGCCGTCGGCATGGTGCGCCCCCTCCGAGACCACGATGACGCAGTAGCCATGCTGTTTGACGCTGGCATCGACCTTGGCCAGAAAGCGCGCCTCGTCGAAGGCGATCTCCGGAAAGATGATCAGATGGGGCGGGTCGCCGGTCTTGTCGGCCGCCAGGCCCGCGGCGGCGGCAATCCAGCCGGCGTGGCGGCCCATCACTTCGAGAATGAACACCTTGGTCGAGCTTTCGCTCATCGAGGCGACATCGAGGCCGGCCTCCCTGGTCGAGACCGCCACATATTTGGCCACCGAGCCGAAGCCGGGCGAGTTGTCGGTGATCGGCAGGTCATTGTCGACGGTCTTGGGAATGCCGACACAGACGATCGGATGGCCCATCTCGACGCTGATCTGCGACACCTTGTGGGCGGTGTCCTGCGAGTCGCCACCGCCGTTGTAGAAGAAGTAGCCGATCCGGTGGGCCTGGAAGACCTCGATCAGCCGCGCATACTCGGCGCGGTTCTCCTGCAACCCCTTCAGCTTGTAGCGGCAGGAGCCGAAGGCGCCGGCCGGGGTGTGGCGCAGTGCGGCGATGGCGCTGGCCGACTCCTGGCTGGTGTCGATCAGCTCTTCATGCAGGGCGCCGAGAATGCCGTTGCGGCCGGCGTAGACCTTGCCGATGCGGTCGCTGTGCCGGCTGGCGCATTCGATCACGCCGCAGGCCGAGGCGTTGATCACTGCGGTGACACCGCCGGATTGGGCATAGAAGGCATTCATCTGGGTCATGGTGCGTCCCTTGTCGAGGTTGCTGGAGGCATTGCCGATGCACGCGCCGTTCCATCGGGGTCGACCATGGCGCCGGCGAATGTCACTATAATAACCGCGTCCGCGCCAGCCGGCGCTGGCGGTCGCACCGATTCCGCGCCTGCTCCTTCAATCGAGTCATCCTGATCTCATGCATCTGCACATTCTCGGCATCTGCGGCACCTTCATGGGCAGTCTGGCCATTCTCGCCAGCGAACTGGGGCACCGGGTCACCGGTTCGGATGCCAATGTCTATCCGCCGATGAGCGATCAGCTCGCCGCGCGGGGCATTGCGCTGCATCAGGGCTATGACCCGGCTCCGCTCGATGCCCGGCCCGATCTGGTGGTGATCGGCAATGCGATGTCGCGCGGCAATCCCGCTGTCGAGGCGGTGCTCAACCGTGGCCTCGACTACTGCTCGGGTCCGGAGTGGCTGGCGCGCCATCTGCTCAACCGGCGCCATGTGATCGCGGTGGCCGGCACCCATGGCAAGACCAGCACCACCAGCATGGTGGCCTGGATACTGGAGTGCGCCGGCCATGATCCGGGCTTTCTGATCGGCGGGGTGGCGCGCGACTTCGGCTGTTCGGCACGGATCGGTTCGGGCAGCCACTTCGTCGTCGAGGCCGATGAGTATGACACCGCCTTCTTCGACAAGCGCTCCAAGTTCATCCACTACCGGCCGCGCACCCTGCTGCTCAACAACCTCGAGTATGACCATGCCGACATCTTTCCCGATCTGGCGGCGATTCAGCGGCAATTCCACCATCTGGTGCGCACCGTGCCGGGCGAAGGGGTGATCATCGCCCCGGCGGCAGACAGCGCCCTGCAGGAGGTGTTGAGCGAGGGCTGCTGGAGTCGGCGGCAGGCGTGGCTCGGCTGTCTCGAACGGGGCGAGACCATTCCGCAGAGCGGCTGGTGGGCGCGACTGGTGAAGGAGGATGGCTCGGCCTTTGTCGTCGGCCGCGATGGCGTGCAACGGGCCGAGGTGCAGTGGTCGCTGCTCGGGCGTCACAATGTGGCCAACGCGGTGATGGCGATGGCCGCTGCCGCCGACGTGGGGGTCGATCCGGTGGTGGCCGCGGCCGCGCTGGGCCGGTTTCAGGGAGTGAAGCGGCGGCTGGAGGTGATCGGCAGCGGCGATGGCATCACTGTCTATGACGACTTCGCCCACCATCCCACCGCCATTGCCACCACGCTGCGCGGGCTGCGGCGCCGCATCGGCAATCAGTCGCTGCTGCTGCTGATCGAGCCGCGCTCCAACACCATGCGCAGTGGCGTGCACCGCAGGCAGTTGCCGGCCGCCTGGTCGTCGGCCGATGCGGTTTTCTGGTATCAGCCGGAGGGGATGGACTGGGTGCCCGCAGCCGATCCGACAGTGCCGGTGCACCGCTTCACCAGCGTGACCGGGATGATCGAACGGCTGGTGGCCGAACGTGGCCGCTGGCAGCATCTGGTGATCATGAGCAACGGCGGCTTCGACGGCTTGCCACGGCGGCTGGTCGAGGCGCTGGGGTTGGCTGCGCCATGAGTTCGCCGTCGATGCTGGTCGGGGCGCCGGTGGTGGTGGCGCTGACCGGTGCTTCGGGGGTGCAGTATGGGCTGCGGCTGATCGAACTGCTGGTGGCGGCCGACCGCCCGATCCAGTTGCTGCTCTCCAAGGCGGCGCATCGGGTGATCGAGATCGAGACCGATTGGAGCCTGCCGGCCAATCCAGCTGCTTTGCAGGCAGCGTTGACCGAGCGGTTCAGGGCCGCGCCGGGACAGATCGCCGCCTTCGGGCGCGAGGATTGGCTGGCGCCACCGGCGTCGGGATCGGCCCCCAGCGCCGGCATGGTGATCTGCCCCTGCAGCATGGGCACGCTGGCGGCGATTGCGCAGGGGCTGTCGGACAACCTGATCGAGCGGGCCGCCGATGTGGCATTGAAGGAGCGGCGCCGGCTGATCGTGGTGCCGCGCGAGATGCCCTACTCGGAGATCCATCTGGAGCAGATGCTGCGGTTGACCCGCATGGGGGCGTTGCTGCTGCCGGCCAGTCCCGGTTTCTACCACCGTCCGCAACGCATCGAGGATCTGATCGACTTCGTGGTCGCCCGCATTCTCACCCATCTGGGCATCGAGCAGCGGCTGCTGCCGGCATGGGGGTATGCCTCTGCTGTGCAGCCGGTTGAAAACGAAAAAATTTCTTCACATTCAGGATCATAGCCATGGTGTTTTTCTTGCCAAAGAAGAGCTGGGCCCGCGAAGAGTTGCTCCACCTGCTGTCACTGTCGGGCACTCTGGCGGGCCTGTGCATCACCGGGGTGACCCTGCTGCATGGCCTGGCCGGCAGCTCAAGGATGGAGAGTCTGGCCGATGAGATGCTCGCCTTCTCGGCACTGCTGTTTCTGCTGAGCTGCTATCTGATCTTCTTTGCGCTGCGCCACAGGGAGAGTCGCCACGCGCAGCGGCTCGAAATGGTCGCCGACGGGCTGTTCTTTGTGGCGCTCACCGGCATGGTCGCTGCCGGTTTCGTGATGGTCTGTCTGATTCGATGAGGGCAACCCGGATGCATCGATTTCAATGGGCTGATACAGGGTGCAGCCGATGACGCAACGGATCGATCAGCGTCTGGACGTCACCGGGCTCAACTGCCCGCTGCCGCTGCTGAAGGCCAAGCAGGCGCTCAATCGGCTGCCGGCCGACAGTTACCTCGAAGTGGTCGCCACCGACCCCGGTTCGGAGCGCGACTTCCAGATCTTCGCCAAACAGAGCAGTTACCAGTTGCTGCGACAGTGGCACGAGGCCGAGTTCATCCATCACCTGCTCTACAAGCCGTGATGCCGTGGCCCTGCGCGATCAGGTCGCCATAGGCGGCGATCTCCTGCGCACGGTTGAGGTTGACGAAGGCGGCATGCTCGGCCGAGAAATCGACCCACCGGCTGCGACAGCGGCGATAGAATTCGCGTGGCGCACTGCCGCCGGCGGCCAGATGGTCGGCCACCGCGCCGGCCAGCTCGACGCGCCAGAGCGCGCAGAGCGATTGCAGCCGTTCGCCATCATGCACCACTGCCACCTCGGCATCGTGCTCGAGCAGTTGTCGGCCCAGCCGCGCCACCCAGTGCGCTGGCAGGGCCGGCGTGTCGCAGGGCGCGATGGCGAGATAGGGGGTGGTGCAGACCGCGAGCGCGGCAGCGATGCCATGCAGTGGCCCGGCATGGCCTGGCTGCGAGTCGCTGATCAGTCGATCGCCGAACTGGGCGTAGCGGTCGTGGTGGCGGTTGCAGCAGATCAGCAGTGTGCCCACCTGCGGCGCCAGCCGCTCGCGCACATGGGCGATCAGCGGGCGGCCTGCAAGGGGGTGGAGTCCCTTGTCGCACCCCCCCAATCGCTGACCGGCGCCGCCGGCCAGAATCACGCCGGTGATCTGGGCGCGTGGCAGAGCGGGGTCTGGACTGTTTGCGTCACGCATGGCGGGATACTACCATCGCCCAGCAACCAGGTCACAGAGAGCCCCATGCTTTACCAGGTCGACAGACTGATCGAAGAGACCCGCCGCATTGCCGCCGAATACCGGCGCGCAACAGGGCAGGTGTTGCCGGTGAGCGGCGAGCTGGCCCGCCATGACGCGGCGCGCCTGCTCGGTCTGACCCTGCTCCACAACGCCGAGCAGGGGGTGGATGCCATCGATGCGGCGCAGCTCAAGTATCAGATCAAGAGCCGGGTGATCTTCAATCAGGAGCGTGGCGGGCAGCGCATCGGCCAGATCAGCCTCGAGGGTGGCTGGGATCGGCTGCTGCTGGTGACCATGGATGCCAGCTACCAGCCGACGGCGATCTATCAGCTCGATCGGGAAGCGGCCAGCGCGGCGGTCGGCGACGGCAGTGCCGGGCGGCAGAAGCGCGGTGCTCTCTCGGTGGCCCGGATCAAGGCGCTGGCCACGCGGGTCTGGAGCCCGACTTGAGCCAACCGCCGGCCGTCGACGCCGCAACCGGGCCGCCCGCCATACACCCGGTCGCCGCGCTGCTCGATCGGGCCGGTCCCTTTGCCGCACAACTGCCGGGCTTCATGCCGCGCCAGTCGCAGATGGCGATGGCGGCACTGGTGGCCGACACCCTCGAAGCGCGCGACATCGCCGTGATCGAGGCCGGCACCGGCACCGGCAAGACCTTCGCCTACCTGCTGCCGGCCGTCATCAGCGGCAAGCGGGTGATCATCTCCACCGGCACCAAGAATCTGCAACAGCAGCTCTTTTTCCGCGACCTGCCGGCGCTGCTGCGGGTGCTGGGACTCGATCTGTCGAGCGCGCTGCTGAAGGGGCGTGGCAACTACCTCTGTCCGCACCGGCTGGGCCTGACGCTCGAGAGCGTGACACTGTTCGAGCACGAAGATCGGCAACTGCTGGGCGAACTTGCGCAGTGGCACAGCGGTGGCGGCAGTGGTGATCTGGGCGACTTTCCTGCGCTCGACGAGGCCCATCCGCTCTGGCCGCGCATCACCAGCAGTGCCGACAATTGCCTGGGGCAGGAGTGTCCCGATTTCAGCCGCTGTCCGCTGATGGAGGCGCGGCGCGAGGCGCTGAAGGCCGAACTGGTGGTGATCAACCACCACCTGCTGTTTGCCGACATGGTGCTCAAGGAGGAAGGCGTCGGCGAACTGCTGCCGGGTGCCCATGCCCTGATCATCGACGAGGCCCATCTGCTGCCGGAGATTGCCGGCCAGTTCTTCGGCGAGCGGCTGTCGAGCCGGCAGTTGATCGAACTGGCGCGCGACAGCGAGGGTGCGGCGCTCAAGGAGGCGGCCGATGACCTGCCGTTGCGGCAGCTGGCGGCCGGGCTGGAACAGGCTGCGCGGCGGCTGCGGCGGACGCTGGGGCCGAGCGAGCAGCGCGCGCCGTGGAACCGCCTGCTCGACCGCGCCGAGTTCAGCGCCCAGGCCGACCAGTTGCACGAGATGCTCGAGCAACTGCGGCAGCGGCTCGAACTGGTGCAGGGACGGGGCCGCGAACTGGCCCTCTGTTGCGAGCGCGCCGGCCGGCTGTCGACCATTCTGGCCACGCTGCTGAGCGAGCAGGCGCAGGAGTCGGTGCGCTGGTACGAGACCAGCGAGCAGGGCTTTGCCTTCAACCGCACGCCGCTGTCGGTGGCCGAACCCTTCCGTCAGGCGCTCACCGGCTACCGTGCCGCCTGGATCTTCACCTCGGCCACCTTGGCCGTCGGTCAGAAGTTCGACCATTTCATCGCCCAGTTGGGGCTCGACCGGCTGCCCCGGCCACCGCGCGGCTGCGTGCTGCCCAGCCCGTTCGACTATTCGCGTCAGGCACTGCTCTATCTGCCGGCGCAGATGCCCGAGCCCAACCAGCCCGACTTCACCCACTGCTGGATCGAGCGGCTGCTGCCGCTGCTGCGCGCCAGCCGGGGCGGGGCCTTTCTGCTCTTCACCAGCCATCGGGCGCTGCGCGAGGCAGCGACGCTGCTGCGGCAACAGATTGACCTGCCGCTGCTGGTGCAGGGCGAGCTGTCGCGGCGCGCCATGCTCGAACGGTTCATCGAGCGTGATGATGCCCTGCTGCTGGGGGCCAGCAGCTTCTGGCAGGGGGTTGACATCCCCGGTCAATCGCTGCGGCTGGTGGCGATCGACAAGCTGCCCTTTGCCAGCCCGGACGATCCGGTGACTCAGGCGCGGGTCGATGCGATGCGTCGCCAGGGCGGCAACCCGTTCAACGACTACCAGTTGCCGCAGGCGGTGGTGAGCCTCAAGCAGGGGGTGGGGCGGCTGATTCGCGGCGTGACCGACCGGGGCGTGCTGGTGATCGGTGACCCTCGATTGCGCAGCCGCAGCTATGGCAGAATCTTCCGCCAGTCGCTGCCGCCGATGCCGGTGACCGACTACGAAGCGCAGGCGGTCGAGTTCCTCGAAGCGCTCTGCTCACCCCTCCCTGCCGCCGACAGCGAAATGCCCGACCATGGCCAGACTGCTTGCCCTTGAGACCTCCAGTGAACGCTGCTCGGTTGCCCTGTGGTGGGAGGGCGCGCTCAGCGAGCGCCAGGTCGATCTGCCGCGTGAACACAACCGCCAGCTGCTGGGCCTGATCGAAGCCTTGATGGCCGAGCACGATGCCCGCTTTGGCGAGCTCGATGCCATCGCCTTCGGCGCCGGACCCGGCTCCTTCACCGGACTGCGCATTGCCTGTGGCGTCGCGCAGGGGCTGGCGTTGGGCGCGGAGATCGGCGTGCTGCCGGTGTCGAGTCTGGCGGCGCTGGCCCATGCGGCCGCGCTGCGTCATCCGCAGCAGCGGGTGTTGACCGCCGTCGATGCGCGCATGGGCGAGATTTACTGGTGCGGCTATCAGTTGCAAGCGCAGCGGCCGCAGCCGCTGCTGGAGGAGTGGCTGGGGCCGGCAGCGCAGATTCCGCTGCCGGCCGGACTCGATCTGGCCGACACGGTCGGGGTCGGCAACGGCTGGAGCCAGCCACAGCCGCTGGTCGAAGCGCTCGGTGGAGAGCCGGCCCGGATCGATGCCGGACTGCTGCCCAGTGCAGCCGCTGTGGTGGCGCTGGCACTGCCGGCGCTGGCGCGCGGTGAACTGCTGCCGCCCGAAGCCGCCCAGCCCAGCTATCTGCGCGAACAGATCTCCTGGCGCAAGCGGGCCGATCGGGGTCTCTCTTCAGGAGGTTGAAGCCGCCTCTGCCGCCTCCTGCTTCGACGGCAGCTTGCGCAGCGTGTAGACATCGAAGCGGCAACTGGAGCCCTCGAGGCTGTGGTGCGCGGTCAGGCCCGCCAGCGGTGGCGCCTGGCGCGGCCGCTTGACCACCACCCGATAGCGCGCCCGCTCCAGCGCCAGCGGCAGCAGTGCGTCGGCATCCTCGTCATGCCCCACCAACTGCTGCAACAGCACCATCGTCCTGCGTGGCAGCGCTGACTTGCGGCGCGGTGGAAACATCGGGTCGAGGCAGATGACATCGTGCTGTCGTCCGCTGGCCAACTCGTCGCGGGCGTCGCATTGCCGCAGGGTGATGCAGGTGACGATGGCGGCCAACTCCGCCTTCTGGCCGGCGCGTGCCAGTGCATCGGCCAGCAGTGCCGCCATCACCGGCGAGCGCTCGCAGAGGGTCACCTGGCAGCCGAGGCTGGCCAGCACAAAGGCATCGGTGCCGAAACCGCCGGTGGCATCGAGCAGTTGCGGACGAAAACCGCCACGCAGACCCACTGCCCGGGCCAGGGGTTCCTGGGTGCCGCCACCGTGACGACGCCGGTAATCGAGGCGGCCATGGCCGAAATCGATCCGCAGCGGCTGTTCGCCCGCTGCGTCCATGCTGTGCAGGGCCAGTCCATCCTGATCGAGAATCAACAGCAGCGCGGCAGAATCGGCCTGTTCGATCGCGATCAGCGGCAACTGGTGGCGCATGGCCAGCGCTTCGGCCCGTTCGGCGAAGGGGGAGGCGGAATCGTGCAGGATGCCGACGCGCTGGAGGGTCACACGTAGAGGTCGACACCCACCAGGGTGACTTCAGGCGTTTCGGTTACCGGTGGCGTAGCCCACTCGCCATAGGCACGCAGTGCGGCGCGCGCCTGTGCGGTCAGCGTGCGTTGCCATGGGTCGAGATTGGTACCGCCGCGCGGGCTCGACTCGCGCCAGACGGGGCGGCGCAGGGTTTCCACGCTGTCCTTAGCCGCGACGGCCTCCCGCGTGGCGAAACTGGTGCGTTCCGCTGCACGCACCGGCCACTGCGGTGTGGCACTGCGTGGCGCCGGCAGGGTGGAGGGGGTGATTGCGCTGGAGGACATGGGTGCGGTGGCCGGTGTTGGCGGTAGCCATGTGGGTGAGATGGCCGAAGTATAAATGAAAGCGGCATGCCCTGTGATCCGACCTTTGAATCTTCACGCCAACAGAAAGGCCCTGGCTTTGAGGCCAGGGCCTTTCATCGATCGGTCAGTGTGGATCAGACGGGTGGTCTGACCCGCAGCGGGCTCAGGCGGCCGGGATGTAGATGTCCCGCACCTTGCGCCGCTGGATCTTGCCGGCATCGCTGCGCGGCAGTGCGTCCATGAACTCGATCTTGCGCGGGCACTTGAACTTGGCCAGGTTCTGCTGGCAGAAGCTGATCAGATCCTGCTTCAGTTCTTCAGAGGGTTTGACGCCCTCTTTCAGTTCGATCACCGCCATCACCTCCTGACCCCAGTCGGGGTTGGGCACGCCGATGGTGCAGGCATCGCTGACGGCAGGATGCTTGAGCAGCGCGGCATCGACCTCGGCCGGGTAGATGTTGACGCCACCGGCGAGGATCAGATCGGCGCGGCGGTCGGAGAGGTAGAGCCAGCCCTCTTCGTCGACCCAGCCCATGTCATGCATCGAGTAGTGGGTGCCATTGCGGTAGGCCTTCTGCGTCTTCTCTTCGGCCTTGAAGTATTTGAAACCGCCCTCGGGAGGCACCGGAATCCAGATGATGCCGATCTCGCCCGGTGGCAGCTCCTGGTCGGTCTCTTCGCTGACGATGATCAGTCCTTCCGGTGCCAGACCCACGCCGCCCGGTTTCTTTCTCCATTCGGCCGGGGTGATGGTGGTGCCGACCCCTTCGGTGGCGCCGTAGTATTCATAGATGATGTCGCCGACCCAGTCGAGCATCTGCTGCTTGACGTGCACCGGACAGGGCGCGGCACCATGAATGATGAACTTCAGCGACGAGAGGTCGTACTTCTTGCGCACCTCTTCGGGCAGGGCCAGCATTCGGTGGAACATGGTCGGGACCATGTGGCTGTGGGTGATCTTGTGTTTTTCGATCAGTTGCAGGGTTCGTTCAGGATCCCACTTGTCCATCAGGTAGACGCCGAGGCCGTTGCCGAGCGCGGCCAGCAGGTCGATGCCGAGCGGTGCGGCATGGTAGAGCGGCCCGGTGCAGAGGGTGACGTCGGTCGCCGGCTGGTAGTTGGCATACTGGGTGACGGCCGAGGGCGAAGAGGCGGCCTCGCGGTAGACCCCCTTGGGATAGCCGGTGGTGCCGGAGGTGTAGAGCATCTGGAAGCCGCGGACCGGCGCGTCGATGTTGCTGGTCGGTTGCTCCTTGATGGCGCTCTCCAGGTTCTGGAAGCCGGGAATGTCGCCGCCGATCGACAGCGCCAGTTTGACGTCGGGGCTCTCCTTGAGCACCTTGGCCATGGTGTCGGCGAAGCGGGCATCGCCAAACAGCACCTTGGATTCCGAGTCGTTGACGATGTAGGCCATCTCCGGGGCAGTCAGGTGCCAGTTGACCGGCGATACGCGCATTCCGGTGCGGAAGCAGGCCATCAGCGCTTCGACGAATTCGGCGCGGTTGGAGCAGATCAGTGACACTGCATCACCGGCCTTCATGCCGTTGGCGCGCATCAGATGGGCGATCTGGTTGATGCGGGCATTGAGTTCGCCGTAGCTGCGGGTGGGTCCCTGATCAGCCATGATCGCGACACGGTTGGGGTTTTTGTTGGCATGGAAGGCCACGATCATGCCGCAGCCAGCTGCGGCCATCGGATCGTTCAGGTAGGCAGGTTCGCTCATCGGTTGTTCCTCGATTTTATTCTGGTCGTTGATGTTATTGATCTTGTTGGTCGAAGCGGGCGCTTCGAGCCGGGTCGCCGGATCATCGGCCGGGGTGAACTTTACCGAAAACCGGTGCCGATTACGACTGTGGTTTGCGGTGCTTGAGCGCACGAACGGCAAAGCGTGCCGGGTTGAGTGCTGTCATCACCGCGCTCTCGACCGGCAGGCTGTCACCGCTCACCAGCGCGGCGATCAGTTCGGCGCACAGCGGCGCCTGGACGAATCCGCGCGAGCCATGGCCGGCATTGATGTAGAGGCCCGGCAGGTGGCGGATCGGCTGCGCGCCCGCTGTCACCGGCCCGACCAGCGGCAATCGGTCTGGGGTGGTGGCACGAATGCCGTAGCGTCCAGCAAGGCGGGCTGGATCGAGCTGTTCGTCTGCCAGCTGCTGGTGGAAGGTCGGGAATTCCTGCTGCAGCATCGCCAGATTGCGCCGATGGTCGTCGATGCTTGGCAGGCCGTCGTCATCGTGCAGCCGATAGCTGGCGCCAAAGGTGTGCGCCGCCTGGTCCGCCGGTGCCAGATAGCCTTCACCACACAGCACCAGTTGCAGTGACCGGCTGGCGCTGGAGACGGGCAGTTGGCTCACCTGCCCGCCGATCGGCTTGATCGGCAGCGCTGCCAGCGGTTCGAAGCGGGTCGAGGCAGCGCCGGCGCTGATCACCACGGTCGCTGTGCGCAGCAGGCAGTGACCGGAGCCATCGAGCAACTGCCAGCTGCCATGCTCGGCGTCGTGGCGCAGTTGCGTCACTGCGGTGCCGAAGTGACAACGGATGCGCGGATGGCTGCTCAACTGCTGGCAGAGCGCGGTCGGGGTGAGCCAGCCGCCGGTCGGAAAGAGCAGCCCGCCCTGTGCCAGCGCCACGCCGGCGAGCTGACTGGCCTCTGCTGCGTCGACCCAGCGCACCAGCGTCGTCGGCAGGCCGGAACGGTGGGCGATGTCGAGCAGCCGCTGGCGGGTGGCCGCCTGCGTCGCCAGTTGCAGCAGGCCGCAGCCATGCAGCAGCGTCGCCTGTTCGGCGCTGCGCTGCTGCTCCAGTGCCTGGTAGAACCGCAGTGCGTGGAGGTAGCTGTGCAGCGCAAAGCGGCTCTGTGGCGTGGCGTGGGCCGAGAGCTTGCTGTAGAGCACCGCCTGCGGATTGCCCGAGGCGGCGCGGCCGGCGCCGTTCTCGCTGTCGAACAGTGCGACCTCGATGCCGCGCCGGGCCAGTGCCTGCGCGGTGCTGCTGCCGGCGATGCCGGCGCCGATCACGGCCACCGGTGCAGAGGCCGTGGCGGCATGGCGGGCCGGTGGCAGCCAGCTCCATGGAGGACCTGGCTCGACGACCGGTGCGGTCGCTGCCACGAAATGGCCGAGCAGCCGTTCACGCTTGTGGCCAAAACCGCTGGCGCGCTCCACCCTGAAACCGGCGTCGCTCAGGCCGCGGCGCACTGCACCGGCAGCGGTGTAGGTGCCGAAGGTGGTGCCGGGACGCGACAGCCGGGCCAGTTGCCGGTAGAGCCCGTCGTGCCACATGCCGGGGTTGCGCTGCGGGGCAAAGCCGTCGAGGAACCAGCCATCGATGGCGAAGCCCTGTCGGGTGCAGAGCTGCGCCAGCATCGCCTCGGCGTCGCCGAACAGCAGATCGAGGGTCACAGGGCTGGTGCCGGCATGCAGTTCGAGGCGGTGGATGCCGGGGATGGCGGCCGGATAGGCCGCGAGCAACGGCTCGCTCAGTGCGGTGAGCGGCGGATGGCGGGTCAGTGCGCGGGCCAGATCGTCCGGGTGCAGTGGATGGGCCTCGACCGCCAGATAGTGCAACCGGGCCGCTGCCGGCGCCAGCCGCTGCCAGAGCTCCCAGGCGAGCAGAAAGTTGCTGCCGGTGCCGAAGCCGGTCTCACCGAGTGTGAAGCGGTCACCGCTGCGCAATCCTGACCAGCGCTCGCCCAGCCGGTTGGCATCGAGAAAGACCAGCCGGCTTTCGGCCAGGGCGCCGGCGCGGCTGGCATAGTGGTCACCGAAGCGGGATGAGAAGGGTTCATCGTCCGCCGACCAGTCGATCTCGGCCTGGGGCAGCGCAAAGGGTGGGTCGGCCTCGGACATCGCTCGGCTCAGCCGTTGTGGCTGCTGCTGAACAGCAGCGGCGCGAACGCATCCATGAACAGGTAGAGGTAACCGCTGATCAGCAGGGCGCCGAGCAGGTTGATCGGCAGGCCGGTTCGCGCCATCTGCCCGATCGAGAAGTAACCGGAGCCATAGGCAATGGCATTGGCCGGCGTTGCGGTCGGCAGCATGAAGGCATAGGAGCAGGCGATGGCCGCGCTGCTCATCAGCAGTTGGGTCGGCAGGTCGAAGATCACTGCGATGGCGCCGACCAGCGGCAGGATCAGCGCGGCCGTGGAGATGTTGGAGGTGACCTCGGTCAGGGCCAGCGCGAACAGGGTGGTGATCAGCAGGATCCAGAACGGGGCGATGTCGGGCAGGTTCAGCAGTTGCCCCGCCAGCCACTCGGTCAGGCCGGTCTCCTGAAAGCCCTGGGCGATGGCGAAACCGCCGCCGAACAGCAGAATGATCTCCCACGGCAGTTGCTTGGCGCTCTTCCAGTCGAGCAGCGGCTCGCCGGGTCGACGGCCGGAGGGGATGACGAAGAGGGCGACGGCACCGGCCAGCGCGATGGTCGAATCCTGCACCCAGTCGAAAAACTCGCTCTGGTTGAGGGCGCGCACAATCCAGCCGACCACCACCAGCGCAAAGACTGCGATGAGCCGCCGCTCGGCGCGGCTGAAGTCGCCCAGATCCTGGTGCGCCTTGTGGAACAGCGCGGTGCCGCCGGGCAGGTGGTTGAAACGGGTCGGGTAGGCGATGCGGGAGAGGTAGAACCAGACACCGAACAGCATGACCAGCGCGACCGGCAGCGTCATCAGCATCCAGCCGATCAGGCTGAGGCTCATTTCGTGCTGCTGCGCCAGAATGCCGGCCAGAATGGCGTTGGGTGGCGAGCCGACGATCGTCACTGCGCCGCCGATCGAGGCGGCATAGGCGATGCCGAGTGTCAGACTGGTGGCGAAGGCGCGCTGATCGCGGCCGCGTTCGGTGTAGGGGCTGGGCGCGCTGCCGAACTCATCGTGCAGCAGCGCCAGCGCCACCGTCAGCATCATCATTGCGGTGATGGTGGCGCTCATCCACATGCTGAGCAGCGCGGTGACCAGCATGAAACCGAGCAGAACCCGCTCCGGCGAATGCCCCATCACTGCCAGTGTGCGCAGGGCGATGCGGTGGTGCAGCCCCCACTTTTCGATCGCCAGTGCCAGCAAGAAACCGCTCAGAAAGAGGTAGATCAGGTGGTTGGCGTAGCTGGGGGTCACTTCGGAGGATTTCATCACCCCGAGCAGCGGATAGAGCAGGATCGGCAGCAGCGCGGTGATGGCGACCGGTACGGCATCGAGCAGCCACCAGATGGCCATCATCGCCACCACGGCACCGACCCGCTGCGCTTCGCTGGAGAGCCCTTCGGGCCGGGGCAGCAACAGGATCGCCAACAGCAGCAAGGGCCCCAGCCAGAGTCCGATTCGTTGCCGCATGGGCCATGCTCGCTCCCGGTCGATGAAGCGGGCGATTATACGGTGTCGAACACCTTCTGTAAGCGGTGCCAGAGGGCATGGATGCGGGTGGAGAGGCGGTGGTCGACTGCCTCATGCTTGCGCCCCTTGGCCTGATAGAGCTGCATGTCGGCCTGCTTCAGCAGTGCCGTGCCGCTGTCGATGCCGCTCTGCTCGGTGCTGGCGACACCGCAGCTGATGCTGTAGGGGATCGACTGGCCACGGAATGGACAGGGGTGGGTGCGAAAGTAGTGGTCGAGCCGCTGTGCCACCCACTGTGCCTGCTCCTGTCGCTGTCCGGGCAGCAGCAGCACGAATTCGTCACCGGCGTAGCGAAAGGCGCAGTCGACCCGGCGGATCAGCTTCTCCAGTCCCTGGGCCAGATGGCGCAGCACGGCATCGCCGGCATCGTGGCCATGGGTGTCGTTGATCTGCTTGAAGTCGTTGCAGTCGATGAAGATGGCACACAGCGGTGCACCACTGCGCTGGGCACGGCTGATCTCCCGCTCCAGCGCCTGATCGAACTCGCGGCGGTTGTACAGGCCGGTGAGCGCATCGCGGGTCGCCAGGTATTCGAGCTGCTCGCGCGAGGCCAGGTTGGCCAGGTAGAGCGACACCTTCACCGTCAGTTGCGACAGAAAAAAGGTGTCCATCGACGGATCCCAGCGGTTTGGTTTGCGATCGCCCTGCACCAGCGCGCCGATCAGCCGGCCTTCGAGCTGCAACGGCGTCACCGCCATCGACCGCACCATCCCTTGCAGATAGGGGGGAATCAGCCAGTTGTGCCGCTCCGCGCAGTGGCTGACCAGCCAGGCATCGGGAAAGTGGCCAGAGAGTTGCCGCAGGCCGGCTGCCGACAGCGGGACCAGGCTGCGGGTCAACTGGTCGCAGTGGGAGAGGTGGTGAATCAGCGGCGCGGTGATCGGCTCATCGATCAGCGCCACCCAGGCCTCGGGCACGCCGAACTTCTCCTGGATCAGCGCCAGCAGCCGATCGAAGAAGTTGCGGCTGTTGTAGATCGCCAGCACCTCGCTCTCGATCTCGAAGATCTTGCGGGCGAGTGTTTCGTTGGTGCGCAGGTTGTCGAGCAGTTGATTCAGAGAGGTCATCGATCCGGGCCGCGAAAGTGAGAACGGTTTCACACATTTTGAGTATAGACGGGGATCGGCGCTTCGCCGGCGCAGCGCGAACAAAATCGGATCAAGCGCTGCCGGGCCGGTGCGAAATCGCGCTCTAGTGAGGTAACATACTGATTTGATTGATGGTTGGGTTTGCCCGCCTTGAAGTCTCAGCAGTCAGGAGTCATCTGGATGTCGTTGGTCTGTACCGAGAAAAATTTTACCGTCTTTGGCCGCACCATTGCGGCCCGTTTCTGGCCGAATCCGCAGGGGAGGCCACTGCTGGCGCTGCATGGCTGGCTCGACAATGCCGCCACCTTCGATCTGCTGGCGCCGCTGCTGGAGGGGTATCAGACCTGCGCGATCGACTTTGCCGGCCATGGCCGCTCCGACCACCTGCCGCCGGGGGTGCCCTACAGCTGGTTTCTGCAGATGAACGACGCCTTTGCCGTCGCCGATCAACTGGGCTGGGCGCAGTTCACGCTGCTGGGTCACTCGATGGGAGCACACCTGGGCCTCTACATGGCGGCGGCCTTTCCCGAGCGCATCGACCGGCTGGTGCTGATCGATGCCATCGGCCATCCCGGCCTCAAGAGCGAACGCATCGTCGCTGAAACGCGGCAGGCGCTGGAGCGGCTGCATGGGCTGGAAAACCGCACACCGCCGCTGTATGAAAATTTCGAGGCGATGCTGCTGCCGCGCATGAAGACCGTTGGCAACATCACCGAGGCGGCCGCACGCACGCTGCTCGACCGTGGTGTCACGCCCTGCAATGGCGGCTTGACCTGGAGTTCCGATTCGCGGCTGCGCTACCCCGATCCGGCACGGTTGACCGAGGAGGAGGTGCAGGCCTTCATCCAGGCCGTCGAGGCACCGACACTGCTGATTCTGGGCGAACAGGGCTGGCCCTGGAGCACCGACTTCATCGCGCGGCGCACCGCGGTGCACCGCAACCTGCAAAAGCTGATCCTGCCCGGTGGCCACCATCTGCACCTGGAAGATTCGGCGCCCGAAGTGGCGCAGGCCATCCTCGACTTTCTCGGCAGGGCGGCATGAGCGGTTTTGTACTCTACTCCACCTCGGGCTGCCACCTCTGCGAACTGGCGCTGCAGAGCGCGCTGCCGCTGCTGACGCTGCGTGGCGAGATGCTGACCGAGGTGGAAATCGCCGACGATGAGGCGCTGCTGCAGCGCTATGGCACCACCATTCCGGTGCTCAGGCGTCTGGCCGATGGCGCAGAACTGGGCTGGCCGTTCGATGGCGAGCAGTTGCAGGTGTGGCTCGATCGGGTTTGAGCACACAGAGGTTCATATTGCCTGCATGGCGCCGTGGCGGCATCATCCTGCTTCATGATGAGGTGAGCAGGTGAGGGCGGGCCGATGAAGGTGATGATCGATCTCTGCGTGGTGCCGATCGGTGTCGGCGTCTCGGTCTCCGACCATGTGGCGGCCTGCCAGCAGATCATCGCTGCGGCTGGCCTCAGCCATCAGCTCCATCCCTATGGCACCATCATCGAAGGTGACTGGGATGAGGTCTTCGCCGTGGTGAAGCAGTGCCACCAGCGCGTCCACGCGATGGGTGCGCCGCGCATCCACACCACCTTGCGGGTCGGCACCCGCACCGACCGCGACCAGAGCATGCAGCAGAAGGTCGAAAGCGTCGAACGCAAACTGAAAAACCTGTGACAGCGGAGTGAACCATGTCCCCTGCAAACCGCAGCAAACTGGAACCGATCAGCGCCGAGCAGGCCCTGCCAGGAAGGTCGCAGACGATGCCGGTTCCGCCACTGCACACCGTGCTGAAGACCCCGTTGCAGCCGCCCTTTCCGGCGGGTTTGCAGCAGGTGCTGTTCGGCATGGGCTGCTTCTGGGGCGCCGAGCGGCTGTTCTGGCAGACGCCGGGTGTCTACGGCACGGCAGTGGGCTACGCCGGCGGCTTCACCCCCAATCCGACCTATGAGGAGGTCTGCTCCGGCCGCACCGGCCACAGCGAGGTGGTGCGGGTGCTGTTCGATCCCGAGCGGGTGAGCTATCCGCAGTTGCTGACGCTGTTCTGGGAGCGGCATGACCCCACGCAAGGAATGCGGCAGGGCAATGACCTCGGCACCCAGTACCGTTCGGCCATCTACTGCTTCAGCGATGCGCAGTTGGCCGCCACACTGGCCTCGCGCGATCAGTTCCAGCAGGCGCTGGCGGGTGCCGGCCTTGGTCGCATCACCACCGAGATCGCGCTGGCTGGCCCCTTCTACTACGCCGAGCCCTATCATCAGCAGTACCTCGACAAGAATCCGGGCGGCTACTGCGGGCTGAAGGGCACCGGCGTCAGTTGTTCGGTGTGAGCGTGGTGACCGACAACCCGGAGACGCTGCTGTTCGCTTATGGCACCCTGCGGCGGGCTGCGCTGATCACCGCGCTGATCGGGCGCCTCCCCGCTGCCGCTCGGGCCTGGCTGCCAGACCATGCCGTGGTTCGGCTGCGTGGCACGCCCTATCCTTGTCTGCGGCCACGGCGAGGTGCAGTGACGCCCGGAACGCTCTACCGTGGTCTTGCTCCCGACGAATGGCAGCGGCTTGATCGTTATGAAGGCGCCCGCTACCGTCGTCGGTCGCTGCGGGTCACTCCGCAGGCTGGCGGTGCGGCGGTGGCCGCCGCGGTCTATCTGCTGGCGCCGGCCTGCCGTGGTCAATCCGGGCCGCCCTGGCGCTTCGAGCGGCCGGGCCGTGCCGTCCGTCCGCGCAGCAGCGCACCCTTCAGCGCCCGTTTCAGGTTTCATGGAATCGAACATGATGCAACCGCGCCGCACGCCCGTTGAGCAACCGATCATCCTGCTCAGCGTCTACTATCCTCACCATCACGATGTGAAGGTGATCGAGTGGCTGCTCGATCATTTTCATCCGCGCAATGCCCGCATCATCGCTGCCGGGCCGATCCTGCAGGACATGACCCGCTATGCGGTGCTCCGCTTCGTCAGCGAGCTCGATGTCCGCAGGTTCAAGAACTGGGCGCGCGAGCAGAAGTACCGGATCGTCGATCGGGATGTGCGCGGCGAGCCGCTTTGAGTGGCGCACCGTCGTCCTGGCCCCCATTTTGCTGCCGGCTGGACAGACATTTTCTCGCGGTGAGGTGACCACGTGATCATTGGTGTTCCCAGAGAGATCAAGACCGAGGAGTACCGCGTCGGGCTGACGCCCCATGCCGTGCACGAGTTGGCGCTGCATGGGCATCGGCTGCTGGTCGAGCGTGGTGCCGGACTGGGCAGCGGTTTCGGCGATGACGACTATCAGCGCGCCGGTGCCACGCTGATCGACAGCGCTGCCGAGATCTGGGCGCGTGCGGCGCTGATCGTCAAGGTCAAGGAGCCGCAGCCGGGCGAATATGGTCTGCTGCGCGCTGGGCAGCTGCTCTTCACCTACCTGCATCTGGCGCCCGATCCGACCCTGACCCAGGCCCTGCTCGACAGCGGCGCCAGTTGCATCGCCTACGAGACCGTCACCAGTGCCGGCGGGCAACTGCCGCTGCTGACACCGATGTCGGAGGTGGCCGGCCGGCTGGCGATCCAGGCCGGCGCGCACGCTCTGGAGAAGTCGCAGGGGGGGCGGGGGCTGCTGCTGGCCGGCGTTCCCGGCGTCAAGCCGGCGAAGGTGGTGATTCTCGGCGGCGGCGTGGTCGGCAGCAGCGCAGCGCTGATCGCCCTCGGCATGGGGGCCGATGTGACGCTGCTCGACCGCTCGATCGAACGGTTGCGGCAGCTCGAACAGCAGTTTGGCGGCCGCCTCGACACCTGTTACGCCACCACCCACAACATCGAGCGCGAGGCGGTCACCGCCGATCTGATCATCGGTGCGGTGCTGATTCCGGGCGCTCGCGCACCACGACTGATCAGCCGGACGCTGCTGGGCAGCCTCAACCCCGGTGCGGTGCTGGTCGATGTCTCGATCGATCAGGGCGGTTGTTTCGAAAGCTCCCGACCGACCACCCACCGTGCGCCGACCTATGTCGAACAGGGTGTCGTCCACTACTGCGTCGCCAACATGCCGAGCGCGGCGGCCCGCACCGCCTCGCTGGCGCTCAACAACGCCACGCTGCCCTATGTGCTCGAGCTGGCCGATGCGGGGCTGTCTGCCGCGTTGCTGCGCAGCCCCGGGTTGCGGGCGGGGCTCAATGTCCATCAGGGCCGGCTCACCTGTCAGGCGGTGGCCGAGGCGCAGGGACGCGATTATTGTGCGGCCGACACACTGTTCGCGGCCTGAGAAAAGGGTGATGCGATGAGCAGCAGTGAGCGCCGCTGGCCACTGTGGCTGCAACCCTGGGTCACAGTCGCCCTGGTGGCCCTGCCGATCTCCAACTGGATCAAGTGTCCGCTGCTGCTGCTGTTCTGGTGGTGGAGTTTCGGCCCGACCCGGCGCAGCGAGCGCTGGCTGTTCGGGCTCTCCTGCCTGCTGTTCACGGTGATGAACCTGATGGCGCTGCGGCAGGGGATCTTCGCCTTCACTTCCCCTGACCTGCTGGGACTGCCCTGGTATGAGTTCTTCATGTGGGGCTTCTACCTGCTGCATGCCCGGCGCCTGCTCGGACCTGCCTGCTCGGCGCCGGCAACAGCGGTCTGCTGGCTGCTGATGGGGCTCTTCGCGCTCTGTTTCACCGCGCTGAGCGACCCAACCTGGCTGCTGCTGGCCAGTGCGTCACTGCTGGCGGTGACCCGCTGGCTCGATGCCGACCCTCTGGCCTGGCGCCATGCCGGCTATCTGCTGCTGCTGGGCGCGCTGTTCGAATATGTCGGCGTCCACAGCGGCCAGTGGCACTATCCCGGTGCCCCCTGGGGCGGGGTGCCGCTCTGGTTCGTCACGATGTGGGGCGGCATCGGTTTCTTTGCCCAGCGAGTCGCCTGGTCCCCACTGCTGCGGCTGGATGCGCGCCAGAGCGCTGGCTGATCTCCTCTTCTGCGTCGCCTTGCCGGGCGGTTTCACCCGAAAAAAAAGCCGGATCAGATCGATCCGGCTTTTTGCGTGGGCCCTTCGGCCGTGGCCGATCAGCCGCGCTCGTACAGGGTCACCACACAGGTGCCGCCGATGCCGAGGTTGTGCTGGAGTGCCAGACGTGCGCCCTCGACCTGACGCCGGTCGGCGCGGCCGCGCAATTGCTGCACCAGTTCGTAGCACTGTGCCAGGCCGGTGGCTCCCAGCGGATGGCCCTTGGAGAGCAGTCCGCCGGAGGGGTTGACGACGAACCGGCCGCCATAGGTGTTGTCATTGTCCTCGATCAGCTTTTCGGCGCCGCCTTCGGGGCAGAGACCGAGTGATTCGTAGGAGATCAGCTCGTTGGCGGTGAAGCAGTCGTGCAGTTCGACCACATCGATGTCCTGCGGATCGACACCCGAAGCTTGGTAGACCTGCTGGGCGGCCGAGCGGGCCATGTCGTAGCCGACCATCTTCATCATGCTGTCGCCGAAGCTGCTTTCGGTGTCGGTGGTGACGGCCTGGGCCTTGATGGTGACCAGATTGCCGAGGCCATGGCGGGCAGCGAATTCGGGTGAGCAGAGCACCGCCGCGCCGGCACCGCAGGTGGGTGGGCAGCACTGGTAGCGGGTCAGGGGCTCGAACACCATCGGCGCGGCCATGATCTCTTCGAGGCTGAGCGGGGTATTGAAGAGGGCCAGCGGGTTGTTGGCGGCATGTTTGCGCGCCTTGACCGAGATCTTGGCCAGGGTTTCGGCCTTGGTGCCATATTTCTTCATGTGCTCGCGCCCGGCGCCGCCGAACATCTGTGCCGCGCCGGGCGCGTTCATGTCGACGCCCTGGAGTCTGGCCATGGTGGCGCCGTGGCGCTCGCCCGGCGAGCTGCGGTCGCCGAAGTAGCTCTTGAGGGCACCGGCGGTCATCTGCTCGAAGCCGACCACCAGCGCGCACTCGATGGCACCGTAGGCAATCGCCTGGCGCGCCACGGCCAGCGCGCTCGAACCGGTCGAGCAGTTGCTGTTGAAGTTGAAGATGGGGATGCCGGTGAGTCCGGCGCTGTAGACCACCTTGTGGCCACAGCAGCTGTCACCGTAGACGTAGCCGGCAAAGGCCTGCTGCACTTCGCGGTAGTCGATGCCGGCATCCTTGAGGGCGTCGGCGATCGCCTTGGCACCCATGACCGAATAGTCTTCGCTGGCGCCGGGTTTGGTGAACTGGGTCATGCCGACGCCGATGACGTGGACGGGTCTGCTCATACGGTTACCTATCAATGGTGTGATTATTGTGAAGGGTGGATTGGTCAGGTGTCTGGTCAGGTCTGCTTGCGGATGATGGCAGGTCGTCCTGCCGGTTGGCGCAGCGCTGTACAGCCTGCATGAGGCGGATTTCCCTGACAGTGGCAATGGTCACACAGGCAGTCGGCATCGGCAAGATTGGCGGAGGTTCTGGCAAGGGCGCGGCGGTGAAGTATCATTAAAACGGCAGCGCCGGCGTGATGACCAGGCGCCCATGAGGAGAGCGGGTTTTGAAGGTGTGGCGAGAAAGCAGATTGTCTGGCAGAGCAGTGCGCCGTTTCATGATGATGGCGCTGCTGTTTGTGCCGCCCGCCTGGAGTGGCGAGCAGCAGCACGACAACCCCGATCCATGGGAGGGGTTCAACCGCAAGGTGTTCGTCTTCAACGACACCTTCGATCGTTATCTGCTCAAGCCACTGGCGCGCGGTTACATGGTGGTGATGCCCGACTGGGCCGACCGCGGGCTCTACAACTTCTTTGGCAACCTGAGCGAGCCCCGGGTGATCGTCAATGGGCTGTTGCAGGGCAAGTTCAAACAGGCTGGCGGCGATGGGCTGCGCTTCGTGCTCAACTCGACCGTGGGCCTGCTGGGCTTCATCGATGTGGCATCGCGGTTCGATCTGCGCAAGCATGACGAGGATTTCGGCCAGAGCCTCGGCGTCTGGGGTCTCTCCAGCGGGCCCTATCTGGTGCTGCCGCTGCTGGGGCCGAGCACGGTGCGCGACGGTGTCGGGCTGGCGCCGGACTTCATGCTCGATCCGATCGCCCGGATCGACGAGGATGAGACCCGTTACGCAGTGATCGGCTTCAAGGCGGTGATCGTTCGGGCGCACCTGCTGTCGAGCGAAAAGCTGATCAGTGGCGACCGCTACCTGTTCATCCGCGATGTCTATCTGCAGAACCGTGAATTTCTGATCAAGGGGCAGACCAGGGATCCCTTTCTGGACGAGAGCGACGAATAGTCCGCCGACCGTCGGCGTCGCTCAGGCCAGAATCTCCAGCATCAGGCAGCCATGCAGGAAGTGGCCGTTGGCGGTTCGCTCGACGCGGGCCACCTCGGCACGGGTCTGAATCGCCGTTTCGTCGAGCCGGCTGCCGTCGATGCTGGCAAAGGCGGCGGTAAAGTGGGTGCCGGTCGGCAGCGCCTCGTCCAGTTCCACCGACAGGCCGGCACCGCTCAAGTCGCGGCAGCGACCGCGCAGTGTGCGTGGCGGCTGGTCGATTTCGAGAGTGACCTCGCTGTTGAGCCGCATCCGGATGAAATCACGTTTCTCGGCCCAATTTCGTTCAACTGAAGGCATTGGCGGCACTCCTGGCAAAGGGATCAGGGCATGGCCTGCATGGACGGTACGGCAGGCCGGGCGGCCACAGTGTATAACAGCTTGAAAGGGTTCACACTTTCCCCGTTCGTCGGTCGAGGGTCTCTTCTGTTGAACTGATTGCTTCCATCGGGTGCAGCGCCTGTTGGGATGCAATTTGCTTGATATCGTGAAATGGGTGCAGACAGGGTAAGCTGCACGCCCTTTTGCTTCTGATTGACGCAGATTCCAGTAACGGACAACCCAGACGGAGCTCGGCGTGATTCGTAAAATCCTGATTGCCAACCGGGGCGAGATCGCGGTGCGCATTGCCCGCGCCTGCGCCGAGATGGGGATCAAGTCGGTGGCCATTTACACCGATGCCGATCGCCATGCACTGCATGTCAAGAAGGCCGATGAAGCCTATTCGGTCGGCGCCGACCCGATGCAGGGCTATCTGAATGCCCACACCATCGTCAATCTGGCGGTGGCCTCGGGCTGCGATGCGATCCATCCCGGCTATGGCTTTCTGTCCGAGAACCCGCTGCTGGCCGAGACCTGCCAGCGGCGCGGAATCCGCTTCATTGGCCCCTCGGCCGAGGTGATCCGGCGCATGGGCGACAAGGTCGAGGCACGCAAGGCGATGATCGCCGCCGGCCTGCCGGTGACACCGGGCAGCGAGGGCAACCTCGCCGGCGTCGAGCAGGCGCGAACAATCGCCGCGCAGATCGGCTACCCGGTGATGCTGAAGGCGACCAACGGTGGCGGTGGCCGCGGCATTCGCCAGTGTGCCGACGATGCCGAACTGCTGCGCAACTATGAGCGGGTGGTCTCGGAGGCGAGCAAGGCGTTCGGCAAGCCGGAGGTCTTCGTCGAGAAGTGCATCGTCGCGCCGCGCCACATCGAGGTGCAGGTGCTGGCCGACGCCCATGGCAACGTGGTGCATCTGTTCGAGCGCGACTGCTCGATCCAGCGGCGCAACCAGAAGCTGATCGAGATCGCGCCGTCACCGCAGCTCTCGCCGCAGCAGCGGCAGCGGGTCTGCACGCTGGCGGTCGAGGCGGCGCGCGCGGTGGGTTACCAGAATGCCGGCACCGTGGAGTTCCTGCTCGATGCCCAGGGCGATTTCTACTTCATGGAGATGAACACCCGCCTGCAGGTCGAACACACCATCACCGAGACCATCACCGGGCTCGACATCGTGCAGGAGCAGATTCGCATTGCCGCCGGCGAGCCGCTGTCGATGCAACAGGATGGCATCAGCTTTCGCGGCTTTGCCGCCGAGTTCCGCATCAATGCCGAGGATCCGCAGAACAGCTTTCTGCCGAGCTTCGGCCGGGTGAGCCGTTACTATGCGCCCGGCGGACCGGGGGTGCGCACCGATGCGGCGATCTACACCGGCTATGTGATTCCGCCCTACTACGACTCGATGTGCGTCAAGCTGACGGCCTGGGCGCTCGACTGGGAGGCGCTGATCGCCCGCTCGCGGCGGGCGCTCAACGACCTGAGCCTCTCCGGGGTCAAGACCACCATTCCCTACTACCTGCAAATTCTGCAACATCCGGCCTTTCGCGCCGGGCGTTTCGACACCACCTTCGTCGATTCGCACCCGGAGCTGCTCGCCTACAGTCTGCGTCGTCCGCACGAGAACATCGCCGCGGCGATCTCGGCGGTGATCGCCGCGCAAGCCGGCCTTTGATCAAGGAGTCGCCATGTCAAGAGTGCAAATCACCGATGTCGTGCTGCGCGACGGCCATCAGAGCCTCATTGCCACCCGGCTGCGCACCGAGGACATGTTGCCGGTCTGCGCGGCGCTCGACCGGATCGGCTTCTGGTCGCTCGAAGTGTGGGGCGGTGCCACCTTCGACAGCTGCCTGCGCTTTTTGAAGGAAGATCCGTGGGAGCGGCTGCGCAAGCTGCGCCGGGCACTGCCCAACAGCCGGTTGCAGATGTTGCTGCGCGGACAGAATCTGGTCGGCTACCGCCACTACTCCGACAGCGTGGTGCGCGCCTTCGTGCAGAAATCGGCCGACAATGGCATCGATGTCTTTCGCATCTTCGATGCGCTCAATGACCTGCGCAATCTGCGGGTGGCGATCGAGGCGGTCAACGCCGCCGGCAAACATGCACAGGGGGCGATCAGCTACACGGTCAGCCCGGTCCACTCGATCGAACAGTTCGTCACCATGGCCCGCGAGCTGGAGGCGATGGGCTGCCACTCGATCGCCATCAAGGACATGGCCGGCATCATGACGCCGCAGGCGGCCACCCAACTGGTCGGTGCGCTGGTCAAGGCGGTCGGTGTGCCGATTCAGGTGCACTCCCACGCCACGGCGGGTCTGGCCAGCATGAGTCAGCTGAAGGCGGTGGAGGCGGGCGCGACCCTTCTCGACACCTGCATCTCCGCCTTCGCCGAGGGGCCGAGCCACCCGACCACCGAGAGCATCGTTGCCGCACTGCAGGGCACCGCGTTCGACACCGGGCTCGATCTGGCAAAGCTGGAGGAGGTGGCCGAGTACTTCCGCCTGGTGCGCAAGAAGTACTGGCAGTTCGAGGCCGGCGTCAGTGGTGTCGATCCACGCGTGCTGCTGCATCAGGTGCCCGGCGGCATGATCTCCAACCTGATCAATCAGTTGAAGGAGCAGGGCGCCTTGGAGCGGCTCGACGAGGTGCTGGCGGAGATTCCGCGGGTGCGCGCCGATCTTGGCTATCCGCCGCTGGTTACCCCCACCTCGCAGATCGTCGGCACCCAGGCGGTGATCAATGTGATGACGGGCAAGCGTTACCAGTCGGTCACCAAGGAGGTGAAGCAGTATCTGCTCGGCCACTATGGTGCTGCGCCGGGCGTGGTCGATGACCAGGTGCGCCGAAGCGCGGTGGGTGACGAGGTGCCGATCAGTTGCCGACCGGCCGACCTGCTGCCCGATGAGTTCGACCGGCTGCGCAGCGAGAGCGAAGCCTTCGCCGCCAGCGAGGAGGATCTGCTCACCTACGCGATGTATCCGGAGCTGGCCGAGAACTTCCTGCGCGAACGCGCCGCCGGCACGCTGACCCCCGAGCCGCTGCTGCCGCCGGGCTCTGCCGCGTCGGGAGTCGCGCGCACTGCGCCGACCGACTTCAACGTGACCGTGCATGGCGAGACCTACAATGTCCGGGTCACCGGCAGCGGCCATCCCGGCAGCGGATTGCGTCCCTACTATGTCTACATCGACGGCATGCCGGAAGAGGTGATGGTCGAGACCCTCGGTGAAACCGGGCTGTCGACGGCAGCGACCGGCACGCTGCGGCCCCGTCCGGCCCATGCCGGTCACCTGACCACGCCGATGCCGGGGGTGATCGTCGCGGTCAACTGCCAGCCGGGCGATCAGGTCAAGGCCGGTGATCCGCTGCTGGTGGTGGAGGCGATGAAGATGGAGAACGAGATCCAGGCCTCGGTCACCGGCACCATCATCGCGGTCCATGTGCACAAGGGCGACAGCGTCCACCCCGATGAGTCGCTGCTGGAGATTCAGCCAGCCTGATCCGATGAGCGGCGTGAGCCCGCAGCCCGCACAGGAGCGTGAACTGGCCACGGTCGCGGCTGCGGAGAGCTCCATTCCGTTCGGGCAGGCCGTGCGCTTCTGGCTCAAGCTCGGTTTCATCAGCTTCGGCGGCCCGGCAGGACAGATTGCGATCATGCATCAGGAGCTGGTCGGGCAGCGGCGCTGGATCAGCGAGCAGCGTTTTCTGCACGCGCTCAACTACTGCATGCTGCTGCCGGGCCCCGAAGCACAGCAACTGGCCACCTACATCGGCTGGCTGATGCACCGCACGCTGGGCGGCATCGTCGCCGGCACCCTGTTCGTGTTGCCGTCGCTGCTGATTCTGATCGCGCTGTCATGGCTCTATGTCAGCTTTGGCGAACTGCCCTGGGTGGCGGCACTCTTTTATGGTGTCAAGGCCGCGGTCACCGCAATCATACTGCAGGCGGCCCACCGCCTCGGCAACCGCACGCTGCACAGTCCATTGCTGTGGGCGATTGCCGGGAGCGCCTTTGTGGCAATCGCCGTTTTCGAGCTGCCTTTTCCGGCCATCGTCGCCGCAGCGGCGCTGATCGGCCATCTGGCGGATCGTGTCACGCCTGGCCAGTTCGCTGCCGGCAATCTGCCGAGCCACTCCGCAGGCAGCTCCGGCGCGGCGCTGATCGACGATGACACCCCGCCGCCGCCACATGCACGATTTCGCTGGCAGCGGTTTGTGCGGAGCATGGTGATCGGACTGCTGCTGTGGGGTGCGTCGATCGGCCTGCTGACCCTGCGGTTCGGCTGGCAACACACCCTGACCCAGATGGGCTGGTTCTTCACCAAGGCGGCCCTGCTCACCTTCGGCGGTGCCTATGCGGTGCTGCCCTATGTCCATCAGGGGGCGGTGGAGCAGTTTGGCTGGCTGACCCAGACGCAGATGATGAGCGGTCTGGCTTTGGGTGAGACGACACCGGGACCCCTGATCATGGTGGTGGCCTTCGTCGGTTTCGTCGGCGGCCACGGCAAGGCGCTGTTCGGACCGGATGCGCTGTTTCTGGCGGGCGCAGCGGCGGCAACCCTGGTCACCTGGTTCACCTTTTTGCCCTCTTTCCTGTTCATTCTGGCCGGGGGCCCGCTGGTGGAGTCTACCCGTGGCAAGCTCGGCTACACCGCTGCGCTGACCGCCATCACTGCGGCCGTGGTCGGTGTCATCCTCGATCTGGTGCTCTTTTTTGCCCGCGCCACCCTCTGGCCGCACGGCTTTTCCGGTTCCTTCGATTGGCTGTCGGCACTGATCACGCTTGGTGCGGCGATTGCGCTGCTGCATTACCGGCGCACGACGATCGAGGTGATCGCGGGCTGTGCCCTGGCTGGACTGCTCGGCCAAGTGCTGCCGGTCTGAGCAGCCGATGATCTGCAGGGCGAAGGCTTCGAGTGAATAACGTGGCGATGCCTGCGTTTCAGTGACCGAGCTGTTCGAGCAGTTGCCGGGTCAGCGCGGCGACCTCGGCGGGACGCTCCTGCATGAAGTTGTGGCCGCCCTCGATCTCGATCGCGCTGATGACCGGGTTCAGGCTGGCGGCCTTCTGGCAGTTCTGCGGAATCGGCGAGCGTGGATCGTTGCCATGCAGCAGAAAGGTCGGCACGCGCAGCGCCTGCAGGTGCTCCCAGATGGTCACCAGCGGGTCGGCCAGCACCTGGGCTTCGGTGACCGGGTCGCAGCGCAGTGTCAGGCTGCCATCCGGCTCCGGTTGCAGGTTGTGGTCGATGAAGCTGTCGAGGGCCTGTTGGGTCCAGTCGGCGAAGGCCGGTTTGTCGCGCAGGAAGTCCCGTGCCTGCTCGGCGTTCTGCCACTGCCGGCGCCGGCGCAGTGTCTTCTGCACCGCCGGATTGCGCTCGAACGGCAGCACGTTGGTCAGTTGTGCCTGGGGCATGATCATCGGGTCGAGCAGAATCAGCGCATCGAACAGCTTGGGCTGCTCGGCCGCCAGAATCAGCGTCAGACCGGCGCCATAGCTGTGGCCGCCGCCAATCAGCGGGGTGCCCGGTTGACGCCAGCCGCGCGCGGCGATCACCTCGGCCAGCCGATCGACATTGCGGCGCCAGCCGGCATAGTGCTGGCCACGGTCGCTGGCGCCATGGCCTTCCAGATCGTGCAGGCAGAGCTGACAGTCGGGCAGCAGTTCACGCAGATAGGGCCAGTAGAGGTGGCCGCAGAAGGCGACGCCATGCAGAAAGTGCAGGATTGGCCGTTCTGGCCGTTGCAGCCACTCGTTGCCGCGCAGTGTCAGGGTCTCTTCTTCAAAAAGGTGGGTGAAGGGCGTGCCTTCGGCCAGTTGCGGGCAGTCTCTCATCGTCGGCTCCTGATCGGGTTGACATCTCATGGACGGCGGCCGTGTACCGCTGCGATGCAGATGGTAACGGATCGATGCGATTGTCTAGAACAGCGGCAGCGGGCTGGCTGCGCCGTTTCGGATCGAAGCGGCCAGCCCGAGGCTCTGCGGCAGCAGTCGGGCGAAGAAGAAGCGGGCGGTGGCGACCTTGCCCTGATGGAATGGCGTCGACTGGCGCAGGGCCGCGCGGGCCGTCAGCGTCCAGACGAAGGCATAGGCGGTCAGCCCGACCAGCTTCAGGTAGTCGCTGGCCACCGCGCCCGGCAGTTCGGCATCGCGCGGTGCCGCCCCGATCAGCCAGTCGCTGGTCTCGCGCAGCCGCGCCAGCGCCGCCGCCAGCGGCTGGGTGAACTCCGCCAGTGGCGGGTTGTCCCGTTCAGCGGCCAGGCAGTGGTCGATCTCGCCGCAGAAGTGCCGCAGCATCGCGCCGCCATCGCGCAGCACCTTGCGCTCCAGCAGATCCATCGCCTGGATGCCGTTGGTGCCCTCGTAGATCTGGGCGATGCGTGCATCGCGCAGCCGCTGCTCGATGCCGGTGGCGGTCATGTAGCCCAGTCCACCGAACAGCTGCTGGGCGCGCACACAGTTCTCGAAGCCCTGATCGGTCATGAAGGCCTTGGCCACCGGAGTCAGGAGTGCGACCAGCGCAGCGGCCTGTTCGCGCTGCTGCGCATCGGGGTGAAAGCGGGCCAGATCGAGTTGCAGCGCGACATAGCAGGCGAAGGCGCGCCCCCCTTCGTTCAGCGCCCTCTGCGTCAGCAGCGAATGGCGCACGTCACCATGCAGCACGATCGGATCGGCCGGCAGTTCGTTCCGTTGCAGCGAGGTGGTGGCGGCACGCCCCTGCTGCCGCTCCCGCGCATGGGCCAGCGCGGCCTGATAGGCCGCCTCGCCAAGGCCGAGCCCCTGCAGCGCGATCGACAGCCGCTCGTAGTTCATCATCGTGAACATCGCCGCCAGCCCCTGATGCGGGGCGCCGACCAGCTCACCCATGGCTCCTTCGTAATCGATGGTGCAGGTGGCCGAGGCGCGGATGCCCATCTTCTGCTCGATGCCCCGGCAGAAGATCCGGTTGCGCGGGCCGGTACCACCGCTGGCCGCAGGCAGGAACTTCGGCACCAGAAACAGCGACAGACCGCGGCTGCCGGCCGGTGCATCGGGCAGGCGGGCCAGCACCAGATGGAGGATGTCGTCGCTGAGGTCGTGCTCGCCGCCGGTGATGAAGATCTTGCTGCCAGTGATGAGGTACTGGCCGTTGTCATCCGGCTCGGCCCGGCTGCGGATCAGCCCCAGGTCGCTGCCGGCCTGCGGTTCGGTCAGGCACATCGCACCACTGCAACGGCCCGCATAGAGCGCCGGCAGGTAACGCTCGCGCTGTGCCGCAGTGCCATGACTGGCGAGGGTGAGGGCGGCACCGCTGGTGAGCACCGCATAGAGGGCAAAGCTGCTGTTGGCGGCGAACAGCCGTTCTTCGAACAGCACGGTCACCAGCTTGGGCAGGCCCTGTCCGCCATGCTCCGGCTCGCCGCCCAATCCCATCCAGCCGGCTTCGGCACAGCTGCGCCAGGCCTCGGCAAAGCCCGCCGGCGTCAGCACTGCGCCATCGACCCAGCGGCAGCCCTGTTCATCGCCCCGGCGGTCGAGTGGCGCCAGCAGCTGATCGCAGAGCCGGCCGCCTTCGTCGAGAATCTGCTCCACCAGTTCGGCGTCGAGGTCCCGGGTGGCCGGCATCTGCGGCCAGAGCCGGCCGACCTCGAACAGCTCGTGAAGCAGAAAGCGGGTCTCTTGGTGCAGGCTCAGCGGGTTCTGCATGGCGACTCTCGACGGTGGCAGGCTGGGGTGAGGCAGCCCAGTGTGCCGCAAAGTGCGTCGAAGCTGTAGCGCGGCAGGCCGATCGGTTCCGATCGGCCTGCCGGGGCGGCGTCAGAGGATGTAGCGGCTCAGATCTTCGTTGCGCGCCAGTTCGCCCAGATGGCGCTCGACATAGGCGGCATCCACCACGATCGGCTTGGCCTCGCCGGTGCCGGCATCGAACGAGATCTCTTCCAGAAGCCGTTCCAGCACCGTGTGCAGCCGGCGGGCGCCGATGTTCTCGGTGCGCTCGTTCACCTCCCAGGCGGTGCGGGCGAGGGTGGTGATCGCCTCGGGGGTGAAGCTGAGTTCGACCCCTTCGGTCGCCAGCAGCGCGCTGTACTGCCTGATCAGCGAGGCGCTCGGTTCGGTCAGGATGCGCTCGAAATCCTCGGTGGTCAGCGCCTGCAGCTCGACGCGGATCGGCAGGCGCCCCTGCAGCTCCGGAATCAGGTCGGAGGGTTTGGCCAGATGGAAGGCGCCGGAGGCGATGAACAGAATGTGGTCGGTGCGCACCATGCCGTACTTGGTGCTGACGGTGCAGCCCTCGATCAGCGGCAGCAGGTCGCGCTGCACCCCTTCGCGGGAGACATCGGCCCCCACCGTTTCGCCACGCTTGCAGACCTTGTCGAGTTCATCGATGAAGACGATGCCATTCTGCTCGACCGCCTCGACTGCCCGCGCCTTCACCTCCTCCTCGTCGATCAGCCGGCTCGCCTCCTCTTCGCGCAACTGCTTGCGGGCCACCGCCACCTTGATGCGCCGCTTGCGCTTCTGGCCGCTGGCGAGGTTGGAGAAGAGCCCCTGCAACTGGCTGGTCATCTCCTCCATGCCCGGCGGCGCCATGATCTCGACGCCGACGGCGCGGTTCGACAGCTCGATCTCGATCTCCTTCTCGTCGAAATCGCCATTGCGCAGCTTCTTGCGGAAGGTCTGCCGGGTCGAGGACTCCACCGTCTCGCGCGGCTCGAAACTCTCGTGGCGTGGTGGCGGCAGCAGAGCGTCCAGAATCCGTTCCTCGGCGGCCAGTTCGGCCTGCTCGCCGACCCGCTGCAGCCGCTCCTCGCGCAGTTGCTTGATGGAGATCTCCACCAGGTCGCGCACGATCGACTCGACATCGCGGCCGACATAACCCACTTCGGTGAACTTGGTCGCCTCGATCTTGATGAAGGGCGCGTTGGCCAGCCGGGCCAGCCGGCGGGCGATCTCGGTCTTGCCGACCCCGGTGGGGCCGATCATCAGAATGTTCTTCGGGGTCACTTCGGCGCGCAGCGTCTCATCGAGCTGCATGCGTCGCCAGCGGTTGCGCAGCGCCACCGCCACGGCACGCTTGGCCTCGGCCTGGCCGATGATGTGCTGGTCGAGTTCCTGGACGATCTGTAACGGGGTCAGAGTGGGCATGGGGTCTGGCTCAGCGGCTCTCCAGCTCTTCGATCGTGAGCTGATGGTTGGTGTAGATGCAGATGTCGGCGGCAATGTGCAGCGCCTTCTCGGCGATGTCGCGCGCCGACAGCTCGCTGTGTTCGAGCAACGCCCGCGCCGCCGACTGTGCGTAGGGGCCGCCCGAGCCGATGGCGATCAGCGCGTTCTCGGGCTCCACCACATCGCCGTTGCCGGTGATGATCAGCGAGTGGGTGTGGTCGGCCACCGCCAGCAGCGCCTCGAGCCGGCGCAGGGCGCGGTCACTGCGCCAATCCTTGGCCAGCTCGACGGCGGCGCGCTGCAGGTGGCCCTGGTACTTCTCCAGCTTGGCCTCGAACCGCTCGAACAGCGTGAAGGCATCGGCGGTTCCGCCGGCAAAACCGGCCAGTACCCGATCCTGATAGAGCCGGCGCACCTTGCGCGCGTTGCCCTTGAGCACCGTGTTGCCCAGGGTGACCTGCCCGTCACCGCCGATCACCACCCGGCCGGCGCGCCGGACCGAGATGATCGTCGTGCCATGAAACTGTTCCAAGCGTGGCTCCTCATGCGTGCCAAAAGTCAGAAGTGGCGTGATGAGGGCATCCGCCGGCTTTTCAAGTCGGGCTCCGGCAATTCAGTGCCGGGGCGGGGAGAGGCCGGATCGATTGGCGCGAGATGCCGACCGATCCGGTCGTGCGCGGCCTACTGGTTGACCCAGGTGCCATTGGCATCGCGACAGGCGGTGCCATGCACCTGTTCCGGCCGCCCATTGATCTGGGCCTCCATCACGTAGTCGCGGCAGGGTCCGCCGCTCGACTCGTAGGTGCGGGTCGGGGTGACGCGGTAGCTGTTGCCGCTGTCAGGGTTGCGCCAGCTCGATGCACTGCCGGTGCGGCTGTTCTCCAGCGCCTGGGTGGTGCGCAGCCGGTCGGTGTCATCCATCGACTTGCCGACCGCACCGCCGATCATGGCACCGGCCAGCGAGCCGGCAATGATGGCCGCGGTACGTCCATCGCCGCCGCCCACCTGCGAACCCAGCACCCCTCCCAGCACGCCACCGATCACCGTGCCCGCCTGTTGCTGCTGCCCCTGCTGGCTGGCGCAACCGCCGAGGCCAAGGGTGGTGGTCAGGGCCATGATCATCGTCATCTTGCCTTTGTGCATTGCTGCTCTCTTGTTCCGGGTTGATTGATCGTCGGGATCGTCGATCCCGCCCGGTTTGACCCGTGGGTGGCCGATTTGTTTTGATTCCGGGTCAAAAGCGCTGCGGGACAGCGTGTGGATTTTCTGCTCCCGCACCTTCCGGCAACCACACAGGAGCCCCGCCCATGCATGAGACCATCGAGCTGACCGCCAGTGATGGCCACCGCTTTGCCCTTTATCAGGTGCTGCCGAGCGGCGCGGCCAAAGGCAGCGTGCTGGTGATCCAGGAGATATTCGGCGTCAATGCCCACATCCGTGAGCTGTGCCACCGCTATGCGGCGGCGGGATACCGGGCCGCGGCGCCGGCGCTCTATGACCGGGTGCAGCGGGGCGTCGAGCTGAACTACGACGCCGCCGGCATCGAAGCCGGCCGCGCCATCGTGGCGCAGATTCCGCAACAGAAGACGCTGGACGATCTGGCCACTGCGGTGGCGGCACTGCGTTCGACCGGCCGGGTCGGCGTGGTCGGCTACTGCTATGGCGGCGCCATGGCCTGGCTGGCCGCCTGCAAGATCGACGGCGTGGCGGCGGCCTCCTGCTACTACGGCGGCCTGATTCACCAATATTGCCAGTTGCAGCCGCGCTGCCCGGTACAGCTCCACTTTGGCGAACTGGACGCGATGATTCCGCTGACCAAGGTCGACGAGATCGCCGCCGCCCACCCCGAACTGCCGGTGTACCGCTATCCGGCCGACCATGGATTCGGCTGCGACCACCGCGCCAGCTACCACGCCCCTTCGGCAGAACTGGCTGAACAGCGCACGCTGCAACTCTTTGCCGAGGCGCTGGTACAGGGAACATGATCACGCAGTCCTTGGAGAACCCATTGCCCACAAACTCAAGATGGCGATGCGGAGCTGCATCGACAGAGTGATGCCATGTTTGTCGTGGCGCACAGCCTCATGCCACACTGCAATGGCCGTCGAGTTCGCAACCGGAGAACGACCATGTCCGAGCAGCAGGCCGCCACGCTCATCCGCATCGAGCAGGGTGACGACTTCGTTGCCCTGGTCGAGCTGTGCAATCCCCCGTTCAACTTCTTCGAACTGGGCATGGTGCAGGCGCTGGGCAATGCCTTCGACCGGCTCGATGCCGACCCCGACTGCCGCGCCATCGTGCTGGCGGCGGCCGGTCAGGCCTTCTGCGCCGGCGCCAACTTCGGTGATGGCCGCGACACCGACAACGCGCTGGGTGGCGTGCCGCAGCAGGGCGCGGTGACAGCCGGTGCTGGCTTCAGCTTCAGCTCGGCGCGACTCTATGAGCAGGCGGTGCGGCTGTTCGGCAACCGCAAGCCGATCGTCGCGGCCATCCATGGCGCCGCGATCGGCGGTGGTCTGGGGCTGGCACTGGTGGCCGATTTTCGCGTCACCTGCCCGCAGGCGCGCTTCAGCGCCAACTTCACCCAGTTGGGCATCCACCCCGGTTTTGGTCTGACCCACACGCTGCCGGCGCTGATCGGTCCGCAGCGGGCGCAGTGGCTGTTCTACACCGGCGGTCGCATCAAGGGCGACGAGGCCGTTGCCATCGGCCTGGCCGACCGGCTGGTGGAGCAGGATCAGGTGCGCGACACGGCCCGGGCGATGGCCCGCGAGATTGCCGCCGCCGCGCCGCTGGCGGTGGTGTCGCTGCGACAGACGCTGCGGATGGGACTGGCCGAGCGGGTGCGGGCGGCCACCCAGCGCGAGCAGCAGGAGCAGGCCTGGCTGATCCAGACCGCCGACGCCCGTGAGGGCATGAGCGCCAGCTTTGCCCGGCGCACGCCCCGGTTCGAGGCGCGCTGAACCGGCGCGCCCATCCATCCTCTTCCTGTCATCACCCCATCACTGCCAGCGGGCCGCGCGGCCGGCCGTGCGGCTGTCCGATTGAAATTGGCTATCGCGCCCATTTAAAAATTGAATTGGCCGGCGCCGACCGGCGTCGATAGAGTGGCCACCGTCATCTTTCGTGACGTTTTGTCCCGCTTTCTCATCGGAGTACTGAAGTATGCAGAGTCTCATCAACAGCGAAATCAAGCCGTTCAAGGCAATGATGTTCCATGACGGCAAATTTTCCGAGGTCAGCGATGCCGATCTGAAGGGCAAGTGGTCGGTGCTGTTTTTCTATCCGGCCGATTTCACCTTCGTCTGCCCGACCGAGCTGGGCGACCTGGCCGACAATTACGCCGAGTTCCAGAAGCTGAATGTGGAGATCTATTCGGTGTCGACCGACACCCACTTTACCCACAAGGCGTGGCATGACACCTCCGAGACCATCGGCAAGATCAGGTACCCGATGATCGGCGATCCCACTGGCACCCTGACCCGCAATTTCGGGGTGATGATCGAGGAGGCCGGTCTGGCCGAGCGGGGTACCTTCGTGATCGATCCGCAGGGCCGCATCCAGATCATCGAAATCAATGCCGGTGGCATCGGTCGGGATGCCGGGGAGCTGCTGCGCAAGGTGAAGGCGGCGCAGTATGTGGCGAACCACCCCGGCGAGGTCTGCCCGGCGAAGTGGAAGGAGGGTGAAGCCACACTGGCGCCCTCGCTCGATCTGGTGGGCAAGATCTGATGATGCCTGCCCCTCCCAGCGGGCGGGGCAGCCGAATCTGAACCGAGGCGTCGGCCGCCGTGCGGCTGCCGGCGCCTTTTTGTTGCCATGCAAATTCATGGCGGGAGATTCTGATGCTCGACAACAGCCTCAAGGCACAATTGAAAGGCTTTCTGGAGCGACTGGTCGCTCCGATCGAACTGGTGGCCTCGCTCGACCAGAGCGCCAAATCACAGGAGCTGCACCAGCTCCTCACCGAGATCAGCGAGCTTTCCGACCAGGTTCGGCTGCGCGAGGATGGCAGTGATCCCCGTCGACCCTCGTTCAGTGTTGGGCGACTCGATCAGCCGGCGCGCATCCGTTTTGCCGGGCTGCCGCTGGGCCACGAGTTCACATCGCTGGTGCTGGCGCTGTTGCAGGCCAGCGGCTATCCGCCAAAGATTTCCGACGAGCAGGCGGCAAGGATCGCGGCCCTCAGAGGTCGACACCGCTTCGAGAGCTATGTGTCGCTGTCGTGCCACAACTGTCCTGATGTGGTGCAGGCGCTCAATGTGCTGGCGGCGCTGAATCCGGACATCGAGCATGTGATGATCGATGGCGCGCTGTTTCAGGATGAGGTCGATGCGCGCCAGGTGCTGGCGGTGCCGACGCTCTACCTCGATGGCGAGCCCTTCGGCAGCGGACGCATGACCCTCGATGAGCTGATTGCCCGGCTGGATGAAGGGAGCGCCGTGCGCGAGGCCGAGCGACTCTCCGGGCAGCCGCCCTATGAACTTCTGGTGGTGGGTGGTGGGCCGGCTGCCGCGGCGGCCGCCATCTATGCGGCGCGCAAGGGCGTTCGCACTGGTGTGGTCGCCGAGCGGTTCGGTGGGCAACTGCTCGATACCCTGGCGATCGAGAATCTGATTGCAGTGGCGCATACCGAGGGGCCGACGCTGGCGCGCACGCTGGAGGCGCATCTTCGGCAGCACCAGGTCGACATCATCAACCTCCAGCGTGCCGATGCGCTGATTCCGGGCGCGCCCGGCGGCTACCACAGCCTGAAACTGTACAGTGGGGCCGAACTGAGGGCGAAAAGCCTGATCATCGCCACAGGAGCGCGCTGGCGCGAGCTGAATGTGCCAGGCGAGCGCGAATACCGCGGCAAGGGGGTGGCCTACTGCCCGCACTGCGATGGACCGCTGTTCAAGGGCAAGCGTGTTGCCGTGGTGGGCGGCGGCAACTCGGGCGTCGAGGCGGCGATCGATCTGGCCGGCATCGTCAGCCAGGTCACGCTGATCGAGTTCGACAGTACGCTGCGGGCCGATGCGGTGTTGCAGGAAAAGCTTCGCAGCCTGCCCAATGTCAGCGTGATCACCCGTGCGCAGAGCAGGCAGATCAGCGGTGAGGCCGGCCGGGTCAACGGACTGCTCTACACCGATCGCGCCACCGGTCAGAGCCGGCAGATCGCGCTGGAAGGAGTGTTTGTGCAGATCGGCCTGCTGCCCAACACCGACTGGCTGAAGGGGGTCGTCGAGCTGTCGCGCAGTGGCGAGATCATCGTCGATGCCCGCGGACAGACCAACGTCGCGGGTGTGTTCGGTGCCGGCGACTGCACCACTGTGCCTTACAAACAGATCGTCATCGCGATGGGCGAAGGAGCCAAGGCCAGTCTGACCGCCTTCGATTACCTGATCCGCACTTCTGCGCCTGCCTGATTCCGTGGCCGCGGTTGCGGCGAGCCGACCAGTTCCATAGACTGGTTCGCACACATGGAGGGAGCGACATGAAAAACATCGGTGCCTACGAGGCGAAAACCCATTTTTCCAGGCTGCTGCAGGAGGTCATGGCCGGTGATGGCTACATCATCACCCATCGCGGACAGCCGGTGGCGCAGTTGCTGCCGATCGGTCGCGAGACCGGTCAGCGGGCCGTGCCGCAGGTGATCGCCGACATTCGGGCGCTGGCGCCGAGCGGTGGCGAGACGGTCGATCTGAAAAAACTGCGTCTGGAGGGACGGCGATGAACTTTGTGCTCGATTCGTCGGTGACGCTGCCGTGGTTCTTCAAGAATGACCTCACCGGCTATGCCGATGCAGTGCTCGAACAGTTGCAGAGCAACCAGGTGCTGGTGCCACGCCTGTGGTATGAAGAGGTGGCCAACATCCTGCTGTCATGGGAACGACAGCGGGGGCAGAGCTCGCCGGAGGCCGAGCGCTTCATGGCCTGGTTGACCGAACTGCCGATCAAGGTGGCGGATGACAACTCGCCGCGCACCTTCAACCGCATCTATCAACTGGCACACAAATATCGCATTTCAGCTTATGACGGCGTCTATCTCGAACTGGCGATCCGTGAGGGGTTGCCGCTGGCGACACTCGACACCAAACTGAAACGGGCGGCCGAGAGCGCCAAGGTTGGCGTCTTTTCGGTCTGACGTCACAGGATTCCTCAGCCAGCCTGACCGTTCAGGCCAGAATATCGAGCAGACTGCCGACCCGTTGATTTTCGGCCTCGATCACCTTGATGCCGAGTCTGGCATCACGTTCGACCAGCTTCAGTCCTGTCAGTGCGTCGGTCATCTGATTGACTTCCGATGTGTTGCCTTCGGCACTGAGCCGGGCCAGGGTGTTGGCATGGCGATTCAACTGCTGCTCGGCCCGTTGCAGGATGCCAAGGCCGCTGGCGATTGGCGTGATCATCATCGCTTCGCTCCGCTATTGAACATGTTCGGCAAGATAGAACGCCAATGCGGCTGCCGCGAGCAGAAATGGTCGAGGATGAGAACGGGTTGGCATTATCGGGTCTGGTCGCCAGGGTGGCACGCTTCAGTCCCTTCGCGACAGCAGGCAGTGCCTGCTCACCGGATTCAAGTCTGCACAGGCGCGCGTGCGGGCTGCTCCACGGGGCAGGGGCTTTTCAGCATGAACGAGATGAGGTAAACAGAGCACTGCCAGTTTGGCCCGGCCGAAAAGCCGGGGACGGATTGAAACAGCCAAGGAGTTGCGACATGGCCACCTTCGACCCCGCCTTTGACAAGATGATCCGCAACGAAGGCGGGTTCAAACTCACCCACATCGAGGGCGACCGTGGCGGGCAGACCTACGCCGGCATCGCCCGCAATGCCCACCCCGACTGGCCGGGCTGGCGCTACGTTGATGCCAATGACCTGACTCAGGTCGAGCTGACCCAGAGCGTGCGTGACTTCTACCGCCGCGAATTCTGGAACCGCATCGGCGGAGACGCCATCACTCATCAGACCATTGCCGAGACCCTGTTCGACTTTGCCGTCAACGCCGGCAGCGGCACGGCTGCCAAGCTGGCGCAGATCGTGGTGGGGGTGGTGCCGGATGGCGGCATCGGTCCCAAGACGCTGGCCGCGCTCAACGGTTGCGAGCCTGAACTGTTCGCCCTCAAGTACGCGCTGGCCAAGGTGTCGCGCTATGCGGAAATCTGCAACCGCGACCGGACGCAGAGCAAATTCCTGCTGGGCTGGATCAACCGCACGCTAAAGGAGCTGACATGAACCTGCTGGGCATCGGCGAAATCATCGGCGGGGTCGGCAA
>ERZ1645192.229-NODE-229-length-43255-cov-6.144931_pt1 | contig 43255 bp, 40 predicted proteins | sample MGYA00575354_ERZ1645192 | MGnify/ENA primary metagenome ERZ1645192 (study PRJEB40844, sample SAMN11349763) | freshwater sediment metagenome | isolation source: river sediment | host: Sediment | place: India: Faizupur Khadar , New Delhi | collected 2017-02-21 ...
TGAAGCATACAAAATTTACGAGAGCGAGCCGTTTCTCCATGTGCTGAAAAGCGGACTTCCCGAAATCAAGCATGTCGCGGGCTCCAACAACGTCATCATCGGCTTTGAGATTGACGAGCGGAACAACCGGCTGATTCTGGTTTCGGTCATCGATAACCTAATCAAAGGCGCGGCGGGGCAGGCCGTGCAGAATATGAACGTCATGTTCGGACTGGCGGAGACCGAGGGGCTTTCCGCAATCGGGCTATATCTATAGGAGACGAGACAAACATGGAAAAATACATCGAGAAAGCGGGCATCCTGATTGAAGCGCTGCCCTACATCCAGCAGCTGCAGGGAAAGACCGTGGTCATCAAGTACGGCGGTTCGGCGATGATGTCCGAAAGCCTGACCGAAAAAATCTTACAGGATATCATTCTTCTAAAATACGTCGGCATGAAACCCATCGTGGTGCACGGCGGGGGCAACGACATCAACAGGATGCTGGATAAGCTGGAGATTGAACCGAAATTTGTGGAAGGGCTTCGGGTGACCGACGCCGCGACCATGGACGTGGTTCAGATGGTGCTGACCGGCACCATCAACAAAAACATCGTCAGCAATCTCTGCACACTGGGCGGCAAGGCCATCGGCCTTTGCGGCAAGGATGCCAACCTCATCACAGCCAAAAAACTGATTAACGCCAGCGGCGTGGATTACGGCTATGTCGGCGAAGTGACCGGCGTCAACACCAAGCTTTTGGATATTCTGACCAGCGACGAGTATATTCCGGTCATTGCGCCCATCGGTACCGACGAGAAGGGCAACACCTACAACATCAACGCCGATACGGTGGCGGGCGAGATTGCCGTGGCGACAAAAGCCGAGAAACTGATGTTTCTGACCGACACCGACGGCATAAGGCGCGACCCCAAAGACCCGGATTCGCTGATTCATATCATCTCGGAAGGCGAGATCAACGAGATGATTCACACCGGTCAGATCAACGGGGGCATGCTGCCCAAGGTGGCCGGGTGCATCCGGGCGCTGGACAACGGCGTTAACCGCACGCATATTTTGAACGGAACCATCGAGCACCCGATTATTCTGGAGATTTTCACCGATGCGGGTATTGGAACCATGGTCTATAAATAAGAGGAATGCGATGAACTATCAGGAAATTAAGCAAATTGAAAATACGCATTATGTCGATGTGTTCGGACGACTGGACGTCTGCTTTACCAAGGGCAGGGGCACAACGCTGATTGAAAAACGCGGGAAACACTACAGCGACTTCTTAAGCGGCATCGCGGTCAACGCGCTGGGGTATTCGGACGCGGGTTTTAAACGGGCGTTAAAGAAACAGACAGATAAGCTGCTGCATACCGGCAACTACTTCTATATTGAAAGTCAGTCCGAGCTGGTGAAAGCGCTGGTGGCGGCCACGGGGTACGACCGCGTGTTTATCGCCAACAGCGGCGCCGAGGCGGTGGAAGCCGCGATTAAGCTGGCGAGGAAATACTTCTACGACAAAGGCGAAAACAAAACCGAGATTATCACCATGGATGGCAGTTTCCACGGCCGAACACTGGCGACCTTGGCGGCCACGGGACAGAGCAAGTTCCACGAGGCCTATAAGCCGCTTTTGGAAGGCTTCAAGTATGTGCCTTTCCAGAAAATTGGCGCGCTGAAGGAAGCGATCACCGACAAAACATGCGCGGTACTGATTGAACCGGTGCAGGGCGAAGGCGGTGTGATGCCCGCGGGAGAAGTCTACTATCAGACGGTGCGGCAGATCTGCGACGAAGCCGGAATCCTGATGATTGCGGATGAGATTCAAACCGGCATCGGGCGGTGCGGGCAGTTTTTGGCCTCGCAGGTGTATGGCGTGAAACCGGATATCGTGTGCCTGGCTAAATCGCTGGGCAACGGCCTGCCCATCGGCGCTATGCTGGCGACAGAAAACACGGCGCAAGCCTTTAAAACCGGCGACCACGGTTCCACCTTCGGGGGCAACCATCTGGTGTGCGCGGGCGCGGCGTATGTGGTGAAGAAAATCAGCGATGAAAAATTCCTGGCTGGGGTTCGGAGCATTTCGGAATACTTCATGCGAAAACTGGAGCCGCTCGAACGATTCCCGCAGGTGGAGAGCGTTCGGGGGTTAGGGCTGATGCTGGCGGTGGCCTTCTATGAAGGGTTCAGCGCCAAGAACTATCAAAAAGCATTGCTGGACGCCGGGTTTGTGGCGGCCACGGCGGGGCAGAACACCTTGCGGTTTCTGCCGCCCTACATCGTAAAGAAAAAGCAAATTGATGAACTGGTCAACGCGTTGGAAACGATTTTAACCGGCGAAAAATAGAGGAGAAGAAAAATGGACTTAAAAAAATACAAAGCAAAAGCGAAATTCAACCAGAAACACTGTCTGGGTCTGGAAGGCTACACCACCGACGAGATTCTGCAGGTGCTGGCACTGGCGTTTGAGTTAAAAGAAAAACAGAAGAAAGGCATCCCGCATAAATTGCTGGAAGGCAAAACGCTGGCCATGATCTTTGAAAAATCATCGACCAGGACGCGGGTATCCTTTGAGACCGGCATCTTCCAGTTGGGCGGACAGGGCCTGTTCCTCTCCTCCAGCGACCTGCAGATGGGCCGCGGCGAGCCGATTAAGGACACATCCAAGGTTATCAGCAGTATGTGCGACGGCATCATGATTCGGACATTTGCGCAATCCATCGTGGAGGAACTGGCCGAGTATTCCAGCGTGCCGGTCATCAACGGCTTAACCGATCTTCTGCATCCGTGTCAGGCGCTGGCCGACGTGATGACCTTCTACGAAGTGCATGGTACGTTCGAGGGAAAGCTGATGTGCTACGTGGGCGACGGCAACAATGTGGCGCATTCGCTGATGATGGCCTGCGCGAAAATCGGCCTCGATCTGGCACTTGCCTGCCCCGAAGACCATATGCCCGACCCTGAAATGATGAAGAAAATTTCGCAGGAAGCGACCAAGAACGGCGTGGCCATATCCATCTATGACGACCCCAAAAAAGCGGTTATCGGCGCGGACGCCATCTACACCGACGTTTGGACCAGCATGGGACAGGAAGCGGACGCCGCCAAGAAGCAGGCCGCGCTATCGGCCTATCAGGTGGATGAAGCGCTCATCGCCCGGGCCAATGACGACTGTATTTTCCTGCACTGCCTGCCCGCCCACCGTGGTGAAGAGGTAACCAGCGGTGTTATCGACGGTGTCCAGTCAGCGGTCTACATCCAGGCTGAAAACCGCATGCATGTGCAAAAAGCGCTGATGGCGCTCTTGATGAAGTAATGCAGACGGTTGAACTTTTGCCCGCCGTGGTGGCGGACGCCGAAGCCATTTTTGCGCTGACGCATAAGTGCTTTATCGCTTATGCCGAAAAGATTTTAAAGGACGGCAAAATTGAGGCGCTGACCGAGACGCTGGAAGACGTGAAACGGGATATTAGAGAGAAGCATGTCATCAAGTGTGTACTGGACGGCGAAATTGTCGGCTCGGTGCGGTACGAGATTCTGGATGATGACATCGCGTACCTGACACGATTCGGTGTGGACCCCGAGATTCAGTCGCTGGGGCTGGGCAGTCTTTTGATAGAGAAAGTGGCGGGGGAATGTGCGGCCAAAGGCGTGAAAGCGATTACGCTGTTTACGGCTTCTAAGATGACTTCGTCGGTGGCTTTCTACATGAAGCATGGATACTATGTGCACAGTATCACGCGGGACAAGGGCTATATCCGCGCGTTTCTGGTGAAGGAGCTTTTACCCATGGACGAGCTCTACGATTTTGAGAAGGTACTGAAATAATGAATAGCGGCTGCCTGGTGCGGCCGCTTTTTTGTTTATCCTAAAATCAAAAATCTGTCGCAAAACCGCTGGAATTTTGATATGATACTTATGTTTTATTCTTAAGACTACTTTTCACTTAAAGGGTATGCGATGCTATTTAATTCGGTCAGCTTTCTGATATTTTTCCCCATCGTGCTGGTGCTGTATTTCTATCTGCCCCAGAAACTTCGGTGGATGATGCTTCTCGCGGCCTCATACATTTTCTATATGTTCTGGGAGCCCAAATACATCGTCCTCATCGTCTTTGTGACGCTGGTTAATTACGCGGCAAGCCTGCTAATCGCAAAAGCCGAGAAGAAGGGGGCCAAGCGCCTGTGGTTGACAGCAGGGCTGATAATCAGCCTGGGTCTTCTGGTCGTTTTTAAATACGCGTCGTTCTTCAATGAAAGCACGCGTGCGCTGTTCAGCCTGATGGGGTTCAATTACCCGGTCAAGCAGTTTTCATTGATTCTGCCCATGGGCATCTCGTTTTTCACCTTTCAATCCTTAAGCTACACCATCGACGTGTACCGCGGCAGAACGCCGGTGGAAAAGCATGTCGGCTACTTTGCGCTGTATGTTTCCTACTTCCCGCAGTTGGTCGCGGGCCCGATTGAGCGCTCGGACAATCTGCTGCCTCAGCTGAAAAAAGAATTTGTTTTTGACTATGACCGTGCGGTGCAGGGACTCCAACGCATGCTGTACGGTTTTTTCCTAAAGATTTTCATCGCGGACAATATCGCCAAATGCGTCAACGTGGTATATGATAATCCTTCGGCTTTTTCGGGGCTGGCGTACATCGGTGCCACATTCCTGTTTGCCATCCAGATATTCTGCGACTTTGCGGGCTATTCCGAAATCGCCATCGGTTCGGCCAAGGTGATGGGCATCGACCTCATGGAAAACTTCCGCCAGCCGTATTTCGCCACATCGGTCAAGGATTTCTGGCACCGCTGGCATATCTCGCTGTCCACCTGGTTTGGGGATTATGTCTACATTCCGTTGGGCGGCAGCCGCGTAAAACCCGCGCGCAAGTACTTCAACATCATGGCGGTATTCCTGCTGTCCGGCCTGTGGCACGGCGCGGCATGGACGTTTGTCATCTGGGGATTTCTGCATGGGGCCATGCGCGTCATCGAAGAATTTTTTGCAAAACCGAGAAAGGCGCTGGAATCGCAGCTTTCGGGCGGACGAAAAAATGCCTATCGTGTAACCTCGGCGATACTGGTATTTCTGTTCGTATGCTTCGGGTGGATATTCTTCCGCGCCAACAGCGTGGGAGACGCGTTCTACATCGTATCGCATCTGTTCAGCGACGTACGCCAATGGAACGAATTTGCGTATATCGACAGCGTTCGGTCGGCCATGCTGATGAAATTCACCACGGTCTTCCTGCCGCTGGTCTTTGGTCTGTCCGTCATGCTGTTTGTATGGGCTCGCAGGGAAAAACACAAGGGCATCCACCGTATGGTGAACGGATGGCCGTCGCTGGTCCGCTGGGGAATGTACTTCGCGTTCGGTCTGATGATCTGCCTGATGTTCATTTTGGGCAACAGCGAAGCACAGTTCATCTACTTCCAGTTCTAAGGTTTGTGATATGAAAAAACTTCTGCTGAAACTGCTGCTGATCGCCGTCATCATTCTCCTGCCTCTGGAGGGGCTGCTCTTTTTTGCGCCCATGTGGTATCAGAACACCGACTATGTCATGTGGAAGGCGGCATGGGAAATGTGTACACAGGAACGTGAGGCCCTGATTATCGGAGATTCCAGAGCCAAAGCCGCCATCATGCCGAACATGCTGGATGACGACACCGCATCCATCACGGTGGGCGGGGGAACGCCGGCCGAAGGCTACTATATGCTGGAACGGTATCTAATGTATAACGAACCGCCGGAATATATCGTGCTTTCCTACGCGCCGTTTGACCTTACGGAACATGGATGGCTGTGGTACCGCACGGTGAAATATGGGTTTCTTTCTTTTAAAGAACAGGCCGAAATCGTCAGCGCATATCCGCACAGCGCTTCCGGCCTGATGAAGGACTGTGCCAAGCTGGTGCTGTATCGTGTGAAATACCCCAAGTATTACATGGCCGAACTGCGGGACTTTATCCTGCACCCCACGGAGAATATCGTCAAAAACAAGGCGACCTGCGCGCGCCTCAACCTGCTAGACGGATATCATTGGTTTTCGCAAAGGACGTATTCAGCTGATTTGAACGTCGAGGCCGGATATGCCGACTTTACGCCGAACGCGGTTCTGGACGATTACTTGAACCGCATCTTAACGCTGTGCGCGGAGAATGGAATCACAGTCTACTATGCGACCATGCCGATGAACGAAGCGTCCTTCTCGGCGCTGACGCCGGCCTATCAGGTCAGCTATGCCGAATACATTGACAGCCTGACGGCGGCGCATGCGAATATGACCGTGCTGTATGACTTGTCGGCCAGACCCAACAGTTGGTTTTCGGACAGCAGTCACATGAATGAGAGCGGCGCCAGAGCGTTTACCGAGGAGTTTGCGGCGGCGCTGGCCCTGGCAAGGGAGGCAGAAACCCGTTGAAAAAACTGCTGATTAAACTGATTATTTTTTTAGCCGTCTTTTGGGGGCTGTTTGCGGCGGCGGTGCTGGTTTTTCCGAAGTACCTGTATAACGATGAATATGCGCTGTATACCTATACGAAAGGTGCGCTCACTGAAACACACGACGTGCTGATATTGGGAGATTCCCGCGCGCAGGCCGGTATTCTGGCGGAAGATTTCTCATCGGACGTTCAATCGCTGGCACTGCCCGGCGGCACGGCTGTGGAAGGGTATTATGTGCTGAAAGATTATCTCGCCCAAAACCCGGCGCCAGAGGCAATCATCATCTCCTATGCGCCCTACCATTTTGAGCTGGGCGAGACGTACTGGGAACGGGCGGTGAAGTTTAACTTTCTTTCACCGGCGCAGAGCTTGGCGATGGTGACCGATTCGGTCAGACTTCAGGACGATATCGAACTTCGGGGGAACGGCGCAAACGGCGCGGTTTGGCAGGTCGGCAGACTTCTGCTTTACCAGTTGAAGTTTCCGCCGTACTACTTGGCCGACGTATCCGCGGGGCTGACGAAGGGCGCGAGAAACGCCGACTGGTATCGGAGTGTGACGGCTCAGGTCCGTGAAGGCCGCGGGCATTTCTACTTTGGACGCGACGAAAAGGCCGAAGCGCCGAATTCCGAAACCGCGCGAACTGATTTTGAAGAATCGGCGCTGATCGGCGAATACTTTGATCGTTTGCTGACGCTTGCCGAAGAAAACGACATCACCGTATATTTTTTCTGTGCGCCCATGAGCGAAATATCCGAGCAGGCGATGGACGATGATTTTGTAAACGGGTTTCAGGCCATGATGGCCGGGGTGCAAAAAGCACACCCGTCGGCGGTGATTGACGCGTCGTTTCACTATCTGCCGGATGGATATTTCGGCGATGAGAGCCATGTGAACCCGAAAGGCGCCGAATGGTTCACCGAGTATATTCAGCAGAAAACGGGAATTGAATAAAACAAAAAACGGATACGTGAGTATCCGTTTTGATTTTTCTCTTTATAATTTTTTTATGCGTATTTATCGACCAGATAGGTTTCCACAATGTCTTTAATCTGATACGGGCTGTCTACGATGTAGTCAGGGTTTTCTTCCACCAGATGCGAAAGGCCGTCGAATCCCCAGGACGCCGCGATGACCTTGACCCGCGCTTTTTTACAGGCCAGAATGTCGCGCACTTCGTCGCCGACATACAGCACTTCGTCGGGCTCCAGATCGTTTTCCTTTAAAAAGCTTTTGATGAACTTGTGCTTTTTAAACAGCTTTTGCACCGAGATGATGCTGTCGAAATGGTCCACGTCGTTTTGCGCCAGCAGGCTGTGAATGTTGTCTTTCGAATTGGATGAGATGATGGAAAGTCCCACGCCGTAGTCTTCCAGGTCGTTTAGCAGATCGACGATGCCGTCAAACAGGGTGATACTGCTGATATGGCGCATAAAAGAAAGGCAACCTTCCACCCAGTACTTGGGTATCTGGTACCATTTGACGTTAAGCGCTTTAATCGCATCCTTCAAGGGCATTTTCGTCAGCTGCTGGTACTGCTCATGCGTGAACAGCGGCAGGTCGAATTTTGTGCAAACGTCATTTGCCACATGGAAAAAAACCGATTCAGAATCGGCCAGAGTTCCGTCGAAGTCAAAAATGATCTGTTTAATCAAAATGCTTTTCCCCAGTTATTTAAGTCAGTATTTAAGTTAACTTATTATACCAACATCAATTCATCTCATCAATATGTTTATTGCTGTGAATCGTTAACATCGTGTAAATTTTAACGTAAATCCGTATAAAATATAAAAATATGGAAGTGAAAAAGAAAAAAACAGCGATAACCCGCTGTGCGCGTTGACACGCAAGTATGATATAATCACTTGAAGCGAGGGAGGGTTTATGGTCTATTTATACATTGCATTTATACTCTACGTTGGTTTTGCGGCGGCATATATTGTGGCCGATTACGGAAACAGAAGCAAGCTGAAGCGGGCGACCAAGATTCCGGCGGGCGTTCTGTATCTGGTCATTGCCCTGCTGGCATTTTTCCTGAACCGCGTGGATGGCAAGCTCGCGGCGGTTCAGCACTTTGCCTGGGTGTTCGGCGCCATGCTTTGCTGCTTTGCCGGGGATATGATGATGCTGGGCGCGGGCGGAAGCAAAAAACGGATGCTGCTGGGCATGCTGGCGTTCTTCGCGGCGCATATCCTGCTGGCGGTTTACTTTACGCTGTATCTGCTGCGCACCGGCGCGCCGGCTGTCAGCCTGACCGAAGGCTTGATCATTCTGGCGGGGGCGGTGCTGGCGGGGCTTTTCCTGCGGATCAGAAAGCTGGATCTCGGTACACGCGGATTTAAAGCGATAGCGTTTATCTTTTTCATGTCGTCGGTCATCATGATCGCCAAAGCGGTTTCACTGATCAAGATGATGAATACCAACGCATCCTGGCCCACGCTGGTCGGCGTGCTGTTTATGGCGGCTTCGGATTTCTTTTTGGCGTATAAATATTTCAGCACCGAAAAGAGCACCTATGCGCTGGGTACCGCACTGACCTTGTACTTTGCGGGCATGGCGGCGCTTCCCTTAAGCATCTATTATATCTAATTCGTTTAGAGCAATTGTATGGTGAAGGATATTATTAACAAAAAAACAGACGCGGTCAAAAATAACCGATATATCAGAGAATATGCCCTGATTGTGGCGGGCGTTTTGCTGGCCAGCTTCGGGCTGGACGGATTTCTCATCCCCAACAAAATCGCGGCGGGCGGAGTGAGCGGCATCGCGACCATCCTCTATTATCTGTTCGGTTTTCCCGTGGGCGTCACCATGCTGGTCATCAATATTCCGCTGTTTATCGCGGGCGGCAAGGTGGCGGGCAGGGCGTTCTTTTTCCGCACACTGATGGCGACGATACTGATGTCTTTGTATATCGATCTGGTGCCGACGCCGGTGATGACGACCGACATGATTCTGGCCACGGTGTACGGCGGGACGCTGGTCGGAATCGGTCTCGGGCTCACCATATACGCCGGAGCGACCACCGGCGGGTCGGATATGGCGGCCAAGATTCTGCATGCGCGCGTTCCAAAAATCAGTGTGGCGACATTTTTATTCGTCATCGATGTGGCGGTGGTGCTGGCCGCGGCGCTGGTGATGGGCGCGGCTGTGGCGCTGTATGCCATCGCCTCGCTGTATATCTCATCCAAGCTCATCGATGTGGTGGTGGCCGGATTCAAGACCGGTAAAGCCTATTTCATCATCACGACCAAGCCGGACGAGATTAAGAAAGGCATCATTGAGGAGTTGGACCGGGGCGTCACCATCATCTCGGCGACGGGCGGATATTCGGGTGAGGAGAAGGCGGTGCTGCTGTGCGCCATCCGACGGAACGCCGAAGTGGTTGCCCTGAAGCGGCTGGTGGCCCGGGTGGATGAAAAAGCGTTCATGATTGCGACCAATGTGACCGAAGTGCTGGGCGAAGGATTTAATGATTAGCAAACCTTTTTCTAAAAGGGTTGTTAAATATTTTTAATTGGTCTATGATGATGCGTAAGACGCGTATGCGTATGCGCATTTTTTAATCCCTGAGACTATAATTTTTAAAGGTTTTTAAATATATGAACAACGCAAAGAATTCTGCATTAAAGCTGGGCGAAATGCCCATCCCCAAACTGGTGCTCACCATGAGCGGACCGGCCATTGTTTCGATGATGGTGCAGTCGCTCTACAACGTGGTGGACTCCATCTTTGTATCGGGGTACTCTGAGGCGGCGCTGGCCGCCGTTTCGTTGGCTTTCCCCATCCAGCAGGTGATCATCGCCATGTCGGTCGGCATGGGTGTCGGCGTCAATTCGATGATCTCACGAAAATTGGGCGCCAAGGACCTGAAAGGCGCATCCAACGCGGCCGAACACGGTATCTTCCTGCTGGCGATTATGAGTGTGCTGTTCGCTTTTTTGGGGAGCTATACATCCGGATTTTTCTTCGGAATTTTCACTGCCGACAAACAGCTGATTGAATACGGAACGACCTATATCGGCATCATCATGACCTATTCGGTGGGCCGCATGATGAGCGCGGCGTTTATGAGCATCCTCCAGGGCTCGGGCGATATGAAACTGCCGATGATTGGGCAGCTGATCGGCGCGGTGACCAATATCATCCTGGACCCCATTCTGATTTTCGGCCATATCGGCAGTGTTAACTTCTGCGAGCCCATGGGCGTGGCTGGCGCGGCGATTGCGACAGTCATCGGTCAGACGTCAACCTTTGTCTTCTTGGCCATCGCGTTCTTCTCGCGGGAGCATGTGGTCAAGTTGGACCTGAAAAACTTTCGTCCCAACGGCGAAATATTGGGCGGTATCCTGCGCGTAGCGCTTCCGGCCATGGTGGCACAGGCGATTATCTCGGTCATGGTGGTCGGCATCAACAAGGTCATGGCGATTTTCAATTTTGCGGCGGTGACGGCTTTCGGCGTATACGTGAAAATTCAGTCGATGATTTTCATGCCGATTTTCGGACTCAACGCGGGCATCATGCCCATCTGCGGCTACGCTTACGGCGCGGACAACAAGAAGCGCTTCACTCAGGCGGTTAAGGTGGGATGGTACTTTGCAATCGCCATCACACTCCTCGGCTTCGTTTTGTTCCAGACCATCCCGGCGATTTTGTTCAGCATCTTCACGCTGTCCGACGAAGTGCTCGGCATCGCGATGTCCACCATGCGCATCATGGCGTTCGGCATGCCGCTTGCGGCCAGCATCTTTGTACTGTCGGCGCCGCTTCAGGCGATTGGCAAGTCATATATCACGATGATCAGCAATTTTCTGCGGGGCATCGTCCTGATACTGCCCCTGCTGTACCTGTTCAGCCGCTGGCTGGGCGTCTATTATGGTTGGATTGCGGGACCGATATCAGACCTGCTGACACTGGTCTTTATCGGTTTCTCATATATGCACATTATGAAGAAGTGGGATTATTTACACGGGAGGTAAAACCATGAAAACCTGTATTGCCTTTTTTAGCAGAGACGGGAGCACCAAACTGGCCGCGGAAATTCTGGCCGAAAAGCTGAAAGCCGATTTGATTGAGCTAATCGACCCGGTGAACTATCGCGGCGTCATCGGTTTCCTGCGCGGCGGATTCCGCGCGTCTTCCGGGGTTTCGGCCAAATTGGATGCGGAGACGCTGAAGAAAATTGCTTCTTATGATACGGTGGTGGCCGCCACGCCGATCTGGGCGAGCAAGACCACGCCCGCGTTTAATGCCATTTTGACAGAAGCTGCGCTTTCGGGCAAAAGGTTTGTGGCGTTAACTGTGCAGGGAGACCTGAATGCTGCGGGGCACGACCAACGCGTTTCTGATATGAAAGAGAAATTGGCGGCGGCGGGCGCGGTGTTCGGCGGATGCTATCCGGTCGGCAGTGCGAAATTCGGCCGATGTGCGGATAAAGCGGACTTGGAGAAAAAGCTGGAAGGGTTTAAGATTGAATGATGAAATTGAAGGACGGTCTGGTTTGTTCCGGCCGTCTTTTTTTTGTCTGTGGTCTGGAAAGGTTTGCAATTGAGTAAAACGATGAAACGGGAGACTGTAAAACCGGTATTTTTTAAAGGCGAAACCGCTTTGCGGACTGAGGCCGAAGCGGGGTATGCCGCCAGCTTTGTGCGCTTTTCCACGCGGCATTACAGCGCCGAACCGATATCCGCGCCGGACAGGGAAGCGGTGGATGCTCTGGCGGTGCGCATCAATGCGTTTGACGACGGCATCCGAGCCGTGCCGGTATACGGCGCTGCCCCCGAACTGTTTGAATCTTTCGGCTACACCAAGTTGTCAGGGGTTCCAGCTTTTCTGGCGATTCTGGGGAAGAGAGAAAAATTCGCCGATGTGAAAGCGGGATTCTACGGCGAGGCGCTTTGTCTGGCTTTGACCCGCCGGAATTTGAAAACCTGCTGGGTATCGGGTTCTATAAAAAAGCAAATGCTGAAAGAATATATTGAGATATCCCGGGATGAGCGGTTTTTAACATCCATTGTTTTTGGGTATGGCGAAAATCGAACGCCCGAAGCCATCGCCGAACGCCGGAAGCGAAAACCGCTGGACAGGATATTCGCGGGCGAGCTGACCGATGAACGAACCCGCAAGCTCATGACGTGCGTGCAGAATGCGCCCTCGGCGATCAACAGACAGCCATGGCAGTATGCCAAAGAGAGCGGTTGCTTGGCAGTGCGCAAGCCGGTGATTCCGGGCGGGCCCTTTCCCGAAGCGCTGGATATCGGCATCTCGATGCTGCACGCAACTTTTGCTGGCGAGGCGCTGGGCATGGCGGGCGTGTGGAAAAAAGCCGACGGCGGGAATCTGGCTGTGTTTTCGATGTCCGCAGTTTGAAAATATCGAAAGAATATGATATTCTATCAGCGTTGCAGAATAATGAATTAAAGGGAAAACATCTTTGAAAGACTCGATCGATTACCTGTTAAGGTTTCTGTTCTATATTATCGGGAAACTCCTGCTGCTGTTGGTGGTGGCCACGCTGTTGGTGTTCAGCTTTATGGCCGCCAAGGATTACATGAACATCAATGTTCTGATTTCGGACGGCTTGAAGGAGCGCGCCAGCGTGGTTCTGGAAGGGGAAGACACCGCCAGCTTGTCACAGATTTTCAGTGAAGCGTATTTGGAGAAAGACGACCGTCTGGATGACGACACATACAACGGCTATGTCATCCGCTCATACCTGCAGGATATCGATATCGGATTTAAGCTGATTATGCCCTGGCAGCAGAAGGTTTCGGTGCGCGTCTCCGAGACCATCACGCATATCGACGGCGAACTGCCCGAAGACAGCCAGACCGAAGACATGACCGAAGCGGACATTGCGCCGCCAGAATGGGATGGCGCGGTGTATATGGTGACTTTGGAGCGCAGCGAGACCGCGTGGCATATCACCAACATGGAACGTATCGGGGATGCCTATGCGTCTTCAGCGACGGCAACCGAATAAATGGAGAATTGTATCAGTCATGGGAAAAAACCGTGGCTGATTTATATTGCGGGGGAAAGATGGATTTAAAGCAGGCGATGCAGGGCAAGGTGCTGCTGGCGCCGATGGCGGGTGTGACCGACCGCGCGTTTCGCGGTATCTGCAAGTCGATGGGCGCGGATTTGACCTATACCGAGATGGTCAGTGCCAAAGCACTGCAATTTAAAAACATCAAAACCAAAAGACTGCTGGATATCGGTGAAATCGAAAAACCGGCGGGTGTACAGCTCTTTGGCAGCGAGCCCGATGTCGTCGCGGATATGGCGGCGATGATTGCCGAAAGCTATGCGGGTGACATTTTTTTGATCGATATCAATATGGGCTGTCCTGCGCCCAAGATTGTGAACAACGGCGAAGGCTGTGCGCTGATGAAAAATCCGGCGCTGGCCGCGCGGATGGTGCGGCGCGTGAAGGACAGCGTGAGTCTGCCGGTGACGGTCAAAATTCGCAAAGGATTTTCGACGGATACCGTAAACGCCGTGGATTTTGCAAAAACATGCGCAGACAGCGGCGCCGATATGGTGACCGTGCATGGGCGCACGCGGGAGCAGTATTATTCGGGGAAAGCCGACTGGGAAATCATCCGGCAGGTCAAGCGCGCGCTGGATATTCCGGTGGTCGGCAACGGAGACATCTTTTCGGCGGCGGACGCCAAGCGCATGTTTGAGGAGACCGGCGTGGATGCCGTGATGGCGGCGCGTGGCGCGCTGGGCAACCCGTTTCTGTTTCGGGAGATTCAGCACCTCTTAAAAACCGGCGAAGCGATGCCCGAACCGGATGCGGCCGAACGCATGGAAACCCTGATGCGGCAGGCGGCCGAAACCGTGGCGCAGAAGGGTGAAAAAACCGCGGTGGTCCAGCTCCGTAAGCATGCGGCTTGGTATATCAAGGGACTTAGAGGCGCCAAGGTTTACCGCGAAGCGCTGGTGCGCGTCAACAGCTTACGCGAACTGGAAGATATTGCGCGGGAAATAATCGCCGAATCGTCTCGAAGTCGTGCGGAATTTTGATAGTTTTTGCTAAAGAAAGTCCTTATAATCTTGTGTATTGTGAAAAATAAAACAAAATGCCGATGATAAAACAGGAAAACGCCACATCCCATGGCCTGAATAAAACACGAAAATCGTTTGCCGAAAAGTTTGCCGCGCTGACGTCGGCTTTCAAGCGCGTGGATGAGAATTTTTTGGAGGAGCTCGAAGAAATCCTGATTCTCTCAGATATGGGCGTGGAAACATCCGCCTATCTCATCGGCGCTTTGCGGAGCAAGGTGAAGCAGGAGGGCATCGAAAAGCCCGAAGCGATTCGTTCGGCGCTGACCGATATCATTGCCGAGCTTTTGGCGGGAGACGCGCCGAATTATGAAAGCCCGACCGTGATGCTGATTGTGGGCGTCAACGGCGTGGGCAAAACCACAGCCATCGGGAAGCTGGCACATCGGTTTAAGACCCAGGGCAAGCAGGTGGTTCTCGCGGCAGGCGATACCTTCCGCGCGGCGGCCGGCGAACAGTTGGCCAAATGGGGGAAGAACGCGAATGTACCCGTGGTGAAGCACCACGAGGGCACCGACCCGGGCGCGGTGGTGTTTGACGCGGTACAGTCGGCCAAGGCCAAAAACGCGGATTTCCTGATCTGCGACACGGCGGGGAGACTGCACAACAAGCAGAACCTGATGGAAGAACTGGAGAAAATCGACCGCGTTATCGGCAAATCGTGGCCCGAAGCGCACCGCACGAATTACCTCGTGGTGGATGCGGCCACCGGCCAGAACGCGCTGGTTCAAGCCAAAGCTTTTATGGAAAGCGTTAAGATTGACGGCATCATCCTAACCAAGCTGGACGGAACGGCCAAGGGCGGGATGGCGTGCGCCATCAAGAAAACGCTGGGTATCCCGGTCGTCTATATCGGCGTGGGAGAGAAGATGGAAGACCTGATTCCGTTTGATGCAGACGAATTCGCAAGCGGACTGCTGTAGGCGGCTTACGGGAGATATGCCCTTGTAAAAAAGCCTGATTCGGTATAAAGTATTGCGTATAGATGGGTTTATTCTTTAGGATTGGAAGCGGAGCACATGATTGAAATCATCATCGGCGCGGTGGTGGGCATCGTCTTTGGCATCATACAGGTTCTGATTTTAACCCGTGTGGTGGAAGCGGTGACCGGCACCGGCAACGCGAAACCGGGCGGATTCATCTGGATTGTCCCGCAGTTTCTGGTGACGGTAGCGGCGTTTGCGGCTTTGGGGTTCTATTCCAATAAAGCACTGCTGGCGGCGGCCGGGGGTTTAATCATCGCTACATTTGTGGTCTGGATGATACGGTCGAATAAACCTTCAGGAAAGGAAGAATAGTATGGGTTCAGGTTTTTCTGTTGAGATTAACCCCACGCGATACAATATTCTGGGGCTGGATATCGGCGTTACGGTCATTACAGCATACTGCGTCAGTCTGGCGTTGCTGATATTCGGTCTGATTGTACGCTTTGTCCTGGTGCCCAGATTCAAGGATCAACCCAGAAAGATCCAAAACATCCTTGAACTGATTGTGGAAAGCATCAATAAGTTCTCCACGAATACGGCGGGGGAATATGGCAGCAAGCTGGCGGCATACGGACTGACGCTGGCGTTTTTCCTGGTGGTGTCCGGCTTATTGGAGCTCATCACCATCCGTGTACCTGGAACGGATATCAATTTTACCATCGCGATTTCCCTGATGAGTTTTATCATCATCAACGTCATGGGACTGATGGAAAAGGGTATCTGGGGCAGAATAAAGCATTACTTAAAGCCAAACCCGATTATCGGATTCTTTCGTCTGGTATCGGATTTGATGATCCCCGTTTCGCTCGCCTGCCGGATGTTCGGCAATCTGCTTTCGGGACTGGTCATCATGGAACTGGTTTACTTCGCGATGGGCAATTTCGCCGTGGGCATACCGGCGGCCTTAAGTGTGTTCTTCACCCTCTTCCATGTGCTGATGCAGACCTACGTGTTCCTGATGCTGACCTTCTCGTTTGTGCATGAGGCGACCGAGTAGGCAATATATAACGAAACTGACTGCCGGAAGGCAGTGAAAATAAACGTGAATTTTAATTTTTGGAGGATATGATAGATGGACGGATTAGTTGCAATTGGTGCAGGTATTGCGGTTTTGACCGGTTTCGGCGCAGGTATTGGTATCGGTGTGGCCACATCCAAGGCATGTGAAGCGATTGCGCGTCAGCCTGAAGCGATGGGCAAAATCACTTCGACGCTGCTCTTGGGTTTGGCGCTGGCCGAATCCACCGCGCTGTATGGATTTGTTATCTCCATCATGATGATTTTCAAATAGAAGAGCATCGGGATAATCGGGTAAGTTTTTTAGAAAACGTTTGGAAGGTATACGCATATGGAAATACATTGGCAGGATATCATACTTCACGCAGTCAATATCGTCATACTGTTTGTTGGTCTGCGTATGCTGCTCTACAAACCAATCAACAAGTTTTTACAGGCGCGGGAAGCGCGGTTTGAGGGCAGAATTTCGGATATCGAACAGAAGGAAGCCGAGGCTGCCAAGCATAAGCAGGAGTATGATGCGCTTCTTAGCAGGGCGCACAGCGACGCGGCTGAGATTATCAAGCACTCGTCTGATTTGGCCAAAGACCACGCCAAGGAAGTGGTCACCAAAGCGGAAGACCAAAGCCGCGATATGATTTCGCGCGCCAAAAAAGATATCGAGAACAAAAAGCTTCAGGAGAAGGAAAACCTGAAAACCGAGATCACCAATATGGCGGTTCAGATTGCGGGCAAAGTTCTCCAGCGTGAAGTGACCATGGACGACAACAAGAAAATCATTGATGATTTCTTTACAAAGGTGGGCTAGAAGGTGAGCATTAAGGGAAGATTGAGAACGGCGGTAGATTTCGACGAAACCTCCATCGCGTCCATCAAACAGCAGTTTGAAGAGATGGTCGGGGAGCCTATCGATTTCTCTGTCGATAAAGACCCGAATATAATCGGCGGGTTTATCGTATATGTCAAAAACAAAGTATACGATCGGAGCATAAAGACTCATCTGGATGAGATTAAAAAATACATTCAGGAGGTCTATGAAACGCCATATAAGGATGACGAATACGTGGAAAGTGGATTTGAGCTGAACGCCGAAGCGTTTGGTAAAATCACCAAAGAACGCATCTACGAATATGAAGAAGACCGCACAAAGAAGGATGTGGGAATGGTCACATTCAGCGGCGACGGCGTGGTGCAGGTCAAGGGTCTTGACAACTGCAAATACGGCGAGCTCTTGCAGTTCCAGAACAATGCTTTTGGCATCGTCATGAATCTGGACAAAGAGAAAGTCGGCGCGGTTCTTTTAAGCGCGGCCAGCGAAGTGGCCGAAGGTTCGCCCGTCCGAAACACCGGCAATGTGGTTCAGGTGCCCGTGGGAGACAAGTTGCTCGGGCGCGTCATCAACCCCATCGGTATTGCGATGGACGACAAAGGCAAGCTGCACATCGAGCGGCATCGGACGATTGAACATGAAGCACCGAGCATCATCGACCGTCAGGCGGTTCGTGAACCTCTGGAAACCGGCATTATGGCTGTGGATGCGATGATTCCCATCGGCAAAGGCCAGCGCGAGCTGATTATCGGCGACCGCCAGACCGGCAAAACGGCGATTGCGATTGATACCATCATCAACCAGCGCGGCAAGGACGTCATCTGCGTCTATGTGGCCATCGGCCAAAAGGCCAGCACGGTGGCCAGCATCATCAGCACGCTGGACGAAGCCGGCGCGATGGACTATTCGGTCGTGGTGGTTTCCACAGCTTCCGACTCGGCGCCGATGCAGTATATTGCGCCCTATTCGGGTTGTGCGATTGCTGAAGAATTTATGGATAAGGGCAAGGATGTACTGATCGTCTATGACGATCTTTCGAAGCACGCGGTAGCCTACCGCACCATGTCCCTGCTGCTCCGCCGTCCGCCGGGACGCGAAGCTTACCCGGGCGACGTTTTCTATCTGCATTCCAGACTGCTGGAACGTGCGGCCAGAATCAGCGACACCAAAGGCGGCGGATCCATCACCGCTCTGCCGATTATCGAAACCATGAGCGGCGATATTTCGGCGTATATTCCGACAAATGTTATTTCCATCACGGATGGACAGATATATCTGGAAAGCGAGCTGTTTAACGCGGGCGTTCGTCCGGCCATCAACGTGGGACTTTCGGTTTCTCGCGTAGGCGGTTCGGCGCAGACTAAGGCAACCAAAGCGGTGGCGCATCGTTTGCGTCTGGATTTGGCACAGTTCCGCGAACTGGCGGTTTTTGCCCAGTTCGCATCCGACTTGGACAAGGCCACACAGGACAGCCTGTCGCATGGCGTGCGGCTGACCGAAGTGCTGAAGCAGGGACAGTTTAGACCGATTCCGATGTCCACGCAGGTCATGATGCTGTATGCCGTGGTCAACAAGCTTTTAAAAGATGTGCCCATTGAGCATATTCGGACACTGATGCCCGAACTCATCGACCATATTGACGCCAATTATCCGGGCGTTCGCATGGAGATTGAGAAGACCAAAGATTTGCCTGAGAACGTCGCCAAGCTGATTGAGCGGGCGACCAGCGAATATGTGCCGATTTTCTTCAAACTGCACAACATCACGCCGCCTGAAAAAGAGGGTGAATCCGCATGAAGAACATGGGAGATATAAGGCATTCGATGCGGGCGATCAGCGATACCGAGCAGATCACCAAAGCGATGCACCTGATATCGACTTCAAAAATGAAGCGCGCAGTTTCAAACTACGAAAAGAACCGATACCATTTCGACCACGTACAGGCGGGCTTAAAGGATATTCTGGCGCATTCGTCCGACCTTTCCCACCCATATGTCAAACACAGCGAGGGCGGTTCGGCGGCGTTTGTGGTCATCGCGGGGGATAAGGGCCTTTGCGGCGGGTATAACCACAATGTGCTGAACTTTGCGCTGGCCGAAATGAAAAAGAACAAACAGCAGTATATCCTGACGGTCGGTCAGGAAGCGCGCGCGTTCTTTGAACGCAAAGGGTATATGATCGACGTTGAATTTCTGCATATCGCGCAGAATCCGTCGCTGGCCAACGCCCGAAACATCACGAACGATATTTTGGAGCTTTACGATTCGGGGGTTATGGATGAAGTGTACGTGGTGTACACCAAGTTCTATTCCCCGTTAAGGCAGGAGCCGCACATTATTCAGCTTTTGCCCGTGGAGGAATCCAACTTTGAGGACATCGAAACCGAGTACACATATTCCGCGGACTTAAGCTTTCACCCTTCGGTCAAGGAGGTTTTTGATCGGATGGTACCGCAGTATATTATCGGTCTGATGTACGGCTGTCTGGTTCAGGCCTATGCGTCCGAGCACAGCGCGCGGATGACCGCGATGGAAAACGCCACACAAAACGCGGACGAGATGCTGGCCAAGCTCTCACTGGAGTATAACCGGGCGCGTCAGTTTAACATCACCACCGAGATTTCCGAAATCATCGGCGCGATGGAAGCATTAAGCGACAGCTTTTAAAAACGAATTCAATATTTTGAAAGGATAGCGCGCACGGGATACAAAGCCGATGCGTGCGGATGTGATGAACCGTCACATCGCAAGCGAAAAAATATGGGAGAGTTGACATTTGTAAATACGGGGGAACTCATCAGAATCATGGGCCCGGTTTTGGACGTCGCATTCCACGACGGTCAGCTGCCGGCCATCAACAACGCTCTGGTGATTCGAATCGGCAAACGCGATGTGTGGCTGGAAGTAGCCATGCATATCGGTGACGATGTGGTGCGCTGTATTGCGCTGCATGCCACCGAAGGGCTGTACTGCGGCCTTCCCGTGGGCAACACGGGCGATAAAATCCGTGTACCCGTCGGCAAAGAGGTGCTTGGGCGCGTCATCAACGCCATCGGCGAGCCGATTGACGGCAAAGGACCGATTCCCGCCAAGCAAACCCTGCCGATTCACCGCCGTCCGCCGGTTTTCTCGGAGCAGAATCCGGCCACCGAGCTGTTTGAAACCGGCATCAAGGTCATCGACCTTCTGGCACCGTACCCGAAAGGCGGCAAGATTGGTCTGTTCGGCGGCGCAGGCGTGGGCAAAACCGTGCTCATCATGGAACTGATTCGGAACATCGCCAAAGAGAGCGGCGGATACTCGGTGTTTACCGGCGTGGGCGAAAGAAGCCGCGAAGGCAACGAGCTGATATCCGACATGACCGAATCGGGGGTTTTGGAAAAAACCGCTTTGGCTTTTGGGCAGATGAACGAACCGCCGGGATCGCGTATGCGCGTGGCGCTGTCGGGCCTCACCATGGCCGAGCAGTTGCGTGACGAAGAAGGACAGGACGTGCTCCTGTTTATCGACAATATCTATCGTTTCATTCAGGCCGGTTCGGAAGTATCGGCGCTGCTGGGTCGAATCCCTGCGGCGGTCGGTTACCAGCCGACACTAGCCACCGAACTCGGTGCACTGCAGGAACGCATCACCTCGACTAAGTCGGGTTCCATCACATCGGTTCAGGCCATCTATGTGCCGGCCGATGACCTGACCGACCCGGCACCGGCGACGACCTTCTCGCATCTGGACGCCATGACCGTGCTTTCCCGCTCGGTCTCCGAGCAGGGCATCTATCCGGCGGTTAACCCGCTGGAATCCTCATCGCGAATTCTGGACCCGCGCTATGTGGGCGAGGAACACTATGAAGTGTCCCGCCGCGTGGGCGAAATTCTCCAGCGGTACCGCGAATTGCAGGACATCATCGCGATTCTTGGTATGGAGGAACTGACCGAAGCCGACCGCACCACCGTATACCGGGCGCGTAAGATTCAGCGTTTCCTGTCCCAGCCCATGAACGTGGCTGAGATATTCACCGGCATACCGGGCAAGTATGTGCCGATTGAAGACACCATCCGCAGTTTTAAGGCGATTGTGGACGGCGAGGTGGACGATATCAACGAAGCCGCTTTCTATATGGTGGGAACCATTGACGAAGTGATTGAAAAAGGACGTAAAAAATAGTGGCGAATACCTATCATTTGGAGATTATCACACCCGAAAAAGTGTTTTTCCAGGATGAGGTGATTTCCTGCATATTCCCGTCCGAAGACGGGTTCATGAGCATTCAGAGAAACCATGAAGCTCTGGTGGCGGCGGTGGTTATCGGCCCCGTCAAGATTCATCTAAAAGACGGCACCTGGGTGGAGTGCGCCACAACCGAGGGCTTTTTAGAGGTGCGCCCGGACGAGACCATGATGTTTGCCCAGACGGTGGAATGGCCGGATGAGATTGACATGAACCGTGCTCAGGAAGCCGCCGAGCGGGCCAAGGAGCGGCTGCGGCAGAAACAGAGCTGGAACGAATACCAGCAAAGTCACATTGCGCTGGCACGCGCGATGGTGCGCCTGAAGGTGGGCCGCAAGAACCGAAATATCGAATAATAAAACGACCGGCGAAAATCCGCCGGTTTTTTTATTTGCGGTAAGTTTTGGAAATAAAAACGCCTGTGTTTCCTTTTTAAAGTGTTTTATTTGGCTAACATCGGTGGTAGAATAGGAATAACGATTAAGAGGAATGGACGTAAAATCAGCATGGGCAGGATTTTTTACATTACGGGCGGCGCCTACAGCGGCAAATCAGCATTCGCGGAGAATATCACATCCAAATTTGAACGACTGGGGATTATGGTCATCGGCAGAAAATCGATGGCTAAAAAAGAGGAGCCCGAGGAAAACGAAACGGAACAGCAGACAAACGGGGTGAACTGGGAACGGATTGAGGTTTCCGGCCACTTTGATAATGTCCTGATAGAGAAGGATTTTGATCTGTTTATACTGGACAGCCTGACCGCGCTGGTGAAACACCGCATCATGGACGCTTATTCGGGCACCAATGCGCCGAACGCCGAGAAAAAAAGGGAGATCAGCGAAACGGTGAGCCGCGAGGTGATGAATATGGTAGTGGCCGCCAAGGACAACGACCGCAACCTGCTGGTTATTACCAGTGAAGTCGGGATGGGCACTTTGCCCGAAGACGACATTGCGCGGTTTTTCCGTGCCGAGACCGGCCGGGCCAACCAACTGATGGCGTCTTTGGCCGATGAAGCGTATTTGCTGGTTTCGGGAATACCGATTAAAATTAAGGGCTAAATTGAAGGAATTTTATATATGTTAATCAAACAGATTTCAATTTTTACGCAGAATATCAAAGGCGATCTCGCGCACATCACGCGTACGCTGGGGGATGCGGGCATCGATCTCATCTCGCTCTCTATTGCGGACACCTCCACGTTCGGGGTGATTCGCGGCATTGTGGAGGACAGCGATCGTGCGCTGAAAGTGCTGAAAGAAGCGGGATTCACGGCCAAGACCACTGAGGTGATTGCCGTGGAAGTGCCGGATACGCCGGGCGGACTTGCCGGTGTGCTGGAGCGATTAAACGATGCCGGGCTGTTTGTGGAGTACCTGTATTCCTTTGTGCGGAGCAAGGGACAAAACGCGCTCATCGTCTTTCGCGTGGAGCAGCTGGATTTGGCGATTGACGTTTTACAGAAACACGGCATTAAAGTTTTAACCAAAGAGGAAGTTTACAGCATTTGATGGATTTTGAACTGGACGAAAAAAGGACGAGCGTGGTCGTGGATCTGGCCGCCCTTTCCCATAATTTACGAGAATTAAAGAAAAATCTGCCGGAGAGCGCCAAACTGGCGGCGGTGGTGAAGGCCAACGCCTATGGCCACGGCGCGGTGGAAGTCAGCCGCACGGCCGTGGAAAGCGGCGCTGACCTTTTGTGCTTTGCCACGGTGGGCGAAGCGCGCGAAGTCATTCAGGCAGGCGAAAAAGCGCCGATGCTGGTGATGGGCGCGCCCATGAGCGACAGCCTCACCGATATCGTGGATTACGGCATACGGCAGTGCGTTTTTCTGCCTCTGCACGTTTTGGCGCTGCAAAAAATTGCCGAGGAGAAAAACACCGAGGCGCTGGTGCACGTGAAGATAGACACCGGCATGAACAGGCTTGGCGTGAAAACCGAAGCCGAGTTTGAAGCGCTGCTGGCCACACTGATTCGATGTGACCGCGTCACCTTCGAAGGCATGTTTACGCACTTTGCGGTCAGCGACGAAACGGACAAAGCGTTCAGCCGCGCGCAGGCCGAGCTTTTTGAGCGATTCTACCAAATGGCACTGGAAAAAGGATTTTCACCCATCCGGCACGCCTGCAACTCGGGCGCGATCATCGATATGCCCGAATATGCGTATGATTTTGTCCGCGCGGGGATTGCGATGTACGGATGCTATCCTTCCAACGAGGTTTTCAAGGAACGGGTGAACTTAAAACCCGTGATGAGCATTTATTCGCATATCGCGCATATCAAAACCGTTCTGACCGGCGAGAGCATCAGCTATGGGAGAACATTCATCGCCGAAGAATCCATGCGGGTGGCCACGGTGCCCATCGGCTACGGAGACGGATTCAACCGCCTGTTGTCCAACCGCGGCGAGATGCTGGTGCACGGCAAACGCGCGAGGATACTGGGACGGGTCTGTATGGATATGACCATGATTGACGTCACTGACATTGACGAAGCCAAGATTGGCGACGTGGTGACCGTGATGGGAGAAGACGGCGGCGAACGCATTTCAGCCGACGATATGGCGGATATTTGCGGCACTATCTCATATGAAATTCTATTGTCATTTACGCCGAGACTGCCGCGGGTCTATATCCATGGATAAAGAAAATTTGCGGAAATCCCTGCTGAAAATCCGGCGGGCCATGAGCGCGGCCGAAGCGGAAGCAAAGTCGAAAGCCATTTTTGAAAACCTAAAAAAACAGGCGGCGTACCAGAGCGCCAGGGCAGTGCTGGTGTATGCCGATTTTGACGGCGAAGTGCAGACCGGACGCATTATTGCCGACTTAGAACAACGGGGTGTGAACGTATACCTGCCGCTCATCCTCAGCGACACCGAGTTTGTGCCCTGCAGGATGACCAAAAACGTGCAGAAGAATCGCTACGGCATTGACGAACCTGTACCTTGCGAGACCGCACCCAAAGCCAGCGGCAAGATTGACCTGGCCATTTGCCCGGGTGTGGGGTTCGACCGCTTGGGGAATCGGCTGGGCTACGGCAAAGGATATTACGACCGCTATTTAAGCGGTGAAACGTGCTATAAAATCGGGCTGGCGTATGAGGCGCAGATCGTCGCAGCTCTGGAAGACGGGCCGGATGATGTTGCCATGAACTGCGTCATCACGGAAAAGGCGGTGTATGGCGCATGCGGGTAATCAGCGGGAAATATCGGGGCAGAAAGCTGGCCGCGCCCGAAGGACTGCACACCCGTCCGACCATCGACCGCGTGAAGGAAGCGCTGTTCGGTTCGCTCCAGTTTCGACTGAAAGAAGCGCAAGTACTGGATTTGTTTGCGGGTTCGGGGGCGCTGGGCATTGAGGCCCTAAGCCGCGGCGCCAAAACGTGTGTGTTTGTGGAAAACGACCGCGCGGCCTTAAAGACGCTGGAAGCGAATCTGACTTTTGTGGAGGCCGGAGCGACGGTGATTTCGGCCGATTATCTGTCGGCGCTGAATCGGCTGAGCGGGCAAGTGTTTGACATCATCCTGATGGACCCGCCGTACGAAGCCGGATACTACGAACCGGCTATGGCATATATCGCGGAAAGCGGAACTTTGGCCGATGACGGTGTTTTGATTTTAGAGATTAAGACCGGCATGGAAAGCGGCGGCGAGAAGTATTTTTCGCTGACCAAGCAGAAGGTTTACGGCGCCGTGACGCTGGAGATTTACGAAAGAGGGGGAAACCAATGAGCGTTTGTATCTATCCCGGGTCGTTCGACCCGATCACCCTGGGACACCTCGATATCATCACGCGCGGCAGCCAGATGTTCGATCAGGTCATCGTCTGTGTGATGGTGAACACCCAGAAGAGCCCGGCGTTTCCGCTGGAAAAGCGGCTGGAGATGATTAAAGCGTCGGTCAAGCACCTCGGCAATGTGTCGGTGGACAGCCACGCAGGGCTTTTGGTGGACTATGCCAAAAAGCAGAACGCCGGGATTATCCTGCGCGGCCTTCGTGCGGTATCCGATTTTGAAAACGAGTTTGCCATGGCGGCCATGAACCGCCAGCTGGCGGGCGACGTGGAGACGGTGTTCCTCATGACGCGCACCGAGTACTCGTTCCTTTCGTCCAGCGTGGTGCGGGAGATTATCCGCTTTGGCGGCGACGTATCCGAACTGGTTCCCAAAGCGATTTTAAGCGATGTGAAAGAACTTTAAGAAATAAGAGACTTTTGACTGTCAATCAGGGGGATTTTTGTGACAGGCGTTGATATAGAAAAATCAAAATTCAATCGGTTGGTGGCCGAGTGCTTCGAGCCTGCCGCACTCGCGGCGGTCAATATTCGGGAGATTTTCCTGCACAAAGCCAGCAACACCTACTATGTTATTTTCAATACCGAAAAAGTGTTCACCATGGCCGAAGAAGCGGCAATTGACCGCAAAAAGCATTCGGTCTTTTCGGGTATGCCCAAAGTGAAGTTTTTCTTCGATTATTCGGACCTCATTACCAAGGATCGCGCGATGATTGACCGAATCTTTGACCACGTCTATAACGAATTTGTCTCATTCCGCCCGTATCTAAAGACCAGCCATGCCTATACCGACATGGGACGGTACCATATGGATTTTAAAACCGAGGCGGGCAAGCAGATGCTCTCGGATTTGGGCGTGGATTTGCGTATCAAAGAGCTCTTGTCTTTAACGTTCAGGAAGAACTACGCGCTGGCAGTGGGCATCGACCGCACACTGGAAGGGCGGGATGTTTCGGGCGTCAGCGTGCTGGAGCCCATGATGGAGACCGAAAAACCCAAAGCCCAAGAGACGCCGCAAGCCCCAAAAGCCGAAGCTAAGCGAAAAACAGAAAAACCGCCATCCGGCAAGGTGCTGTTCGGCAAGGCCATCGCGCGAAAGCCGATGAAGATTTCCGATATCAACGATGAATCGGGCACGGTGGTGATTGAAGGCGACGTGGTGGACTTTGACAGCCGTTCCTGTAAAAACGAGAGCGAGCTTATCTTGGTGCACGTCACCGATTACACCAACACCATCCTCTGCAAGATGTTCATCAAAAAGGCGCAGTTCGAAAAGATTAAAGCCAGCATCAAAGGCGCGCATATCAAACTCAGCGGGAAAGTCTCGTATGACAAATTCAGCAAAGAACTGGTGGTCAACCCCATCGAGAATATCGTGACCCTGCCCACCGAAGCGCCCAAGGACACCGCCGAGAAAAAGCGCATCGAACTGCATCTGCACACTGTGATGAGTCAGGAGGATTCGACCATCCAGATTGCCGATGCCGTCAAGCGCGCCAAAGCGTTTGGGCACAAAGCACTGGCCATCACCGACCACGGCGTGGTGCAGGCCTACCCGACGGCGCAGAACGAAGCCAAACGGGCGGGCATCGATATCATCTACGGCATGGAAGCCTATATGACGCTGGACCGGGCCGACGCCTACAAAGGCGTGCGGGATATTCCGCTGTCGGGCGAATTCGTTGTGGCGGACATTGAAACCACGGGATTTTCGCCGGTGGCCGAACGCATCATCGAAATCGGTGCGGTGAAGGTGAAAGACGGCAAGCTGGGTGAAACGTTCTCGATGTTTGTTGATCCGGGAAAACCGATTCCGCTGGAGATTACGCGGCTGACCGGCATATCGCCGGAAATGGTGCTGGGCGCCTCCGGGCAGGAAGCGGCGATTAAAGCGTTTAAGGCCTTTGCGGGGGCTGCCTGCATCGTGGCGCATAACGCCGATTTTGACCTGTCGTTTTTCCGTTCCACTGGGGCGCGGTATGGCGTATACTTCACCGAAAACCCGGTGCTGGATACGCTGGGGCTTTCGCGCTGTCTGCTCTCGCAGAATAAAAACCATAAGCTGGACACGGTCGTTCGGCATTTTGACATTCCACTAAATCATCATCGCGCCCTGAACGACGCCACGGCCACGGCCGAGGTGCTGATTCGCTTTTTTGATATGATGAAAGCTATGAATATCTTAAGTACGGCGCAAATCAACAGCGGCCTTGCCAGCCTGAAAGGCAAACAGAACAACAAGGTGTACCACACCATTCTGCTCTGCAAAAACAAGACCGGCTTAAAAAACCTCTATCAGATGGTTTCCCATTCGCATATCGAGGGGTTCTATCGCACGCCGCGCATCACCAAGGCACTGCTGGAAGAACATCGTGAGGGGCTCCTCATCGGTTCAGCATGCGAAAAAGGCGAAGTGTTCCAAGCGGTGCTGCAGGGCATCTCGGACGCCGGTCTGGACGAAATCGCCAAATTCTACGATTACTTTGAGATTCAGCCGGACGGCAACAACGGATTCCTCATCCGCGAAGGCAGCGTGAAGGACGCCGAAGCACAGCATGCCATGAACCGGCGCATCATCGAACTCGGCAAACGGCACGGCAAGCTGACTGTGGCCACCACCGACGCACATTTCTTAGAGGAACGGGACGCGGTGTTCCGCGAGATTCTGATGCGCGCTAAAAAGTTTCAGGATGCCGAGTTGCAGCCGCCGCTGTTTTTCCGTTCCACCGACGAAATGCTGAAAGAATTTGAATATCTCGGCAAGGAAACGGCTGAGGAAGTGGTCGTCACCAACACGCACAAAATCTATGCGCAGATTGAGAAATTCCCGCTGTTCCCCAGCGAGCCCGCTATGCCCAAGATTGAGGACGCCGACGAAAAGCTGAAAACACTGGCTTACGACACCGCGCACGCCATGTATGGCGAAACGCTGCCTGACATTGTCGAAAAGCGGCTGGACCGCGAGATGAAACCCATCATCGGGCATGGTTTTTCGGTGCTGTATTACATCGCCCATATGCTGATTAAGGACTCGTACGACAACGGCTATGTGGTGGGTTCCCGGGGCTCTGTCGGGTCGTCCTTTGCGGCCACCGTCACCGGCGTCACCGAGGTCAACCCCCTGCCGCCGCATTACCGCTGCGGACATTGCCGGTACTCGGATTTTGATGTGGACAGAACGCTGTATAAATGCGGCGTGGATCTGCCGCCCAAGACCTGCCCGAAATGCGGCGAAGCGATGATTGCCGATGGGTTCGATATTCCGTTCGAAACGTTTTTGGGACTCAACGCGGATAAGGTGCCGGATATCGACCTCAATTTCTCGGGCGAATATCAGCCAAAAGCGCATAAATGGACGATTAACTTTTTCGGCGCATCCCACGTATTCCGCGCCGGAACCATATCGACCATATCCGACAAGACCGCATTCGGCTACGTGAAGAACTATGCCGAAGAGACGGGGAAGCACATCTCAAACGCCGAGATTACGCGGCTGGCCAAAGGCATTGTGGGCGTTAAGCGCACCACGGGACAGCATCCGGGCGGACTGGTTGTTGTGCCCAAAGATCAGGATATTCACGATTACACGCCGGTGCAAAAACCGGCCAACGATATGGAGAGTGATTCGGTCACCACGCATTTCGACTTCGATTCGATGCACGATACGCTGGTCAAACTGGATATTCTGGGTCACGACGACCCGACCATGCTGCGTCTCTTGACCGACATCAGCGGCGTGGACGCCAAGAGTGTGCCCCTAAACGACGCCGAAACCATGACGCTGTTCTCGTCATTGGAAGCGCTGAAGCTTTCGCCCGAAAAGATGCTGGGCAGCGAGGTCGGCACATTCGGCATCCCTGAATTCGGCACCAAGTTTGTGCGCGGAATACTGCAGATGACCAAGCCCACCACCATGGCCGAATTGGTGCGCATCTCCGGCCTGTCGCACGGCACCAACGTATGGCAGGGCAACGCCGAACTTCTGATTAAAGAGGGTAAAGTCACCTTAAGCGACGTCATCGCCACACGCGACGACATCTACAACACACTTCTGGAATACGGCGTGGAAGGCAAGCTGGCTTTCTTCACCATGGAGAATGTCCGAAAAGGACGGGGATTGACGGACGAGATGGAGACCGCCATGCGCGAAAAGAGTGTACCCGAATGGTTCATCGATTCCTGTAAAAAGATATCCTACATGTTCCCCAAAGCCCACGCGGTGGCTTACGTGACCATGGCGCTCCGCATCGCCTATTTTAAGGTACATCATCCGCAGGCCTACTACGCCGCTTACTTCACGGTGCGGGCGGATAACTTCGATGCGAGCTATGTGACCGGCAACGGCGACGTCATCCGCGCACATATCGCCGCCATCGAGAAAAAGCAGAACGAAGGGAAGGCCTCCAACAACGAGATCAACATGATCACCTATCTGGAAGTGGCTTTGGAGATGTACGAGCGGGGCATCGGCTTTTTGCCGGTGGACCTAAGTAAGTCCCACGCGAAAACGTATACGATTGAAGGCCAATACATTCGTCTGCCTTTCTCGGCATTGCCGGGCATCGGCGGGAACGCGGCCGATAATCTGTACGAGCAGGCCAGGATTTCGCCCTTTATTTCCAAAGAGGACATCAAAAACCGCGCCAAGGCGAGCAGCACCGTGCTGGCCGCTCTGGAGGAGTTTGGATGCCTTTCCGGCATCTCGTCCGAAAATCAGGTCAGTTTTTTTGACATGGCATAAACTTGGATAATTTCATGGACATTCGATGGAAATTCGTATATACTGTTAAATTGACAAATGAATAGGACGGGGGAAGCAACGCCCTTGTTTTTTAGGAGGCAGTTTTTTTATGAAGTTTCGCAATGCACTATTGCTCATTGCAATCATTGCAATCGTCGGCGGACTCATATTCATCGGCATTACGGGCGCTCACTTTGGCATCTACAAAGTCGATCCGCTGTATAAGCAGGTGAACCTGGGCCTTGACCTGACCGGCGGTGCGTATGTTGTATATGAAGTAGATAATCCGGACCAGGTTGATGACCTGGACTCAAAGATTGAAGGCACGATGACCGTGTTCCGAAACCGTCTGGACGCCAAGGGCTTCACCGAAGCGACGATTGCCCAGCAGGGAACCGATCGTATTCGTGTGGAAGTGCCGTTCAACTCGGAAGACGGACAGGGCGCAGACCCGAACATGATCAGCGAAGTTCTGGGCAAAGCGGCCAAGCTGACCATTGTGACCCCAGACGGGGATGTGGTGGTTGAAGGCGACGAGATGGTCTCGGCTGTTGCACAGCAAGGCTATTCCGACACCGGCGTGCTCCAGTATCAGGTGGCGTTTAAGCTTTCCAGTGAAGCAGCCACAAAATTCGCTGAAGCGACTCAGAAATACCTCGGCCAGGCATTGTCCATCTATGTGGATGATACCATGATTTCTTCACCCACTGTTGAAGGCGTTATCGCTGGCGGCGAAGGCGTCATCACGGGAAGCTTCACATCGGAAGAAGCCATCGATTTGGCCATCCAGATTGAATCTGGTGCATTGCCGCTTGAACTACACGAAATTGAACAGCGGTCGATTTCAGCCACGCTGGGTGTGGATGCGCTCTCCAAGAGCCTCTTTGCCGGCGCCATCGGCATCGCGATTCTGTTCCTGTTTATGATTGTATACTATCGTCTGCCCGGCCTTATCGCCGATATGGCGCTGGTCATCTATATGTTCATCCTGCTGCTCCTGCTTTCAACAATCAAAGGCATCCAGCTGACATTGCCAGGTATTGCAGGTATCATCCTCTCCATCGGTATGGCGGTGGATGCGAACGTTATCATCTTTGAGCGATTCAAAGAGGAGCTGCGGTTGGGTAAATCCTTACGCACATCGCTGACGAGTGGATATCATAAAGCGTTGAGAACGATTCTCGATTCGAATATCACCACCATACTCGCGGCGGTTGTTCTGATGATTTTCGGCAAAGGCGTGATCAAAAGCTTTGCCTATACGCTCACACTCGGTATTATCGTTTCAATGTTTACCGCGCTCTTCGTCACGCGCTGGTTCTTAAGACTGTTTATGAATATCGGTATCAAGAACAAAGTGCTGTATGGCGGAAGGAGGGTTGAAAATGACTAGATTTAAAGTGGTTTCCAAAGCAAAATACTTTATTTCGGCCTCCATTATCGTCATCCTGATTGGTGTCGGTTTTGGCTTGTTTAACGGAATCAACCTTGGCATCGACTTTACCGGCGGCACACTGATGACCATTGAACTCGGTCAGGAATTTGATGTTGCGGATATCAATGAAGTGCTGGTTGCCAATGGCATTAAAGACGCGCCGGTTGTTAAAACCAGCGAGGAAGCCGGAAGCGCCATGACGCAGGCGCAGATTCGGATTAAGAATGTGGACGGCGTTAAAACGGAAGAATTGCGTACTGCCATTCTGGACGGTTTACAGGAAAAATATCCTGACGCGGTCGTTTTCGACGGTGAAACAATCGGCGGAGTCACCAGTTCGGAGATTATCACCAACGCCATCCTTTCGGTGGTTATCGCTTCGGCACTGATGCTGGTATACATCTGGATTCGTTTTGAACTGTTTTCGGGCATCGCGGCGGTGGTCGCGCTGGTTCATGATATTCTCATCATGTCGTCGATTATGATCATCTTCCACAAGCAGGTGAACAGCCCGTACATCGCGGCCGTTCTGACCATTGTGGGTTATTCCATCAACGACACCATCGTGCTGTTTGACCGTATTCGTGAAAACAACCGAATCTACTCGCACGCGGAATATACCCGCGCGGAAGTGGCGGACATCTCGTTTAACGAGACGCTGTCCAGAACGCTGAATACTTCGCTGACCACACTCATGACCATCACCTGTGTGTACATCTTCGGTGTGGACTCCATCAAGGAATTCGCTTTCCCACTCATCGTGGGTCTCATCAGCGGAACGTACTCGTCTATTTTCATCGCTGCGCCAATTTGGGTATGGCTGATGAATCGTTCGCTTAAGAAACTTGGCATCAAGCAGAAGACCAAAGTTAAAAAAGCGTAAAAAAGATTAAAAAGTTATGAAAAAAAGCCTTTCCGTATACTATCGGGAAGGCTTTTCTGATATGATTTAAGAGAGCGAAAAGAAGGTCCGCATGATTAAATCGAGATATGAGTTTTCGAAAAACGATATGGAGATCGCCGCGGCACTGGGCAAGTCCCTGGATTTGCCGAATGCGGTGGCGCTTCTGTTGCTGCGTCAGGGCGTTCGGACGCCGGCGGAGGCACAGTCTTTCTTCTCGCCGAGTTTTAATGACCTGCATGACCCGTTTCTCATGAAGAACATGACCGAATCGGTCGAGCAGATTCGCTTGAATCTGAGTGCAGGCAAAAAAATCGCGGTGTTCTGCGATTATGATGTGGACGGCACGTCGGCATGCAGCATCCTGTACTTCTATTTTAAAAAAATCGGTGTGACGATCGATTACTATACGCCCGACCGGAACAACGACGGTTACGGGCTTAACGCGTCGGCCGTAAAAGAGATTGTGGACGCGGGCACCGATCTCGTCATCACGGTGGACTGCGGCATCACGAATGTGGCCGAAACCGCTATGCTGACCGATGCGGGCGTCACAGTCATCGTCACCGACCATCATGAATGCGGCGAAGTTCTGCCGGATACGCCGTATATCTTAAACCCAAAACAGCCCGGGTGCCCATACCCATATGATTTTCTTTCGGGCGCAGGCATCGCGTTTAAGCTGGTGCAGGCGCTGGGCGGCCGGGACGCGATGGATGTCATCGATTATGCGGCACTGGGCACGGTGGCGGATATTGTGCCGCTGACCGGCGAAAACCGCATCATCGCCAAACTGGGTCTTGAAAAGATGAACACGGCTTTGTCACCGGGGCTGAAGCTATTGCGGCCGTATGTGCTGCCCGACAATAAGGCCATCGACGAGTATCATATCGGATTCGGGTTCGGCCCGCGCATCAATGCCGCGGGACGTATGGAATCGGCGCACTTGGCGCTGGATATGATGCTGGCCGAAAACGAGACGCCCCAGGCCAAAAAAGCGGCCGAGCGGCTGAACAGCCTCAACGACGAACGAAAAGATATCTGTGACGGCATCGTTTTAGAAGCGATGACGCAGGTGATTAAAGAAAATTCGCTGAAAGAACCCGGCGCCATCTTTGTGATCGGCGATTGGGAGCCCGGCGTGGTGGGCATCTGCGCTTCACGTATCGCCGCGCGATTTGGACGTCCGGTGCTGGTCTTTGCCAGAAAAGGCGATGAAGCGGTGTGCTCGGCGCGAAGCATCGATGCCGTCAACATCTATGATGTGCTGAATAATTTCAACGAATATTATACCAAATTCGGCGGGCATCATATGGCGGCGGGGCTGACCATTCAGACCCGCGACTATGAGACGCTGAAAGAAAAAGTCAACCGACATCTGGCCGAGCAGTACGGCGAGGATGTGTTTATTCCGGCCGTTACGTACGATATCGAAGTGAAAGGCAATTTGTCAGAGAAATTTGCCGAAGCGGTGACACGGCTTGCGCCCTACGGTACCGAGAACCCCAAACCGCGGCTGTTGTTCCGCGACAGGGCGGTGCGACAGAAGAATTACTTCGGGAAAACCGGGCGGTCGCACTTTAAATTTAACCTCAACGAAAACGGCCAGCCGCTGTCCGCCATCAAGTTTTTCTACGACGAGAAGGACGACGCCATCGTGCGCGCCGATGTAATCGGCAGTGTCAACATCAGCGATTACATGGGGCGGCCTGAAATCTTTGTCGAGTACATGGAATCGACTGATTTGGATGAATATATGGTCATGCCGGCCTTTGCTTATGAGCGGGCACTGGAAAATCTCACCGCGATATTGGATGGGTCAGGAAACGGCGGGAAGCCAGTGGATTTAGATGAATGCATGGCAACCATCCAGGCGCAGGTGAAAAAAAGCCCGTTCGGGCTGGCGGTGCGGGTGGAGGACATTTTCCAGTATCGATTGCTGGCGACCCACCGCGAGATGAAAACGCTGATTGCGGATGGGAAATTGCTCATTAAAATGGCCAACGAGTACCATGTACCGCTGAACGCGGTGGTGTTCAGTGAAAAGGACTTTCTTGCCTTAAAGCCCTACCGCGAAGTGATGTCGTTCTCGCCCAAAGCGCAGAATTTCGGCGAAAGCAGAACGACTGTTATGTCCGTAAAAGAACTGAACGATTTATATCGGGAAAAAGGCAAGCGGTTTTATGTGGACAAGAAAGACATGGCGGCGGTGTTCGGCTGGCTGAAGCAGAACGAAAAGGACGAGCGAAAGCACCCGAACAAAGAAACGCTTTATGCGGAGATGGCCAGAGAAACGGGGCTTGCCGTGGAACAGGCAGTATCGGGAATTGCGGTTCTGGATGCGCTACGATTGATAGATATCGAAAAATCTGATAGTATTATAATCAAAATTGTTCCTCAAGACGAAAAGAAAGACTTAAGCGACGCCGCGGTGTATGCGGCGCTGCAGAGGCTGAAATAAATATGGAAGATCTTTTAAAAAAAGCGAAAGAAACCTACGGTTCGGATGCGAACTACGCGCTGCTGGAAAAAGCGTTTAAAGTAGCCAAGGAGGCGCACGAGGGGCAGGTGCGCCTTTCGGGCGAGCCCTATTTTGTGCACCCTTACGAAGTCGCCAACATCCTGATGGATCTGGGTCTGGACGTGATGACCGTGGCGGCAGGTCTTCTGCACGACGTGATGGAGGACACCACGATTACGTCCGATGAGCTGGGACGCGAATTCGGTTCGGAAGTGCTGTATTTGGTGGACGGCGTGACCAAGCTGACGCAGGTGGACTATAAATCCCGCGAAGAGCGGCAGGCCGAAAGCTTCCGCAAGATGTTTTTGGCCATGGCCAAGGACATCCGTGTCATCATCATCAAGTTAGCCGACCGCCTGCACAATATGCGCACATTAAAGTTCCAGTCACCCGACAAGCAGATTGAAAAAGCGCGTGAGACTATTGAAATCTATGCGCCGCTGGCCAACCGACTGGGCATCAACACCATCAAATGGGAACTGGAAGACCTGTCCTTAAAATATCTGGAACCCGAAATCTACTACTCCATCGTCGATCAGCTGAAATCCACTCGCGCCGAGCGCGAAGCCTATATCAACCAGATTATCACGCAGATTCGGACGCGCCTGAAAGTGATGCGCATTCCGGCCGACATTGCGGGCCGACCCAAGCATATCTACAGCATCTACAACAAGATGATCAACAAGGACATCGAGTTTGAGGATGTCTACGACAAGGTGGCGGTTCGCTGTATTGTGAAAAACATCAAGGACTGCTACGGGGTCCTGGGCATTCTGCATACCATGTGGAAACCGATTCCGGGGCGGTTCAAGGACTATATCGCCGTACCTAAAAAGAATATGTACCAGTCCCTGCACACCACGCTGCTGGGCGACGAAGGCCGTCCGTTCGAGGTGCAGATTCGAACCGAAGAGATGCACAAGCAGGCCGAGTACGGTATCGCCGCGCACTGGAAGTATAAAGAAGGAAAAGAGACCGAGAGTGATCTTGACGAGAAGCTGACCTGGGTTCGGGAGCTATTAGAAGTCAACGACGAGTTTAAGGACTCCAAAGAGTTTTTGGAATCCTTAAAGATTGACCTGTACCAGAACGAGGTATTTGTCTTTACGCCCAAGGGCGACGTCAAGGACTTCCCCAAAGGCGCTACGCCGCTGGACTTCGCCTACGCCATCCACTCGGAGGTGGGCAACAAATGCACGGGCGCCAAGGTCAATGAAAAAATCGTACCGCTGGATTATGAGCTGAATACCGGCGATATCGTTTCCATCATCACCTCGCCGAATAAGACGCCCAGCCGCGACTGGCTGAAAATTGTCAAGACTCATCAGGCGCGGTCCAAGATTCGTCAGTGGTTCAGAAAAGAGCTGAAAGATGAGAACATCGAGAAGGGCCACGATATGCTGGCTGAAGAAGCCAAGCGGCGCGGCTACCAGCTGAAGAACCTCGTGAAGCCCGAATGGGTGAAGGGTATCTTCAAACGATTTATGCTGAACTCGGTAGAGGATATGTACGCGGCCGTGGGCTACGGCGGCATCACCACCAAACAGATTCTAACGCGTCTGATTGCGCTGTATGACAAGGAAAATCCGACTGAGCCCCCGGTTCATGACGAAAAGACGCTGGAACACAACCGAAACAAGCAGGCGACAGGCGACGGCGTCACCGTGAAAGGCGAATCGGGCATGCTGATTCGCTATGCCAAATGCTGTACGCCGGTGCCGGGCGACGAAATTATCGGCTACATCACGCGCGGACGCGGGGTTTCGGTGCACCGTAAGGACTGCCCGAACATCAACGAAGTGGATTTTGAGACCGGACGCATCATTGAAGTGGAATGGGCGGGCGAAGAGCGGCCCTTCTACAATATCGATATCGAGATTCGCGGGGACGACCGTAACGGCCTTCTGTCCGACATCACCCAGCTGATGTATAACTTAAACTATTCCATCATGACGGTCAACGCGCGCCGCCAGAAGGGAAAAGAGACGGTCATCGAGATGGGGCTGGTGGTCTCCAACACCAAGGACTTAAAGCTGATTACCGGCAAGCTAAAAGGCATCAACGGAGTGCACGACGTGTACCGTATCAATAAATAGGGGCGGACAAAGCGGAATGAAAGCGGTGATACAGCGGGTCAAATCGGCCAGCGTCAAAATAGCCGGCGAGACGGTCGGCGAGATCGGACAGGGCTTTCTGGTTTTACTGGGCATTGAAAACGACGATACTCAGGAAGACGCCGATTATATCGTGAAGAAAACCGTGGGCTTGCGCGTTTTCAGCGACGAAGCGGACAAGATGAACCTTTCAGTATCGGAGATTGACGGCGAAATTCTGCTGGTTTCGCAGTTCACGCTGATTGCCGACACACGAAAGGGCAACCGGCCTTCGTTTATCGGCGCCATGTCGCCGGATAAATCGGAACCGTTTTTCCAAAGCATCATCGCGGACTTTAAGGCGGCCTACCCGAAGATTGAGACCGGCAGGTTCGGTGCGGATATGGCGGTTTCGCTCATTAACGACGGACCGGTCACCATCTGTCTGGATTCTCACATCAGGAGAAAAGAATGAACATCATCTGTATACAGACCGGCGATCTCATGGTGAACACCTATCTTTGCCATAACGAGACCTCCAAGGAAACCGTCATCATCGATCCGGGCGGCTCTTATCATAAGATTAAGCACGTTTTGGACGAATATGGCCTCGAGCCGAAAGCGGTGCTTCTGACGCACGGGCACTTTGACCATATCGGCGCGATGGAGCAGATTCGAGAAAGCTATGATGTGACGGTATTCGTCCATTCGGCCGACGCGGGGATGCTGACCGACAGCACGGCCAATATGTCCACCTTTTTCTACTCCAAAGCGGTGATGTGCACCCCGCCCGATCAGACGCTGGAAGACGGTCAGGAACTGATGCTCTGCGGGATGAGTTTCAAGGTGCTCCATACGCCGGGGCATTCGCCGGGTTCGGTAATTTATCTGGCAGAAGGGCTGGCGTTTACCGGCGATACGCTGTTCTGCCGTTCGGTCGGACGCACCGATTTTCTGGGATGCGACCCCGCGGCCATGAACGCGTCGCTGGAGAGAATTAAGAAGATGATACCCAGAGAAACCAAACTGTTTCCGGGGCACGGCAGCGAGAGCACCATGACCGAGGAACTGGAAGAAAACATATACTTAAATCAATAGACAAAGAGGGAAGACACTTGGGGAAATTGACCATTGCGCTGGACGGTCCGGCAGGTTCGGGGAAATCCAGCGTCGCCAAGCAGATTGCAAAAACACTGGGTATTCTTTACTTGGATACCGGCGCCATGTACCGCGCTGTCGGGTATGATATACTAAAAAAGGGCATCGATCCGCTGGACAGAGAACGGGTTGAAAGTGCGATGAAAGACATCGATGTTTTAATCCGCTTTATCGACGGCCAGCAGCAGGTGTGGGTAAACGGGGAGGACGTGACGGGAAAAATCCGTACGCCCGAAATCTCCAAAGCTGCGTCGGACGTGTCGGCGCATCCGGCCGTACGCATGGCTATGGTCGAGCTACAGCGCGAAACCAGCGAGCAGTACGACATGATACTGGACGGAAGAGACATTGGCACATTTGTTCTGCCAAACGCCGAGTTTAAGTTCTATCTGGTTGCTTCGTGCGAGGAGCGGGCCAGAAGGCGGCATAAAGAGCTGGCCGAGCGCGGGATAGATCGTCCGCTTTCCGAAATTCAGCGTGAGATGGAACAACGGGATTACAACGATTCACACCGTGCGCTGGCGCCTTTAAAACAGGCCGAGGACGCCGTCCTGATCGATTCGACGGCGATGACGATTGATGAAGTGGCCAGACAGATTATAGACACAATCAAGGGGGAAGTGAAATGAATGCGTTATACTGGGTGGCAAAACATATTGCGGCGGTGCTCAACCGATGCGTTTTCTTCTTACGCGTGAAGGGCAGAGAAAACACAGACAACAAGGGACGCGTGATGATTATTTCCAATCACGTTTCATGGTTTGACCCTGTCATGCTGGGCGGATTATTTAAACGCAAGATTCACTATATCGCCAAAGCCGAATTATTCAAAAGCAAGGTGTCGGCTTACCTGTTGTCCCGACTGGGCGCTTTTCCGGTGGCCAGAGGGCAGGGGGATTACGGCGCGATTAAGAAGTCTTTCGAGATTTTGAAAGAAGACAAGTGCCTCGGTATTTTCCCCGAAGGCACGCGATACGAAAAAGGCGAGATGGGCGAGTTCCAGCGCGGTGCGGCGGCGATTGCATTGCAGATGGATGCCAAGATTATACCGGTCTATTTCATGGGTGAGTTTAAAGCCTTCCGTCAGATCAAGGTCATCATCGGCAAAGCGTTTTCTTTAAAGGATATGCTGAACCCCAAGGACAAGACCGCGGTGGATGAAGGCACACGGATTTTAAAAGATACACTGCTCCGGCTGAAACAGGAGCTGGGCTGACAGGGAGAAAAAATTGCAGGTTATTGTAGCCAAACAGGCGGGCTTCTGCTTCGGCGTCAGATCCACGAAGACCGCCGCGTAATCTGCCTCCGCGTCAAGCGCGCCGTGGATGCCGTATATAAGAATATTGAGGCGTATAAGCATGTCTACACCTTTGGCCCGCTGATTCATAATCAGGCGGTTGTCCAGCGGCTGATGGAAGCTGGTGCGCCGTACGTGGACAGCTTGGACGAAATCACCGAGACCGAGAATGTGGCGGTCATCATCCGTTCGCACGGCGTAGCGCCTGAGGTACTCGCGTCCATCAAAGCCCGGGGCTTTGACATTATCGACGCCACCTGCCCCTTTGTGACGCGCATCCAGCGCAAAGCGCAGGACGCCAGCGCTGCCGATCGGTATGTCATCATCGTCGGGAAAGCCGACCATCCTGAAGTGGTGGGGATTTCGGGCTGGGCAAACGGACAGGCCTTTGTGGTGGACAGCGTAGCGGGTGTACGCGAATTGCCCGCGCTTAAAAATCCGCTGGTGGTGGCGCAGACCACCATCGAATCGACGATGTGGGAACAGGTGACCGAAGAGATTATGCAACATTTCCCCGATGCCGAACTGTTCATGAGCATTTGTGAGACCACATGCCAACGGCAGACCGAAGCCGAGGAACTGGCGAAAAAGGCCGACCATATTCTGGTGGTCGGCGGAAAAAAAAGTTCCAACACGCAAAAACTCTACAATATTTGTTCAAAATACTGTAAAAGCGTACAGTTAATTGAGGATTCTAACGAACTATCTCTTGAAAAAATAAAACTTGATGATATAATAGGAGTTGTCGCCGGTGCTTCAACACCCGACTGGATGATTATGGAGGTAAAGAAAAGGATGAGTGAAGTGGAAAAGACGCCAATCGCGGCCGAGGAAGCGGTTGCGGGCGCTGAGGAGAGCGTCGTAGGCGTTGAGCAGACGGACGAGGTTTCTGCGGCTGAAAAGGAAGTGAAAACGAGCCAGGTAGAAACAAAATCCGCCGTGACAGACGAGGAAGACTTTCTTGCACAACTGAATGAAACATTCAAAACGATTAGAAAAGGGCAGATGATTACCGGTACCGTGGTACAGGTGACGGATGACGATGTTTCATTGAACATCGCGTACAAATCCGATGGTCTGATTTCCCGGAGCGAACTGCCGATTGAATCCGGCCAATCCGCCAAAGATGTCTATCATGTGGGCGATGAGCTGGAAGCTCAGGTCTTAAGCATGAATGACGGCGAAGGCAGAGTGAAACTCAGCCTGAAACGCATGCAGGACAAGGTCAAATGGCAGGAATTCTTGGATACGCACGAAGAAGATAAAGTGTATGACGCCAAGATTTTAAAAGCGGTTAAAGGCGGCGTAATTGCCAAAGTGAACGGCTATGAAGCCTTTATTCCGGTGTCTCATTTATCCTTAAAATATATTGAAGATGTGAAAGATTTCGTCGGAAAAGATGTTAAAGTCAACATCATTGACGTCAATAAAGAAAAAAGAAGACTGGTTGCGTCTTTAAAGAATTTATTGTTAAAAGATGCGAAAGCGAAAAAGCTGGAGATGATTGAGACCTTCGACAAGGGACAGAAGATCGTCGGTAAAGTTAAAAAACTGACCGATTTTGGTGCCTTTGTGGACGTTGGCGGCGTGGACGGATTACTGCACGTGGCGGACATCTCCTGGAATAAAGTGAAACATCCTTCGGACGTTTTGGAAGAAGGACAGGAAATTGAAGTGCTGGTGCTGAACACAGACCCCAAAAAGAAACGCATCTCTTTGGGATTAAAGCAGCTGCAGTCCAAGCCCTGGGATGCGGCGGCCGAGAAGTATCTGGTCGGTTCCACCATTAAAGGCAAGGTGGTTCGCATCACCGACTTCGGCGCATTCATCACTCTGGAACCGGGCATTGACGGCCTTGTTCATATCTCTCAGGTTTCCAATCGCCGCGTTGAACGCGTTGAGGAAGTCCTGAAACTCGGTCAGGAGATCGAGGCAAAAGTGATGGAAGTCAAGCCGACCGAGCGTAAGATTTCCCTTTCGATCCGGGAACTCATGGAACCCGAAGTGAAGGAAGAGAAGCCCAAACGCGAAAAGGTTGAACGTGTGGTCATCCCGCCCGTTCAGGAAGCCACCGTCACCTTGGCGGATTTCTTCCCCAAGGAAGACGAATAAAACTGTTATTTTGACCGGGGCGGCCCTTGGCTGTTCTGGCAGAATATATTAAGACCCCCTTTACTTTAGCCGTGTTGTTTTACACGGCTCTTTTTTTAAGCAAAATCAGGGTTTGCGAATGAGGTTGTTAATTTGCTGAAAGCGCTGTTCAAAAACAGAATCACCGATTTTAGGCCATGGGTTTTTATCGCGCTCTATATGACGCTGGGCATTCTATCTGGCTATTATTCCGAGCAGAGCATGGTTTACGTCTATGTTTTTGGCGGCGTCGCGGCATTACTCGCTCTGCTGGACGGCATTAAAAACAAAGACGTCGCGTTTTTGGTGTTGTACTTCATCAGCTTTGCAGGCGGGATGATTCTGATGAACCTCACGCTGGACAGTGAGCCGCTGCCGTACGGCGAAACCAAAGTGACCGGACGCGTGACCAACGCCGTGCATTATGATACCAGGTCCTATTATATTCTGGATGAATGGACATTTGAGTATAACGGAGAAACGGTCTCGCCTTACAAGGAATTACGGATTGCAACAGAGGCCAGAGATTTGGAGCCCGGCGATAGGATCGCTTTTTCGGCGACGCTGACTCTGCCCGATGTTCGGCGTAATATCGGCGGATTTGACGAACGGATATATTTGCTTGGCAAGGGCGTGGGGTATACAGCCAAGGGCACAGTGGAAGATATTACTTTTATCGACCATACAACTACCGTTCAAAGTCTGCTCTCCGAGGTCAGCACGTATTTTAAGCGCACCATCGAAGCGATATTCCCCGACAGCACGGCGGGTATCGCCAAGGGCTTGGTGCTCGGCGATAAATCCGACATATCCGAAGCAGATTACGCCATATTTCAGCGCGGCGGCACGGCGAGTATTCTGGCGGTTTCTGGCCTGCATTTTGGTGTGCTTTCGCTTTTTGTCTTTTGGCTGATGAGTATTCTGGGAGTGGGGCGAAAACCCGCCCATGTCATCACGGCGGTGTTTATGCTGGCCTATGCCGGAATCGTTGGATTCACCATTTCGGCCACACGTGCGCTCATCATGGGCCTGGCTGTGGTTTTTGCCAGCCTGCTTGGAAAGAAAAAGGACACACTCTCATATTTAGCCGCCGCTTATGTCATTTCTCTGACTATTTTGCCCGCTTCGCTGTTCTCGGCGGGCTTTATGTTGTCCTTCGGCGCGGTGTTCGCCCTGTTGGCGCTGACGCCGATTCTTGAAAAACCGCTGAAAAAGATACCCCGGCGCGTTTCGGGCCTGGTCACCGCACCCGTCGCCGCTACCATCGGCACAGCCCCCTTCATCGTCAATTTTTTTTACTATTTTTCAGTCGTGGGTATCCTCGCCAACATCGTGGTCATCCCCATCGGCTCGCTGGCCGTGGTGACCACGTTTATCGCGGCGATTCTGGGCAGAATTCTGGGTGTGCCGTTTGCGTGGGCTTCGGACAAGCTCATATGGCTGATGCAGACCATCACGGGCAAGCTGACCGCACTGCCGTTTGCGACGGTGGATATTCCGGCTTTGCCCGCCGGCTTCATCATCCTCTGGTTTGCCGCCATTTTTGTCGTCTCCGGCTATTGCCTGTTTAAACCCTGGCTGAAGCGAACGGCGGCAGCGATACTGGTCGTCGGCATGGCGGCCAT
>ERZ1645192.230-NODE-230-length-43129-cov-12.248386_pt1 | contig 43129 bp, 45 predicted proteins | sample MGYA00575354_ERZ1645192 | MGnify/ENA primary metagenome ERZ1645192 (study PRJEB40844, sample SAMN11349763) | freshwater sediment metagenome | isolation source: river sediment | host: Sediment | place: India: Faizupur Khadar , New Delhi | collected 2017-02-21 ...
CGAGGAAGAGGATGCGGAACTGCTCGCGGGTCTCGAAGGCCATGGCGGAGCGGCAATAGTCGATCACCTGGCTCCACGAGCCGAGCACCGCCTTCTTCTTCACCTCGCCCTTCGCCATCCTCAGCCCGGCGGCGCGGACGACCTTGAGATCGGTCGCCACCGCCTCGCCGATGCCGGGGATCTCGCGCAGCCGTTCTTCCGGGGCGCCGAGTACCTCGGCGAAGGAGCCGAAGCGGGCGATCAGCGTCTTGGCCAGCGCCTTGACGTCGCGGCGGGGGATGGAGCGGAAGAGGACGAGTTCGAGCAGCTCGTAGTCGGGCAGCGCCTCGGCACCGGCGTCGCGGAAGCGGGCCTTGAGGCGCTCGCGGTGGCCGTGGCGATGGTCGACCTCCTCGGAGGCGGCCTCGCGCCCGAGCTTCGATCCGCCTGAGATCTCGTCGAACTCGCCCATGCCCGCCTCGTCACGCCACGATTCCCGCCGTGGTCGCGCCGCCACATCTTCAGATGGTGTAGGGCGGCTTGTGAAGCCCCTTCGGCGACAGGGTGAACACTTCGCAGCCGGTGTCGGTGACCCCGACCATGTGCTCGAACTGAGCGGAGAGCGAACGGTCGCGAGTGACCGCGGTCCAGCCGTCGGAGAGCACCTTCACCGCCGGGCGGCCGAGATTCACCATCGGCTCGATGGTGAAGACCATGCCGGGGCGCAGTTCGATGCCGGTGTTCGGCTCGCCGTAGTGGAGGATGTTGGGGGTGTCGTGGAAGAGAAGGCCGATGCCGTGGCCGCAGAAGTCGCGGACCACCGAGCAGCGCTCCGATTCGACGTAGGTCTGGATCGCGGCACCGATGTCGCCGGTGGTGTTGCCGGGCTTCACCTGGGCGATGCCGCGCAGCAGGCTTTCGTAGGTGACGTCGACGAGGCGGGCGGCGGCGCGCTTGACGTCGCCGACGAGGTACATGCGGGAGCTGTCCCCATGCCAGCCGTCGACGACGAAGGTGACGTCGATGTTGACGATGTCGCCGTCCTTGAGGGGCCGGTCGTCGGGGATGCCGTGGCAGACGACGTGGTTGATCGAGGTGCACACACTCTTGTTGTAGCCACGATAGTTCAGCGTCGCCGGCAGCGCTCCGCCCTTCAGAGCGAAGTCGTGGACGAAGTCGTCGATCTCCTGGGTGGTGACACCGGGGCGGGCGAGGGGCACGACCGCGTCGAGACAGTCGGCGGCGAAGCGCCCCGCTCGGCGCAGGCCGGCGAAGGCCTCGGCACCGTAGAGGCGGATGGCGCCGGTGTTCTTGAGCGGCGCGGTGGCGGCGTCGACGTAGGTGACCATCTTCGATCCGGAAACGAGGTCGCGCGGCCGAGCCGCGCATCAGGGGTTCTATTTATAGGCTTCCGGCGTGGTTTCCAGGGGGAAAGCGACCTGAGAGGCGAGCGAGGGCAGGCGAAACGGCTCCCACGGCCGTCATCCCCGGCGAGCCGAAGGCGAGAGAAGGGGATGAGGCCCTGTGGCCCGGGCAATTCGACGGCGGTTTCGAAGCCGAGAACCGGCCGTGTCCGGTTGTGCGAAGGTCACTCGAGGGGAGAATAGGGGGGCATTCGAACACGGACTTGCCGACCCCTCACCCCACCTCGATCCGCCGCTCGACCACCACCTCGTCCCTGCTCACTCGCGTCGCCCAGACCTCGATCTCGACGCCGCGGGCGCGGGCGGCTTCGAAGCCCTTCGCATAGGCGGGGTCGATGTCGGCGGCGAGGGAGAAGCTGTGGCAATCGGGGCGGTTCACCAAGTAGACCATCACGGCGCGGTGGCCCTCGGCCACCATGTCGGCGAGCTCGTCGAGATGCTTGGCGCCGCGCGAGGTCACCGCGTCGGGGAACTCGGCGAGGCCGGGGGCGCGCATCAGCGTGACGTTCTTGACCTCGACATAGGCGCGGCCGCGGCTCTCGTCCTCCAGGAGGATGTCGATGCGGGAGTTGCGGCCGTATTTCACCTCGCGGCGCAGACCCTCATAACCGGCGAGCGAGGGGATCACTCCGGCGCCGATCGCTTCGGCGACGATGGCGTTGGGATGGCCGGTGTCGATGCAGACCAGAGATCCGTCGACCTCCTCGAGCTTCCAGCTCCAGGCGAGCTTGCGCTTCGGGTCGTCGGACTCGAGCAGCCACACCCGGGCGCCGGGGCGGGCCAGCGACAGCATCGAACCGGAGTTGGCGCAGTGGGCGGTCACGCTCTCACCGTCGTCGAGGACGACATCGGCGAGGAAGCGCTTGTAGCGTTTCACCAGGCGGCCGGGAACGAGCGGGGCCGAGAACCTCATGACGTCTCCTCACGACGCGGTCAGCGCTTGGGATAGGGCAGGGGATAGGGCTGCTTCAGCCGTCGGCCGATGGCGATCTCGGCCTCGAAGAGCCGGGTGTCGCCGTGGCGGATGGTGATCGGCTCCTGCAGGTCGAGGCGTTCGACCAGCGGGATCAGTGCGCGGTGGCCGCGATCGTAGGTCCTCGGGCGGCCGATGGCGATGACGTCGCGGCCGACGAAATCGGCCGGATCCGACAGGAAGGCGAAGCCGCGCGGATCGGGGCCGAAGACGGCGACGGTGGCGCGGTCGCCGAGTTCCTCGGCGATGCGGGCGGCGTCGATCCAATGGAAGGCGACGACCAGTGGCCGGTTCTTCGCCGCCGTACCGGGTGGAGGCGGCGGCTTCGGCAGGAGGCCGCGGGCGACGAGGCCGTCGGCGAGGCCGCGCCAACGCACGGATTCCGACAGGAACCCCTCGATCCGGAGTTTCGCCGGAAGCTCGAGCGAGGCCGGGGCGAAGCGCAGGAAGAGGACGGCGCCGACGGCGGCGACGAGGAGTGCAGTGGTGGCGACGGCGAAGCCGTGGGCGAGGCGGGAGGGTCGCCCGGCTTTCGCTTCGAGCGCGGCGATGGCCTTGCCGAGGACGGGCAGCAGGAAGAGCCAGCCCGGCATCTGCCAGTGGGGCAGAGCATCGCCGCCGCGCAACGGCACCGCGGTGAAGATGAGGATCGACGGCAGGGCGAGGGCGGTGAGGAAGGCCGTCGGGCCGGCGAGGCTCCTCTCGGCGCGCAGCCGCGAGACGGTCGCCATCACCGCCGCCACCAGCGTCCACGGAGCCAGATAGGCCATCTGGCCGATGACGGCGCGGCCGAGGCCGGGCCAGGAGACGCCCTTGCCACTGCCGCCGCGCGACGACTGGAAGACGAACGAGACCCAGCCGTTCTCGGCGTTCCAGATCAGGACCGGCGAAACGACGATCGCCGCCACGGCCGTGGCGAGCCACGGCGCCGGCCGAGCGAGATGGAAGCGATGCGGGGTGGCGAGAAGAAAGGCGAAGGCGCCGACGGCGAAGAGCGCGGCGTGGTACTTCGAGAGCCCCGCGAGACCGAGGCAGAGACCGGCGAGGAGCCACAGACGCCGTTCGGTGAGGCCTTCGGGGCGGAAGAACAGGATCTCGACGAGGCAGCGAGCGGTGGCGGCGAGGAAGAGCACCAGCGGCCCGTCGGGGACGACCCAGCTTCCCGCCGAGGCGAAGAAGAAGGGGGCGAGGGTCGCCGCCACCAGCGCCCACAGCCCGGCCCGACCGCCCCACAGCCTGCGTGTCAGATCGAAGATCAGCCAACTCGTGACGGTGAAGGCGAGGACGAAAGGCAGGCGCAGCACGAAGGCCGGGACCGTATCGCCGAGCCAGGGCGTGGCGAGGGCGCGTGCGGCGGCGACCCACCAGAAGGCCATCGGTGGATGATCGAAGAAGGAGAGCTGAACCTGGCGCGAGACGGCGATCGCATAGGCCTCGTCGACGCCGGGATCGAGCAGGGCGGCGAGGCCGAGCCGTGCCACGAGCCCGACGACGAGCACCGCGACGGCGGCGCGGGTCGCCGAAGGACGGCGATCGGGGGCGGGCGGTCGGATCATCGCGAATCCCGGCGGTGGCGGCTGGTCGCAATCATACGGGATCCGGCGGATCGCTTCGCGACACCGGATCCATCCCGTCGAAAATCCCTTGTATCGAAAAGGGATTTTCGACGGACGGAAGACGGAATCCGGATGAGTTCACCCGAATTCCGTATCATACCGCGCCGGGGTCCGGATGTGCCACCGCCGCGCTCCGGGAGGAACGCGGCGGCGAGGAAATCGAGCGGAAACCGGTTCAGAGGACGATCGGCAGGCCGTGCATCCGCCAGGCGCCGATGCCGCCGCCCATGTGGCTGTCGTGCGGCAGGCCCATCTTGTTGCAGATGTCGACGGCACGGGCCGAGCGCGAGCCGACGAGGCAGTAGAACACCACCTGCTTGTCCTTCGGAATGGCGGTGGCGGTGGTGTGGAGCGAGGAGAGCGGAGCGTTGACGGCGCCCGGGACATGGCCCTGAGCGAATTCGTGAGCTTCGCGCACGTCGACCAGCAGAACCTGCCCATCCTTGGCCATGCGATGGGCGTCGGGCGGGGTGATGGTCTTGATCGGCGCGGACTTCCCGAACATGAACCCGAACATTCTCGTCTCCTCGTCGCCTTCGGCGCTGCCCGTCCCGGCGGCCGAACCGGAAATATGAGGGAGTTCTCATATACGCAGCGGCGCCATTTCGCAACTGCGAGAAAGTCGGGATCGGGATTGCGGATTTCAAGGGATCGCCGGCGATTTTCGCGAGGGTGTGCGACGAGGTCGGTCGAACGGTCGGCCGCTCAGGGTCCGGGACCGATCGTGCCGGCGAGAGCGTCGACGGTGACCGGGCTGTCGAAGAAGAGGATCTCCGGCTCGGCGCCGTAGAGGGCGGCGACGCGGGCGCGCCAGTCTCCGGAATAGACCGCTTCCGCCGCGGCGCGGCTCTCCCACAGATAGACGCCGCCGGCGAAACGGCCGTCGTCGGAGAGGACGTAGTGTTTGCGCATCAGGCCGGGCAGGCCGAGATGCTTCGGCGCGGACGATTCGAAGCGCCGCGTCGCCTCGGCGAGGTCGATCGGGGCGGGGAGAGCGAAACGGACGAGAGCGAGGATCATCGACGGCCTCCGGGAGCGGCGGTGATGGTCACCGAAAGCCGTGGTCGCGTCCACCACCGAGCGATGAGCGGGTGTCCGGTCAGGCGAAGATGTCGACCAGCGTGCCGGTGTAGCCGGACTTCGCCTTGGCCTGCTTGTCGGCGAGCAGCGAGTTCTGCCAGGCGACGTTGGTGATGGCGTCGTCGAGCATGCCGGCGGAGTTGTTGCGGGTGAGGGCAAGCTGATTGACGGCGGCGAATCGGAAGGAATCGCCGGTCGATTTGGCATTGGCGTAGGAGTAGTTCTTGCCGAAGACGATCATATCCCACCCTCGCGGCGGACGTCGCACACGTCAGGATCGGCGCTTCGGGTGAACGGAAGGTTAAACACCGAGCGAATGTCCGCCGCGTCGGCCGCCGATCACTCCGCGCCGAGGATCGACGCGGCGACGGTGCGGGCGAGGACGCCGTGCGGATCGCCGAGCGCCAGGGCGATGTCGAAATGATTGGCCTCGTCCATGGCGATCTCGGCGCCGGCGTTTCCGGCGTCACGCCAGCGAGCGAGGTAGTCGCGGGTCTGGCGGCGGAATTCGTCGGTCTCGCGTCCGCCGACCGCGGCGAGGAAGCGGGCGGACGACCCGCGCGGCACCTGTCCGATCGGGGAGACGGCGGCGATGCGGTCGCGATCGAAGCGCATCCAGCCGTCGACCTTGGTGTGGACCAGCGGTGCGAGATCGTAGAGGCCGCTGAGGCCGAGGGCGGTGCCGATCAGATCCTCCGGGATGCCGAAGTCGTCGTGCCAGCCGGCGGCGAGAAGCATGGCGACGAGATGGCCGCCGGCCGAAGAACCGCCGATGTGGAGATGCGCCGTGTCGACGTCGAGATCCGCGCCCTGGTGATGGAGCCAGGCGGCGGCGGCGCGGGTCTGGCGGACGATCTCCTCGATGCCGACGGCGGGCGCCAACGAATAGTCCATCACCGCCACCGAGATGCCGTGAGCGAGGAGGCCGGGGACGACGAAGGCGTTGTCGTGTTTCGACAGAGCCCGCCAGTAGCCGCCGTGGATCCACAGGAAGACCGGCGTGCCGGGGCCGGCGACCCAGAGGTCGAGTCGCTCACCGCTCGCCGGGTCGTAGACGAGGTCGGCGCGGCGGGGGACGGCGGCGAGGACGGCATTGCTCGCGGCGACGTAGTGGGCGTACTCGGCCTCGAAGGAGGGCACGCTGGCGCGGGCATCGTACTGGCGGTCCAGTTCGATCGGATCGTAGCGGCGCCAGACGGGCGGTATCTCGGCCATGTTCAAACTCCGAGGAAACGGTGGGCGACGTCGGGGTCGGCCCGGAGATCCTCGGGGCTGCCCACCCATACCACGCGGCCCTTCTCGACGACGTGATGGCGGTCGACCAGACGGGCCATCTCGGTGAGGTTCTTGTCGATCACCAGGATGGTCTGACCGCTCGCCTTGATCCGGGTCAGGCAGCGCCAGATCTCGCCGCGGATCAACGGCGAAAGGCCCTCGGTCGCTTCGTCGAGGACGAGCAGCCGGGGGTTGGTGAGCAGGGCGCGGCCGATCGCCAACATCTGCTGTTCGCCGCCGGAGAGTGTGTTGCCCCACTGGTTGCGACGTTCTCGCAGGCGCGGGAAGAGGTCGTAGACCTCGGCGAGCGTCCAGGCGGCGTCGCGGCCGGGGCGGGCGGTGGCGACGAGGTTCTCCTCGACGGTGAGCGAGGCGAAGATGCGGCGTCCTTCGGGGACGAGACCGATGCCGCGGCGGGCGACGACATTGGGGGCGAGGCCGACGAGTTCGGCGCCGTCGAAGCCGATCGACCCGCCGGTCGGCCGAACCATGCCGAGGAGGGCGCGAACCGTCGTCGTCTTGCCCATGCCGTTGCGGCCGATGAGCGAGATCACCTCACCCTTCTCGGCATGGAAGCCCATCCCGAACAGGACGCGACTGGTGCCGTAGCCGGCTTCGAGATTGGAGACGCTCAGCATTCCCAGTCTCCCAGGTAGGCGGCCTTGACCTCGGGGTTCTCGCGCACTTCCGCCGCCGTCCCGGTGAAGACGACGCGGCCGTAGACGAGCACGGAGATGCGATCGGCGAGGGCGAAGACGGCGTCCATGTCGTGTTCGACGAGCAGGATCGAGTAGCGGCCCTTGAGACCGGCGAGGAGGCGGGCGAGCTTGCCCGATTCCTCCGCCCCCATCCCCGCCATCGGTTCGTCGAGCAGCAGCACGCGCGGATCGCGCGCCAGCGCCACCGCGATCTCGAGCTGACGTCGCTCGCCGTGTGACAGCGCCGAGGCCTGGCGGTCGGCGAAGTCGGCGAGGCCGACGGTGTCGAGCCAGTGCATGGCGACGTCGCGATGGGCGCGATTGCGGCGCGGGTCGCGGAAGACGTCGAAGGAGCCGCCGCCCTTCGCCTCGAGCGACAGCAGCACGTTCTCGAGCACGGTGAAGTCGCCGCAGAGCTGGGTGATCTGGAACGACCGGCCGAGGCCGAGCCGGGCGCGGCCGAAGGCCGGGACGCGGGTGACGTCGACACCGTCGAGACGGATGTGGCCGGAGTCGGGTCTCAGTTCGCCGCAGATCTGGGTGATCAGCGTCGACTTGCCGGCGCCGTTGGGGCCGATGACGGCGTGGAGTTCACCGCGCTCGATGGTGAGCGACACGTCGTCGGTGGCTCTCAGCGCGCCGAAGGTCTTGCGCAGGTGCTCGATCTCGAGCGCCGGGCCGGTTGTCGGGTCAGTGCGCACGGTCACCTCCCAGGAGAGAGCCGACGAGGCCGCGCCGGCGGAAGAGGGCGACGATCACCAGGAGCGGACCCATGACGATCATCCAGTGCTCGGTCCACATCGACAGCAATTCTTCGAGCCCGACGAAGGCCGCCGCCCCGACGATCGGGCCGGTGAGCGTGCCGAGACCGCCGAGCACCACCATCGCCATGAACTCTCCCGACTTGGTCCATGCGGCCATGTCCGGGGAGACGAAGCGGGCGTAGTTGGCCCACAGCACGCCGGCGAGGCCGGTGCCCATGGCGGAGGTGACGAAGGTGGCGAGGCGGAACGACAGCGGCGCGATGCCGAGATTGACCGCTCGCCGTTCGCTCTGGCGCAGCGCCTGGAGAACGAGGCCGAAGCGCGAGTTCACGAACATCCGGCAGAAGCCGAGCCACACCGCCAGCAGCAGCAGGCAGAGGTAGTAGAAGATCAGCGGGCGGCCGATGTCGACGAAGGGCAGGGTGTTGCGCCGGTCGATCATCATGCCGTCGTCGCCGCCGTAGACCTGCACCGAGATCAAGAGGAAGAACACCATCTGCGCGAAGGCGAGGGTGATCATGATGAACTGGACGCCGGTGGTCTTGAGCGCCAGCCAGCCGACGACGAGACCGAGGGCGGCACAGGCGAGAATGGCGAGCGGCCAGACGATGAAGGCGGCGTTGGTGCCGCCGAAGGGGAGTTCGCCGAGGCCGGTGTGATGGGCGACGATCGCCACCACGTAACCGCCGACGCCGAAGAACATGGCGTGGCCGAAGGAGACCATGGCGCCGTAGCCGATGATCAGATCGAGGGCGACGACGGCGATCGCATAGATGACGATGCGGGTCGCCAGCCCCATGCCCGAGGTCCAGCCGGTCAGGGCGAAGACGGCGGGCAACAGGGCGAGGACGGCGAAGACGCCGAGGGTGAAGAGGATCGGGCGGCGGGCGTCGGTCATCGCTCAGCTCCTCACGGGAAAGAGGCCGAGCGGGCGGACGAGCAGCACCAGCGCCATGATGACGTAGATGCTGGCCGAGACCAGTCCGGCGGCGAGCGTGTCGGCGATCGAGGGCGGCAACAGGCTCTGGATGATCTGCGGCAGGTAGGCGCGGCCGAGGCCGTCGACGAGGCCGATCAGCAGCGCTCCGGCGAGGGCGCCGCGCACCGAGCCGACGCCGCCGACGACGATCACCACGAAGCCGGCGATGAGGATGCGCTCACCCATGCCGATCTCGACGGCGAGCAGCGGCGCCGCCATCACCCCGGCGATGCCGCACAGCACGGCGCCGAGGGCGAAGACGATGGTGTAGAGGCGGCGGATGTCGACGCCGAGGGCGTCGACCATCTCACGGTCGTCGGCGCCGGCGCGGATCAACATGCCGAGGCGGGTGTGGTTGACGAGCAGCCACAGGCCGATGGCGACGGCGGCGCCGACGGCGATGAAGGCGAGGCGGATCACCGGATAGTCGAGCCCGGGAAGGAGATGGACCGATCCGGAGAGCAACGGCGGGATCTCCAGGAAGCGCGGCTGGCGGCCGGCGAGGAGCGCCATCGCCTCGTTGGAGAAGAGGATCAGGCCGAAGGTCGCCAGCACCTGATAGAGATGGTCCCGGCCGTAGAGGCGGCGGACCACCGCGATCTCGACGGCGGTGCCGTAGAGCGCCGCCCCGGCGAGCGCGGCGACGGCGCCGAGCACCACCGAGCCGGTCGCGGCGGTGACCACCGCGGCGCCGTAGGCCCCGACCATGTAGAACGAGCCGTGGGTGAGGTTGATCACCCCCATGATCCCGAAGATCAGGGTCAGGCCGGACGCCAGCATGAACAGCATGGCGCCGTACTGCAGGCCGTTGAGCAACTGTTCCAGGAAGAAGATCACGGCGACGGCCTCCTCGGCGCGACGGCGTCACGGGTCCCTCGCCCACCCGAAGCGGGCGAGGGGCGGCGAGGCGTGACGGCCCCGCCTCACTTCATCGTGCACTTGTCGGCGTAGGCGTCGCCCCGCTTCTCGGCGACCTTCTCGACGTACTTCTGGACGATCTCGCCGCTCGCGTTCTTCTCGAAGCGGGTCAGGTGGTAGTCCTGGATCGGATGCTGGTTGGAGCCGAAGGCGAAGGAGCCGCGCAGCGACTGGAACTTGGCGGCGCGCAACGCGGCGCGGAAGGCGTCGCCCTTGGAGAGATCGCCGTCGACGGCGTCGAGAGCCGAGGCGATCAGCTGTGCCGTGTCCCAGGCCTGCTGAGCGTAGATGGTCGGGGTGCGGCCGTAGGCGGCCTTGAACGCCGCGACGAAGGCCTTGGAGGCCGGGTCGTCGCTCTCCGGGGTCCACAGCGCCGAAGCGTAGACGCCTTCGGCCGCCCCACCGGTGGCGGTGACCATGCGCGCGTCCATCGAGAAGCTCGGCACCAGCATCGGAACCGTCTTGGAGAGACCGGAATTGGCGTATTGCTTGGCGAAGTTGATGCCGACGCCGCCGGGATGGAACTGATAGACGGCATCGGGGGCGAGCGAGCGGACGCGGGCGATCTCGACCGAGAAGTCGGTCTGGTCGAGTTTGGTGTAGACCTCGGCGACCACCTCGCCCTTGAAGGCGCGCTTGAAGCCTTCGAGCGCGTCGCGTCCGGCCTGATAGTTCGGCGCCATCAACACCAGCTTCTTGTAGCCGACGCGGTTCGCCGCCAGACCTGCCGCCTCGTGGAAGGCGTCGTTCTGGTAGGAGGTGACGAAATAGTTCGGGTGGCACTTCTCGCCGGCGAAGGTCGAGGGGCCGGCATTGTTGGAGACGTAGATCCCGCCGGCCTCCAGTACGCCGGGCAGCACCGCGGCGAGGACGTTGGAGAAGATGACGCCGGTGTAGAGCTTGACCCCGTTCTGCACCAAGCGATCGGCCTGCTGCTTGGCGTTGGCGGGCTTCAGGCCGTCGTCTTCGATTTCGAGCACGACCTTGGTCTTGCCGAGCTTCCCATCCGGGCCGAGCGCCAGCTTGAAGGCGTCGCGCGCATCCTCGCCGAGATAACCGGCCGGCGTGGTCAGGGTGGTGATGAAGCCGATGCGGACCTCCTGGGCGGCGGCGGGGGCCACCAGGAGCGCGGTCGAGGCGGCGAGTCCGCCGGCGAGGATGGTGAGGTGAGCGATCGTCTTCAAGGGTGTGTCCTCCTCTCGACCCGGATCGTCGCCGGGTTCTGTCGTTCTCGTCGCAGCCGGTGAGGTCGGGACGCGTCGCCGCCTGGGCGGGCGCGTGCCCCGAGATCGCCGGGGATCGCAGCGGTCGGCCCGTCCGGCGACCGGTGGGTGAGCGGTGGCGTCGCCGACCGCAGCCGGCGATGCCGGAAGGTCAGCCCTTGAGGCGGAAGCGCTGGAGCTTGCCGGTCTCGGTGCGTGGCAGGGCGGAGACGAACTCGACGGCGCGCGGGTACTTGTAGGGCGCGGCGGTCGACTTGACGTGGTCCTGAAGGGCGCGGACGAGGCTCGGATCACCGCTCCAGCCGGGTTTCAGCACGACGAAGGCCTTGAGGATCTGGCCGCGCTCGGGGTCGGGCACGCCGATCACCCCGCATTCGGCGACGGCCGGATGCTCGAGCAGGACGCTCTCAACCTCCGGGCTCGAGACGTTGTACCCGGAGGTGACGATGATGTCGTCGACCCTGGCGTGATAGTAGAAATAGCCGTCCGCGTCGGTGTGATAGGCATCGCCGGTGACGTTCCAGCCGTTGCGGACGTAGTTCTTCTGACGCTCGTCGGCGAGATAGCGGCAGCCGGTCGGTCCCTTGATGGCGAGCTTGCCTTCGACGCCGGGAGGGACCGGGTTCATGTCCTCGTCGACCAGCATGGCGTGGTAGCCGGGCAGGACCTTGCCGAGCGCCCCGGGGCGGTAGGTCTCGGGATCGGAGGCGATGTAGATGTGGATCAGCTCGGTGCCGCCGATGCCGTCGTGGATCTGGATGCCGGTGGCCTGCGCCCAGGCGGCGCGGGTGGCGACGGGCAGCGCCTCGCCGGCGGAGACGCACTTCTTCAGCGAGCGGAGGTCGTGGCCAGGGACGAGTGCCGTCATCTGGCGATAGGCGGTCGGCGAGGTGACGCAGATGGTGGCGCCGTGGGTCTCGATGGCGGCGATCAACAGGTCCGGCGAGAGCTTCTCGAGCAGGATGGTGGCGGCGCGGGCCCACAGCGGGAAGCACAGCAAGCCACCGAGGCCGAAGGTGAAGGCGAGCGGCGGGGTGCCGATGAAGATGTCGTCGGGGCCGGGCTTCAGGCAGTGGCGGGGGAACACCTCGCACATCGCCATGACGTCGCGATGGACGTGGATACAGCCCTTGGGCACGCCGGTGGTGCCGGAGGTGAAGGCGATCAGGGCGGGGTCGTCGGCGGCGGTGTCGACGGCGGCGAAGCCCTCGGCGGTCGCCGCCATCTTCGCCTCGAAAGCGGCGTCGCCGAAATACTCGATGCATTTCAGGTCCGGGCAGTCCCGACGCGCCAGTTCCAGTTCCTCGGCGAGCGCCCGGTCGCACAGGGCGAGGCCGGCGCGGGCGAGGACGAGGATCTGCTTCAGTTCCTTGGCGCGTAGCAGCGGCATGGTGCCGACCGCGACGCCACCGGCCTTCCACACCGCGAGCCAGGCGACGGCGAACCACGGGGTGTTGGCGCCGCGCAGCAGCACTCGGTTGCCGGGGACGAGGCCGAGGCTTTCGGTGAGGTGGCGGGCGAGACGATCGACCCGGCCGGCGAGATCGCGATAGGTCCAGCGGACGTCACGGCCGATGATCGCCGGCCGGTCACCGTGACCTTCTTCGACGGCCCGGTCGAGGAGCGCCACGGTGGCGTTCAGGCGCTCGGGGAACTGTAGTTCCGGCGTCTCGAACACCAGATCCGGCCACGTCTCGCGCGGCGGGAGATTGTCCAGAACGAAACGGTCCACATGCGCCGTCGCGGTCATCGTACGTTTTCCTCCCCGTGACCGGTTCGCCTCTTCGGCGATCGACCCTCGCTCCCGATCTCGTCACGGGAACGCGATAATGTTTAAATATGAAATATTCATCCGTCAAGCTTCCATGAGGGAAATTCCTGAGGCGGGCGGGGGTACGGTAGGGCGAGCGCAGGGCGGTCCGGTCGGCGGCGAGCCGGGAGGGGACCGGCCGGGGAGCGCGGACCAACTGACGTTGCGCAGGGTAACTGCTTCGCTTCTCAATGATTTTCGTGTAAAGGATGTCGATGGCGACCCGGGTGGGTGACGCGCACGGGGTCCGACACTGGAGAATGCGGGCATGAGCAGCGACATCGGAGTTCCGGAACCGGCCGCGGCCGAGGAGGGGCGCGCCAAGGACCATGCGTCGCTCAGGCTGTGGCTGCGCCTGCTCGCCTGCCACAATCTGATCGAGAATCGGTTGCGCAATCAGCTGCGGCTCGGCTTCGACACGACGCTGCCGCGGTTCGACCTGATGGCCCAGCTCGCCCGCTATCCCGAGGGATTGAAGATGCGGGACCTGTCGCGGCTGCTGATGGTGTCGGGCGGCAACGTCACCGGCCTCGTCGACCGGCTGGTCGAGGAAGGGCTGATCGAGCGACGCGACGATCCGCGCGACCGGCGTGCCTATTCGGTGCACCTCACGGCCGCCGGCGAGGCCTCGTTCGCCGGGATGGCCGAGCATCACGAGCGTTGGGTCGTCGATCTGTTGGATGGGCTTCCCGCCGATGATCGGGCGCGCCTCCACGACATTCTCGGGCGATTGAAGACCCATCTCGCCACTCTGCCGCCGCTCGGCTGAGGGCGGATATCCGCCGAATCGCCGACGGATCGCCGCGCCCGCCGCGGCGGGCGCGGATCCGCGTTCGCCCGAGGTTCCGTTTCCCACCCGCTCGACGCCGAGTCGGCGATCGAACCGGTGAAATCACCGCTTGACAGGATAGTTCATATCTGTAACGTTTATATATGAACTATTGAGCCGTCGGCAACGGACGGGAGGGAGGATCACATGCGCATCGTCTGTATCGGTGGTGGACCGGCGGGGCTCTATTTCGGACTGCTGATGAAGCGGCGTCACCCGAAGCATTCGGTCACCGTCATCGAGCGCAACAAGCCCTACGACACCTTCGGCTGGGGTGTGGTGTTCTCCGACCAGGTGGTCGACGCGATCATGAAGGCCGACCCGGAGAGCGCGCGGGAGATCGCCGACGCCTTCAATCACTGGGACGACATCGAGCTGCGCTTCAAGGGCACGGTCCAGCGCACCACCGGCCACGGCTTCATCGGCATCGGCCGCAAGCACCTGCTCAACATCCTGCAGAAGCGCTGCGAGGACCTCGGGGTCGAACTGGTCTTCGAACACGAGGTCGACAGCGATCTGGAGTTCCCCGACGCCGACCTGATCATCGCCTCCGACGGCATCGGTTCGAAGATCCGCGAACGCTACAAGGACGCCTTCCAGCCCGACATCATCGTCCGTCCCAATCGTTACATCTGGTTCGGCACGCACAAGCTCTACGATGCCTTCACCTTCGACTTCCAGCGCACCGAGCACGGGTGGTTCCAGGCGCACATCTACAAGTTCGACGACAAGACCTCGACCTTCATCGTCGAGACCACCGAGGAGACCTTCCTCGCCCACGGCCTCGACAAGCTCGATCAGGAGGGCTCGATCGCCTTCAGTGAGAAGCTGTTCGGCGATGTGCTCGGCGGGGCGAAGCTGATGACCAATTCGCGCCACCTGCGCGGCTCGGCCTGGCTCAACTTCAACCGGTTGATCTGCGGCCGCTGGAGCCACTTCAACGGCCGCTCGCAGGTGGTGCTGATGGGCGATGCCGCCCACACCGCCCATTTCGCCATCGGCTCGGGCACCAAGCTCGCCTTCGACGATGCCATCGAGCTCGCCGACCAGTTCGATCGGATCGGCCACACGACCGACAAGCTCACCGAGGTCCTCGCCGCCTACGAGGAGGAGCGTCGCGTCGGCGTCGCCCGCGTCCAGAACGCGGCGCGCAATGCCATGGAATGGTTCGAGGTGGTCGGCCGTCGCTACGCCGACACGCTCGAGCCCGAGCAGTTCATGTATTCGATGCTGACCCGGTCGCAGCGCATCGGCCACGAGAACCTGCGTCTGCGCGACAGGGTCTGGCTCGAGGGCTACGAGCGCTGGTTCGCCCGCCGCTCCGGCCTCACGGTCGCCGACGGCGAGCGCGCCCTACCGCCGATGTTCACGCCGCTGACGGTGCGTGGGGTGACGCTCGCCAACCGCGTCGTCGTTTCACCGATGGCGATGTATTCGGCGACCGACGGCCTGATCGGCGACTTCCACTTCGCGCATCTCGGAGCGCGGGCGATGGGCGGCGCGGCGCTGGTCTTCGCCGAGATGACCTGCGTCTCCCCCGATGCCCGCATCACCCCCGGTTGCCTCGGCCTGTGGAACGACGATCAGGCGGCGGCCTGGAAACGGCTCGTCGACTTCGTCCACACGACCACGCCGGCCAAGATCGGCGTCCAGCTCGGCCACGCCGGTCGCAAGGGCGCGACGAAGCTCGCCTGGGACGGTATCGATCAGCCGCTCGTCGCGGGTGGTTGGCCGCTGATCTCCGCCTCGCCACTGCCCTACCTGCCGCACTCGGTGGTGCCGAAGGCGATGGACCGCGCCGACATGGACCGGGTCGTGGCCGACTTCGTCGCCGCGACGAAGCGGGCGGCGGCGGCTGGTGTCGACTGGCTCGAGCTGCACTGCGCCCACGGCTACCTCCTGTCGAGCTTCCTGTCGCCGCTCACCAACCGGCGCACCGACGAGTACGGCGGCAGCCACGAGAACCGGGCGCGCTTCCCGCTGGAGGTGTTCCATGCGGTGCGTGCGGCGTGGCCGGCGGATCGGCCGATATCGGTGCGCCTGTCCTGTCACGACTGGTTCGAGGGCGGCAACACGCCGGACGACGCGGTGATCTTCGCCACGATGTTCAAGGCCGCCGGCGCCGATATGATCGACTGTTCGTCGGGTCAGGTGTGGAAGGAGGAGAAGCCGGTCTACGGCCGCCTGTTCCAGACCCCGTTCGCCGACAAGGTCCGCAACGAGGTGGGGGTCTCGACCATCGCCGTCGGCGCCATCTCCGAGGCCGATCAGGCCAACTCGATCATCGCCGCCGGTCGCGCCGACCTGTGTGCCGTCGCCCGCCCGCATCTCGCCGATCCGTCGTGGACTCTGCACGAGGCGGCCCGCATCGGGCTGAAGTCGATCCCCTGGCCGAAACAGTATCTCTCGGCCAAGGGCCAGTACGAGGCCAACCTCGAGCGCGCCGCCACTCCGATGGGAAAGGCCTGAGCCGATGAACGACACCCGCCGCCTCCTCGGCCGCCATGCGCTGGTCACCGGTGCCGGCACCGGCATCGGCCGGGCCGTCGCCCTGCGCCTCGCGGCGGAGGGGGCGCGGGTGACGCTCGCCGGTCGCCGCGCCGAGCCGCTCGCCGCCACCGCGGCGGCGATGGCCGACGGCTCCGCTTTCGCCGCCGCCGGCTTCGACGTCACCGATCAGGCGGCGATCGAGCGCGGCCTCGTCGCGGCGCGCGCCGCCTTCGGGCCGGTCGACATCCTGGTCAACAATGCCGGCGAGGCGAAGAGCGCCCCCTTCCACCGCACCTCGCTCGAGTTGTGGGATGAGGTGATCGCGGTCGATCTGACCTCGGTCTTCCGGGTGACGCGGGCGGTGCTCGACGATCTGAAGGCACGCGGTGCGGAGGCGCGCATCGTCAACGTCGCCTCGACCGCCGGGCTCGTCGGCTACGGCTACGTCTCGGCCTACTGCGCCGCCAAACACGGCGTCGTCGGCCTGACCCGATCACTGGCGGTGGAACTGGCGAAGACCGGGATCACCGTCAACGCCGTCTGCCCCGGCTACACCGACACGCCGCTGGTGCGTGAGGCGATCGCGACCATCGTCGCCAAGACCGGCCGCAGCGCGGCGGAGGCGCTGGCGGATCTGACGGCGGGCAATCCGCAGGGTCGGTTGGTCGATCCGGCGGAAGTGGCGGATGCGGTGGCTTGGCTCGCTTCGCCGGGCGCAGGGTCGATCAACGGACAGGCGATCGTGGTCGCCGGTGGAGAGGTGATGGCAGGATGACCGAGGATCGAGCCGACATGCGTGGGTCTCTGAAGCCGATGGCGAAGACCACCCCGCGCCACTTCCGCCTCGACATCGACGCCGACGGGCGCGTCGGCACCGTCCGGCTCAACCGGCCGGAGCGCAAGAACCCACTGACCTTCGAGAGCTACGCCGAGCTACGCGACTTCTTCCGCGGCCTCTCCCACGCCTCAGACATCCGCGCCGTGGTGCTGACCGGCGAGGGCGGCAATTTCTGTTCGGGCGGCGACGTGTTCGAGATCATCGAGCCGCTGACCCGCATGGCGATGCCGGATCTCCTCGCCTTCACCCGCATGACCGGCGACCTGGTCAAGGCGATGCGGCACTGTCCGCAGCCGATCGTCGCCGCCGTCGACGGGGTGTGCGCCGGCGCCGGCGCCATCCTCGCCATGGCCTCCGATCTGCGCCTCGCAACCCCCGAGGCGAAGACCGCCTTCCTCTTCACCCGCGTCGGGCTGGCGGGGGCCGACATGGGCGCCTGCGGCATCCTCCCGCGCATCATCGGCCAGGGGAGGGCGGCGGAACTGCTCTACACCGGCCGCTCGATGAGCGCGAACGAAGGTGCTGCCTGGGGCTTCTGGAACGCCCTCCATGCGAGCGACCGGCTCGAGGCGGAAGCCACCGCGCTCGCCCGTTCGCTCGCCGACGGGCCGTGGTTCGCTCACTCGATGACCAAGACGATGCTGAACCAGGAATGGGCGATGGGCGTCGACGAGCTGATCGAGTCCGAGGCCCAGGCCCAGGCGATCTGTATGGCGACCGGCGACTTCCGCCGCGCCTTCGAGGCCTTCGCCGCCAAGCGCCGTCCGCAGTTCGAGGGCAACTGACCATGACCGCCGGCACGCCCGCGCCCACCCCGCCGCGCGACCACCTGGACTGGCCGTTCTTCGGCCCCGAGCATCGCGACCACGTCGCGCGTCTCGATCGTTTCGTCGACGAGGGCGGCCTCACCGGGCTCGACCACGCCGACGTCGACGGCACCTGCCGGACGCTGGTGCGGCGCATGGGGCGGGCGGGGCTGCTCGACGTCGCGGTCGCCGATCCGGCCGGCGACGCCGCCTCGATCCGCTCGCGTCTCGTCTGCCTCTCCCGCGAGACGCTGGCCTTCCACGATGGCCTCGCCGACTTCGCCTTCGCCATGCAGGGACTCGGCACCGGCGCCATCGGGCTCGCCGGCTCGCCCGAGCTCAAGGCGGCGGTGCTGCCCAGGGTCGCCGCCGGCGAGTGGCTCGCCGCCTTCGCCCTGTCGGAGAAGGAGGCCGGATCGGACGTCGCGGCGCTGCGCTGCGCGGTGCGGGCCGAGGGCGGCAGCTACGTCCTCGACGGCGAGAAGACCTGGATCTCCAACGGCGGCATCGCCGACGTCCATGTCGTCTTCGCCCGCACCGGCGAGGCGCCCGGCACCCGCGGCATCTCCGCCTTCGTCGTCTTCCCCGACGATCCCGGCTTCTCGGTCGCCGAGCGCATCGACGTCATCGCGCCGCATCCGCTCGCCACTCTGCGCTTCGAGGGATGCCGCATCCCGGCGTCGCGCCGCCTCGGGAGCCCCGGTGAGGGCTTCAAGATCGCGATGCGCACGCTCGACATCTTCCGCGCTTCGGTCGCCGCCGCCGGGCTCGGCTTCGCCCGCCGCGCCTTCGCCGAAGCGGTCGGCCACGTGCGGGCGCGGACGATCTTCGGCGGGACACTCGCCGACCTGCAGCTGACCCAGGCCGCGCTCGGCGAGATGGCGACCGAGATCGACGCCGCCGCGCTCCTCACCTATCGCGCCGCCTGGCGCCGTGACGTGCAGTGCCTGCCGACCACCCGCGAGGCGGCGATGGCCAAGATGCAGGCGACCGAGTCGGCGCAGGCCGTCATCGATCGCGCCGTGCAGATGTTCGGCGGTCGCGGCGTGCGCCGCGGCGAGGTGGTCGAGAGCCTCTACCGCGAGATCCGGGCGCTGCGGATCTACGAAGGTGCCACCGAAGTTCAGAAGCTGATCATCGCTCGCGAACACCTCAAGTCCCACTGATCGGAGAGCCCATGTCCTCGTCGCGCGAAATCTACGACTGGGAAGACCCCTTCCGCCTCTCCGAGCAGCTGACCGAAGAGGAGCGGATGGTCGCCGACACCGCCCGCGGTTATGCCACCGACCGGCTGGCGACGCGGGTGCTCGAGGCTTTCCGCCACGAGAGGACCGATCCGGCGATCTTCCGCGAGATGGGCGAACTCGGCCTGCTCGGCGCGACCATCTCGCCCGACTTCGGCGGCGCCGGTCTCGGCTACGTCGCCTACGGGCTGATCGCTCGCGAGGTCGAACGGGTCGACTCGGGCTATCGCTCGATGATGAGCGTGCAGTCGTCGCTGGTCATGGTGCCGATCGAGACCTTCGGCTCGCTCGCCCAGAAGCAGAAGTACCTGCCCAGGCTCGCCTCGGGCGAATGGATCGGTTGCTTCGGCCTGACCGAGCCGGACCACGGCTCCGACCCCGGCTCGATGGCCACGCGCGCCAAGAAGGTCGCCGGCGGTTACGAACTGACGGGTTCGAAGATCTGGATCACCAATTCACCGATCGCCGACGTCTTCGTCGTCTGGGGCAAGACCGAGGACGGGCTCATCCGCGGTTTCATCCTGGAAAAGGGTTGGAAGGGCCTCTCCGCCCCGGCGATCCACGGCAAGGTCGGTCTGCGCTCCTCGATCACCGGCGAAATCGTCATGGATCGGGTGTTCGTGCCGGAGGAGAACCTGATGCCGGGGGTCACCGGCCTCAAGGGTCCCTTCACCTGCCTCAACTCGGCGCGCTTCGGCATCGCCTGGGGGGCGCTCGGCGCAGCGGAGGCCTGTTTCGCCACGGCGCGCGGCTACACTCTCGACCGCAAGCAGTTCGGCAAGCCGCTCGCCTCGCGCCAACTCGTGCAGAAGAAGCTCGCCGACATGGCGACCGAGATCGCACTCGGTCTACAGACCTGTCTGCGGCTCGGACGGATGAAGGAAGAGGGCCACCCGCCGGTGGAACTGACCTCGCTGATCAAGCGCAACTCCTGCGGCAAGGCGCTCGACATCGCTCGGGCCGCCCGCGACATGCTCGGCGGCAACGGTATCTCCGACGAGTTCGGGGTGGCGCGCCATCTGGTCAACCTCGAAGTGGTCAACACCTACGAGGGCACCCACGACATCCATGCCCTGATCCTCGGCCGCGCCATCACCGGCATCGCCGCTTTCGCCGATTGAGGGTGCGCGAATGACCTTCCGCACCACCCGGCCCCTGCGCTTCGGCGACTGCGATCCCTCCGGCATCGCTTATTTCCCGGCCTATTTCGACCTGTTGGTCGGGGTGGTCGAGGAGTTCTTCGCGAGCCTCGGGGCGGCGTGGCCGACGCTCATCGGCGAACGGCGGATCGGGACCCCGACGGCAAAACTGGAGGTCGGCTTCGTCGCCCCCGGGTTCCACGGCGATCGGCTCGACTTCACGCTTCGGGTGACGTCGGTCGGCCGCAGCTCACTGGACCTCGCCACCGAGGTGAAGGCCGGCGAGCGGCTGTTGTGGCAGGCCCGGCAGGTGCTGGTCGCCACGTCGCTCGATACCCATCGATCCCGCGCCTGGCCGGACGACATCCGTGCCGCGTTGACGCAACACCTGGAGACCGAGAATGCACGCGATCCTGCAGCCTGAGGGCTGGGCCAAGCCGATCGGTTACGCCAACGGCATCGTGTCGAGCGGCCGTATCGTCCATCTCGCCGGCCTCATCGGCTGGAACGCCGCCGGCGAATTCGAGAGCGACGATCTGGTCGATCAGGTGCGACAGGCGCTGGAGAACATCGTCGCGGTGCTGGCGGAAGCCGGCGCCGGGCCGGAACACATCACTTCGATGACCTGGTATTTCGTCGACAAGCGCGACTATCTCGCCCGCCTCGCCGAGGTCGGTGCGGTCTATCGCGAGGTGATCGGACGGAACTTCCCGGCGATGGCGGCGGTGCAGGTCGCCGGTCTGATGGAGGACCGCGCCAAGGTCGAGATCCAGGCGGTGGCGGTGATCCCCGAGGCGTCGTCGTGAACCCGGTGACCGGCGTGCGTCGGCATTCCGAAACCGTGTCGAGCCGCCTCGACGGCGACGTCCTGGTGGTGGTGCTCGACAACCCGCCGGTCAACGCCGTCTCGCATTCGATGCGCGAAGGGCTGCTGGCGGCGCTCACCACTGCCGGGCGCGACGATGTCGTCGCGATCGTCGTCACCGGCGCCGGGACCGCCTTCGTCGGCGGTGCCGACATCCGCGAATTCGACGCACCGATCACCACTCCGACCCTGCCGGAGGTCACCGCGGCGCTCGAATCCTCGGCGAAGCCGGTGATCGCGGCGATCGACGGCGTGGCGCTCGGCGGCGGCCTCGAACTGGCGCTCGCCTGTCACCGGCGCATCGCCACGGCGCGTTCGAGTTTCGCGCTGCCCGAGGTGAAACTCGGCATCGTGCCGGGAGCGGGCGGTACCCAGCGCCTACCGCGGCTCGTCGGTCTCGCCGCGGCGCTCGATCTGGTTCCCACCGGCCGCACCGTTGGCGCCGACGAGGCGCTGCGCCTCGGCCTCGTCGACGAACTGGTCGACACGGACGTCGTGGCGGCGGCGGTCGCGGTCGCCACGAGGTCGCGTGGCCTCTCACCCCGCCGCACCGGGGCTCTCGCGGTACCGAAACTTCGCGCCGAGGAAACCGCCGACCTCGTCGCCGCGGCGACGGCGAAAGCCAAGGGACGGCCGGCGCCGCTCTCGGCGGTGCTGCTGGTTCGCTCGGCCGCCGATCTGCCGCTCGCGACCGGCCTCGCCGAGGAGCGGGCGACCTTCCTGGCCTTGCGCGCCTCGCCGGAAGCGGCGGCGCTGCGCCACGTCTTCTTCGCCGAGCGGGCGGCGGCCAGGGTCGCCGGGCTCGAGGGCGTCGCCGCTCGGCCGGTGGCGACGATCGGTGTCGTCGGCCTCGGGCTGATGGGCAGCGGTATCGCCACCGCGGCGGCGATCGCCGGCTACAGCGTCGTCGGGGTCGAACAGTCGGCCGAAGCGGCGAGTGCGGGCGAGATGCGCATCGCCGACCTGATCGCTCGCGCCGCACGTTCCGGGCGGACCGGCGGCGCCGATGCGGCGACGGTGGCGGCGCGGGTCGTGACCGGCGACGATCTCGCCGCCCTCGCCGGCGCCGATCTGGTGATCGAGGCGGTGATCGATGATCACGACGCCAAGGCGGCGCTGTTCGGCCGGCTCGACGGCATCGTCCGGCCCGACGCGATCCTCGCCACCAACACCAGCTATCTCGATCCCGACCGCCTCGCCGAGGCGGTGTCGAATCCGGAGCGGGTGATCGGACTGCACTTCTTCTCGCCCGCCCACGTCATGCGGCTGGTCGAGGTGGTGCGTCGTGCCGGGACCGCACCGGAGATCCTCGCCACCGCGATCGCGGTCGCCCGCAGGCTCGGCAAGCTGCCGGTGGTCACGGGCGTCTGCGAAGGCTTCATCGGCAACCGCATCTTCTCCGCCTATCGCCGCGAGGCCGAGTATCTGCTCGAGGACGGCGCGAGCCCGCAGACGATCGACGCGGCGATGGAAGCTCACGGCTTCGCCATGGGACCGTTCGCGGTCTTCGATCTCGCGGGCCTCGAGATCGCCTGGGCGCGACGCAAGCGCACCCCGCGCGATCCGGCCGTGCGCCACGTCGACGTCGCCGATCGGCTGTGCGAAGCCGGCCGCTTCGGCGCCAAGGTCGGGCGCGGCTGGTGGGACCACGTCGACGGCCGTCGTGTCGCCTCGCCCGAAGTCGCGGCGCTGATCGCGGCGTCGCGAGCGGCGAAGGGCATCGTGCCGCGGCCGGTCACGGCGGACGAGATCGTCGCGCGTCTGACCGGGGCGATGGTCGCCGAGGGACGGGCGTTGCTCGCCGAGGGCATCGCTGCGCGGGCGAGCGACATCGATCTGGTGATGATCAACGGCTACGGCTTCCCGGCGTATCGCGGCGGGCCGATGTGGGCGGCAGAGCAGGGGGCACGGGGATGATCGATGCCTACATCGTCGGCGGCGCCCGTACGCCGATCGGCCGCTACGGTGGGGCGCTGTCGACGGTGCGGACCGACGATCTCGCCGCCCACGCATTGCGCGCCGCGCTCGCCCGCTTTCCCACGATCCCCGGTGATGCGGTCGACGAGGTGATCTTCGGCTGCGCCAATCAGGCCGGCGAGGACAATCGCAACGTCGCCCGCATGGCGGTGCTGCTCGCCGGTCTGCCCGAGACGGTTCCGGCGGTGACCGTCAACCGGCTGTGCGGATCCGGGCTCGACGCGGTCGGTCTGGCGGCGCGCGCCATCCGGCTCGGCGAGGCCGATGTCGTCGTCGCCGGCGGGGTGGAGAGCATGAGCCGCGCCCCTTTCGTCATCCCGAAGGCCGATGGTGCGTTCCAGCGGACGACCGAGATCCACGACACCACCATCGGCTGGCGCTTCGTCCATCCGGCGATCGCCCGCGATCACGGCATCGAGTCGATGCCGGAGACGGCGGAGAACGTCGCCGCCGAATTCGGCATCTCGCGCGCCGATCAGGACGCCTTCGCCCTGCGCAGCCAGGAGCGTGCCCTCGCGGCGCGGCAGAGCGGTCGCTTCGGCGAGGAGATCGAGCCGGTCACGATCCCGGTGCGACGCGGTGAATCGATCCGGGTCGAGCACGACGAACACCCGCGCGCCACCACGCTCGACAAGTTGGCCGCGCTGCCGACGCCGTTCCGCGCCGGCGGGTCGGTCACCGCCGGCAACGCCTCCGGGGTCAACGACGGCGCCGCGGCGGTGATCCTCGCCTCGCGCCGCGCCATCGAGCGTCACGGCCTGACGCCGCTCGCCCGCGTGGTCGGTCTCGCCACGGCCGGTGTGGCGCCGCGGCTGATGGGCATCGGCCCGGTGCCGGCGACGCGCGATCTTCTCGACCGCCACGGGCTGCGGATCGCCGACATCGACCTCGTCGAACTCAACGAGGCCTTCGCCGCCCAGGCGCTCGCCTGCCTGCGCCAACTCGGCCTCGGCGACGACGCGAGCCACGTCAATCCCAACGGCGGGGCGATCGCCCTCGGCCATCCGCTCGGTATGTCGGGCGCCCGCCTGGCGCTCTCGGCGGCGCTGGAGCGCGCCCATCGCGGCGCCCGCCATGCGCTCGTCAGCATGTGCGTCGGGGTGGGGCAGGGGATCTCGCTGCTGCTCGATGGCCGCGGCGGCTGACCGGTGTCTCCGGCGCGCGGCCGCGTTCGCAACAGAAGAGCGGCTGGTGCGGACGGGGGGACTCGAACCCCCACGCCTCACGGCGCAAGATTTTAAGTCTCGTGCGTCTACCGGTTTCGCCACGTCCGCTTCGCCACGAAGAGGGGTAGCGGTGGCCGGTGCCGAGATCAAGCGGCGATCGAGATTCGCCCCCGACGCGGTGACGTCGCGGTCGTGAGGACACGTCGCCGCCCGGTCGGGCGAAGACCCGTCGACAGCCGCCGCCACGGCGGCACGGCGCCTCGCGTCGTCTGTCCGGGGCGTCTCGACCCGTACCTGTCACGGCTCGCCGACCGTCTCGTATCTGCGAGCGCTTCCACGACATGGGTCCGCTTTCGCCCCGCTTCCGCCACGGAAGCGCCGAAGCACGACCGCGATCGGGTCCGAGGCTCTTAGGCGATCGCGGGTGTCGGCTGGTCGGTGGACATCGGATGTGATCCGGCAAGGCGCGAGGGCGCGGCCGAGGCAGGTGGGGAGAGACGACGATGAACCGGTGGATCCTGGCGAGCGGGTTGGCGACGGCGTTGATGGTGTCGATGGTGCGGCCCGGATGGTCCTCCGACCAACCGCAGGTGACGGTCGACGAGGCGCGGACCTCGGCGAAGACGCAGGCGCTCCTCGCTCCGGCCGCCCGCGTCGAGGTCGCCTTCGTGCTCGACACCACCGGATCGATGGGCGGACTCATCGACGGTGCCAAGCGGCGGATCTGGGGCATCGCCGACGAGATCCGCAAAGCCAATCCGAGCGCCGAGATCCGCATCGGTCTCGTCGCCTACCGCGACCGCGGCGACGTCTACATCACCGAGAAGACGGATCTTTCGACCGATATCCACGCCGTCTACGGCAAGCTGCTCGACCATCGCGCCCAGGGCGGCGGCGATCGGCCGGAATCGGTCAACGAGGCGCTGGCGGTGGCGGTGAACGGCCTGACCTGGACGAAGGCGGCGGACACGCGGCGCATCGTCTTCCTGGTCGGCGACGCCCCGCCGCACATGGACTATCCTCAGGACGTGCCCTTCGCCGACACGCTGAAGATCGCCGAACGGGAGGGCATCGTCGTCGACACGGTTCAGGCCGGTGATGCCGCCGACACCGAGACGATCTGGCGGACCATCGCCCAGCTCGGTCACGGCGACTACGTCAAGATCCCGCAGACCGGCGGCGTGGTGACGATCAAGACGCCTTTCGACCAGGAGATCCTCGAGCTGCAGTTGAAGCTCAACCGGACCGTCGTGCCCTACGGCGACCAGCGCCGGCAGGCGATGGTCAAGGCCAAGACCGAAATGGCGGCCAAGGCGGCACCGGCGGCGGCGTCCGACATGGCGAGCTACAACGTCCGCGCCAAGGCACCGGAAGCGCGCACCGTCGTCACCGGCGAGGGCGACCTCGTCGCCGACGTGATCGCCGGCCGGGCGAAGCTCGAGGGCGTGAAGAAGGACGATCTGCCGCCGGAGCTGCAAGGCCTCAGCCAGGACAAGCTCACCGCCGCGATCACCGCCAAGTCGAGCGAGCGCAGTGCCCTGCAGACCGAGCTGGCGCGCCTCGTCGCCAAACGTGACGCCGTGGTCGCGGCGGAGAAGGCGAAGACCGGCGAAGGTCGCGACGGCTTCGACAGGGTGGTCGAGGAGATCGTGCGCAAGCAGATCATGTGAGGCGCCGCGGGCGCACGAGCCACGTCGGCAAGTGCCCACGGCGGTCCCTCGCGCTCGCCCCGGACGACTTCGGTCCGGTCGAGAAGACCGCCCTCAGCCCTCGTCGGCCTCCAGCGCCGCCTTGGTCTCGGTGATGAATTCCTCGGCGCCTTTCTTGGCTTCGCGGATGATGTCGGCGAAGTCCTTGCCGAGGCGGTCGAGGGCCATGCGCAGGCCGCCGGCGGAGGGCTTGTCGACACTCATGACGTAGCCCGACATGGCGATCGACAGGGCGATGTTGACCAGTCCGAAGACCGCGGTGCCCTCGTCGACCTCGTTCTCGTCGAGATAGTCGAGCACCATGTCGCGCAGCGCCTCGGCGTGGGCCTCCTGTTCGTCGTCCCAGCTCTCGCCTTCGCGGTCGTCGTCGCCGCCGTTGATCATGTGTGCCTCTTCGTCGTTCGGGATGGAGGGGACGCGGCGTCGGTCGGTCGCGGTCAGGCGCCGCCCTCGCGGATCGGCGGCTGGAACTGCCAGCCCATGTCCCACGGGAAGTAGATCCAGGTGTCCTGCGACACTTCGGTGACGAAGGTGTCGACCAGCGGGCGGCCCTGCGGCTTGGCGTAGACGGTGGCGAAATGGGCCTTGGGCATCATCTCGCGTACGACGCGGGCGGTCTTACCCGTATCGACGAGGTCGTCGATGATCAGGATGCCGGCGCCTTCGCCGCCGCCGAGGTCGAGGAGCTGCGGCTGGACGGTCTTCATCACCCGGAGTTCACCCTGGGTGGTGTAGTCGTGGTAGGAGGCGACGCAGATCGACTCGATCAGGCGGATGTCGAGTTCGCGCGCCACGATCGCCGCCGGGACGAGACCGCCGCGGGTGATGGCGACGATCGCCTGCCACTGGCCCTGACCGGAGAGACGCCAGGCGAGCGCACGGGCATCGCGGTGGAACTGATCCCAGGAGACGGGGAAGGCCTTGGGTTGGGGAGCGCTCATCGCTTACCTCACGGATATCTGGCACGGACTTCGGCGAGCATGGCCTCGACCGCGGCGACGGCGGCGTCGAGGGCGGCGGAATCACGAGCCCGCACCACGATGTTGGTGGCGTAACGGCCGTCGCGTTCATAAGGGTAGGAGCCGATGACCGTCGCCGGATGTGCCTTCTGGATGGCGGCGAGCGGCGTGGCGACGAGGCCTTCGCCGCGTTCGGCGTCGATGGTCTTCGACATCATCGGCCGTCCCCCCTTCAGGGTGCGGCAGACCTCGGTCATCATCGCTTCGAGCACCACCGGCACGCCGGCCATGACGTGGACGTTGCCGATCCGGAACCCCGGCATACCGTTCTCGGTCTCGATCAGGTCGGCGCCGAGGGGGATGCGGGCCATGCGCAGGCGGGCTTCGTTGATCTCGGCGCGGCCGGCGAGTCGGGCCTTCAGGATCTCCACGGCGCGCGGGTGATGATCGATGCCGACGCCGAAGGCCTTGGCGACGGCATCGGCGGTGATGTCGTCGTGGGTGGGGCCGATGCCGCCGGAGGTGAAGACGTGGGTCCAGCGGGCAGAGAGGGCCCGGACCGCCTCGACGATCATGTCCTCCTCGTCGGGAACGATGCGCACCTCCTTGAGATCGACGCCGATCTCGGTGAGGCGGTCGGCGACGTAGCCGATGTTGCGGTCCTTGGTGCGGCCGGAAAGGATCTCGTCGCCGATCACCACCATCCCGGCGGTGACGACGTCGGCGGAGGGGCGGTCGGCGGTGGCGGGGGAGGTCGCGTCGGCGGTCATGTCGTCCTCCCTCATGGCGGAGCGTGCCGCGATCGGCCGGCCCGGTTCTGCGGTCAATAGATCAATCCGCGGCGGCCCTCAAGGCGCGCCGGCGCGGCGAACGTGGACAAGGTGCGGCGTCGGGAGACCCCGATCACTCCGGCCGGTCGACTCGCCAGCGGTAGATCCAGTCCATGCGGTCGAGGAGTTGGCCGCCGACCCCCCACTTGAGCGCCACGTCGCGGAAGACGGCGAGGGCGTGGGGCAGGTGATAGAGCCGGCCGTTGGAGACAGCCTGTTCGACGATGGCGCGGGTGCGGGGCTTGCGCGCCGTCTCGTAGGCACGGAAGGCGGCGGGGACGTCGTTGGCCGCGTCGAGCACTCGGGCGAGGACGGCGGCGTCCTCGATGGCCATGCCGCCGCCCTGGGCGGCGAAGGGGAGGGTGGCGTGGGCGGCATCGCCGAGCAGCGTCACCGCGCCCGAGGTCCAGTCGAAATCGGCCTCGAACCCACACAGCGCCCATTTGGTCCAGGTCTCGGGCAGGTCGAGCAGACGACGGGCCGCCTCCGGCCAGCGCGACCGGCCGGTCAGGCCGAAATGGGTGGCGAATTCGGCGCGCGATGCGGGCACCGACCAACCGTCGCTCTGCCAGTCGTCCTCGACCACGGCGACGAGATTGAACTCGCGGCCGGCGCGCAGCGGGTAGTGGACGAGATGGGCGCGCGGCGACAGCCACATGGCGGTGACGTCCCGGAACGCCTCGGGGACGCGGTCGATCGGGACGGTGGCACGATAGGCGGTGCGGCCGGTGTAGCGGGCCGGCGGGCCGGCGCGCAGTTTGGTGCGGACGCGTGAGCGCACGCCGTCGGCGCCGACGAGGCCGTCGGCCTTCAGATCGCGCGGCTCGCCGGCGATGGTGGCATGGACGGTGATCGCCTCCGGAGCCGGGCTGGCGTCGCGGAAGCGGGCGTCGAGGATCAGTTCGATCTTCGGTTCGGCGGCCACCGCCGCGGCGAGGACGGCGAGCAGGTCGGCGCGGTGGATCACCCAGAAGGGCGCACCGTAGCGCGCTTCCACGCTCCGACCGACCGGCGTCCGGGCGACCTCGCCGCCGCTGCGGGAGGAATGGACGACGATGTCGCGCGGGGTGATCGCGTGGACGTCGAGGGCGTCGCGCAGACCGAGATCGACCAGGACTCGCGAAGCATTGGGCGACAGCTGGATGCCCGCGCCGACCTCGGCCAGCGCCGCGGCCTGTTCGAGCACGGTGACGCGATGGCCGGTACGGGCGAGCGCCAGAGCGGCGGTCAAGCCGCCGATGCCGCCGCCAGCGATGATGAGGTGATGCTTCGACATGGTGCGGCCGAACGTTGCGGATCGTCGCTCGTCGCGGCGGAACCGGGGTTCTCGCTCACTCCGCGGCGGCGGCGGGGTGCCAAGCGGCGTCAGCCGGATCGGCGGCGCCCGCCTTCAGCTTCGCGTCATGGACGTAGAGTGTGCCGCAGTAGGGGCAGAGCTTCTCGTCGCCGGCGCCCATGTCGAGGAAGACGTGGGGATGATCGAAGGGCGGCTTCGCCCCGACGCACATGAACTCGCGCGCGCCGATCCGGATCTTGTCGATGCCGTGGTCGTTGGCGAAGTGGGGAACGGCAACGTCCGCCATGAGCTTTCCTCGTCATTTTCGATTGTCGGCGCGACCATACAAGCCGAGACCGGGGAAGGGTAGTGCGGAAAAGGGATGACCTCGCGCACCACCCTCGGCGGTGGCGACCCGGCTCGGCACGATCGCCACCGCCGGCGGACGCGGGCGGCGGGGCGGTGTTCGGGGGCGTCATCCGGTGAGACCTGCGGCCCCCCCGATCGACCCGGACGCCGTGACGCGGTATTGAGGCGGCCATGAGGATCGTCTCGCTCTCCCACTCGCCCGCACCCCGGAGCCCCATGTCCAGCTTCCTCTCCGCCGGCGTCCGTATCGCCTACCTCGACGAGGGACCGCGCGACGGCACGCCGATCGTGCTCGTCCACGGCTTCGCCTCCAATGCCCGTGTCAACTGGGTGACGACGGGTTGGGTGGCGACCCTGATCGGCGCCGGGTATCGGGTGATCGCTCTCGACAATCGCGGTCACGGCGCCTCCGAGGGGCCGCACGATCCGGCGCAGTACGGCACCGCCACCCACATGGCGGAGGATGTGCGGCGGTTGATGGATCACCTCGGGATCGAGCGCGCCGACGTCATGGGCTTCTCGATGGGGGCGTGGATCGCCGCCCATCTGGCGCTCGCCCATCCCGAGCGGTTGCGCTCGGTGATCTTCGGTGGGCTCGCCTGGGCGATGGTCACCGGCGTCGGTGGTCAGGAGACGATCGCCCGGTCGCTCGAGGCGGAGAGCGACGCCGAGGTGACGACGCCGAAGGGGAGGGCCTACCGAGCCTTCGCCAAGCAGACCGGGTCCGACCTGATCGCGCTCGCCGCGTGTATGCGCGGCTCGCGTCAGCCGGTGCCGCAGGAGGGGCTGGCGAAGCTCGATCTGCCGGTATTGATCGCGGTCGGCACCAGGGACGACGTCGCCGGCTCGCTCGAGGATCTGGCGGCACTCATTCCGGGCGCCGAAGCATTGCCGATCCCCAACCGCGACCACATGCTGTCGGTCGGCGACAAGGTCTACAAGCAGGGCGTGCTCGATTTCCTCTCCCGGCGGCCGTGAGCGGCGAAAGCGGAATCGGAAGAATCGCTTGGTCGGGATCGTGAAGGTTCCGATTGCGATTTCACCGCGGCACCAACGCGGTCACCCGTACCGAGCCGGCGTGCGCCGACGAAGCGCGAATCTCGAGAGTCACTTGGGACCGGCGGCAAAGGCGGCGATTCCGCTCGCGTCGCGGCGCGAGGAAAGGTCCGCCCGCCATTGCAACTCGCTGATTTCTCAGGCGCCGTGGAACTTCGCCTCGCGCTTCTCCAGGAAGGCGGTACGGCCCTCGGCGAAATCGGCGGAGGCGAAGCAGGCGTCGGTGAGGGCGACGAGACGGTCGCGGTCGTGGGCGAGGGTGCCGGCGACGACCGAGTCGATCGCCGCCTTGGCGGCGCGGATGGTCAAGGGCGCGTTGTGGGCGATGGCCAGCGCCAGATCGATCACCTCGTTCTCCAGCGCTTCGACCGAGTGGACGGCGGTCAGTAGGCCGATGTCGAACGCTTCGGCGGCGCTCAGGCGGCGGGCAGTGAAGAACATCTCCTTGGCGCGCTGTGGGCCGACCGCGGCGACGACGTCGGCCATGCAGTCGGGCGGGTAGCCGACGCCGAGGCGGGCGGCGGGGATGCCGAAGACGGCGTCCTCGGCGGCGACGCGGAGATCGCAGGCCACCGCCAGTCCCATGCCGCCGCCGAGGCAGAAGCCGCGAATCATGGCGATGGTCGGCTTGGCGACGTGGCGAACGGCGGAGAAGGCTTCGGCGTTGGCGGCCTCGTAGGCGCGGGCGGAGGCGGCATCCTTGCGCACCGTGGAGAACTCGGAGATGTCGGCGCCGGAGACGAAGGCGAGATCGCCGTCGCCGCGTACCACGACGACGCGGACGTCCGGATGGGCCTCGAGCGCGGCGACCGCGGCGGGGACGGCTTTCCACATGTCGAGCGAAACGGCGTTGCGGCGGGCGGGGTTGGCGACCACCAGGCGACCGATCGGTCCTTCCACTTCGGCGCGGATGCGCGCGTCCGGCGTCGGCAGGACGATGACGGGATGGGCGGCGGCGGGCGTGGTCATGGGGGGTCTCCGCTGGGAGAGCCGATGCTCTCGGGCGGTCACAAGAGGGAGAGATGTTTCCCATTTCGTCAACCCGTTCGAAGGCGTCGTTGGGCGGACGGCGGAAACGCGCTATATCGAGGTGTCGTCGTCCCGGGCCTTGAACCCGCGGAGGAGGAGGGGATTCATGCCACAGACCATTCAGACGGCCCCCGCCGTCAGACCCGACATCGACCCGATCTGGAGCCGGGTGCGCGACGAGGCGGCGGCGATGAGCGCGGCCGAACCGGCGCTCGCCAGCTTCATCTGGGAAACCGTGCTCAATCACGCCCGGCTCGAGGACGTGATCGTCCACCGCGTGGCGGAGAGGCTCGGCCACACCACGGTGAAAGAGGCCCTGATCCGCCAGACCTACGGTGAGGCGCTCGCCGACGAGCCGCAGATCGGCGAGATCTTCCGCGTCGATCTCCAGGCGGTGTTCGATCGCGATCCGGCGTGCGAGCGGATGATCGAGCCGATCCTCTATTTCAAGGGGTTCCACGCCATCCAGACCCAGCGACTGGCCAACTGGCTGTGGCGGCACGGTCGGCGCGACTTCGCCCTCTACCTGCAGAGCCGGGCGTCGGAAGCGTTCCAGGTCGACATCCATCCGCAGGTGCCGCTCGGCCGTGGCCTGTTCTTCGACCATGCCACCGGCATCGTCATCGGTGCCACCGCGGCGATCGACGACGACGTGTCGATCCTGCAGGGCGTCACCCTCGGCGGCACCGGCAAGGAGAGCGGTGATCGCCATCCCAAGATCCGCTCCGGCGTGTTGATCGGGGCGGGTGCCAAGGTACTCGGCAACATCGAGGTCGGAACCTGCGCGCGCGTCGCCGCCGGATCGGTGGTGCTGAACTCGGTGCCGGCGCGCACCACCGTCGCCGGGGTTCCGGCCAAGGTGGTCGGCGAGGTGCTGTCGTGCAACGAGCCGTCGCGGGCGATGGATCAGATGCTCGACGAGGAGAAGTGAGACCCGCGAGTTTTCCCCAAGCGGGCGGGAAATCGCGGAAATCCGGCTTTGACGGGACCGCCGGCTTCGTGTCACAAGCGGCCCGAGCCGACATCCGCGGCGGCGCGGAGGCATCGTGAGCCGAGCGCCCCTTTTTCTGGAGCACCCCCTTGGACAAGACCGAACTCGCCAAGCTGCAGGCCTATCTCCGGCGCAAGTTCGACCTCGACACGATCAAGGTCGTCGCCCGCCCGAAGAAGAAGGATTCGGCCGAGGTGTTCATCGACGACGAATTCGTCGCGGTGATCTATCGGGACGAAGAGGACGGCGAGATCTCCTGGAACCTGCAGATGGCCATCCTGGAGATGGACCTCGAGGACTGAGATCGACCGCCGGTCGACGAGCCGACGACGACGCCCCGGCCGGAGACGGACGGGGCGTTCGCATGTCCGCGGATGCGCAGGTCGAGTGGCGAGGCCGTTTCGCCGGACTCAACGGACCTCGACCCCCCAGCCGGCGAGGCGGGCGTCGAGGCCGGCGTCGAGGTCGCGCCACGCACCGAGCAGGGCCGTCGGAAACCGCCAGGTGACGAGGAGATTGCCGTGGACGACGTCGCGCAGGCACATGCGCGACGGCTCGCCGGGGGCGAGCGGGAAGCAGCGGGCGACGAAGGGGCGGACGGCGCCCGGCTCGAGATAGATCTCCTCGTCGGCATGACCGGATTTCGGCGACATGCGTCGTCCCTGCAGTCCGCCGGGTCCGGCCCAGGGCTCGCCGACGAAGAAGCGCGCGTAGACCGCGGTGAGCCGGGTGGCGCTGTCCCAGGTGTCGTGACGCGGCTGCAGTGTCAGATAGACGATGTCTGCAGCCTGATCCGACGTGTCGAAGCGCGGTGCGGTGGTGTCGCTGCGGCCGTCGAGTTCCGGCCAGGAGAGGGCGAGATCGACGCGTGTCCGCGTCCCGGGGACCCGTTGATCGGAAAAGCGGATGGCGTTCGCCGGAATGTCGAGAGGGCGTCCGCCGATCTCGAGGCGGATCGGTTGTGGTGAGGTCGGCGAAACGCCGACGTCGTCGCGGCGGATCACCACGGCCACGGCGGTCGCGGCGGCGAGGACGGCGGCCAGACCGATCAGGAGCCGGTTCCGCGGCGACATGCGATTCCCCCGCTGGCGAGGTCTTTCGAATTAACCATCGGACGAGACTTGGCAAGTCTCGGGCGCCGAAAGGGCTGCGACGCGTCCGCCGACGTGCTATTCGTTAAGAAAGCGTAAACGGGTTCGGGGCGTTCGCATGTTGTACGAGTTGGCCATCGCCGCCTATGCCGCCTCCTGCGGATTCGTGGCGGCAGGAATCCTCGGCTCGCTCCATCAACTCCTCACCGATCGCCCGGCACGCTTCGCCATCGATCTGGAAAGCATCGGCAAGGGATTGCTCGGCGTGCTCCTGTGTGCCTTCGCCGGACCGTTCATCATCATGCGCAACGCCATCCGCGGACGCATGATCGAGAACCGGCCGGTCGGCTGGCTGGTCGCCTCGACCGCCATCGCCACCGGCTGGAGCCTGTGCTCGGGTATCGTCGTCGTGCAGTTCGTTCTGGCGATGCGAGCCGGCCTGATCTGACGTCCGGGGTGACGCAAGGTCGCACCGCCTCGCGACATCGTCCGATCTGCCGATGCGGCCGGCGGCGGTTTTCTTCCGGAGTTTCGACGACGCACGCTCCGATCCCGGTCGACCCTCGTACATTTTCTCTATCCGAAACGTTTTCGTTCGCGAAAAATTAATATTGCCGAGTGAGATGTCAGGTGTCCCCGCGAGCCACGAGGTCACCATGCTCTTTTCCCGCGTTCGAGCCGACAAGCCGGTCGAGATCCCGGAAGCCCCCGCCTTCGACGTGATGGCCCTGGTGACCTCTCTGGCGGCGGTGGCGGCGCGGCGCGAGGTGCCGCTCGGCAACGGCCTGCCGCCGATGGTGATCGAGGCGATCCGCAGTATCGACCAGGTCTTGGCGACACGTGACCGGTCGATGCTCGAGTCCGCCGTCTCCTCCTCGATGCGGGCCAGCGAAGCGATGGCGGCGACGGCGCACATCACCGGGGAGGTGAGGGAGAGTTCCGCTCAGGCCCAGATCATGGCAGCAGGGGTGGAGGAGCTCACCGCCTCGATCCGACAGATCGCAGCGACCGCCGAGACGGTTTCGACGGCGATGGACCGGGCGGCGCGGGCGACGGTGGAGGGGGTCGAGGCGACACAGGCGGCGACCGACGCCAGCCTCGCCATCGGAGCGTCGTTCGAACGGATGGACGGGGCGTCCGAGCAGTTGAAATCGGCGGCCGAGCAGATCGGTACCTTCGTGGCGACGATCGAAGGGCTCGCGCAGCAGACCAATCTCCTGGCTCTCAACGCCACCATCGAAGCGGCGCGGGCGGGCGAGGCGGGCCGTGGCTTCGCCGTCGTGGCGAGCGAGGTCAAGACGCTCTCCGGCCAGACTCAGAAGGCGACCGACGACATTCGCGCTCGGATCCAGCGGCTCGAGCAGCATGTCAGGGAACTCGCAGCCTCCATCCATTCGGCGCGCGATCAGGTCGAGATCGCCGCAGCGCGGTCCGACGCAGCGCGGGATCGTATCGACGAGGTGCGCAGCGTGGTCGACGACGGGGCGCTGCGGATGCGCGAGATCGCCGGCCTGCTCACCGAGCAGACAGCGGCGGTCGGCGAACTCTCCGCCGGTATCCACGCCATCGAGCGACACACGTCGGAAGCCAGTTCCTACACCGCGGACGTGATCACCGCGGTCGGTGCCTGCGAGGCGCTGATCGAACGGCAGTTCGCCGATGCGGAAGCCCATTCGGTGCCGGATCTGGTCCTGCACCGGGCGAAGTCCGACCACTTCATGTGGAAGAAGCGGCTCGCGGAGGTCCTCGTCGGACTGAAGTCGCTGAAGCCGGAAGAGCTCTCCGATCACCGTCACTGCCGGCTCGGCAAGTGGTACGAGACCGTCGGCGACGAGACGATCCGGCGCCATCCCGCCTTCGCTCGCATCCTGCCGGTGCACGAGGCGGTCCACGCCAGCGGACGCCGGGTGGCCGAGCGGATCGCCCAGGGCGACAGGGTCGGGGCACAGCAGGCCTATGCCGAGATGGAGACGGCCTCCATCCGGGTGGTGGAGTGTCTCGAAGACCTGATCCGCCGGCGCTGAACGGGGTTCGCCTCCCGTCGGGCTTGTCAGGGGACGTGAGATCGTCTTCTTGATGCGCCGACGACCGGTTCTCGCGACGGTGCCGGCGAGGAGACGAACATGGCGATCTTCGAACTCGACGGGATCCGACCGGAATTTCCCGAAGACGGGGCATGGTGGGTGGCGCCGAGTGCCGATCTGATCGGTCGCGTGCGCCTGAAGCGCGATGCCAGCGTATGGTTCGGGGCGGTGCTGCGCGGCGACAACGAGTGGATCGAGATCGGCGAGCGCACCAACATCCAGGATCTGTCGGTGCTGCACACCGACATGGGATACCCGCTGACCATCGGTCCCGGCTGCACCATCGGCCACAAGGTGACGCTGCACGGCTGCACCATCGGCGCCGACACGTTGATCGGCATGGGGGCGACCATCCTCAACGGCGCGAAGATCGGGAACAACTGCCTCGTCGGGGCGGGCGCCCTCGTCACCGAGGGCAAGACGTTTCCCGACAATTCGCTGATCGTCGGATCGCCAGCCAAGGTGATCCGCTGCCTCGACGACAAGGCGATCGCCCGCATCCGCGGCTCGGCCGAGGGCTACGTGCGCAACGCTCACCGCTTCGCTTCCGGTCTGAAGCCGATGTGATCCCGGTCGCGTCCGACGAGCCGACGACCACCCGAAACGAACGAGGCCGGCGCTCGAGGCGCCGGCCTGTTCTGCGAACCCGATCCACTGGGGACGGGGAGGGTGGGGACGCGACCGGGTTCGCGAAGGGGGGTGCCATCCTGAGCTTCGAGAAGCAGGGAGGGGCCTTCGGCCTGTCGGCGGTGACAGGGGGATCCGTTTCTTTCGCCGACGAGGTGAGACTGACAGGCGCGCCTTTCGACGCGGTCAAGGAAGCCGCTCGACTTCGAGTCGAATTCGACGACAAATCGAATCGAATGCGACGGATCCGCTGTCCGTCGAAACATATTCAATAAAAACAGATGTTTACGAAGCGACGACGCGATCGTGTGCCGGCGCGGGGGGCGGTTCGGCGTCGATCGCGAAGGTTAGGGAAGTTCTGCGGCGATCTCAGAAACTCGGGCGTGAACGATGACGGCCGACCCGAAGGGCCGGCCGTGGTGTGTCCCGGTGCGACGCGCGCGGGGTCAGGAGAAGTAGGTCTGCAGCGTCTCGCTCGAGTGGACGATGGCGAATTCGATGGCGACGCCCTCGTCGAAGCGGCGGACGATGCGGCCGCGCATCATGCCGAGCGACACCGGTGTGCCGACCGCCGGCTTCGGATCGATCTGAATCGCCGCACCGGAGGGCGAGACGTCGAGAATGCGGCAGCGCATCTCGGTGCCGTCGGGCAGGACGAGCTTGGAGAAGGGATTGCGCGGCACGAAACGCTCGTGACGGCGATCTTCGGGCAGATTGAGGATGTGACGGTTGGCGAGCCAGGTGAGCTGGGCGGCGAGCTTGTCGCGCTTGCGCGCCGACATCGCCATCGACATGGCGAAACCGCCGTCGATGAGGCGAATCAGGCGGCCTTCGATGCGGCCGATGTGATCGACATAGGCGACGACGCGTTCGCCGATGCGGCCGACCACCGGCACGATCATCGCCGCGCCGCCGGGCGACATGTCGACCACCTGACAGGTGAACTCACGGCCGTCTTCGAGCATACAGCGGCCGAGGAGATTCACCTTGACCCGCTGGTGCATGCGTCGATCGACGGCCTTGGCCGGCGTGGCGACGAGGGGCTTCCGGGCAAGCGACATGGAAAAACCTCGGGGACGGCGTCAACTCGCCCCGAGAGTAACCAGCGTTGGTTAATCGGACGTTGCGTGTGACCCCACGTAAATCGTCGCTCAGTTCGATTTGCCACCGTCGAGTACGACCAGGTGTCCGACGCGACGGTTGGGGTGTCCGGCCCAGGGATTCAGCGGCGCCGGCCGGACGGGAACGCCCGGGCGCGGCGGTGCCTCACCGAGCGACGGCAGCGGCGGCACCTCGCCGGCGGGGACCGCCTCGACGTCGAGTTCGTCGCCGCGGCGCAGGAAGGTCGGCCGCTCGTCCGGCCAGATCAGGCGCAGGCTGGTGATCGACTGCGACAGGATCGGATGGATGCCGATCCAGTAGGGGTCGTCCATCGGGACGAGCGAACCGAGGATGCGGTCGTAGCCGCCGCCTTTCTGGCGAATCGGCAGGAGCAGGATCTCGCAGGCCAGGTCGCGTTCGTGGGCGGAGCGGCCGGTCATGCCGAGCACCGCGGCGGCGGCATCCTGGGAGACGGCGGCGAGCAGCGTCGCCACCGCTTCGCGGTCCTTGCCCTTCCAGAAGGAGAGGAAGTCCTTGCCCTTCAATTCACGGCCATAGAGGGCGCAGACCCGAGTCCCGGCGAGACGGAAGCGGTAATCGTCGCGCGAGGTCACTTCGAGGATGAAGGTGTCGCCGAGGATGCGGCGGATGTCGGAGGGCTCGATCTCGTTGCGCTCCGGCGCCGGGCGCCGACCGCGCAACCGTTGCCAGTAGTCGTAGAGTTCACGCGTCGTCGAATGTTTCATGACCCCGAGCCCCGTTCTCGTACTTCTGCAGACGCCCCGTTTCGGCACGATCGGCCGGTCTCGGGACGTCCATGCCCGTCGCCGGGCGTCGGTGGAGACGCCCCGATTTCCGCGCCCGCGCCGGCATCGGTCGGGAGGACCGTGCCGAAATGGGACCGAAGCTCGTGTGGCGTCTTCATACTTTCTCGAGAAATGCCAATTCCGTGCCGGCCGGTTCCGCGCCGAAACGAGACGTGGACTTCGGCGCCGGGGACGGGCAGGTTGGCCGGCGGGATGTGCGGACGGCCGGGGAGGGCGCGCGTGGACAACTGGCGGGGCGGGACGGCGCGGGAGCCGGTCTTCGAGCTACCCGGCGTGCTGATCGGGCTGATCGGCGGTCTCGTCGCGGTTCATGTGCTGCGTGGCTTCCTGGCGCCGGCCGACGACGACCTGGTGTTGGCGCTCTTCGCCTTCATACCCGATCGCTACGTGCTCGAAGCGGGCGAGCCGGCCTATCCGGGCGGATGGGGGGCGATGGTGTGGAGTTTCGTCAGCCATGCCGCCCTCCACGGGTCGTGGATGCATCTCGTGTTCAACGCGGTGATCCTGGCGGCGGTCGGCAAACCGGTGGTGATGCGGATCGGGCGCACTCGCTTCCTCGCGCTGGTGGCGGTCGCGGCAGCGGCCGGTGCCGCGGCGCATCTGGCCTTCGACCTCGGCTCGCCGGCGCCGATGATCGGGGCGTCGGGCGTCGTCTTCGGCCTGTTCGGTGCGCTCTTGCGGTTCGCCTTCGCCTCGCCGTGGCGACCGACGCCCACGGCGTTCGATGCGCTGAAACTGCCGCGGGTACAACGCTTCGTTCTGGCGCTGATCGTCATGAACCTGGTCATGGTGGTGATCGGAACCGCGCCCTTCGGCGGGGGCGAAGGCGCGGTCGCCTGGGCGGCGCATCTCGGCGGCTTTCTGCCGGGTTTCTTCGGCTTTCGCCTGTTCGATCGGCCGCAGCGTGACTGAGCGACGCCGGGTCGGAGGTCGGCCGAGCGACTGACGAAACGTCACGGCGCGAAGGCGATTCGGGTGTCGATGGGTGCGGCGAACGGCTTGCACACGCCGCCGGGTGGAAGCATCATGACCACCGAACCTGCGGCAGAACGACACGACTCCGGTCTTCGAGACCGGCGCCGTACGGGTCGACCAGTCATCGACGAACACGTGCTCTCGGGAGGATCCGCCATGACCGTCGCCGCCATTCTTTCTCAGAAGGGACGCCAGGTCGTCACGATGGGGCCGAAGCAGCCCCTCCGCGAAGTCTGCGATACTCTCGCGACCCACAAGATCGGCGCCATCGTGCTGATCGACGCCCACGGCCGCATCGCCGGCATCCTGTCGGAGCGCGACATCGTGCGCGCCCTCGCCGCCGACGGGGCCGGTGCGCTCGACCGGCCGGCCGAAGCCTTCATGTCGTCGAAGGTGGTCACCTGCACCGAGGCGGAGACCATCGATCAGGTGCTCGGCCGGATGACCACGGGCCGCTTCCGTCACATGCCGGTGGTGCGCGACGAGCGCCTGATCGGGTTGGTGTCGATCGGCGACGTGGTGGCGCGGCGCATCGAACTGGCCGAACGCGAAGCGGCGGACATGCGGGCCTACATCACCACCGCGTGATCCGAGGAAACGGACGAACGAAGACGCGCGCGAGGAGGCTCGCGCGCGTCTTCTCGTTTTCGGCGGTCTTCCGCCGTCGATCGCGCGCCCCAGGGGGAGAGGTCAGCGCGTCATCTCCGTCACCAACGCCCGGATGTCGGCGACGCGGCGATCGGCGGCGGCGGCGCCGATGTCGATCGCCTCGTCGGCCCGATGGAAATCGAAGAGACCGATGTGACCGAGCCGCGGGGCGATGGTGACGTCCGGCGGATCGCCGGCGAGCCGCGACCGGGTGATGCGATCCTGGATGATGTTGAAGCTCTCCATCATCACCCCGGTGAGGCCGGGTCGGCCGCCGTCGCCGTCGAAGACGCGACGGAACAGGCCGCGGCCGACGCGATCGACGAAGCCTTCGTGACGAACGGTTTCGGCGGCTTCGGCGGGCAGGGTCTGGACGACCGTGCCGTGGGCGAAGACGTCGGTCGCCAGGTTGACGGCGATCACCAGTTCGGCGCCGAGGGCTCGGCACACGGACACCGGCACCGGATTGACCAACGCGCCGTCGACCAGAATGCGACCGGAGATGCGCACCGGTTCGAAGACACCGGGCAGAGCGTAGGAGGCGCGCAGTGCGTCGACCAGGCGGCCGGAGTTCAACCAGATCTCGTGGCCGGTCGCGAGTTCGGTGGCGACGGCGGTGAAGGGGCGCTTCAGATCCTCGACCCGGATGTCGTCGAGCCGTTCGGCGAGGAGGTTGGCGAGGCGAGATCCGTTGATCAGGCCGGAACCACCGAGATGGAGATCGAGGAGGGTGAGGACGCGGCGTGGCGTCAGCTCCAGCGCGAAGGTCTCGAGGCAACCGAGCCGGCCGGCGAGATCGCAGGCGCCGACCACCGCACCCATCGAGGTGCCGGCGACGACATCGGGGACGATGCCGGCCTCCTGCAGGCGCCGGACGACGCCGATCGCCGCCCAACCCCGTGCCGCTCCGCCACCGAGCGCCAGCCCGATCTTCGGCGGTCGCAATCGCTCGCGCACTCCGACCTCGCCGTTGCCGATCGAACTCGCACCGAAGATGCGCCGCGTCACGCCCTCGAGCATGGGATCCTCCTCGGGATCACGTCTCAGGGCTCCATCTTGAATCGATTGAATCGAATAAAATGTGAATGAACCGCTGCGGCGAGGTTCATGGTTGACGAAGGGTTGACCGAACCTGCGGTCAGGATTCGTCGGCGGGCCGTGGAGCGGACGCCGCGCGCTCCGCTCACCCTTTCGAATGATCGTGGCCGCAGCCGTAGACCTTCGCGGGGTCGAAGGCGGGGTCGGTCTCGACGAAGTCGAGGCGGGTTTCGGGGCCGAGGGGCGTGCCCACCGGCACCGACCGGTAGAAACACGAGTGGAAGCCGCGATGGCAGGAGGCGCCGGCACCCTCGACCTCGACTTCGAGGAGCACCGCGTCCTGGTCGCAGTCGACCCGGAGGCGGCGGACGATCTGACGGTTGCCGGAGGTTTCGCCCTTGACCCACAGGCTCTTGCGCGAGCGGCTCCAATAAGTGGCGACCCCGGTCTCGATGGTCTTCGCCAAGGCTTCCGCGTTCATGTGGGCGAGCATCACCACGTCGTGGGTTCGCTCGTCGACCACCACCGCGGTGACGAGGCCGTTCGCGTCGAAACGCGGCGCCAGGATGCGGCCCATCTCCTGGGCGTCGTGATCGGGAAGGGCGGCGAAGAGAGGGGTGATGTCGGACATGTCCGATGGTTAGGCCGACATGGCGGAGTGGTCAACGGCGGGTGCTTCGGTCCGACGCTACGGCGGTCGGATGCCGCGACGGGGCCGAGGGATGACGATCGCCGTCACTCTGCCGGCGAGCGACGATCGTCACTGGACACTCGGTAGGAAGGATGCTCCCCTTGCGGCATGTCAGCGGGGAGTTCCGGAATGATCGATCGGTGCGGGTCGATGGTCGCCAGCGTGGTGAACGCCGCCATGGTGGTGGTCGGCGTGGCGGTGGCGGCGGGCCTGCCGGCGGCGGCGGAAGCTCCGGCCAGAACGAAGGGCGGGTTCACCGAGACGGCGATCGTCGTCGGCTATGCCGACGAGGTGACGCCGGACGCCGAGCTCGCTGCCTTTCTCGCCGAACTGAGCAGGGCGACGCGCGGTGTGGAGGCGCGGCCGGATCTCTTCGCCGCGACGATCCGCGTCTTCGTCCGGCCGGCCGATCCGTTGGCGCCGCTCGTCGAGAAGAAGCCTGCGAGAGTTTGGAACGAACTGTCGTTCCGGATGAAGGAGGCGGGCGAGCCGGCACCGGCCGGGTCGCCGGATCGCGACGGTTTCCTCGCGCGGCTCGCGGCCGATCTCGCGAGCGACGAACCGCTCGGGCGGGTCGAGGGGGTGGGCGACGCCGTGTGTCTGCCGGCGGCGACGACGGTGGATCGGACGGCGGTGAAGGCGGTCGGGGCGGCGATCGGCGCCAAGGGGACGCCGGGCCTGCGCTATTCCACCGATTCCGTGCCGTTCCGCATCTTCGCGCCGGGGCCGACGATGATCGAGGTGCCGGCGGGGACGCTGTTCGTCCGGCGGCCGCTGGCGGAGGGGGCGGAGCTGCCGCGCGATCCGCAGTTCGTGCTCACCGACGGGCGGGGCGGATCGGTGACGCGCGAGGTGGTGCGCAGCTCGTCGTGGAAGAGCCTGAGGCGCCATCACACCTGCTTCGGCAAAGTCGCCGGCGCCTGGAAGGTGACGGCGGTGGTCTTCGCCGAGCCGGACTGAGGAGGACGCGATGCAGGACGATGGACAGGGCGGCGACGGACCGGAGGTTTCGTCGCCAGGCAGTGAGGATGCGCCGGCGCCGCTCGACGAGGCGTGGTGGCCGTTGTGGGTGGCGCCGTGGGGCACGGGTCTGGGGCTCGTGGACATGGTGGTGTCGTACGAGCGCAAACCCAACGCCGATGAGGCGGCCTCGTGGTTGCTCGCGGCGCTGGTGGTGATGCTCGCCGGACTGCTTCTCTATGGGCTGATGCTCAAGATCGCACCGAGTGCGGGCGACAGGCGACTGCGCCGGTGGCTCGCCGGAATCTCTACCGCGGTCGCCTTCGTCGGTCTCACCGCCTTCTTCGGCGGGTTCTTCCTGGCGACGATGGATTGGCGGACGACGTGGCTCCCCGGGCTCCTCTCTCCCGAGGCGCTCATCGGACTGAGCTTCGTGTTGTGCGTCGGCTGGGCGCCGATCCTACTGGTCGTCGCCCTGCTGACCCGTCTCATCCAGATCGCTGGAGATCGCGACGCAGCCGAATCGGCGCGCAGCGAGGGTGTGGGGTCGTAGCGGATCGGGGACGGACCCGCGCCTCAGCGCAGGCCCTTGACCAGCATCATGAAGCGGGCCTGCTCGGCCGGGTCTTCGCGGAAGACGCCGGTGAACTCGGTAGTGATGGTCGACACCCCGGCCTTCTGGACGCCGCGCATCGACATGCACATGTGCTCGGCCTCGAGCAGGATGGCGACGCCGCGCGGCTTCAGGTGATCGTCGATGGCGGTGACGATCTGC
>ERZ1645192.231-NODE-231-length-43095-cov-9.697491_pt1 | contig 43095 bp, 32 predicted proteins | sample MGYA00575354_ERZ1645192 | MGnify/ENA primary metagenome ERZ1645192 (study PRJEB40844, sample SAMN11349763) | freshwater sediment metagenome | isolation source: river sediment | host: Sediment | place: India: Faizupur Khadar , New Delhi | collected 2017-02-21 ...
TCAGCAAATATCTTTCTTTGTTCGGTTTTCGATTGAGCGGATGCAACAAAGGAAAAAAGTACCGGAAAAATGAGCTGAAGTAAAACAAAAAATATACTTCCTCTGACTTTAATCATTAAAACAAATATAACAAATTTGCTAAAACAACATCACTGCTCGTTTTATTTTTGTCGGCAAAGACGAATTCCCTGATTAAAGCCTTCCGAAGGAGTTTCAGACCTTGTCGGGGCTGTAGTTTTCGAGGATTTCCTTTATTCTGTTAAGAAATTTTCCCGCAAGAGCTCCGTCGATCACCCTGTGATCGTAGCTGAGGGAGAGTATCATGATACTTCTTATCGCTATCACATCTCCTTCGGGGGTTTCAAGCACTGCCGGCATTTTTCTAACAGCTCCTGTACCAAGTATTGCCACCTGAGGCTGGTTGATGATAGGAGTTCCGGTAAGATTGTTATAGCTTCCGAAATTTGTAAGGGTGAAAGTCCCTCCGGTTATCTCATCAGGCTTGAGCTTGTTGTTCCTGGCCCTTTCGGCAAGGTCGTTAACTGCAAGAGCCAGTCCGGTGAGGTTCTTCTCGTTCGCATTCCTGATAACGGGTACAATGAGATTGCCGTCAGGAAGGGCAGTTGCCATCCCTATATTTATATTTCTTTTTCTGATGATGTTGTTGCCGTCGACAGAAATGTTTATCATCGGAAATTCAGCAAGAGCTCTTGCTGCTGCATCTATGAAGACCGGGGTTAGGGTCAGTTTCTGGCCTTCCCTTGCCAGATACTTGTCCTTTACACTGTTTCTCCATTTTACAAGTCCGGTTACATCGGCATCTATGAAAGAAGTAACATGGGGAGAGGTTCTTTTAGACATTACCATGTGTTCTGCAATGATCTTCCTGACCCTGTCCATTTCCACTATCTCATCACCCTTCTGCGTGGTAATGGCCGGGGCCTGACTGATCTGGGTCTCAGCAGGTATTTCCGGCTTTTTGTTTTTCATTTCAAGGTAGAGGATGACATCATCTCTGGTGATGCGTCCGTCCATTCCTGATCCTTTTATGCTGTCGAGCTCCGCATGGCTTATGTTTTCTCTTGCGGCAATGTTTCTTACCAAGGGAGAAAGGAATTTTCCAAGAGGAGTACGGCTTTTTATTTCACGGGAAGCGATCTGTTCGGTTTTTATTTCCTCCCTTACTTCCTTAATGGTCTCATTTATCCTTTCAACTTCTTTTCGCACTGCTTCCTGTACTTCTGGGCCGGATGAAGCATTGCTTGCAATCACAGCAATGGTTTCACCCACCTTAACAACCGACCCCTCCTGAGCCATTATTTGTGATATTATTCCGTCCGTTGGTGCCGGGATCTCTGAATCGACCTTGTCAGTAGCAACTTCAACTATGGGATCGTCTTCCTTAACTTCGGCCCCCGGTTTTACGAGCCACTTTGTTATTGTTGCTTCGATAACTCCTTCTCCCATCGCGGGAAGTATGATGTTCATGCCTGCCATTTCAATACGTTTATCCAAATAACAACCGGAGGGCAATTATGTTTAATACAGATTCTACTGCTGGTAGGGATTTCTATTATTTATTGCTCTTCCAAGGGTTATCTCGTCGGTGTATTCCAGTTCGTCGCCCACTGCGACCCCTCGTGCCAGTGTGGTCAGTAATACGTCGTACCTGCTCAGCCTCCTGTAAAGATAATAATTGGTAGTATCACCCTCCATTGTAGTGCTCAGGGCCATTATAACCTCATTGATTCCCCCATCCTTAACCTTCTCTTCCAGGGAATCGATCCAGAGGTCTGCAGGCCCAACCCCGTCGACAGGAGAGATCACACCCCCGAGCACATGGTAAATGCCCCTGAACTGACGGGTGTTTTCGATAGCCATCACATCCTGAATGTTCTCAACCACGCAGACAACTGACCTGTCCCTTCTGGAATCGCTGCAAATTGAGCAGGTTTCCGAGTCGGAAATATTATGACAGGTCTTGCAATAGTGGATTTCGCTGCGCAGTCTGATAATGCTTTCTCCGAATTTCTTCACCTCTGCAGGTTCCCTTTTCAGAAGGTTAAGCACGAGCCTGAAAGCTGTTTTCCTTCCTATTCCTGGCAGCGAAGCAAATTCATTGACAGCATTTTCAAGAAGCTTTGAAGGATATTCTGAGAAACTCATGGAAGTTTGTTTTTACAAAAATAGTTCAATTATTGCCTGTAATTTAAACCATTTCTTAATTTTTTGTCTTCCTTTCTTTTTGTTATCCTTGCATTCTTATTTCCTCAGGCATGAATCCGACACTTATCCTTGTGATTTTCCTGGCTTACACCGCTATGTTGTTTGGAGTAACGTGGATAACGGCTCGCAAGGCAAACAACCAGTCATTTTATATAGGCAACAGGGTATCGCCCTGGTTCGTTGTGGCTTATGGAATGATAGGAGCATCCCTGTCGGGTGTTACTTTTATGTCGGTACCGGGATGGGTTAAAGATACCCAGTTTAGTTATATGCTGGTTGTGTTCGGCTATCTCTTTGGTTACCTGGTGATAGCTACGGTTTTGCTTCCACTGTACTACAGACTTAAGCTGACATCGATATACACCTACCTGGAGCAGCGTTTCGGGCACTTCTCATATAAGACGGGGGCTGCCTTTTTCATACTTTCCAGGGTGCTCGGGGCTTCACTCAGGATGTTTTTGGTCATTAATGTATTGCAGTTGTTCGTTTTTGATGCCTGGAATATTCCTTTCTGGGTGAATGTGCTAATTTTCATTGTACTTATCATTCTTTACACTCTTAAGGGAGGAATAAGGACCATTGTATGGACTGACACGCTGCAGACCACTTTCATGCTCCTTGCGGTTGTCCTTTCTGTGGTTTACATAAGCAGGGAACTTGGCTCGCCGGTTATGAAACTGGTCGGATCAGTGTGGAATAGCCCTGTGTCGTCAATGATTGTTACCGACTGGCATAGTGAAAGATTCTTTCTGAAGCAGTTTCTCAGCGGGATGTTTATTACTATATCAATGACCGGCCTCGATCAGGAAATGATGCAGAAGAATCTTAGTTGCAGAAATCTCAGGGAAGCTCAGAAGAATATGTTCACATTCAGCGGAATAATTGTACTGGTGAATTTTCTGTTCCTTGTCCTCGGCGCTTTCCTTATGTTGTATGCGCAGAGCAGGAATGTGACCGTTGCAATGAGTGATGACCTTTTTCCAACAATAGCGTTTAACTACCTTGGCCCGGTAGCAGGTGTAGTGTTTTTAATCGGCCTCATTTCAGCCGCTTTCCCGAGCGCCGACGGTGCCCTGACATCACTGACAACTTCCGTGAGTATAGATCTCCTTGGTCTGGAAAGAAAGGAGCACCTTAGCGAGAAGGCAAAGACAAGGACCAGATACATTGTTCACATCTCGATAGCAGCTGTGTTCTTTATTTGTGTGCTTATTTTCAGATCGCTGAATGACAGGGCGATCATTGACAAACTGTTCACGATAGCCGGTTACACATACGGTCCTCTACTTGGGATGTACACTTTCGGACTTTTCACGAGCCGGGTTGCAAAAGACAGGGTAACTCCATGGATTGCTGTGTTTTCACCGGTAATATGTTATTTGCTCAGCACTTATTCGGAGGAATTGTTCAACGGTTATAAATTCGGATTCGAATTACTTTTGGTGAACGGTTTAATAACATTTATGGGCTTATGGTTTTTCAGCAGCAAGCCGTCTGCCATAGTTACCGGGAAGTAGCTTCAGGCATGCCTGTCAGTAGGCCTTATTGCTAAAAGCCGATTCTCTGCTGACCAGTTGATTCTTCCGTTTCTTCAATATCCTCGTCTTCTTCAGGCTCGACCGGTGGTATGATTATAACAGTCTTTGTCCTGTAGGGGATGTTCCATGTTATGAAATAGCTTATTCCGGCATTGGTCATTCCGCCTCCGGATCCGTAACCGGGAACAGAGATTGGCTTGAGATCCTTTCCTCCTCCGCCCGACAGAAGAAGTTTAAGCCTTATTGTCCAGCCCATGCTGAGGTTTCTGAAAACCTCAGTTCTGACTCCCGGAGCAAACTCGATAAAATGAGCGGTCATTTTTTTCGAAGGTACGGATGAAGCAGTCTTGCCCCAGTAGTTTTCATGATATAAAGAAGGAGTTTCAGAATCGAAAATGCCAATGCCATACCTTAAGCCTATTCCTGCCCAGTAGGTACCTGCGGCCTTGTCGGGCTTCAAAAGGTTCAGGTCGACGCCAAGCCTGGCAAATACCCCCCGGCTGTTATAGTCGTAGTTGTACTGTGAGTATTTGTAACTTTGGAATCCGCCTTCCAGTACCCAGGCCATTTTTTCATTTTTATCATACGAAACGAAGCCTTCCACGTTCAGGTTGTCCCTGTCGCTAAAATAGAAACCGGGGCCAATAAGATCTATTCCTGCCCTGACCTTCAGGGGAAAGAGAACTGTGTCCTGGGCCAGGAGGCCCTGCAGATCGAGGATCAGGAGCAGGCTAATAAAATATACGTATATTTTCCTCATTGGCTGTTGTTACGTTATCGGAGCTCCTGTAGATATAGAAGGAATTATTTCTTACGAAAAATGTATCTAGCCTGTGGTAAAAGGTATATCCGCACTCTTTGGATACAAGGTGGGGGTAGCTTGAATATTGGAAGATGACGGTATCCTTGATATTGTTTATTTTTATCACGAAAGAACATGTACCGGAGGATGCATCAAGCGGGAACAGGCAGGGTTGAACACCTGACTGTCTGTCATAAAGTTTGTCCGGCATTCTAATTCCGGTCACGCTAAGACTGTCGGGAGTTTTCTTTTCCTTTGTCTCATTGCTGTAAAAGGTGGCTTTGAGAAAGGCGTTTGTCTCCTCGAAGCATGCCTCAGGGGTGCATGACATCAGAACTACCGTGAGAACGGCGAATAAAAGGAAAGCAATATGGTGACGCAGTTTCATTGATTTTGCCTGAAAACCCCAAAAATACAAAATAATGGTCTTCGGACTATTTTTACAGGTTGGCCCCCCAAAGATTTTTAAATTTCAGTCTGAATCGCTTTTCAGTCATTAAGGCTGTCAGTTTTCGTTTTAAGGTAAACTTCCGTTTTTAAAATTGCGGATGCAAGACCCGAAGGATTTTTTCCTCCGGCGGATGCAAGAAAGGGCTGGCCTCCGCCTCCTCCATGTATTTCACCTGCTGTTTCCTTAATTATCTCCACTGCGCTCAGACTCCTGGTCTTAACAAGATTGTCGCTTACCATGACGAACAGGTTTGCCTTGCCGGAAATCGAAGCGCCGATGGCAAGAACTGTGTTTTCTGAAGAACTCCGTATCTGGTATGCTATGTTCTTCAGCATGTCGGCAGATCCGGTCTCAATAATCCCGGAGATGAATCTTATGCCGTTAATAAGAACTGCCTTGTTTTCAAGGTCTTTGATCAGGCCTGACAATGAATCAGCTTCCATTTTTTCAATCGTTTTTCTAAGCTGAACGTTCTCTGTCAGAATTTTTTCAACGCTTTCGCGGATGTTACCGGTGCTTTTCAGTAGTGCTGCGACCTCATCAGCTGCTTCAATCCTTTCATTTATGTATTCTTCGGCCTTCTCAGCGGTAACGGCTTCGATCCTTCGTATACCTGCTGCAATACCTCCTTCTGATGTAATCTTTATTATTCCGATTCTTCCTGTATTTTCAGCATGTATTCCCCCGCACAGTTCAACCGACTCGCCGAACTTTACAACCCTGACTGTATCACCGTATTTTTCACCAAAAAGGGCTATTGCTCCCATCCGGCGTGCCTCTTCCATCGGTACTCCTTCTGAAGTTTCCTGGCTTGCACTCTCCCTGACCATCCGGTTGGCCTCTTCTTCCACTTTTCTGAGTTCGTCCCGTGTGAGCCTTGCGAAATGGCTGAAGTCAAACCTCAGCCGGTCAGGTGTCACGAGTGATCCCTTCTGTTCAACGTGGTTCCCGAGAACTTTTCTGAGTGCATGATGAAGGAGATGGGTCGCCGTATGGTTGTTGGCTGTCATCAGTCTTTTCCTCAGATCCACCACCGCATGGAACATCTCATGGGGATTTGATATTTTCCCGTGACTGATGTGAATAATTGTATTATTTTCCTTTATTGTATCTGCAATTTCTATTTTTTCCGATCCCGATATCAGATATCCTGTGTCGCCCACCTGACCTCCCGATTCGGCATAGAAAGGAGTTTTGTCGAGAATGATCTGGAGGCTTTCCTTTCCTTTGAACCTGATCATCCTGTATTTTGAGATCAAAACGTCTTCCTCGCCTGCCCTGTATCCGGTGAAAACAGTTTCCCCTGTTTCCCTTACAATATTCCAGTCGCCGGCTTCTATTGCAGCGTCTTCCCTCGATCTGTTCTTCTGATTTTTCATCTCTTCCTCAAAGCCCCTGATATCGGTAATTATCCCGTTTTCTCTGAGTATCAGCTGAGTCAGGTCAATCGGAAATCCGAATGTATCATAGAGTTCGAAAGCCGACTTTCCGGGAAGTATGTCAATTCCGTCTTTTTTTAAATCTTCTATTTTTTTCTCTATCAGTTTAAGTCCTTTGCCAAGAGTTTTAAGGAAGGAAGTTTCCTCTTCGAGTATCACCCTTGCAATATTTTCAGTTCCGTTTCTTAATTCCGGGTATGTATCTCCCATCTGATCAGCAAGGGTTGGTACCAGTTTGTAAAGAAAAGGTTCTTCCATTCCGAGGTTGTTGTAACCATATCTCACAGCTCTGCGAAGTATTCTTCTTATGACATAGCCGGCCCTGTTGTTGGATGGCATCTGGCCGTCGGCAATTGAAAAGGCTATTGCCCGGAGGTGATCGGCGATAACTCTCAGGGCGATATCCCAGTTGTCCCTTATCCCGTATTTTTTTCCTGTGATTTCAGTTATACGCGATATAACCGACTGAAAGATATCAGTATCGTAATTTGATTTCTTTCCCTGGACCACCATGCAGAGCCTTTCAAATCCCATCCCGGTATCTACGTGGCGTGCCGGCAGAAGCTCAAGTTTCCCGTTTGTCAGCCTGTTGTACTGAATAAATACAAGGTTCCATATCTCAATTACCCGGGGGTGTCCCTTGTTAACCAGTTCATGTCCGGGAACCTTTTTTCTTTCTTCACCATCCCTTATATCAACATGGATCTCAGAGCAGGGTCCGCAGGGGCCGGTTTCGCCCATTTCCCAGAAGTTGTCTTTTTTTGAACCGTTCAGGATTCTGCCATCAGCTGATGGAAAGCATTTTTTCCAGCATTCAAAGGCTTCCTCATCCCTCGGGACATTTTCATCGGGGCTTCCTTCGAAAATAGTTGCATAAATTCTGTCTTCCGGGATTTCAAGGTTGCTTACAAGAAATTCCCATGCCCATTCTATTGCCTCCTTTTTGAAATAATCTCCGAACGACCAGTTCCCGAGCATTTCGAACATTGTATGATGGTAGGTGTCATGGCCTACTTCCTCCAGGTCGTTGTGTTTTCCGGATACCCGCAGGCATTTCTGCGAATTGGCAATCCTGAGGCTTTCCGGAGCCTTGTTTCCAAGAAATACATCCTTGAACTGGTTCATACCCGCATTGGTGAACATAAGAGTCGGATCATTCTTCATTACCATGGGTGCAGATGGAACAATAAGGTGCTGCTTTGACTTGAAAAAATCAAAGAACATCTGTCTCAGTTCATTGGATCTTAAAGCGATTGGCATATAATTACACAATATTTAACAAAAATTTAAGTTTGTAAAATTAATTTAATTACTTAGATTTGTCAATCTCAGCATAAAAAACCAGGGCAGTTAATGTTCAGACGTAGATATTTTCTTGATCTTTCGGATCTGCAATACAAGCGAGTAAAATTGCCATTTAAGGGGAAGCTACTAAGATTTGTCCTCTTCATGACCGGGGCAATTGCCGTTACGATATTCTACACATCGGTTTTCAACAGTATGTTCGGATCTCCCAAGGAAAAATCGCTTAATCAGGAGATTGAGAACTTCAGGTTAAAATATTCCATTCTGGAGATGAGCATAGATAATGCCCTGAGTTCACTGGGTGATCTTGAGTTATCGGATGGCAACCGGTACAGGCCGGTTCTTGAGATGGATTCCATCCCTGCTTCTATGAGGAATATGGGGACAGGTGGTATCAGCAGGTATGACGAACTGGAAGGCTATGATAATACGCCCCTTCTTTTGAACACCCGTAAAAAAGTTGATGAGATAAAAAATCGAGCCACTATACAGCTCGAATCATTCAGGGCTATTGAGGAACAAAAGGACGAATGGGTGCGTCAGATGGAATACCTTCCGATGATCAGCCCGGTTAATGTGATCTACAGGCTTGGAGACGGCCTCAAGTTCAGGGAAAAGCATCCTGTACTTGGAACTCCGCAATGGCATCATGGTCAGGATTTCAGCACTCCTCACGGAACGGAGGTTTATGCCACAGGATCAGGAACAGTAATGGATGCCGGATGGAACGGCGGATTTGGCAATTGTGTGATAATAGACCACGGATATGGTTACCGTACCACCTATGGTCATCTAAGTTCCATCAGGGTTACAAGGGGGCTGAATGTAAAACGCGGTGACCTGATTGGTCTCAGCGGTAGCACAGGCACTTCCTCAGGCCCCCATCTTCATTATCAGATTGACCTCTTCGGACAGCATAAAAATCCTCTCTACTATTTCAATAACGATCTGACTGAGGACGAATACTTCGACATGATCCAGACACTTACAGCTCATTCCAGACTTAAGTAATTTGCATTCTGATTTTGTGGAACTGATACCGGTTCAATTCTCCGGACTGATTTCATTTGTATAATGAAATACTTATCTTTGCTGGGTCATGAGGAATCCGAAATATAAATTCAATCCGGAATCGTTGAGTTTTGACAAGATAAGTCTTGGACTCAGGGATATCCTTCTCAGGACACTTGCTATTCTGCTTGGCTCTGTTATAGTTGCAGTTGTGTTTAATTTCATGTATGGTCTCTTCTTCGATACTCCCAAGGAGAAGGCGCTCAAGAGGGAAATCGAACAGCTGTCGCTTCAATATAATATTGTACACAGGGAAATGGCCAACCTTGAAAAGGTTATAGAGCATCTTCAGGAGACTGATGATAATCTGTATCGTACTATATTCGGAGCGGAACCCGTACAGCCGACTCAGAGACAGGCCGGAATCGGTGGAGTAAACAGATACGATGAGCTCGAGGGATACAACAATTCAAAGTTGGTAATTGAGACTGCAAAACGGCTCGACGGTATAAGGAAAAAAGTCTATGTGCAGTCAAAGTCATTCGATGAACTCATACTTTTATCCAGGGAGAAGGAAGACATGTTAAGATCCATCCCTGCGATAATCCCGATTTCTGCCAAGGACCTTACAAGAATCGCATCGGGCTTCGGTTTGAGGATACATCCCATTTACAAAATAAGTAAATTTCATTCCGGAATGGATTTTACAGCGCCCCTTGGAACTGAAATATATGCTTCAGGTGACGGGACAGTAGAGTCGGTGAACAGCGGAAAAAGGGGGATGGGAAATTATATTGTCATCAGCCATGGGTTCGGATATACCTCGCTCTATGCTCATCTTGACAGCTTCTCAGTAAAAGCAGGGCAAAAGGTTCACAGGGGTGACGTGATTGGTTATGTTGGTAATACCGGACTTTCCATTGCACCGCATTTGCATTATGAAGTTATGCTTAACGGTCAGAATGTCGATCCTGTCAATTACTTTTTTAATGATCTTTCAGCAGCCGAATACGAAAAGATGATCGAGATTGCTTCCAAAACAGGGCAGTCGTTCGATTGATTATATCACAATACCATGCCGTACAGGGAGAAGAAAATCGAGAAACTCTATTATTCGATAGGGGAGGTCTCCGGAATGCTTGGAGTTCCGGTTTCCACAGTCAGATTCTGGGAAAATGAGTTCAGGATACTGAAACCCATGAAGAATAAAAAGGGCAACAGGATGTTTACGGCTAATGATGTAAAGAATCTGACAATTATTCATCGCCTTCTTAAGGAGGAAGGTATGACAATTGCAGGAGTAAAGAAAAAGCTGTCGGGTAAATGGGATGATACAGATCGTGCTTTTGAGATCGGTGAGACCCTGAAAAAGATCAGAGGCCTTCTTGTTGAATTTAGAGACAACATCTGAGATGACCACGGGGGAATTATGTTCATATCTGGACTCCGCCATTCCGCTTTCACTTCAGAAAAACTATGATAATTCAGGTCTTCAGATAGGCAGGCCTGAAAAAGTTCTTGAAGCTGCACTTCTGACCCTGGATGTGACCGAAGAAGTATTGTCTGAAGCTGTTCACAAGGGCTGTGGAATTATAATATCACATCACCCGGTTATTTTCAAAGGCTTAAAGAAACTTGCCTGGAGCACTCCTGCAGAAAGGATTACCGCACTTGCCATAAAGAATGACATTTCCATCTATTCTGCTCATACCAACCTCGATATGCTTGGCAATGGCGTAAGCAGAAAACTGGCAGAAAAGCTGGGCTTAACAGATGTCAGGGTGCTTCAGCCCCTTAAGGGAAGGCTTGTCAAGCTTGTTACATTTGTTCCGAAGGAACATCTTAGCAGGGTAAGAGATGCGGTATTCAATGCCGGCGCCGGATTTATCGGCAAATATGACCGTTGCGGCTTTGAGGTTTCAGGTACAGGCAGTTTCAGGGCAGGAGAGGGGACAAATCCTTTTGTGGGCGAACAGGGACAAATGCATTTTGAGGATGAGACAAGGTTTGAAACAGTCATGTTTTCACATCTGAAAGGAAAGGTGGTAAGAGCTCTTCTTGAAGCTCATCCTTACGAAGAAGTGGCTTATGACATTTACCCGCTTGAGAATGAAAATACTGATCTCGGACTTGGATGCTATGGAAATCTTCCCGCGGCGCTTGATGAAAGGGATTTTCTTGAACTGGCAGCCCGACGACTTGAAGCCGGCGGTCTGCGCCATTCAAGCCTGAATGGTAACAGTATCAGGAAAGTTGCCGTCTGCGGCGGATCAGGTTCCTCACTTCTTCCTGATGCTCTGGCATGCGGGGCCGACGCTTTTGTAACAGGCGATATAAAATACCATTCATGGTTCGATGCTGATAACAGAATACTTCTTGCCGATTGCGGACATTTTGAAAGTGAAAAATTCTCTGTTGAAGTTTTACACGATTTAATTATTAAAAATTTCCCTACATTTGCAGTCCGGTTTTCAGAAACAAACACGAATCCGATAAATTATCTTTAAAATGGAAAAACCAAAGACATACGAAGCTGAAATTTCTGTAGAGGAGAGGCTCAGGGCGTTGTACAGCCTTCAGCTGGTGGATTCAGAAATAGACAAGATTAAAACACTCAGAGGGGAGCTTCCTTTAGAGGTTCAGGATCTGGAGGACGAAATTGCAGGCCTTGAGACTCGACTTGGAAACCTCAGGGATGAGGTAGTCAATCTGGAGAAAGCTGTGTCGAAAAAGAATCAGGAAATCTCCGAAGCCGAATCGCTGATTAAAAAATATGATGAACAGCAGAAGAATGTAAGGAATAATCGTGAATATGATTCTCTTTCAAAGGAAATTGAGTACCAGAATCTTGAAATTGAACTCTTCAATAAGAAGATCAAGGAATTCACTCTTCAGATAGAAGAGAAAAAAATGTTAATAGCTGATTCAGAGGGAACTCTTGGAGACAGGCAATCAGATCTGACTAACAAGAAAGCTGAACTTGAGGAAATAATTTCCGACACCCAGAAAGAGGAAGAGGGATTATACAACAAGTCGGATGATATCCAGAAAAAGATAGAGGACCGCCTTCTGACTGCTTACAAAAGGATACGTTCAAATGCCAGAAATGGCCTTGCAGTTGTTCCGGTGCAGAGGGATGCCTGCGGAGGTTGTTTCAATCAGATACCGCCACAGAGGCAGCTCGACATCAGATCACGCAAGAAAATTATTGTTTGTGAGTACTGCGGCCGTATTCTTGTTGATGATGAGATCATCAGGGAGAGTACAGGCGAAGCACAGTAAGAACGGACATTCCCCGGACTGCTGTTCCATTTAGCGGGCCTGAGATGGTTTTTAGGGGACTGGTTCATAGTTACCGGTTGTTTAGCTCATAAATTTAGCTTTTTGTTCGTCGCGTAAATTTCCTAATTTTACGTCAGTAACTTCTTTATCCAGATATCAATGACCACTGAGGAGTTTTACAGATCGGTAGGGGAAGGTATTCCCGAGTCTCTTCCGAACCCGAGGCCCTATGACATGAATGTTAATCATGCACCAAAGCGCAAAGACATTCTGAACCATGAAGAGAAAAAACTGGCTGTTAAGAATGCCCTTCGCTATTTTCCTCCGGAATTTCACCCTGTTCTGGCTTCTGAGTTTGCTGCGGAGTTGTCCGAAAGAGGAAGGATTTACATGTACCGGTTCAGACCTGATTATGAAATCAGAGCCAGGCACCTGCATGAATTTCCTCACCGATCGGTTCATGCTGCTGCAATAATGCTGATGATATCAAACAACCTTGATGAAAGGGTTGCCCAGCATCCTCACGAGCTGATCACCTATGGAGGAAATGGTGCAGTATTTCAGAACTGGGCTCAGTACCGTCTTACAATGAGGTACCTTTCTGAAATGACTGACGAGCAGACTCTTGTAATGTATTCCGGTCATCCGTTGGGGCTTTTCCCTTCACACAGGGACGCCCCCAGGGTTGTTGTCTCGAATGGTATGGTAATCCCCAATTATTCATCCCAGGACCACTGGGAAAAGTTCAATGCACTTGGAGTATCACAGTATGGACAGATGACGGCCGGTTCATATATGTATATTGGTCCGCAGGGTATAGTCCACGGAACAACAATTACCATCCTGAATGCCTGCCGCAGAATTGAGAAGGATGATCATAGGGATGTGCCGATGCTGTTCGTATCGTCAGGTCTGGGGGGTATGTCTGGCGCCCAGCCAAAGGCAGGGAAAATTGCAGGTGTAATTTCTGTGATTGCAGAAATAAATCCATTGGCAGTCGGGAAGCGTTTTTCACAGGGCTGGGTGGATGAAGTTATTACCGATCTGGATCAGCTTATTAAAAGGATCAGGGAAGCGAGGAATGAACATGCATCTGTCTCCATAGCGTATAACGGGAACATTGTCGATCTGTGGGAAAGTCTGGCAGATGAGAATATCAGGGTGGATATTGGTTCGGATCAGACCAGTCTGCATAATCCCTGGGCAGGAGGCTATTACCCTGCTGGTGTGTCATTTGAGGAATCTAATAAAATGATCTCTGAGGATCCCGAAGGATTCCGGGAACTAGTACGGAAATCGTTGAGACGTCAGGTTGCAGCCATAAACCGGCATTGTGAGAGAGGGACTTATTTTTTCGATTATGGCAATGCTTTTCTGCTAGAAGCTTCAAGAGCAGGTGCGGACGTTCTGAAGCCGGACGGAAGTTTCATATACCCTTCCTATGTGGAAGACATCATGGGACCGATGTGTTTTGATTATGGATTCGGTCCCTTCAGGTGGGTCTGTTGTTCAAATGATGAGAAAGATCTTGAAAAAACTGACAGGATCGCCCATTCAGTTCTTGAAAGCTTAATGTCACAATCTCACGACGAAATACGTCTTCAGATGGCTGACAATATCCGATGGATAAAGGAAGCCGGAAATAACAACCTGGTTGTTGGTTCACAGGCCAGGATACTGTATGCTGATTCTGAGGGCAGGACAGAGATTGCCAGAGCCTTCAACAATGCAATAGCCAGAGGTGAAATATCGGCGCCGGTCGTTATTGGAAGGGATCATCACGATGTCTCGGGTACCGACTCTCCATATCGCGAAACTTCAAATATCAGAGACGGTTCGATGTTCACTGCCGACATGGCTGTCCAGAATGTAATCGGAGATTCATTTCGCGGAGCAACCTGGGTTTCGCTTCACAACGGAGGAGGCGTGGGATGGGGAGAGGTTATTAACGGCGGTTTCGGATTGGTATTGGACGGTTCTGCGGAATCGGGGCGCAGACTGTCGATGATGCTGAACTGGGATGTGAATAACGGGATTGCACGAAGAAGCTGGGCCAGGAATAAAGGGGCAATGTCCACCCTTGAAAGGGAAATGAAGAGGACACCCGAACTTAAGGTAACCGTTCCTTTTCTTGCAGACGATGATGTTGTCAATAAGGCTTTAGGTGAAGTCTGAATCAGAAGGAGGTTTTGCTGAGCAGGACGACTGCAATAGCCACTACACCTTCCTCCCTTCCCGTGAATCCCATTTTTTCTGTTGTTGTTGCCTTTATCGAGATATCCCCGCGATCAATCCTGAGTATTCCTGATATCGTTTCCTTCATTTTTTCAACATGGGGAGCTATCCTGGGTTTTTCGAGGCAGATTGTGGAATCGATGTTAATTACAAGGAATCCTTCCTTCTGAATAAGGCTTAAGGTATTTTCAAGAAGTATTGAGCTTCTTATGTTTTTGTATTTCTGATCGGTGTCAGGGAAATAATAGCCGATGTCCCTCAGACCTGCTGCACCGAACATTGCATCACAGATCGCATGAAGCAGAACATCCCCGTCGGAATGAGCAACACAACCCCTGTCAGAAGGTATTTTGACTCCTCCGAGCCAAAGGTCCAGACCCGGTTCGAGACGGTGAAAATCGATACCCTGGCCTATCCTGATATTCATTTCTGTTAATTTCCGTTTCTTTGAAGCGCTTGAATGTCAAACGCCAGAGAGAACCTGAGTGTTCTTGCAAGAGGATGATTGGCCACAGTAGGCATTAAGTAAGAGAAGTCGATTGTGAATCCCTTTAGTTTGAATCCTGCACCGGCTGTAAAGTACTTGCGGTTTCCCTTGCTCTCATTCTCATGGAAATACCCTGCCCTGAGGGCAAACTGATTGCTGTACCAGTATTCGAGTCCGATGGATACCATCCATTCACGGAGTTCCTCACTGAAACCTCCGGGAGCATCATAGAATGACTGAAATATTGCAACCGGAACGGAAACGTCGGGATCTTTTCCTGCGATTATGCTGTCGGGATTCGCGGAACTGTATTTAGGCGGTGTCGGTACGAGAAGCTTGTTGAAATCCATTGCAAGTGTCAGTTTGTTGTAATCATCGAGTTCGATGGTTCCTGATCCTCCAAGCCTGAGGTTCATAGGGATGAAATCGGCTGCCTGATCATCATCAGAATAGCTCATTTTGGATCCTAAATTTGAGAAATTGAATCCCAGACCAACTTCTCCCTCCTTGCCAAACATGCTGACAGTGTTGTTGTAATAACCTGCGACATCGGCTGCAAAAGATGTCCCAGCTTTTGTGGGTTCGCCATGAGCATATGATCCTCCCGTCATATTGGAATAAATGAACCTGAAAACAACTCCTCCTGAGAAGTTTTCCCCAAAAATTCTTGAATAGCCAAAATCCAATCCAAATTCATTCGGACTAAAGGTCATTTCATGGTTTCCGAAATCATCGGTAAAAAACACATCACCAAGCGATGAATACAATAGGCTTGAACTTACAACTTGTTTGCTGTCAATTCTATAGTAACCGGATAGGTATCCAATGTTCATATCCGGCACCAGATTTCTCAACCATGGTGAATATGAAATACCTACGCCTGCATTTCCTTCAATAAAGGCATATTTTGCAGGATTCCAGTGCTGACTGTAAACGTCCGGAGAGGTTGCAACCCCTGCGTCACCCATTGCACCCGCCCTTGAATCCGGTGAAATTGTCAGAACCGGTACCATTGTCCCGATGTTATTCAGTTCCTGAGAATGTGACCGGGGAGCAAGTGAAAAAAGTATCAGAATAAGTATTAAAGGAGTAATTGATTTCTTCATATTTAACATATATTGATTTAGAAAATGCAAATATAAAACAAATAATTTGCTGACTTATTGTGTGGTTGTTAATAAATGATCATTCTTCCTGAGATAGTGGAAGTTTCACCGTTTTCGCAGGTGATTTTCACGGTGTATGGATACATTCCCCCGGCAGCTTTTCTTCCTGTTGACGTACGGCCGTCCCAGTGTATTGGTTCAAGCTGGTAACCGGTTGATGTCACCTTTGTTTTCAGGGTATTAACAAGCTGGCCGGTAACAGTGAATATGGAAACGGTGACATCAAGGCTTCCCTGTGGCCTGTTGTGCTGAAAGCTTATCTTTGTATCTTCCCTGAAGGGATTTGGATAATTGATAAGGTTTTTAACAACAAACAATTCTTCGTCACCCACTATAAAATTGATGGTTGTTTCCGATGAATTGTTGAAATTATCCCAGGCCTTGAGTGTAAGGCTATGACTCCCGGGGCTTAATCCGGGCAGAGGATAGAGAACTGTACCGGAGCTATAGCTGCCGAAATCATTCCTGAAATAGTTGTTAAGGACACGAGTATCTGATTTTTCCCCGTCAAGCCAGATAGTTATGTCGTGACCTATTCCCGTCCCTGCGACATTGATGCCTCCGCTATCCTTTATTCTTGCCAGAAGGACAGGATTGCTGTCTGTAATTCCGCCGCTTCGGAACAGGGTGTCGTTGAGGAACAGCATGATCGAAGGTCCTGCATTATCGTTTTCGGCTGAATTGCTGAATCCTCCTGTCACAAATCCTTCGAAGCTTCCATTCATCTCCGCAGAACCGTCAGATGCGTAGTATATTATTTTCCCCTGTCCGGAATTGTAGTCAATGTCCCTGGGAACTATGAATGTGAACCTGAATCTTCCTTTTTCTGCTCTGGTTTTCCCGGAAAAAAGGATGGTATTTCTTTCAGTGAATTCCATTTGTTGTCCCCCGTCGTTGGCAAGAGTTTCATAAAGCGCTGTTTTTCCGAATACTGTATGTGAAACTATGCCATTGAAATCCGAAGATAGATTTCCGGAAGTGTCTTCATTGTGCCCCGAGATTGTTATCATAGACAGGGCTTTAAGCGTATCAGAATATACTGCAGCCGGAATACTGTTTATTGAATCGGTTACCACATATCCGTTCCATGGCCAAGCAAGTCTTAAAGCCGGATCGCCGAGGAGCATGAAGTTTCTTTTGTTTGTGTTGGATCCCGACATGTTTTTTGCCTGTCTTATTATATCTCCCAGTCTCATGGCCCTGCCATTTTCGTCGCGGTTGAAGGCGGTTTCAAAAATGTTCCTGTTCAGTATGTAATTCGGAGCTGAGTATACGAGCCTTGTTGTTGACATCAGGGCTATTGCTCCTCCTTCGGGGTGAAGAAGTATTTTTTCGCCTGAAGATTGTTTTTCAGCTATTGAACCGGTTGAAGGATTTGAGGAGACATCATCGAAGCGGCTGAATTCACATGTTGCAGTTATGAACAGGGGCAGCCTCGATTTGTTTTGCCAGTTATCTATATCTCCGGGGCTTATGATTCTTTCGTGAGCAAGGCTTGTTTCGTTTCCGTGTCCGATATAGTTAATTATGAGCGCTCCTGAATTTATCCTGTCATTGATTGCACGTGTAGCATCAGGATAAAACTGTCCCGTTGAGGTTGTCAGTTGGCGGAAAGCATCGATATAGATCTTGTCAATTACTGCCCACTGAGCACGTTCTTCTGCAATGGCTGCAAGTCCCTCTGAATCTGACATGTGAATATTGCCGTCCTCATCATCGGCAATCAGGCAGATGGTATTTTTCCAGTCAGTCTGATCCAAAGCCTGCATATATTTCTGAATTTTGCTGATAATAATCCGGGCATCCGAAGTATCTGAGACCGGTATCCTGCCAATTCCAATATCTTCATTCCCTGTCACTTCTCCTTCCCCTTGGTCGAGCAGTCCATAGAAATCATCTGAAGTGAAGGAGGAGACAATTACATTTGAATTCTGTGTCTGGTAGGTCGGGATGAAGTTAGTATTTCCCGGGGGAGAAGTCCTGTTGTCAAAGGATCCGTCGCCGAAAAGAAGAAGGTATCTTAATTTTCGCCCGCCGTTCTTTTGGCGCTCGTATTTCATTCTCATGAAATTCCTGATGGCGACTATGTCTGTGATCCCCCCTGAGAATTCATTGTAGATCTCCCGGGGTGTAGTTACCAGTGTTTCAATTCCGCCGTCGCCGCGGTGAAGTTCGGCAAGTTGCTCAGCATATCTTAGAAACAGAGGATGAGCTATGATAACCATATCTGCTTCTTTTGAATTATGAAGATCCTGATTGGGAACAGGAATGGTTTCAATAGATGGAACAACTGCTTGGTCAGGGCTGAAAGCTGCAAATATTCTGAGGGAGTCTGTTTTGCATCTGAATCTTATTTCATTTCCAGTGATGGTAAATTTCATTTCTCCGGGGTTATAAGGGTCGGTCACATCCCATATCTTTGTACCGGTTGTCGCTCCAGACAAAACAAATTCCGTTACCATATCCTCACCGGTAGACTTTGAATCAAAAAAAACCTGAAACTTACCTTCGAAATTATTCTTTTTACGTCCATGCAGGGTGATGTAATCAATCCATCCCCTTGCTGATATCTCTCCGTTATTTGAGTATGAAATTCCGAAAACCGGTTCTGATGAAAGAGGGTAAGTCTCATTTTCAAACTCGGCACTTCTGGCGTAGATACCTGTCGTCGATGAGATATTGACGCCATCAACCAGTAATGTTTCAATATTTGATCCTGAATCATTGAATATGAAACTTGTTGTTTTGGAAGCTCTGGCAAGAACTCTTATTTTGTATCTTATCTTTTCGTTTGTCAGAATGCCTTTAAAGCCAGGATTTATCTCAATATTTCTTCCGCTTCCGGCAGGCTGAAACCATTCTCTTCCTGAATGAAGTATGTTCTCCGATTCCAATTCATGGACAAACAGTGCATCTGATGATTCCGAAATCAGATCAGGTTCAGCAGCAGGTTCATCTACCTCACCAATTGTTCTTCCCGGAACCTGCCCGGAAGTGAGAAAATAGAAAGCGGTATCGGAGTAATTATGTCGGTGGCTGGTAAAATCTCCGGTGGAACTATCGTATAACCATCTGTCAGTTCCTTGCGCGTAAAAAAGAAGATAATCACCCTCATTGAATATCCTGTCGCTTCCCGTATTCAGGTAAATGGAGATTTCTTTAAGGTCGTCGGATTGAGTGCCGTCGTTGTAATAGGATAACTGGCCCGAATTGTTACCGAATATTCTGGGAATTGAAGGATTTTCGAGGCGGAGATTCTTAAGGGTGGAAAAGTCAATTCTGTAAACGTTGTCAGCGGTAACAGGTATCCTGAACCAATTGCCGGATGATAGAACCGATGAAGCAGCATACTGCTGGGGAACCACGGGCAAGGACAGGAAAGTCAGAATGATGGTCAGACAACCTATTTTATAAAGATTTCTCATTATGAGAGACAAAGATAGAAATGTAGTTAAGGTTTTTGGTTTATTTTGCAGTATGAAATTTGATAGTAAGGAAATTATAAGTACGGGAATTCGTTAGTAATGAGATTTTACTTCAGATGGGAAGGATAACACTTATCTTATTGCTGGTTTTTGTTTGTTCCTGTGAAAAGGTCATCGGTCAGGAAACTGGCTATGGGCCTGGTCACCAGACCATGGTAATGCATAATCCTGCATTTGCAGGGAGCGAGTACAGAGGGACCATGAGGCTTTCTTACATGAATTTCCTGCCCGGCAACAATTACAATTTTCATTCCTTCTATATATCATATGATTCTTATTATGAAGCACTTCATGGTGGTACGGGAGTGTTTCTGGCAAGCGATCGTATTGGAAGCATAATGAGTGATCTGAGAGGAGGACTTACGTATTCGTATTTTTTGCAGGCAGGAAAGGAATTGTACATTAACGCCGGTCTTTCGGCAGCTTTCTTCAGACGGGGATTAAGTTACAGTGACGCAGTGTTTCCAGATCAGATTGATGCCATGGGGGGAATTTCACTCCCCACTGCTGACCTTTTGAACAGCGGAAACAGAACTGTATTCGACGTGGGAACAGGAATGATGTTCATTTACAAGAACATTACAGGCGGTTTATCTGTTATGCACCTGTCGGAGCCGGATATTGCTGAGAGAAGCTCACCAGGGCAAAAGCTGCGAAGAAAGATGCTGCTGCATTTTTCAGCTGACCTGGGTATAAAAAGGTGGAGCGGTCTGAGGCTGGTCCCGACGGGATTTTTTGAGATTCAGGGTAGTTATAATTCATTTGCTGCCGGGGCGGTATTGGAAAGCAGAAATGTTTCATTCAGCGGAATGATGATCAGGGGAAATTCAGGTGGAATTGACGGCCATGCAGGATTTTGTGTCAAACTGGAAGGGATGTCGCTTTTTTACAGTTACAGGTTCAATCTGGCTTCAACCCATGGTGTCACACCCTTTTCCCTGATGCATCAGACTGGTCTGAATTTCAGTTTTAATAATGTTGAAAAAAGAATTAAAGGGAAAACAATAAATGCGCCTGATATGTAGTTATATTGGTGTCCTAGTAAAAAAAAATTATTAAGAAAGTGTTAAGAATAATTCATAAATGCATTTAAATTAGCGAGTTATGTATAGATTTAGAATCTTGTCGGTCATATTAGTTTCGGCTCTGATTCTCTTTTCGTGCAAGGGGGGCAAGAGAGGCGACTCAAGTGTTTCACCTACCACAGGGTGGAGTTACAATGATCCTGACAATGGAGGCTTTGAGGTTGCCATCGGTGCCGAACAAAAAACCGGTCCGGGCCTTGTACTTATAGAAGGAGGCCGTTTTACGATGGGCCGCGTCGAACAGGATGTGATGTTTGACTGGAACAATATTCCCAGAACAGTCACTGTGTCTTCATTTTACATGGATGAGACTGAAGTAAGGAACGTCGATTACCGTGAATATCTGTTCTGGCTTAAGAGGGTTTATAAGGATTATCCTGAGGTATTCAGGAGGGCGCTTCCCGATACGCTTGTATGGAGAAGCCCGATGGGATTCAATGATCCGTATGTTCAGTATTATTTCAGGCACCCTGCATATAACAATTATCCTGTTGTAGGTGTGAGCTGGGTTAAGGCAAACGATTATTGCCTGTGGAGAACCGACAGGGTAAATGAACAGCTTCTGATTGATGAGGGCGAGCTCAATCCGGATCCGAACCAGCTCAATGAAAAGAACTTTAACACCGAAGCTTATCTTGCCGGGCAGTATGAAGGAGTTGTTAACAGGTTAAGGGAAAGTCTGAATCCCAATCAGACCGAAAGACGTACTACCTTTGAGGATGGTTTACTGCTTCCGGCCTACAGGCTTCCAACAGAAGCTGAGTGGGAGTTTGCTGCATATTCGCTCAGGGGCAATACCTATGAAGAACGCATTTATGAAAGAAGGATCTATCCGTGGGATGGGCACAATGTAAGAAACGCAGCCAAGAAATATCGTGGTGAGATGATGGCAAACTTTGTTCGCGGACGGGGAGATATGATGGGAGTGGCAGGAAGCCTGAACGACAACGGAAGCATAACCACCGATGTGAAATCTTACTGGCCCAATGATTACGGTCTGTATTGTATGGCAGGCAATGTAAATGAATGGGTTCAGGATGTTTACAGGCCGATGACCTCTCAGGATGTTGACGGGTTCAATCCCTACAGGGGCAATGTATTCACCGACCTCAGAAGGGATGCTGGCGGACAGGTTGTAGCTAAGGACCGTCTCGGACGTCTTTACATTGATACCGTAAAGGATGCTGATGTTGCAAACAGATATAATTATCAGAGAGGCGACTACAGGAATTACAGGGACGGGGATCTTGCTTCTGCCATTGTGAGCGGTTCAGACTGGACTGTTGATGACAATAAGCAGGGATCATCAAGGATGTATATTCAGGAGGAAAAAGAATACTACACCCTTATAAATGACAACGCCAGGGTTTACAAGGGCGGTTCATGGAGAGACAGGGCATACTGGCTGAATCCGTCAACCCGCCGATTCCTTGACCAGGAAAGCAGCCGTGATGACATTGGTTTCAGATGTGCGATGATAAGAGTAGGCAGCCCTTCAGGACTATAGGGTAATAAAATAATTTTAATTAAATTGCCTCATTATAAATACATAATGAGGCAATTTTTTTACAATGTATACAGAACAGCTTTACAGGATATTCCGGGAGGAGTCTTCAGGAGTGTCAACGGATACCCGGACGCTTAAAAAAGGGCAATTGTTTTTTGCCCTCTGGGGTCAGAATTTCAACGGAAATGAGTATGCGGCTGAAGCTCTTGAAAAGGGAGCATCGTATGCTGTCATCGATGATCCGGCTTATGAGTCGGACAGGACGATCCTTGTGGATGATTGCCTGATCGAGCTTCAGAGCCTTGCCCAGCATTACAGGAAAATGCTGGGAGTAAAAGTGCTTGCAATCACGGGGTCAAATGGAAAAACCACAACCAAGGAGCTTATTGCTGCGATTATGTCAAGGAAGCTCAGGGTTCACTATACCAGAGGAAATTTTAATAATGAAATAGGACTTCCTCTTACAATACTGTCTGCTCCTGATGATGTTGAAATGATGATCCTCGAAATGGGAGCCAATCATTCGGGAGAGATCAGAACCCTGTGCAATGTGGCCCGTCCCGATTATGGGATAATTACAAACATCGGGACTGCCCATATTGAAGGTTTCGGATCGTTTGAAGGGGTGCTGAAGGCTAAAACTGAGCTTTATGAACATCTCAGGAAACTAAACGGAGTGGCAATTTATGATGAAAGAAATCCCCATCTTACAAAGAAGATATACAAGCTTGTTAGCAGGGGAGTTCCCTATTCTCATCCCACGGGCGTTGAACTTACTGTTGAAGCCTTGCCCTCGGAGATGAATCTGGCTGTCAGGATAAAGTACCTTCACAGGGTTTATGATATTCAAACTGCTCTTTTTGGAGAATATAATATTGATAATGTAAGGGCAGCGGTAGCAACCGGACTTTTTCTTGGAGCAGGTATTGAAGATATTGCAGAAGCAATTGGAAAATATCAGCCGGGGAACAACAGGTCGCAGGTGAAGACCACAGATAAAAATACTCTTGTCTGCGATTCCTACAATGCAAATCCCACAAGCATGAGAGCTGCCATCAAGTCATTCTCCGAGCTGAAAGCCGAAAGGAAAGTACTGATCCTGGGCGATATGCTCGAACTTGGCGAAAGGAGTGAGAAGGAACACCGTAAGTTGCTGGATGAGATCCGTCAGGGGAAATTTGAAAAGGTGTTTCTCGTCGGTTCCGAATTCGGAAAGGCCTCCGATGTCCCGGGATTTGAGATATTCAGGGATGTTTCTCACCTCAGGGATCATTTAAGAAAAGAACCTTTAACAGGTACCCTGATCCTGATCAAGGGATCAAGGGGAATGACACTGGAAAAGTTATACGAGATTCTTTAATTATTTCCTGTCGTACCGGAAGCAGCAGCGTTGGTAAAGCTGATATTCAACAGGATAAGCTCCGGTCTGCTGCCTATCCTTACACGCGGGCCCCAGAGGCCGAAACCAGACGAGACGATAAACTGGGTGTTTCCTTTCTTCATGTAACCATAACTCAGTTCATAATGCTTTGAGGTAATCAGATTAAGGGGCCACATCTGACCATTGTGGGTATGACCAGAAAGCTGAAGGTCGACACCATTCTCAACAGCATCCTCCAGATTATAGGGCTGATGATCGAGAAGGATAAGGGGCTTTAAGGGATCAGTGCCGGCAATAAGCTGTGACAGGGGCAAACGCTCCTTCCCAAAGAACCTTCCTGAATCTCTGTCCAGGCGCCCGGCTATCTGAACACTTCCTTCAACGGTAACAACTTCGTCTTTAAGAACTCTTATTCCTTTACTTTCAATATAGGGGATAGTCCGGGAACCACCTCCTATGAATTCATGATTTCCGGTAATGGCATACATACCTCCGCGGCAGTGTGGACAGGTGAAGTATTTGAGCAGGTCGCCCCTTAACACAGGTCCTATTTCCCCGTCCACTATATCCCCAAGAAGCAGTACAAGGTCCGGTTCCGCCTTCTTAAGCATCTCCGACAGCTTTTTCATGCTCCTCTTCCTAATTATGCTGCCAAGGTGAATATCGGAGACAGCAGCAATCCTTAACTGCTTCAATTCGCCTGCAGGCTTGTCAATATGAATATTGTATTCTGTTACTCTCGGCAGGAGAGCATTTACAAATCCTCCGGTGATGAGTATAATGCTTAGAGCCAGGATCCCAAGGTAAGTCCACTTTCTGAAATTCATGATATTATGGCTGTTGATAACTCCGGCCAGACGAAGAAGAACAGATATAATGTCTGAAAGAAACAGGAACAGAAAAGCATATAGCATAAAGGCCAGCCAGAAACCGCCAAGGATATTAAGAATATCAGAAAAAACTGTAGAGTGTTTCGATTCAAGTATTTTGCCTCCAATAAATAAGGAAGCAAAAAGCAGAAAAAAAGTCACATACAGTATTTTGTTTTTCTGGAACGCCGGAATAGCAGCGTATCCTTTAAAGAAGATATAGAGATTTGCAGCTGAATAAATCGCAATAACGACAATAAAAAATATCATAAACTGGTAAGATTTCATTTAGTGTGGATATTATAAACCGAGGCTGGAAAAAATCTTTTGGCCTCTTAAGTAAAACCGTTCAACAATGCTAATGTTCAGCAGGAAGTTGTCACCTTCTCCGTGCGTAATTGATTTGACCGCTTCCCTTTTTTCCCTGAGTGAATCGATGCTTCCTCTAAAGTCCCTGTGGGCCATCCTGATCGCTTTCAGGCTTTTGGGCCTGCCTTTCAATAAAAACATGGCTGCTGCAAGGCCGTCAAGTATTTTTCTTAAGAAGATTATTTTTTTGAGTTTTGTTCCTGGCAGGTTTTTATACAGGAGGAAAAGGTTATTTCTGAAATTCAGGTAAGTTTTTTTGTCTGAATCATAAGGAAGGGATCCTCCCCCTACATGATATACAACGGATTGCGGGATGCATGCAACCCGATACCCTGCCAGATGGAACCTCCAGCAAAGATCGACCTCCTCCATGTGGGCAAAGAAATCGTCGTCAAATCCGCCGCATTTCTTCCAGGCATCAGCCCTGACCATCATGCAGGCACCTGAAGCCCAGAATATGTCGGCAATGTTGTTATACTGACCTTCATCTTTTTCAATATGATCAAATATACGTCCCCTGCAGAATGTGTAGCCGTATCTGTCGATGTAACCACCTGCCGCACCTGCATATTCGAAATGGTCTTTATTAAAGAATGACTTTATTTTTGGCTGGCATGCCGCAACGTCCGGGTTTTGATCCATATATTCAGTCAAAGGTCCCAGCCATCCTTCAGTAACCTCCGCATCTGAATTCAACAGTATATAGTATTTCGCAGTTATCCCGGCTAGTGCGTAATTATAGCCCCCGGCAAACCCATAGTTGCTTCCAAGCTGAATTATCCGCGCGGCAGAAATGGTTTCTGCCACCCATTCAACAGAACCGTCAGTAGATCCGTTGTCAGCCACATACACCATGGTATCGGCGCTGACGGATTGCTTCACTGTTGTTTCCAGAAATTTCTGAAGCCATTCTATCCCGTTCCAGTTAAGAATTACAACAGCGGTTTTAATCATTTTAAGTTTCTTTTTTGTATTTCCACCTTCTGTGAGTCCATATCCAGTTTTCGGGCTTGTCCATTATCATCTTCTCAAGTCTTTTAACGTGAGTATCAGTAATAAGGTATTGTGGAAGATCCTTTGTACTTTCGAACAGAACCTCAAAAGTGATCTCATAACTGCCTCGTCTGATTTTCCTGTAGTCAATAAACATAACCGCCATGTCGTATTTTGAGGCAATTTTCTCAAGTCCAAGAAAAACAGGAGTTTCCTGGTTCAGAAAATCAGTGTAGTATTCGATAAGTGTCCTGGCCGGAGTCTGATCTGACATGAATCCATAGATTCCCCTGATCCCCATTTTCCTGTTCTCCACAATCGTCCTGACTATCATCTGCATCGGAGCCAGCCCGCCTTTATTTCTGGTTCTCTGATCGTTAAGGAATTTGTTGACAATTTTGTTTTTTACAGGTTTGTAAACCCCGACGCACTTGTAATCGGTATAAAGCTGAAATACGGTGGTAAGCCATTCCCAGTTGTTGAAATGACTGAAAACTACTGCAAGGTCTTTCCCTGAATCATACAGTTTTCCGATTAATTCGGGATTGGTAAGTTTCACTCTCCTTGAAAGCTCTTTGTTGCTCATTCCGGGTAGCTTGAGCGTCTCAATGAACAGATCGGAAAGATGCCGGTAAAATGCCCTTTCAATATGTCTTATTTCTTCAGGCGATTTATCAGGAAATGATTTTGACAGGTTTTCAGCAACTATTTTTCTTCTGTATGATGGAAAATAATAGAGCAGCAGAAATAAAAAATCGGAGAATAAATAAAGAACACCCAGAGGCAGAAGCGTTATTATTCTGTTGATTGCATAAAAGATATAGTAAGCGGCCCTCCACATCACTCAGAGTTGTTTTTGCTCCATGAAATTCTGGACTATTTTGAGTATCTCATTATAAATAAGAGCATTTGATGCCAGTGTTTCACTGCCGTCCAGTCCTGTCATTTTTCCCGAGAAATTGCTGAATCTGCCTCCTGCCTCTCTCAATATAAGCATGCCGGCTGCTATATCCCAGATTTTGAGGTCATATTCAAAGAAGAGGTCGTATCTTCCGCACGCTACGTACGCGATGTCGATGGCAGCCGATCCAAGGCGTCTTACCCCGTGAGTGTTTTTTACAAGGTATTTAAGAAGTTCCATATAGGGATCAAGCCTGTCGAAAAGATTGTATGGGAATCCTGTAGCTGCAAGTGCTCCCGACAAAACCTCCACGTTTGAGACATGAATCCTTTTGCCGTTGAGCCAGGCGCCTCCTCCCTTCCATGCTGTGAAGGTTTCCTTCGCGCCTGGTTCATGTACCACTCCTGCTATCACCTCGTTATTTTCCATAAGCCCAATGCTTACTGCAAAAGGATGGACGCCATGAAGGAAATTTGTGGTACCGTCGAGGGGGTCGATAATCCAGTTGTACTTCTCCCCCTTTTTTACACAGGTTCCTTCTTCAGCTATGAAACCGGCCTCCGGGATCAGGGGACCAAGCTTCTCTATCAGCATTCTTTCTGAACCTTTGTCAACATAGGTAACAAAGTTGTTTATTCCCTTTATTTCAGTACTTCGGATGTCGAACCTTTCAGACTCCTTCATGATGAATGTTCCGGCTTCACGGGCTGCTGCTTCTATTTCAGCACACAGATCTTTAATATCTATCATATACTATAATTTAGTTCAGAAGTCATTCTGCCGGAGTCTGAAACACCTGTCAGCAATACTTTCCTTATGGTTCCGGGAAGTTCCGGGTCCCATGGTAATTCGGTTCTAAGGTAATTCCCCGTAAATCCGGAAATCATGCCCTTACTTATGGTATGCTCAAAGAGAACTTCAGCGGTGGTTCCAATATTTGTCCTGCAGAATCCGGAATGCTTTAAATTTGAAAGTTCAATCAGCTTCCGGCTTCTGTCCTCCCTGGTTTTAAATGGTATTTTCTCCGGTAATTTTTGAGCCGGAGTACCCGGGCGCTCTGAAAAATTGAATACATGGAGGTAGGAGAGGGGCATGCTTTCCAGAAAGCTGTATGTGTCCTCAAAATCTTCATCTGTTTCCCCTGGAAAGCCTACAATTACATCAGCCCCGATACTGGCAAGAGGTATTAGCTTCCTGATCAGCAGCAGCCTGTTTTCGAATTGTTCCCTCCTGTACCTTCTTCTCATAAGCCCGAGTATCTTATCTGATCCGCTTTGCAGGGGAATATGGAAATGAGGGAGGATTTTGGAGGAAGCTGCAGCAAGTTCAATAATCTCATCAGTGATAAGGTTCGGCTCTATTGAGGATATCCTGTACCTTTCAATACCTTCCACTTGTGTCAGTTCAATCATGAGATCATACAGACTTTCTCCGGTCGTTTTTCCGAAATCCCCGATATTCACACCGGTCAGCACAATCTCCTTTTTTCCATCCAGGGCAATCAGTTCAACTTCTCTTACAATTGAAGCAATATCCTGGTTTCTGCTGTTACCTCTGGCAAGCGGAATGGTGCAATAAGAGCATTTGTAATCACAGCCATCCTGTACTTTAAGGAAAGACCGTGTCCTGTCGCTGACAGAATATGAAGGGAAGAAGCGGTCCTGGCCTGAAAGGTCACACGAATGGACTTCAGGGAGCGCTTTTTTTTCAGTATTCTTCAGAAATGAGGTGAGGTTGAATTTTTCGTTTGTACCTAAAACTATATCCACTCCCGGAATGGATGAAATCTTTTCTGGGTTTAGTTGTGCGTAACATCCGACTACTGCAATTAAAGCATCGGGCGACTGATGGTTGAATTTCTTGATAGCCTGCCTGCATTTTCTGTCAGCAACCTCAGTGACGGAGCAAGTGTTGATTACATATATATCGGCTTTTACACCCTGGCGGACAATTTCAAACTGATCCTCCGGGAACGATCGTGCAATTGTCGATGTTTCCGCGAAATTCAGTTTGCATCCGAGTGTATAGAATGAAACCTTTTTACGGTTTTTTTCCATCTGAAGGGATCAGGTTTGAAACAGCCTGCCGGAAATTTTTCCGGTCGCCGTCATTGTATTTATTTTTTTCTCCTGCTTTTTTCCTGAGGGAGCAGGTTGAGGTAGACATTTCTGAATTCAATAGCCTTACCCTCGCTCTGGAGGCATATATGACCTTTTGAATCTGAAATACCTGTTGCCCTGTTCTGAAGCAGTCCGTTTACGCTTACCTCAATAGTGTTTGATCTGCAAGTGATATCCATTGTGTTCCATTCACCGGCATTTTTTTCATTTGAAGGGTTCATTTTTTTTATGACCCTTGATCCTTCTTTCTGTTCGTTCATTTTTGACCCGTTCATGCAGATGAAATCGCCGGCGTCTCCGGCATGGAGCTGGCATTCAAAGCACTTCAACCAAATGGTATCGGGAGTCTGCGAGTGAACAAACACTCCGCTGTTTGACAGTTCCCCCGGATAACGCCATTCAACATGAAGCCTGTAATCGGAATAGGCATCCCTGGTTCTCATGTATCCGAACGGATCCCCGCTTATGTTTATGACACCGTTACGTACTGTAAAAACAGTGGAAGGATCGACTGCAGGATCTTTGAGGTGAAACACCCAGTTTGAAAGATCTTTTCCATTAAAGAGTTTTACTTCAGTGTTTTTGCTGCCTTTGGCAGATCTGGCTGTCCTGTCTTTCTTAGGGGATTTCTGACCGGAAGCATCATAGGATGCTCCTGTGATGATTATCAGAATCAGTAGCAGAAGTGTTGATAGTTTGTTTTTCATTGTCAGTTGATTTATTATTATTTCCGATCTGCGATTTACTTAACCTCCGGGTCAAAGCAGCTTGCTGGCGAGTTCTGCCAGGGGACTGCGTTCTCCCTTTACAAGGTTCACATGTGCAAAAACATCCTGGTCCTTCATTTTGTCAGAGAGGTAGCTCAAACCGTTTGAAGCTGTGTCGAGATAGGGTGAGTCAATCTGTTCAATATCTCCGGTAAAGACCATTTTTGTACCTTCTCCCGCCCTCGTTATTATTGTTTTAATTTCATGGGGAGTAAGGTTCTGGGCTTCATCCACTATAAAGAAGATACTCGAGAGACTTCTCCCCCTGATATAAGCCAGCGGGGTGATTACAAGTTTTTCTTCTTTCATCATATCGTTGATCCTGAGAAATTCAGGGCTCTGATGGCTGAATTTGTGTTTTATAACAGTGAGGTTGTCGTAAAGGGGAGTCATGTAGGGATCCATTTTTTCCTTCACGTCTCCGGGCAGGAATCCCAGGTCCCTGTTAGCCAATGGCACTATGGGGCGGGCCAGGAAGATCTGTTTATACCTCTTGTGTTGCTGAAGGGCCGCTGCAAGAGCCAGAAGTGTCTTACCGGTCCCTGCTTTTCCTGTTAGTGAAACCAGCTGAATTTCCGGATTTAAGAGTGCATCAAGGGCGAAAGTCTGTTCGGCGTTACGGGGGTCGATGCCATAGGTGGTCTGTTTGATAACCCTGTTCAGGAGTTTTGTGACAGGACTATAGTGGGCAAGTGCGCTTGCACCGCTGTTCTTCATAATGAAGAACTGGTGTCCCTTCAGTTCAGGATCAAGATTGAAATCACCTGAGCTGACGCCTTCGGGGATTTCATAAAGTTTGCTTATAAGTTTATGATCCATGCCTTCAAGTACCTGGATGCCTTTGTACAGATAGTCAATATTGGCTACCTTGTCGTTCTGGTAATCCTGGGCCATGATTCCGAGCGATTTGGCCTTCATCCTGAGGTTAATGTCCTTTGAGATAAGAACCACCGTCTTATCCTTGTTGCTGTTGCAGACATAATCCGCAATGGCAAGTATCCTATGATCAGGCGTCCTTTCTGCAAATGACTGGCTGACTTTTTCGGAAAAGTCGCGGCCCGTTTCAATATGAAGGTTTCCCAGATTCTCACCCAGGGGAATGTTTGCAGTAAGAAGCATGTCACCAGATAGTTTATCAAGTTCACGGGTGAATTCCCTGGCGTGGAAATTTATGATATCATTACCTTTTTTGAATTTGTCGAGTTCCTCAAGAACAACTATCGGGATAATTACATCGTTCTCTTCAAAGTTGTAAATGCATTTATAATCGTGTAAAAGAACGTTGGTGTCAATGATAAAAAGCTTCTTGTTGTGTTTTTTCTTCATGATAAATTATTTGTAATCAATAAGCTGTACTCGCAGAGCCCCGCTGTAATGCCAATCTGCAAAAATAACTAAAATTAAGTTTAAATTGTTGCTTGTGTTGAAAGTATGTTAATTTGTAGCGGCCGTGACATTCAAACCTGCCGGCCCGACTAACAACCATGAATATGAATTACAATCAGGCTCTTGAATTTATGTACAGCCAGCTTCCGGCTTACCACAGGATAGGAAAGGCGGCATATAAGAATGATCTTGAAAACTCTCTGGCTCTTGATGAGTATTTCGGGCATCCCCACTTCAAATTTAAATCAGTTCATGTGGCAGGAACGAACGGAAAAGGGTCCGTTTCCCATATGATAGCTTCTGTTCTGCAGGAAGCCGGTTACAGGACAGGCCTTTACACTTCTCCACACCTTAAGGATTTCAGGGAAAGGATCAGAATCAACGGAAGAATGATCCCAGGGAATGAGGTTACATCATTCCTTGAAAAACACAAAGCTCCTCTTGCCTCGCTGAAGCCCTCGTTCTTTGAGATGACGGTCGCCCTTGCATTTGATTATTTTGCCAGATCCGGCGTTGAAATTGCTGTTGTTGAGACTGGTCTGGGCGGACGGCTTGATTCGACAAATATAATAAGTCCCATACTCTCTGTCATAACAAACATTGGCCATGACCATGCTGATCTCCTGGGAGATACCCCTCTGAAGATTGCTGCAGAGAAGGCAGGCATTATCAAACCGGGCATCCCTGTTGTAATAAGCGAAACCCAGGATGGGATCAGTGACCTTTTTATCAAAGCGGCCCGACAGAATAATTCGGAGATCAGCTTTGCCGATCAGGAATACAGATGCAGGCTTTATGACCTGAATTACAGTACTGGGAAAAGGCATTATTCTCTGTTTGAAAAATCAACTGGACATACTTTTAACGAAGCAGTGAGTCTTGGCGGAGACTATCAGGCGAAAAATATCCAGGCTGTCTTCCAGGCTGTCCGTTTCCTGCAGAAAACAAATCCCTGCACCGATGTGAATATAGTCGACGGGATCAGAAGGACCATCGGCAACACAGGATTGATGGGACGGTGGCAGATAGCCGGAAGGAAGCCGCTTGTCGTTTGTGATACCGGGCACAATCTTGAAGGGCTCAGCTTTGTACTGTCACAGCTCAAAGCTACGGGTGCCGGAAAGCTTCACCTTGTTATCGGATTTGTCAGTGATAAGGACAGGGCTGCTGTTCTGCCTCTCTTTCCGCCGGATGCAGTTTATTATTTCACAAGGGCTTCGGTTCCCCGGGCCCTTGATGAAAACATTCTGATGGAAGAAGCCCGGAAGTGGAATCTTAAAGGTACTGCTCACCCGGATGTTTATTCGGCAGTTCAGGCTGCATTGGGCGCTGCTTCAGAAAATGATGTGGTGTTCATCGGGGGTAGCACATTCATTGTTGCTGATGCATTGAAAACTTATAAATTTAAAAGATAACAACTGTTGACAATGAAACGAATATTGCTTAGTCTGCTGCTTATTGCCCTGGCCGGCCCCCTGGCCGCTCAGACAGAAAGGAAGATAGTAATTCTTCATACAAACGATCTTCATTCCCGGCTCAACGGTTTCACTCCTGAGGCTGATTATTCTCCGTCGACAACGGGTGATGATAAAACAAAGGGTGGATTTGCAAGGATAGCCTCCATTCTCAGAAGTGAAAAGAGAAATAATCCTGATATCACCCTGTCGGTTGATGCTGGTGATTTCCTCATGGGAACTTTGTTTCAGTCGTTGGAACTGAAATATGGTTTTCAGTTGCGGCTGATGAAGCAGATGGGTTATGACGTGGTTTGTCTGGGCAACCACGAATTTGACTACGGTCCGGCAAAAATTGCAGGAACAATAAACAGCTCCATCGGAAAGGGAGAAATTCCTGCGCTTTTACTAAGCAATACGGTAACTGATCCACAGGATGCCGGTGATGATGAATTGGAAAAGCTGTATGATTCCGGGGTAGTCCGGAGAAAACTGATTATTGAGAGAGATGGACTTAGAATCGGCTTTTTCTCGCTTTTGGGCAAGGATGCTGTTGACGTGGCGCCGCTTGCTTTGCCTGTGACTTTTGCAAAACAAACCTCATTTGCAAGAAAGATGGTAAGGGAGCTTAACAGAGACGGATGTGATATTGTTATTTGTGTGTCCCATTCGGGAGTTTCAAAGGATAAAAAGGGGAAGTGGACAGGAGAGGATGTCAGGCTGGCAAAAAAGGTAAGGGGTATTGATGCTATTATAAGCGGGCACAGCCATTCTGCCATAAATGAGCCATTGATAGTAAAGGGAATCCCGATTGTTCAGACAGGCGAGTACGGCCAGAATGTGGGAAGGCTGGAACTTATACATGAAAGAGGCAAAACAAAGTTTGCAGGATCAATGCTTATTCCTGTTGATGACAGCATCGCCGGAGAAGATGATGTAATTGAAGCCGTATTGGCACAACAGTTACTTGTCACTGATGAGATACTGGCTCCTCTGGGTTTAAATTATTCTGTTCCTGTTGCTGAAACGGATTTTCTTCTTGAATGCAATGAACAGGGCGATTTCCACTCCAGCAATCTTGGCCCCATGATTGCTGATGCAATTCATGGTTATGTAAATCGTCATTCATCGGCCGGCTGCGATATTGCAATGGTTGCAGTGGGAGTAATCAGGGACAGGATAGTTCCGGGTATGATGACGGCCCCGGATATTTTCAGGATCATGTCACTCGGATCAGGCAATGATGAAGTTCCGGGGTATCCTCTCTCAAGGCTTTTTGTCACAGGAAAGGAGCTGAAAAATATTCTGGAAATACTTTTAATAGCACATAAATCATCGCCTTCCAATCATTGTTTTTACTCTGGACTGCGTGTAAAGTATGATCCTGAACGAGGACTGCTGAGAAGGATCAACAGTATTGAAATCATAGGTCGCGACGGAGTGGCAAAGTTTGTGAGTTTTTCAGGTGAAGATGACACACTTTATTCAATCTCAGCAAATTCATACATGCTTGAATTTATTGGGATAATAAAAAAGATGAGCCTGGGACTGATCAGGGTGGTTCCAAAGGATATGTCGGGTAATCCGGTGGTTGACATGAAGAGCGCTGTAATCGATATGAACGAGGAGCAGCAGGGAATCCAGGAAGGCAAGGAATGGCTGGCCCTGCTTGAATACATAAGTTCAATGAAAGATGTTGATAATGATAGTATTCCTGAAATAGACAGAAAGTATTCGGCAGCGGTCAGAACCTTTTTTGAAGAAGACAGATGACGACTCCACGTTTTTTGGGAACAGTCTTTTCTACCATTTGCTGAACGGGTTGTCGACGACTATACGTTTTTTTCGGTTAGCTACATTATATCCTATCTCATAGATGGTCCTTGTTACAAGTTCCATTTTTTCATAATCTATCTTTTCGGGAGTATCGCCGGGTTCATGATAATCAGTATGGAGTCCTGTTGAGAAGAATAAAACAGGTATGTCTTTCTTTACAAAATTATAATGGTCGCTTCTGGCAAAAAGCTGAAGAGGGTGATTCCTGCCACTCAGACTGTAATCAAGATCCAGGTGTGTCTTTGAATCGACTTCTCTGGCAATATCGACAAGCTCCTTGCTTTGGTTTCCGGTTATGACGAATAATCCTGTCCTGTCGGTCATCGGAGTACTTTCGGTAGTGTCAGCGACACCTCTGACTCTGCCAATCATATCCATATTAAGATCGGCAATAGTGTTTTCAAGTGGAAACAGTGGATTTTCAACGTACGACTGAGAGCCAAACAATCCGATTTCCTCTCCGGTGACCCATAAAAATAAGATTGAGCGCAGAGGCTTTTTGTCGAGGTTCTGGAATGCCTGAGCAATTTCCAGCATGGCTGCACACCCGGAGGCGTTATCGTCAGCCCCGGGGTACACTGTTCCGCCCGTTACGCCAACATGATCCGCATGTCCGGAGAAAATTACAATTTCTTTTTTCAACTCAGGATCGCTGCCCTCAATCCAGGCTGCTGCATTGTTCATCAATATTTCATCTGTACGTGAAGCTTGTGTTATCCTTAACCTCTTCCCGGGAATAGGGAAGGATTTGGGCTTAAGTTCAGAATCGATCTCCCTTTGAAGTTTATCAAGTGTTTGTCCAGTTCCCTTAAGTAATCCTTCGGCTACGTTCCGGTGAACGAACAGTATTCTGGGCATCGCTGGCATGTCGATTATCATTGGTTTTGATCCTTTCAGATACTTCAATGATCCCAGTTCGCCGGCTATACCCGGATATTGCTGCTCGAGGGAAGAACAGCCTGACTTCGGATCCGGAACAATGATTACTGCTTTAGCTTTGGAAAACATCAGGAAGGTCATCTTGGGCTGTATCCCCATCATGGTTGACCACATCGAACCCTGAAACTTATATTCAGAACCATCATCTGTGAGAGGGGATCTGTTCATTACAAGAAGGATCTTGCCTTCAGGATTTATTCCTTCAAGATCATTGTAATCGTAACTGTCGGCTTTTATTCCGTAACCGGCAAAAATAACCTCACCTTCGATGTCGAAATCAGAGGCTCCGGTGGGAAAAAGCTGGTACATGGACTCATGGAATTGCACTGAATCATTTTTGGATGCAAGTATCCTGATTCCCGATCTCTCAGAGTCGATTGACTTCTTCATAATCGAATATGGCTGCAGGTAACTTTTGCCATTGGCCGGTTTCAATCCCATAAGTTTAGCCTGTGAAGTAATGTAACTTAACGCAATGTCGAGCTCTTTTTCTCCATTGGATCTTCCGTTCATCAGAGGGGAAGCAAGGAATGAAATATGGGTTTCAAGGTCGGCAGAGTTGATTTTGTCTGCTGCAGGTAAAGTCTTTTGAGAATAGGAATGAAAGCTTATGAGGCACAACGCCATGATGGCGCCTGGGATCATGAATCTTTTACAAGGCATGGTTTTGAAGATAATATAAAAGGCTAAATGTATAAAAGATTATAAAGTAATGTTCATATTTCCGGGGAGTTTGATATCAGTTTTTTACAAATTTCGGGTTGGGAATATCAATCTGTAAAATATTGGTTAATTTTGCCCGTTAAAAATTTTGTATGGAAGTCAATCCTGTTTTCTGGGTAATTTTCAGCCTGATCATTATAGTAATGCTGGCTCTCGATCTTGGTATCTTCAATAAGAAATCTCACGAAATTAAGCTAAAAGAAGCCTTGTTGTGGGTGGTAGTGTGGATTTCGCTGGCTATGATCTTCAATCTGATCGTTCTTTCGCAGTTTGGAAAGACGAAAGCCCTGGAGTTTTTAACTGCATATGTTATAGAATACTCTCTGAGCATAGACAATATATTTGTCTTTATAATGGTGTTTTCATTCTTTTCTGTCAGGAAGGAGTATCAGCATAAGGTTTTGTTCTGGGGAATTCTTGGAGCAGTAATAATGAGAGCCGTTTTTATTTTTGCCGGGGTTGCTCTGATAAACAGGTTTCACTGGATAGTTATTATCTTCGGTGCATTCCTGGTTTTTACCGGATTGAAGATGCTCCTGCAAAAGGAGGAGGCAAAGGTTGATCCTGAAAAAAACAGTCTGGTAAGGCTTTTCAGAAAATTTCTTCCGGTTACGGATCAGCTTCATGGCGACTCGTTCTTTGTCCGGAAAGACGGGAAAAACTATGCCACCCCCTTATTTATAGTTTTGCTTATTATCGAATCGACCGATCTGATCTTTGCAGTCGACAGTATTCCTGCTGTTCTGGCAATCAGCAAGGATACCTTTATTGTATTCACTTCTAACATCTTTGCAATTCTTGGTCTGAGATCCCTATACTTTGCAGTCTCAGGAATAATGGGCTTGTTCAGGTATCTCAAAGTCGGACTTGCGTTTGTTCTTACTTTTGTAGGACTTAAAATGCTGGCGGCTTATTTCCATTTTGAAATACCTGTTACCTTATCTCTGTCAATAATCGTCTTAATACTTCTTCTGTCAATTATTGCTTCCGTTATAATAAAAAGGGGTGATTCAACGTCTGATATGTAAAGCGGGATATTGGATTAATATGGATCCAATGCTTTAACTTTACAACCGGATTAGATGATTTCGAAGTTGAACCTGACAGGAACAGGAGGGCTCAGATGATATTGCACAAGCAAAAGCCGGCCACTCCGTGGCTTCTGATTGTCCTTTTCGCCATAGTTGCAGCAAGCAGCATCTTGCTGGGAATAATTTATTACAAAAGTCATAAGAGAAGTCTTGTAAGAAATAAAGGTCTGGAGCTTTCCGCGATAGCTGACCTTAAGGTGAATCAGATTGCTCAGTGGAGAAACGAGAGGCTGAGTGATGCCAGACTGATCGGTGGAAATACTCCTTTTGTAAAGCTTTTGTACAACTATCTTCATGAAGAGGATCCTTCTGGACTTTATCCTGAAATTGCATCCAGCCTGAAATCGCTTGCCGTAAATGTCGATTACAAGGATGTTGTTCTGATCGATTCTCTTGGGAAAATCGTAATCAAAATCCCGGGAAATGATACCCTGTGTGACGGGCAGATAAAAATCATGCTGCCTGAACTGATGAAATTACGGACGGGGATCCTTACTGATTTTATCAGAGAAAAGAATATTGATCCGGTAAATCTTCATCTTGTAGTTCCGCTGGTCAATACCTGGAGGAATGACTCATCAGCTTTTGGCCTTCTTCTGATAAGGATCGACCCGGCGGAGGTCCTTTATCCTCTGGTGCAGACCTGGCCGGTCCCGGGTAAAACAACAGAATCGCTGCTGGTAAGGCAGGAGGGGGATGAGGTAGTTTACCTCAGTGAATTGAGATTCAGGAAGAACTCCGAACTTGAGCTCCGTAAACCATTGTCAGCAGAAAAGCTCCCTGCATCGATGGCGGTACGTGGAGAAAAGGCTACAGCCGAAGGCCTCGACTACAGGGGTGCACCCGTTATCGCCGCCATGAGAAAGATTCCCGGATCACCATGGTTCCTGGTTGCCAAGGTAAACCATAGTGAAGTCTTTACAGCCTTGAATGATCAGATGACCATGATAGTCATTATGATTATCCTGTTTGTCCTGACGATAGGAATGCTTCTTGGTATTATTGAATGGAACGAGAACGCCAGATTCTATCGTGAAAAATATGAAGCGGAACTTGACCGCCTGGCTCTGAGAAAGCACTTCGACTATATTCTGAAGTATGCTAATGACATAATATTTCTGACAGACAGGAACATGAATATTATTGAAGCCAACGACAGGGCTGTTGAGGCATATCAGCATACCCGTGAAGAACTCATCGGTATGAGCCTTTACAATATAAGATCTCCCGAAGCATTGCAGTCTCTGGAACAGGAAATACGGATACTTGATGAGATAGGCTATTCAACTTATGAGACAGTTCATGTTCGTAAGGATGGTACATATATGCCGTTGGAAATCAGCGCCAGAAAAGTGGAGATCGAAGGAGTTAAGTATATTCAGGAGATATGCAGGGACATTACAGAGCGTAAACAGGCTGAGGAGACTCTCAGGGTAAGCGAGGAGAGGTTCAGGAAGATATTCGAGGAGAGTCCTATCAGCATCGCAATGACCGGGAAAGACATGGCCATTATCAGGGCCAATTCGGCTTTCTGTAAAATGCTTGGTTACAGGGAAGATGAAGTGAAACTGGTTCCTCTTCGAAACTTTACCCATCCCGATTATGTATCAGACAACGATGTGGGAATGTTACGCCTTGTTGCCCGGGAGACACCTGTCTACCATACTGAGAACAGGTTTGTCAGGAATGACGGCAGCGTCATCTGGGGATCAACTACAATCAGCATAATCCGGAACAATAACGATGAGGTGCAGTATTTCCTCGTGATGATCGAGGATATCACACAGAGGAAAAAGGCTGAATCTGAACTTATTGCAGCAAAGGAGAAAGCCGAGGAGAGTGACCGTCTGAAGACCGCTTTTCTGCATAATGTCTCCCATGAGATCAGGACCCCGATGAATGCAATAATTGGGTTTTCAGCACTGCTTAATGAACCCGATACAACGGCTGAGGAACGCAAACAATTCATCGATATAATCTTTCAGAGTGGAAGCCAGCTTTTGTCCATCATAAATGATATTGTAGATATTGCCAATATAGAAAGCGGACAGGTTAAACTGAACATTAAGGAGATGAATCTGAATGCGTCCATGCGAAGCCTTTATGAGCAGTTCAGTTATAAGGAGAAGTCAGATATTCTGAAGATTAGCCTTAAAACCGGATTGACCGACGAAAAGGCTGTAATTCTTACCGATGGGACGAAAGTGATACAGATACTGTCAAATCTGATAAATAATGCCACAAAATTTACCAGCACAGGTTCAGTAAGTTTTGGCTATGCTGTCAAGAATGGTAATCTGGAGTTTTTTGTAAAGGATACCGGTATCGGAATTCCAAAGGAGCATCATGAAAAGATATTTGAAAGGTTTTTTCAGGTCGACAATGTTATCTCAAGGAAATTTGGAGGAACCGGTCTGGGTTTGTCAATCTGCAAAGCATATGTAGAACTTCTCGGAGGAAAGATATGGGTAAGATCGGAACCGGGAAACGGGACAGACTTTCGGTTTACACTTCCTTACAGGCTTTCCTTGCGGCCGGAAAAAAAAGCATGATCCGCCCTATTTAATAAAAGCAACAATTCAACAGACCTGTCGTTTATATGTTCTATTTGTCAATAGCAGCAATAATGGCATATTATTTGACGGATTTTAGTACTTTTATATCTTGAATCAAAGGATAGGAAAGGCTTTCCCCTCTCAAGACTAACCAATTATGAAAAAGGGACCAGACTTACTCAAAATCATTGCCATAAGCATAGCGGCACTCTCTTTTAGGAGTTGCGTAATATTAAGGCCTCCCGAGCTTACCACAGATCAGGTTACGGAAATCGGTCCGACCACAGCAGTAGCCGGAGGAGATGTAACCAGCGACGGACATGCCGACATCATGGTAAGGGGGGTATGCTGGGATACCCGTAAATCGCCTGATATTGAAGATGAAAGAACCACCGATGGATATGGGACCGGCAAGTTTACAAGTAACGTTACAGGGCTCCTTCCGAATACCACTTATTTTCTTCGGGCCTATGCAGTTAACAGTGAAGGGGCTTCCTACGGCAACCAGGTTACCTTCACAACCAGTCTGTATGCTCCGCCGGAACTGACTACCAGGGCTGTTACGAGAATAACACAGACAACTGCCAGGTCAGGTGGTGATATAACATCTGACGGAGGTATACCGATCACGGAAAGGGGAGTGTGCTGGAGCAACATAAAACCTCTCCCGGATAAGGGTGATTCGAAAACTCTGGATGGTGAAGGTTCCGGTGGTTTTGAAAGTAATCTTTCAGGATTGACAGGTAACACAACTTATTATTTAAGAGCCTACGCTACAAATGACCAGGGAACAGGTTACGGTGCTGCTGTTCAGTTTAAAACAGGAGCCCTGCCTCCGACTGTTACAACATCAGTTATTAATCCCACATCGCCTTCAACTGCTTCAGGAGGAGGTCAGGTTACGGGCGACGGAGGGTCACAGGTTACCGCAAGAGGAATTTGCTGGAATACCTCAGCCAATCCAACCATAGCCAATAGTCACACCACCGATGGAGCAGGCATTGGCCCGTTTGAAAGCAACATTGGTTCTCTTACAGCAAATACTACCTATCATGTAAGGGCTTATGCCACAAATGCAGCCGGCACTTCATACGGAGCCGACAGGGAGTTTACGACCGATCCTATTGCAGTAAGCGATATTGACGGGAATTCGTATGACGTTATCAGGATCGGATCTCAGTTATGGATGGCAAGAAACCTTATGACTACAAGACTGAATGACGGTACTCCGATTTCACTTACTGAGAATGCAGGGGATTGGGCTTCACTTGATCATAACGGATATTGCTGGTACGGAAATAACAGCGCAAATGGAAGCGTCTATGGTGCATTATATAATTGGAATACAGTGAATTCGGGGACTTTGTGTCCGGCTGGCTGGCATGTAGCCACCGATAACGACTGGCTTACAATGAAGGATTTCCTCGGAGGTGAACTGATTGCCGGAGGTAAACTGAAGGAGACGGGAACTTCTCACTGGAACAGCCCCAATACGGGAGCGACCAACGATTATGACTTTACTGCCCTGCCGGGCGGATGGCGTACGGATGCAGGCTCTTTCCAGGGATTGAGGATCAATGGTTACTGGTGGACTTCCACCCCGATAACGCCGAATGCCTGGTACCGGCATATCCAGAATGACAGCGAAAAACTGTTCAGGGTGTACGCAGGTCATAATTTCGGAATGTCTGTAAGGTGTGTCAAGGATTGACACACCTGATTTAAATAATAGTTTAAAAGGATATGGTCCGGTTAATGCCGGAAGATTTCTGATGGTTTGTACGATCTAAATTATTTACGAACAGTATTTTAATGAATCCGTATTAAATTTTGATGCATTTTGCATTTGAAGCTTTTCCCGGTTTATGCAATTATTTGTCCGGAATTCAGTTTTATGGAGTGAGTAATTTTAAATCATTGATGAAAAGAAAATTCAGAATCTCGAGTGTTCTGCTGACTTCTCTGTTTATGTCAGCGATTATTTTATTATCCGGATGCAAGAAAGATCCGGTGTTGCCAACTCTTGCCACTGTGGCGCCTGCAAACATTACTTCCGGCTCAGCAACCACGGGAGGAAATATTACTTCGGATGGCAGAGCTGAGGTTACCGACAGGGGAGTATGCTGGGCTCTCACGGAGAATCCGACAATTGGAACCAACAAAATAGCTACAGGTGCAGGACCTGGTGTCTTCTCAACCGAAATATCAGGATTGGAGAAGGCAACAACTTATCATGTGAGAGCTTATGCAACAAACAGTGTTGGGACAGCTTATGGCGAAGATATTCAATTTACAACACTTGCCGTACCGCCCACAATAACCACAAAAGCAATAGGGCAGGTTACATGGACCACTGCAGCATCAGGAGGCAGCGGACTTTCTGACGGAGGCTCTGCAATCACAGCAAAGGGAGTTTGCTGGAACATATCTTCCGGTCCTGTTGTGACGGGTCCGTATCATACGGAGGACGGAACGGGTCCGGGTGACTTTGTGAGCAACCTCACAGGTCTGGCTCCCAATACAACCTATTATGTAAGGGCTTATGCAACCAACAGTCAGGGGACGACCTATGGAAATGAATTATCTTTTAAGACTCCTCCGGTTACGGTGCCTTCACTGGTTACTGACGCTGTAAGCGGGATCACTCTGAATGAAGCGGTTTCAGGTGGCAGCAATATCACAGAGAATGGAGCAGCCATAACAGACAAGGGTATTTGCTGGAACACTACAGGTAATCCTACAGCATCAGGTTCACATTTTTCAGCAGGCACGGGAACAGGAAGGTTTACAGCGGATATTGAAGGACTTCTTCCTGGTACCATATACTATGCACGTGCCTACGCAACAAATGGTGCAGGGGTCGGTTACGGTCCTCAGGTAGTTTTCTCAACCGATGCATCGGATATTGACGGCAATATTTATAACACAGTAATCATTGGCGGCCAGTTGTGGATGCAGGAGGATCTTAGAACAACCCGCTTCATCGGAGGAGCTGAAATTCCGTTTGTAACAGAAGACTCTGACTGGAAAGCCCTTACCGCACCTGCCTGCTGTTGGTTTAACAACACGCCGCGTACAGGCGGATTCGGACTAATTTACAATTGGTATACAGTTGAAGTCGGTGGTTTGTGTCCCACCGGATGGCATGTGCCTACAGATGAGGAATTCAAGACACTGGAGAGATTCCTTGGGATGTCAGTTGCAGAATCGAATGAACCTGGCTACAGGGGTACTGACGAGGGAAACAAACTAAAGAGTACCACAACATGGGTGCCGGCACTTGGAACAAATTCAAGCGGATTTTCAGCCCTGGGAGAAGGATACAGATGGGGAGTTGAGGGCACATTTAACGATTTTGGAGTGGTCGGTTATTGGTGGACATCATCTTATCACTGGGATGGAGCAACAAAAGCGCTTTATCGCCGTTTAGACAGTAACACGGGACAGATTTACCGTGAAGGTGTTATAAAGGCGGGAGGCAAATCAGTGAGATGTCTGAAAAATTGACATCCGGGGGGATAACTGAAAAGGAGTGCATTTAAAGCTGAAACAAGTTTGTAATCAGAATAATGAGTAATAAACCAAATTTTAATCCACTTACATTATGAAGAAAGTATTGAATTTTTTAGTATTGGTCGTTTTTCTTGCAGGTGTTGCTACCCTAAGCAGCTGTAAGAAGGAAGAGATCCCGG